>JGI20151J14362_10000650_pt1 | contig 25489 bp, 20 predicted proteins | sample COG_01_FD_14362 | JGI IMG/M metagenome (IMG submission 14362)
GTTTTGGACTTGGGCAATGGATTGCATGATTATTTATTTATGTATGTGCGTTTATAAAGTGAAGAAAGAGAGAAGAAGAGCAGGGGATTATTTTATATCTCTCGTACGAGTAACCTCGAATTCGTTCTTCCACCTTGCTTTGCTGGACTTGCTGGACGCACGAAAAAGAAAAAAGAAAAACCAAAAAAAGAAGCTTTCTGGCTTTGCTTTGTCGCCAAAACAAAAAATTGAAGAGAGAGATGAAAAACGAGGCGGAGGAGGAGGAGGACTCGTTGGACGCGCGTCGGCGGCGGCGGCAATCATCGTCCTCGTATTCAACGTCATCATCATCATCTTCTTCTTCTTCTTCTTCTCATCAACAACAACGTCAACATCTTCAAGGTGGTGGCGTTGAGGCCGTTCCGTCCTTGCCACAGCGCTGCGTCGCGGCTGGCATAGCTGCGTGCGTTTCCGTGCTCGTCACCAATCCTTTGGACGTCATAAAGACGCGAATGCAAACGACGACGACGACGACGACGACGACGACGTATAGCACAAACGGTATGAGCAATAGTAGTGTAGGAGGTATAGGAAAAGAAGGAGTAGGAAAACCACTAACAGTACAGAGCTGTCCGCCAAAGTGTCCAACCAACGCGAATGGCGTCACGAACTGTGTTTCCACGCAGTGCACGACGTACGATGGAAACGCGTGGACCGTGATGCGAAAAGTAGTGCGGAGGGAAGGCGTATCTGCGTTATGGCGAGGGACGAAAACGGCGTTGGTTATGGCGGGACCCGCCGTGGGGGTCTATTTACCGTGCTACGATTTCATACGAGACTATTGCGTGACGCACGCGTTAGTCCAAAACGAAGACATGGCGCCTCTCGTGGCTGGAGCAGGAGCGCGAACGATAGCGGTGTTTGCGGTAGCGCCTTTAGAGTTGATGCGAACGAGACAACTCGCGGCGCAAGAGAGTGGCGGTAGTTTTATGAATACAGTTAGTAATAGTAGTGGTATTCAGCGTCGATCGTTACTGTTTACCGGCGTATCTTCTACGCTAATACGGGACGTACCGTTTTCGATGATGTACTGGTACTCGGTTGAAAAGTTACGCTCGGCATTAGCCGGTCAGTTTTCGAACGAAAATCCAAAGATGGATAGTTTAGCTGCGGCTTTCGTGAGCGGCAACATCGCCGGCGCGGCGATTTCCGCAGTGACGACGCCAGTTGACGTTTTGAAGACGCGGATACAGGTGGATGTAGCGCATAGCAATAAAACGGGAGCAGGGACGGGAGGAAGAGGAGGACTTTTACGTGAGTTGACAAGCCTCGTGAAACACGAAGGCGCTTCGTCTTTGTTCAAAGGCGTCGTTCCTCGCGCCTTGCGCGGTGGCCCAACGTGCGGGATCGTCCTCGTCGCGTACGAGTTAGTGAAAAGTTTAGACTATTAGAAGGTGACTAGCATGAGCGTATTATTAGATGTTTTTAGAGTCGTTCATACTTACGGTATGTAGTACGACGAGTAGCAAAGGCAAAAATTTTGGGCGTCTCCTTCCCTTTTTTTTCTCTTCGCGTTTTTTTTGCTCCGCTCTCAAACGATTTTGAGCCGCAAGAAGAGGTGAAACGCGTTTTGTTCCTCAAAATATCTCGTCAGATTTTGGATAATCGTCCGCACTTAAAAAAAGGAAAAGAACGAAGATGCAAACGAGGTCATCAGCGGCAGCCAACGCTGAGAAACCGTACGGCGACGTATCGTTCACGCTCGAGTCTGGTTTGTCCACGGATGAAATTTTGAGGAAATCTGATTCGTCCTCGGCGATTGTTTGGGACGAGTTTGAATCGGAGAAAATCAACTCGACGTCCGATTTATCCAAACAACGACGACGACGACGAGAAGATGGAGAAGGAAACCACGACGACGACGACGACGACGAAAAAGTTATCAAAGCGCCGGGTGCCGTCTTGAACGTAAAATCGAGCAAGAATTTAGACGTCCTCTCCACGTCGGAAAATATCGGCGTCATGATTGCCGTCGCCAGTCAAACGACAACCGCGCAAGACGTTTTGGACTTTTATTCTCCCTTGGCGAAATCCCACGTCGACGTCGGCAACGGCACGGGCGCTCCTGCCGCTGACGCCGCGGGTGGCGAGACACAAAAAAACCGCCGATGGTCAATCGGGAACAACACGGAGATGACGAACAAAGAGAGAACGGACTTGTTGAGAAAGTTCTTGTGCGAGTGCGCGAAGAAAGGCAGTTTCAGTTTGATCATTTACGACGCGCACAGCGGGAGAGTGTGCGCGGCGCGCACGGCAGCCTCACCCAAATTGTTTTTCGGCTTTGATACCATAAAAAATAAAAATCCATCGAACGCAAACGAGGAATGCAAGAGAGGCTTGTGCGTCTCGACGGACGAGAAGAGTTTAATGAACGTTGACTTTTCTATCTTACCTTCGGGTAGATTCATTTACGGCAGACAATACGTGAAGCCGATGGAGTTTACGGAGTTTTGGTCGACGGCGAGAGCGAACCGACCAGCGGTGCCGGCGAAGCAAAACTCGCCGGAACCGCGTTTGTCCGGAGATTCAATGAACTCTGCATTATCGAAGGAGGAGAAGATAATGAGTACAAGCAATAGTGTTCAAACAACGCCTAGATCGAAAGGTGGCGCGAGGTCAGACAATCCATACACGCCAGATTCTGGAATGAAGGACGACTACATGAAAGCCATGCGATACGCGCCGACGGGCTCGAGAGGAGATTTAAGAGACGTTTGGAACGCTGGCCGAGGCTCTTCGGCAGACATTAACCCAGAAGAAGCGAAGAAAATTCAAAAGCAAGTGGAAGAAATTTCGAAAATGTCGAGTGCGATGAAGAGAGAACTCATCAATAACAAGAACAAAGAAGATGAAAATACTACGCCGAAAACACGCATGGCGGAAAACGATACGGATAATACTCACGGACCTCCACTGAAGAAGATTTCAATCGATCGCGCGTATAGACCTCCATCAATGCGCAAAGAAATGGAGGAGAAAAAGCAAAAGAATTCTGAGATAAAACTCCAAGAGAGACAGTTGGCGGAATCTCTCGGATATTCCTTGACACACGCGCTTATGCGAATGAGCGAAGACCGTTTGAGCGGGGAAACGATGCGAAGCTTGACGGAATTTCACACTGCTATTGCGAGTAAGAAAAAGGAATCCGAAGTTCAAAAGATGAGCAGTTTCTTTGCCTCTTCATCTATCCCTGAAAACAAGAGCACGTAATTTTATCTTTATGTGCGTGTGTGTGTGTGTGTGTGTGTGTGGAGAGAGAATGTGTGATAGAGTGAAAGCGAGAGTGTGTATTTTTTTCTATTAGAGCGGCGCGGTGTTGTTTTTATTAAGTTTGTGTGTGTACTATTTATGAATCATTAGAAGAATTCCTTCTTCTTCGCTTTACTCTCGATTCGAAAATCCTCGCAATAATCTCTCAGCATTTTCAAAAACTCACTCGAGGCTGGTGCGTCCGACTTTGGAATTTTCTCACGGTCTTCTTCGCAAACTTCGCCCACGTAAAAGTGCTTGAGATACAAGAAGGATTCTTTGCTACTGTGGTACAATTCGAAATGCGTGCTTGCATCCTTGTTCAAAGACTGTGCCGGAATAATCATATCACCCCCTGGATGCTCCGGTAACCAATTCTTCACGTCTAGCACCATGTAGTCTATAACTAACAAAACGGCCTGCTCTTGGTTATTTTTTTGTACGATTTCCTCCCACGTATACTCGCGCAAACGCGATATGTACGACCCAAGCCTAGCGTCGCAGTAATCGATCAGTGGAGCGCATTGAAGCGTCTTTGCAGCTCCCGAGAGTGATTCAGTCATGCGCAAATCATAATTCGGTGGTTTTTCTCCATCACGGATACAAGTTAAAAAGAGTAAGACTCGATCGAAAAGCACCGTATCGATATTAACAGAGCACGAGACATTCGATTCATTCGCAGCACTGCGAATAAATTTTGTCAAAGCCACACACGGTCTTAAGACGTTCATGTGAACGGGGAAAATCTCCTCGTCGTTCGTGTGGACGTGTACGAAGCCTTTTAAGAACATGTCTTCCTCGTTCGGAGGTGCTCTCGCGTTCATAATCTTAAGAATCTCCATATCTCTCGGCGCGGTTTGAGTGTAAAACATAGTCGTCTCCGCCACGTCCACAATTCCACGAAAACAATGGTACTTAATATCCATTCGCTCTTCTAATGGAAGCGAATTGGTTCCCACTATTCGTACTTTCAAATTCAACGCTTCGAATGCAAATACTTCACCGACTGAAACGAAACGTCCGGCGAAACGCGTCTGTGCAGTTTTCTCAATATCTTTGGCGTCTATGATTGCGCAAGCTACACTCTCGCTGTTGTTATTGTCCAGAGGACGCACTTCAACAATAACGTCGTGTAAGATGTCTTTCTTTTCGATTGCAGTTGAGACAAAAGGAAGAAACGTGTGCACGACGTCTTCTCCCACGTGCGCGTTGATTCTCACGTCTTTGATAATTGCTACTTCGTTCTCTTGCAGTGTAACATCAAAATCTACAGCACGTGCGCCTCTTAGAACAACGTCGCTGTGCTTTTCCAGCGTGAAGAAACAAAATGCCTTACTTTTCATCGTGGCGATGGTACTCTCATTTGAGGCAACAGAAAGCAACGCAAATGCACTTGCTGGTAGCAAACAATCATACGTCGTACTCGTTAAACCCAGTTTTTCTAGAGCAACAACTTTCAACGATACTTTCCCGTCTTCGTTTTCCTTCAGCGTCTTTTTATTCACGTATTTTCCATCTTTCGAAACTTCCGGAGCTGCCCCGTTCCCGGAAAGCGAATTCGCCCCTCGCGAAACTTTAAAGTTCACCATGGTGTCTCAAATATTAAACACAAACGGTGGACGGAGCGTTGATGATGATGATTTGGGGGGCACCGAAGCGCTTCTCTCGATGTGTTCAATGAGTGGCTTCACGCAAAGCGTATTGAACTCAGTCTCCAACGACGCCAAGATCTTTCGGTCCCGCAGGATTTTTTTGCTGCTCAATCGAGAATGTATTTTCGCTCGCGAATCGTAATAACTCACTAAGTTATTCAACACTACGTATTCTGTGCTCTTGTTGTCCTCGTTCGCGCGATGACAGAACGTCCAAATCGATATCGTTCGCGCCAAGTTTGCTATTTTTTCGTTTTCGTTTACTTTGGTTTTCGCCTCGTCGTCGTCTCTGGCGGCACGAAACGCTTCTCGAAGATTATTCGCGAGCAACGCGCGGACGCGAAATGGAATCGCTCCCTTGGTGTTGGTCTCTTTTGTTGTTGGTGATGATGATGATGATGGTGGTAAATTCAAGTGCGGAGATAACGCGTTTACCGCTGCTACTTTACTTCTTGCTCGTTGTTTTCCAGCGCACTCGCGCAAAATTTCCCGGTATATCGATTTTGCAATCTTCTCTAAAGTCGTCGAAGAAAAACTACTACTTCGTCGCAGAGTAGTGCGTTGTTGCGTGTAGATAATACGCGGAGCAGATGTCGTGGATGGGATGCGAGCAGCAAAGAGTGGCGTCGCCACGCGGTGTCGCATGTATTATAGTACGAATAGCGAGAGCGAAAGTGAAGAAGGTTGTTGAAAAAATCAAAGAAGAGAGAGCAGAGGGAGAGAGAGAATTCTCTTTTTTTTGTTTTTCTTTCAAAACAGGATTGTTTTTATTTTGTGCGCCCGCGGGGCAAGCCCAAAAAAATTGCTTGGACGCGAGAAAAAATTCACTCAATTCAACTCAATTCTCTCTTCAATTTTCACAAAATTCAATCACGTTGTTGTTATTTCTCTGTTAAAGCGAAAAGTGAATACGCACATCATCAAACAAAGTCANCACAGAAAGAAAAGGAATTTATTTAAACATCGACGAGAACACATGGCGGCGGAAGCGGCGAAGAACACAAAAAAAGAAGAGGAGAAGAAAAAGAAGAAGAAGAACAAAGAAAGAGGAGGAGGATGTTTTGGAGGAGGCAAGAAAAAAAATGGAGGACAACAGCAGGGACAGCCGCAAGCCAAGGAAACGACGGCGGAGAAAAAGAAGAATGCGACGCAACAACAGCAACAAGAACAAAATCAGAAGTTGGAAGGAGGTGATACCGAAAGTGACTACGACAGCACGGAAGGCTCTGAGGAGGATGACGGATTGCACTCGAATGGGTGGATTCGATATTACGACGAAACGAGTGGAAACTTTTATTACGTTCGAGAAGACGAGACGGGCGAAGCGCAGTGGAACAAACCGGCTGAATTTATTGTTCCCGTGGAAGAGGAGAGAGAGAACGAAGCTGCACTTCGTAAGCAAGAGGAAGAAAGGAGAATCCAGGAGCAACAGGAACGGAAAAAAGAACTGGAGGTGAAGCGAAAAGAAAACGAAAAGCAGTTGAAAGAGGACGAGAAGAAACGCGCGAAAAAATTGGAACAAGAGGCGAAGCAACGCGCCATCGCGGACGAGAAAATGAAGGCAGAGTTGTTGAAGCAAGAAAGATTGAGAGAGAAGGAAAATTTGCGGTTGAAAATGGAAGAAGAGGAAGCGTTGAGAGAAAAAATGCTCGCGGCAAAGTTATCGGCGAAAGCGAAAGAGCGAGAGACGGAAAGGCAACGGAAAGAGCAAGAAGCGGTGGCTTTGAAACATAGACAAATGGAAGAGGAAAACAAAGTAGCTCAGACAACTTATAGAAGACGGATTGAGGAACAAAGAGCGAAAGAACGCGAGCGACTGGAACAAAATAAACTCAATCGCGAAGCTTTGGAGCGAACGCAACGGGAGGAGGAGATGGTTCGAAAACAGCAGCAACAACAGCGAGAACGAATGACACGAAGTACGAGTTCGCGCGCAGATCGGTCGTCATCTCAAAACCCGGACGGAAATAAAACATACGACAAGAGTCAATCGACGTTGCGTAAGCACCTGGACAGAATTTTTCTCGTCTTCGATAAAGATAGTTCCGACGATGAAGACTAGTGTCTGTTTTACCTTGAGTGATGATCCATGAACCTTTTTGTATTCATTTATTTTGGACTCGCATAAAATTACGTGTACGCCACTTTAAAAAACGCGCTGCTGCTGCTGCTGCTGCTGCTGCTGCTGCTGAATTTTCTTCTTCTTCCGGAGTTGGTGGTTTATCGAACGCAAAATGAAGATAACGGTTCGCACGATGCAACACAACTCGGAGACGAAAGTCATCGAAGTTTCCTCAGGTTTGATGACAGTTGGAGAGTTGAGAAAAAAAATTGCTTCGGCTTTCTTCTCCGCCTCGGAATCTTCTTCGTCGTCCTCGTCGGCGTCGTTGAACATGTTTCTGAGAGGAGCTGCGCTGAACGACGACGACGAGCGAGCGAATATTAAACCAGGCGATACGGTTTTAGTTAATTTCCAACCGGTGGTGTCTTCTTCGGCACGAAGCCAACAACAGACAAAGTTGAACAAAGGGAAACAATCTTCTTCTTTGAACTTTCTTCAACGAACTCTCATTCGGAATCGGAACAAAAAAGGGAGAGGATTTTTCAGCTTTTTCTCGCCCAACGCTGCTCGATTTTTCATCGTCATTTGCAGCACGGCGGTGATTCGGTTTATATTGGGAACATTCTTCTGGTGTTGTGTCGCGAAGATGGCGTATAATCACGACTTGGGCCCGATTTTTGTTTTATGTTCTCTGTTCTATTTGATGTTTTCGAACATGTCCAATGCGCCGACGACGACGAACAAAGATGGGAAACTCTCAGCGTACAGTTTATTCAATAAAAATTTCGAGACATTACCTGGTACTTTTGATGCGATGGCAGTCGAACGTAACGTGAGACAAAATCACGATAACGTTAATACTACTTGATGATGAAACGTATTTTTGTTTGAAGCGACATGTCATAATATTCAGGAAACGCAAAAGTAACTGACACGGCTGGAAAAAAAAAAAATCTTCACACACTTGTATACTTCTTCCAAACGGAAATAGAACAATATGAATGCACTCTTCTCTATCTTTACGATTACAATAACGATGGGGTGCGTCTTTGGTATGCAAATCATGCAACCGTTTCATGTAATTGATGAGAGAATCAGTGATATTACCGTTTGGTCTTCCATTCGAGAAAAACAGATGGCAACGACTGCCGTGGGTGCCTTCAATGAAAACAGAATACCGACGATTCAATTCTTATCGTTTTGCCAGAACGGCGGAAAAGTCTATAACGACGGTATTTTCTCCTTCCCAGAGTTGAAAAATGGTTCGCAATTTCGTGCCATATCTTCTATGGACGGCTACGTGTTACTAGGAACGTCAAAGTCGGAAGTCATTCCTGCTGGAAAGATCACACAAAAATCGGGCGCTGTGATGACATTAAAGCAAATCGAAAATTTCCCAATAACTGCTATAACGAGCTTTTTAAATGAAGGGAAACCGTCTTTTCTTGTCGCGACGTGGGCGATTCCTTCAAAACTTGTTCGATTTGATGTAAACTTAGAAGATCTGATTGAACAAGGTCCGTCTCTTGAACTTACGATTGGAAGCGTTCGCTCGGGAGTTTCGACTGGTCAAAACTTTTCGTATTTCGTTTCAGACGCTGTTCCCTCCGAGCTTGTTACCATTGATAACAACAACTTCGTCCAGAAACAGTCGATTACTTTGCCGTGTCGTTCGATTCGGAACGGACACTTCGTACGTGGAGATCAATCGTCTGATTATGAATTTTCGTTTTGGGTGTCACATTCCTCTCCGTTATCAATATGTAAGGTGAGGCACAATAAGGATGATGGAATGGCGAGCGTTGTATCATTTTTTCAAATTGATGGTACAGATGATTTAGCAGGGACGAGCATTATTGCAAACACGCATGATGGGCAAATTAAAATTATCGTTGGTACGAAAAGTTATCACAAAGCTACGCCAGCGACTGTATTTCTTTTAAGAGATGATGGAGTGATTTCTCTCGAAAAGTCTTGGAAGTTTGATGGAAGTAGTACGATTAATTGCATTCGCTTCGACGATGATATCGCATATCTCGTCAATCGTAAAAGTCCAGGGGAGATAATGAGTATAAATGTCACGGAAGGAAAATTGCACGAACAAATTTCTCGCGATTTTTCGGAGCACAACGCGTCGTATTGTCCGATTTACGTCTACGGAGGTGGTACTCGTACATCGAAAATCTCGATTGGCGCTCCCCTCGTATTTGAAATAAAAATTCCAACGAGAAATGTAACCAACTCGAGTGACGTTCAGTGGATGCAAATCGGGCTTACGGTGGAAACTGACGAGTTATCATCCTTAGAAATCTTCTTTGAAATCGATTTAGAAGAGGGAAAGGACCATTTCTTTCCCATATTTCTGGGTGCATCGCAACTTTCCTCCTCCTCTTCCTCCACGATTCTCCGGGCAAAGTTTTCGAGCGCGTCTTCGATTCCACAGCCGGGAATCGCAAACTTCATAGAGAGCCGCGTGGCCGCGAGAGACATCAAATCGTTCAAGCTCGTCGTTCGTAGTTTGAAGTCAAACTTTCTTCCTGATGAAGAGAGAATAGTGAAGCACTTCAGCGTTCAGACGTGTACATCGTTGTAGTATGAAAAATATCTTAAAATCCTTCACTTCAGCACACAAAAAGAGTTTAGCATGCAAGCCTCCTCGACGACGACGACGACGACGACGACTCACATCCACGCTTCTGCATCTTCTCGTTGTCGTCCACCTTGGCTGCGCAATTCGAGTCAACGCGCATCGCGTTCGTTTTCGTTGAAAGCGTCGTCTTCCAAACAACAACAACAACAACAACATCGTGATGACTTTGAGTCTTTCCTTTTTGAGTGGCAAAGCGAGTTGTGCGACAAGTTGACTCGATTAGATGGGAGCAACGAGAATAACAACCACGAGGGATTTTGCGACGACCCGTGGGAAAGAGAAGACGGATCGTTCGGACGAACGAGAGTCTTTTCGGACGGTGATTTATTCGAGAAAGCTGCCTGCAATGTTTCGGTCATTCGAGGCACTTTAACGGAAACGCGCGCGAAAACAATGTCCTCGAGAGGGAGAAAAGGTATCAACCCGAAGGGAGGACAAAAATACAACGCGTGCGCGTTATCATTAGTGTGGCATCCCCGAAGCCCACACGTACCAACTTTTAGGGCAGACATCAGGCGCTTCGCGGTTGAACCAGACTCAGCATCCGTAGGGACAGAAACAAATGCCTGGTATGGTGGCGGCATGGATTTGACGCCCTATTATTTAGATGAGGAAGACGCGAAACATTTTCACGGTAAGTGCAGAGATGTTTGCGACGAGTACCAAACTAGAGAAAGCGTGGAAAAATTCGGCAAACACTCGCTCTATCGCAAGTACAAAGAATTCTGCGACAGTTATTTTTACATTCCAGCGAGGCTCGAGCATCGCGGCGTCGGTGGATTATTTTTCGATGACGTCGCAACAAGGGGGGGAGAAGACGGCGACGCCTCTGTCGCGCCGTCTGATGCAAAGGCGTTTACGAAAGCAGTCGCTTTGAGCTGGCTCGATGTTTGGGAGCCAATCGCGAAGAAAAAAAGAAACACAGCAATAACCGAACAAGAATCTATATGGCATCAACAACGAAGAGGTCGATATTTGGAATTCAACCTTCTCTACGATCGAGGAGTCAAGTTTGGATTAGACGGCGTGACTCCCGACAGATTCGAATCGATCATGGTGTCAGCTCCCCCAAGGATAAGATGGGATTACAAAGCTACTCCGCCAGAAGGGTCGAAGGAGGCGCGGTTGTTGGAAGTTTTACGCGAGCCAGTCGATTGGGTCGATTAAGAAAAGATTATAATAAATATTGATTTAGATACTAGTACTTAAAAGTTCATAGAGCAGTAAGTCACCCTAAGTTTTCCAGTAATCAAGCCTATCCACTTTGACAAAAAATTCTTTCCCTTCGTGTGTTCTTCACTTTAAGAAGCCAGACAACCATGCACCGCAACGGCATCGTATCCACCTCTGCCGCGGCTCTCTCGCCGAAGCAGAAGCAGCAACCCCCACCCAGAGCGTCCTCGCAGAGTGGCTTTTTGCATCATCATCACCATCATCTTCATCAACAACAACAACTACACCCACACACATTTCGGTTCCACTTTCTTTCGCATCATCACCAACACAAGAGAGCTGTTTCTTCTTCCGTCGTCAAAGGCGCGCGTTCGTCTCCGTCACCATCAGAGCACGTCATCGTTCCAGCTGGCGTAGAATTCCCTGGCTCCTATTTAGCCACAGGAAAGTTTGGTCGAGGTTTGTTCTCGAATGGAAGCTCCCAAGATGTCCCGCTGACGTCCACGCCTTTAAACGTGTGCGCGTGCGTTCCCGAGGACGTTCTTAGCAGTAGCGGCGGCGGAGGCGCAAACATGTCATCCGCGTTAACGCAGCCGCAACAGGACCGCGTAAGAGAATTCTACACGGAATGGATGAATGGGTTAGGTATTCCTTCAATTCCAGAGACTTTGGTCAAATTTGTCACTGAGTGTCAAATGCCAAAAGATATGCGCATAGCCGTTGTCGTCGCGTGGTTGACCAAGAACAGCGAAGAATGGAAAACGTATAAGCGCGAGACGTTGCCAAAGTCGTACGACTCGTTGTATTTAGCGAACGAAAAAGAGTTGGAGGAGTTACAAGACGTGAGCGTGATGAACATGGCGAAAGGGTCGGCTAAAATGTACGAGGCACAGCTTGAACAGTTATTGAAAGAGCCACTATTTAATAAGGAAGGGGTGAAGGATATGATTGACTTGGAGGATTTGAGGTGGGCGAGATCGGTCGCGCACACGAGAGCGATGAGTGGAAAACTGAATGTGGCCGGAGAAGGGTCTTTTCCGTGCGCGTTTGTCGTACCTGGCGCAGATTTGACGAATCATAGGACAGTGCCGAACTCAATATATGGTGTCAGCGAGGATGGATTACGGTACGAGTTGAAATGGAGAGCGAAAAACTCCTTAGAGGAGGACAAGAAGGAAGGATTGCCGCCGCCACTAGAAGAGGAGAAAGAACCGAAAGAAGGATTGGAGATGTTTATTTGTTACGGGGCGAGACATCCCAACGCTTTATTAGCGTTGCATTACGGGTTCGTTGACGATACGAATCCGAACGATAGGATACCCATGGAGTGCGTGATGCCCGGTATGAGGAAGGCACCGTTCAAGGTGGTGAAGAAAGCAGTGCAAGAGCTGAAAGAAAAAGGAGACGATAGAGCGGCGTGGGCTGGGTCCCAGTTGTTAGCAGTCTCGAAGAGAAGTCCTGAAGGCGTACCAGATGAAATCGCGGATCAAGAAAAGGTTCATCCGGAGATTGTGCAGCAAATGAAAAAAGCTACAGTGGCGGCGCTTTCGCAGTTTCCGACGACGTTAGAAGACGACGAGAAGATTGTGTTTGATGAGATTGAAAGTTCGCGCATGCAAGTCGCGATTAGCTATAGAATAGCGCAGAAGAGGCATTTGCACGCCTACCAAAGATTTTTAGACACGCTCTGATTCATACTATTTTGATTTCACATTTTTTACGCCGTGGCTAATGAGCGCTTTAGCCATGCCTCGAATGGCAACTGGAATACCGAAGCTCATGATTTCACCAAATACTTCCAACTGCGCGAGCGAAGGATACATCTTATTCGCTCTCACACCTAACACGTCGCACCGTTTCGCTCCAATTAACTTTCTCATCACTTTTTCGATCGACACAGCACCAATCCACGCTACCTTTTTATGATCTACCACGTCTGGATGTTCCCGAAACCGAACCATCAACGCGAAGACAATATTCAACACGCCGAGCAGAATGAGCACAGAAGACAGACTCAAAACTCTTTTTTCCTTCGATGGCACTTGCCTGGACGCGTGCGCGCAGAGCAAAACGATTAAAAACTGCATTCCATTCGTCGCTAAGATTGGTACATTGTGTATGTCGTACTGAACTGCGTTTCCGACAATCTTTTTAGGAAGGAAAACCGAAAGTAAAACTAAAGGGTGATACACCATCGCCGTCGCGACGACGCCGTTTAAATAACTTCTCGCTTTCGCCGCCGCTTTGTATCGATCCACGATTTTCTGCCTGTACGCGTGATCGGAACCGTCTGTACCCATTGGCCTCGCGACGCTTTTGTTCCGCATGTCCATTTTTGTCGTGAACCGCAGTGGTGGGTTGGTGTTGGTTTATGTGTTGGTTTCGTGGTGAATATAAATTTATTTATAACGACTTGTAGAACGACTTGTCTCTCTCATGCATGGATGGAAAAATTTTGTTCTTCAAACTCTTTTCCTTCTTGCTTCAAAATAAAAAAAGAGAAAGACTATAATCCGCGAGACGATATCCTCCTTCCTCCCTTGGTCGTCGTCGTGGTGTCGTCGTCTTTAATCTCAATCTCTTTCTCTTTCTCTTTCTCTTTCTCTNTCNCTCTCGCTCTCTCGCTTTCTCCCGTTGTATTGCGCGCGGTTTTGTCGTCGAAAAAAGAAGAAGGAACATGACGACGAACTGTTTCAGTTTAAACAACAACGAGGTTTTTTGTCCTCTTCCCCAACGTATTGGTCGACAACAACGATTAGAGAACAACAACAGAGCAAGCGCGGGGGATAGAAGAAGACGCAAAGGAGGAGGATGCGTTGTTTTCGGGTCTATGAATCCGAACGGACGACGCACCGCGGCGGGAGGTGTGGAAGAGACTATCGCGCACAGGAGATTTTCTGCCGGTGGAAATCAACAAAGAAAAAGTGTCTCTTCTGCGAATACGAACAAAGACAATACGAACAGTACTATCAACAGTAATAATTCCGGTGCTCCATCACCGCCGCAAGCGAAGCAGGTGGAAAATACCGAAAACACGAGTAACAGTAACAACAAGGTGAAGATTGTGAACGGCGACAAGTCCAAAGGTGAACTAGAACTACCCAGACAATCGGACTACGACAGTAAAAACAACACAAAAAATCGAACGAGAACAAACGGGGCGCCGATGACGAAGCTCTTACGAACACCTATGGCTGGAGGCGTCGTTACAGCGGGGTCGAGGGATAAAGAACTTCCACCGCTTTCAATTGCCGCTAGGAATTTGATGGAACAAGCCGATTATGCCGATTTAAGCACGACGATGAATGCGTTGCACCACAGGAGAGCTGGGTATCCTTTCTGTTCGACAGTTGATTTCGCCACGGATTCCACTGGTCACCCGATCTTTTGCCTATCTCCTCTAGCAATACACACGAGAAATATTGCCGGGGATCCAAAATGTTCTTTGACGGTAAAAATGAACGGTTGGGGTGGTTTAGCGAACGCCCGAGTCACCTTATTCGGGGACGTCTACAAACTACCGAAAGGAGAGTACTCGGCGGCGGCGAATGAAATATTTAAGAACAAATATAGCACGCGAAAAGAGAGCACGGAATTAGAGGACTTATGGGGTGATTACTCGTTTTTTAGAATGAACAGACTGATTGACGCGTATTTTGTCGGTGGATTTGGATCTTTGAATTGGATCAACATGGAAGAGTATAAGAACGCCGCTCCGGATGCAATCGTCACGCCTTCGCACGATCGTAACGTCCTCGATACATTGGCACAATTGAATACGCGCTACTCGGGTGAGCTAATGAAGTTGGTTGAAAACGGTTGCGATGACTTATGGGTCATTTCAATAGATAAATTTGGCATGGAAGTTCGCGTTCGCGTCGGCGGAAGTTCGTACATCACCCGAGTGAAGTTTCCGGATGCGGTGACGACGTACGAAGAGGCATGCCGAGCTTGCGAAGAGATTATTGAACTCAAGTCGTATTTAGACTCTTGATTGTTGCACTTACACATCGGGAATTGATTTTTTAAATAAACACGGTTTAGAAAGAAACACATACAAGCACACTTGGCACTTGGGCCATTTTTTTGGATTTTCGATTTCTTCTTCTTTTCTTCTTCTTTTCTTCTCTTCTCTTTCTCCTCTTCATTTCTTTTCTAATCAACGCAAGCACGCACGGGAAAGACTTTTTACTATATTTTAACTATGATGATGATGACGACGACGATGGCCTCTACATCCGTGTCAACGCGCTCTTCGCCTTTCCTTCGATTCAGTAACAATAATCAGCGACGAGTCTCCTATTCTTCTTTCGTCGTCGATGGTGACGACAGACACAAAAATAACAACAACAACAACAAAAATATTATGAGTAGCAGCGGCAGTAGAAGAAGAGGAACGAATATAAATAGAGACAGACAACGCGGCGGTGTAATGATCATACACGCAGCTGGTCACGGACACGGACACGGCTCGGCATCTTCCACGGAGAGACGCCCGGGAGAAAATAAAGGTTTCGTCGAGGAGATGCGTTTTGTGGCCATGAAGCTCCACACACGAGAGCAAGCGCCAAAGGAAGGCGAAAAAAAAGCGGAAAAAGTTCCCGAACAAAAGCCCATGGCGCAATGGCAGCCGACGAAAGAGGGTTATTTGAATTTCCTCGTAGAGTCGAAAGCTGTGTACGATGCCATGGAAGCTATTGTCGCCTCGAATGCGGATCCTATGTATAAGGCGTTCATCGACTGCGGTCTCGAACGTTCCGAAGCTTTGGATAAAGACATTGAGTGGTTTCGGGAAACTTTGGAAATGGAGGTTCCCGAGGCGAAAGGGGCAGGTAAAGAATACGCTGAATTTCTCAAGAACTTGGCGAAAGAGTCACCGCCTCGTTTCTTATGTCATTTTTACAACGTCTACTTTGCGCACTCGGCCGGCGGGAAGATGATAGGAAGAAAGGTTTCGGAGATGATTTTAGACGGAAAAGAGTTGGAATTTTACGTTTGGAACAAAAACGGAGGGTTAGAAAAGTCTCTCGCGGAGGTCAAGGAGAAACTTAACGAAGCTGCCGAAAAATGGAGCCGGGAAGAAAAAGATGTTTGCTTAGAAGAGACGTCAAAATCATTTCAACTTTCCGGAGCACTCTTGCGGCTCATAGCGTAAAAAAGAATTGTTGGCCTTCCTTCAAAGAAGCACTTTTTTGGTACATAATCACTTACAAAACAATCGTAAACGTGACCGCGCGATGCGAGCGCTTTGAAACAAACTCTCCTTTTACGCTCTGCGGATTCACTTTCACTCTATTCAGCGCTCCTTTTACTATTTGACTGGCGAAGTACAACGCGTGTTCTTCTACGCCGTCCTCGTGACTATTGTTCTCTTCATGTTGTTGTCCCCCATCTGATGATGTTGCTGTCAGCATCGCCGCGCTACTATTATTGCTACTATCGCTGCTTCTACCAGAACTACATTTATCGGCGAAAGTTTTCGTCAAGGCGAAGTTATTATCTAAGAGGACAAACGTTCCTCGATTATTTGTCTTCAAAGAGTCAATTCGTTTTCCAAACGTCTTTGTCCAAAAGTTCTTGCACATCCACACGATAATCTCGTCTACTTTATCCTCACCGAACGGTTTCACGTCGAGCAGGTGCTTTTCGCAGAGCGATTGTCCTACAGACTGGCCCATTGTATCGATGTTATTTTTGCCTCTCGAATTTCTCTCTCCTCGTTCTTGTTCTTGTTCTCGTTCCTGCGCTTTTCGGTCGGTGGTCGTTGTTGCGGAGGAGTAAAACTCGTGAACGAACTCGAGAAGCAAATGGTGAAAAGCAAGAAGAGAGACGAGCTTTTTTTGCGAACCATCGTCACTACTGACGATGGTGTTGATCCTAGCGGTGGCAGTGGATGAAGATGGCGCGTTAGTGGGAGGAAGAGGAGGAGGAGGAGCGGGAGCATTGCCAAAAGTTCGGGAATAGTCCATTTCCTCTCTTCTTTTTTTTGTGGAGAAGTTCTTGTGAAGTAGTTTTACTAAGTACTTTTACGTTCTGTATTCTACTACTACTACTACTAATCTACCCCTCCTAACTATTACTATTATCGCCACTACGTTGCGTTTGTCTAATGTTTACTCGACGCGTTCGTAGTTTTGCGTGGGTCGCAAACGAGTCGCTGGTCTTCGAAAGTTTGCTTGCGCTCTGTACCGCATCTCCGGGTTCAGAGTGAGCTCTCTCGCTTTGAGCCAAGTGCCGACGACGACGATAAACGCACATGTCAAATAAAAACAAAACCACCACAGCTTACCAGCTCCATCGTTCCCTCCCACGCCTGTCGAACGCTTTTCGCTTTCTTTCTGTTCTTCTACGAATTTCCTTTCGTCTGGTGGTGAGAAAGGCGCGAAAGGCGGGTACGGCGGATACGGCGGAAGAGGTGGAGGCGGCATTTCTGGAGGGGAAGGAGGGAAAGGCATCTCAGGAGACGGTGGTGGCGGTAGAGCTGGTGCCGGCGGTAGTTCACTAACGTCATCGGTCTCGTTCGTTTCCATACTAGCTTGGTGTTGTTGTTTTGGAGAGATGGATGAGGATGATGAATGGGACGGAGGAGAAGAAGTAGGAGAAGAAGAAGAATCGTCGTCGCCTCCTCCTTGTTTTTGCAAAGCAAACGGATTTCGTTTTGATGCGACTCCGCCACGTGGGAACACGAGAGCGATAATACAGCAACACAGAAGAAAGCAATTCAACAAACCTTGACATATACGTAATCGTTGTTGTTGTCGTCGTCGTCGTCGTCGTCGTCGTCGTTTGAGCTTGACGTATTCGTTTTGTTGGAGCGTCATTATCATCTCTCTCTCCTCTCTTCTTTTGCGGAGAGGGAGGGGTGAAATCTGCAGCAAAAATACTCTCCTACTTCTTGGAGAAAAAAAAAATCCTTGGAAACTTGAGTCCATAAGTTGCTTGAGTCCATACTCCGCACGTCGGGAAAAATAATGCAAACAAGTCTTAATCACAACATAGCACCGAAGCAGTATCATAACAATCGTTTATATGTACGTCATCATCGATCGCGTCCACTGCGCTGCCGATATTCTTCGGAAACAACACCTCGCGGCGGCGAAAACGACGACGCAATTAGGATAACTGCTTGGGAGGATTATCAAGCGACGGATCTTATTCGGCTGGCCAACGATGGAGAAGAAGAAGGAGAAGAAGAAGGAGAGAAATACTACTTTGAAATCGTGGAAAAGATCGATAATTCTGGCGACGTTTCATTCATCGGTTATATCGACGGAATTGAGTACCAACTGAACGTCTCGAAAACGGCCAAAGAAGCAAGACTCCACACTCGTGGTGGTGGTGGTGGTGGTGGTGGACGAGAAGGAAATTTTTCGTCTTCTTCCGTGCCGGAAGAGCTCCTCGCTTTCTGTCCCGAGTTTGAGAGTCTGCACAAAGAGCTAGTGACGGCAGGAAAGTATCCGGTGTTGGAAGAGATTCGACACAAACAAACGATACAGGTAGACTGGGTCAAACACGAGAAGATAACAGACTTGACAGCATTGAAAACGAAAGCGTCTGAGAATCCGGATTTTTGGTCGTTGGGTACGACGCCATCTCAACCACCGTTGACGGCAGTTGAGCGATTAACATTAAACGCGGGCGAAATATACGCGCTGCTTGCGGGTAATCGTCCACTAGCGTTGATTCAACTGTACGCACCGTTCGTCGAAGACGGGCAAGTACAACCAATCGACTGCCCATTCGTTAAGCGGGCTTTAAAAGAGTTGGTGACAACGACGCCGCAGATTTTCTCGTGCGTAGCGTGTCGCATTGAAGGTTCAACAGCTTTAAGCGCCGTATTCTATCCAAACATATCACCAAACAGGGAAAGAGCCGCACTTTTAGCTTCATTTGGTGCGCAAGGCGCTTTGGTTGCGCAATCGCCCTATTACGGCGTCTTGATAGGCGAATGTCTTGGATACACCCGAGAGAACATATATCATCACGTGAAAAAAACGTGTAACTTGCGCAGCGGTATTTCTAAAGCCGTACTAGACCAAGTTGTACATGATTTACGCGAATGTTCGCCGGTTGATCCTCTTCAACGCTGGAGAAACGGATACGATGACGACGACGCGCTGAAATTAGTTGCGAATGGAAATCCAAGAAAGCGCAGCAGGAAGAAGAAGAGATTATCTTCCTCGGTTGAAGCGTTAGAAGCATTCCTCGGGAAGAAAAAATGATGTGCTCACATGACCGCGTGTGTGCTTACAAGTTTGTATTGTATATGAAAAAAAAAATGTACGTCCGTAAAGTTTATTTCCATTTTATGTAATCCACTGTTTCCATAGTTGCAATCGTTTTACGCTTTTGGGGTGTGACTTCTATTACAAACTATTTCTTCTTATATCAACTTACACCATCCTAAAATTTTCTTCTTGAAGGAGCACCAGAAGAAGAAGAAGAAGGCGATTGTCGCGAAAAACGCGCTCGCGATCTATTCTTCCTTCTTTCACGTTCGTCAACTATTCGGAGCATCTGAGCGATGGCATCCACGATTTCCTCCGAGGACTCTGGCGGTGGCTTACGAGGATACATTACTCTCCAATTGAGCGCCATATTTAACTCTTCCCTGGCGTCTCGGAGTAAATCCATGGTATCTTCGCAATTCGAATCTAAAAATACCCACTCGTCTAAGAGAAACTTAGCTCTGCCTGCAGCGCTGCGGTCGAAACGTGACGACGGGACCATGTCGTCTCCGTCAAACGACATATCGATATCCATGGAGGCGTTGACCGATCCGTCCGCATTTAGTAAACCATCATCACTTTCGGTACTATCGTTTTGAGCTTCCTCTACTTTAGGTGCAAACGAGATTTGATGACCAGCAAACATGGCAACCTGCTCGGGCGAAAGTGCAGTTGAATCTCGAAGGAAAACGGAGGAAGAGAGCACCATTTCACGGTAAACGAACCACTTCGGCAAAGGAGCGACACCTCGTGGAGGTTTCCGGTGGAAGGCAACTCCAGAGGGGTGCAATCCTGCGTGGCTTTCTGTGCGCGTACGCAAAGTACCAAATGCGCCCAAAGATCTTCGTGCGGCAAGATTCGAAGGAAGACCAGTCGCCAATATGCCTTTAAAAAGCGCCTCGTTATTGGCGTGCGTGTTTATTCCAGAATCGTAACGCAACACTCTCCTTTGACCATATCCCTCGCAGTCTCGCTCAGAAACAAAACCTAATTTCACTAAATCGCTCAGTAATTGCGATCGGACAGAAGTCAAATTACTCATGGCTGCGATTGAGATAAAGTTGTCAGAGCCCCAACGGCGAGCGGTGTCGTAATCCCGGTTGTTGAACAGATCGTTGCACTGATCCCACGCCCGGCACACCGAGAGTAAATCTGAAGAGTCGTGGAACGATTTGCGAATAGCTCTCGCTTCATCTCGCATGCCTGGAGGCGTGTAAAATGGATCGCGAGATGAATACGAAGCCGCCGCCGTCAAAACGGGATCTAAGCACTTTGTGACGCAACCCAAAAGAAGCATTCGCGCGATGGCTGGATCAATTGGTAGATTGGAAATCGTTCTACCTAAGGCTGTCAACTTTTCGCCACTTTCAATGGTTTGAATCGCACCCAGCTTGGTCAATCGATCAACGGCATACATTACCGTATCTTCGCTCGGAGGATCTAAAGCTCTCGATAAGAATCTCTGAATACCACTTTCCGTCATCGCTGCCGTCTGCAAGCACGTCGCTTCCAATGCCGTTCTCTGTATTTCAGGAGTGGGGCGTTCAGCCATAGAAGCGTGCACACCTCTAGAGTAGAGACGAAAGCACGATCCAGGAGCGACCCTGCCGGCTCTTCCAGATCTCTGAGTTGCCGAAGCACTTGATATCAATACCGTTTCCATGGAAGACATGGCGCTTTCCGCGTTGTAGGACATTTCTCGTACCAGACCAGCGTCAATCACAGATAGTACATCATCGATAGTCACCGACGATTCAGCGATATTCGTAGACAAAATTATCTTCATCGTACCTTCTTTCGCAGGCGTAAACACTGCTTGCTGCTCTTCTTGCGGGACGGACGAATGAAGCGGCATGATTTTCATAGTGTCTTCGTTATACGTGGTAGATTTTCGTATGAGCTCTGTTGCAGCTTTAATCTCGTCCCAACCTGGAAGAAAGCAAAGCACGGTACCTTTTCTATTGTTTTCGATTTCTTTGTTCGCAATGTGGGTTGCAATTTCGGCCACTAAGTTCACGGCAACTTCGGACTGATCGCGATCACCAAGTTTGGTATTCTTATTTACTCGCATTTTACCACCACCGAACCCAGAGACTCCTGGTTTCCCCAACTCCGATCGATCGTTCTTCAGCGCGACGGCTTTACGCAAAGCTTGTAATCTCGGTCGACCGTGCGAGTGTTTTCTACCATCGTTTTTCATCCGATCTTCCCAAGCGTTCAAACTGTCATCGTCGTCGTCGACACTGTCATCCTCATCGTCATCCTCATATTCATCTTCCGAAAACTCTGGCTGTTCACCAGCATCTTCGGCATCAGCGATGCGCTCAATCTGCATGGAGGCTCTCGATTCCGCTTCAACTTCTTCGAGCTCACGAGCGAGCGAGATATCTTGCACGTGCAATAGTTCAGCCGCGAGACGACGAACGATTGGTGGCCAATCGTCGTCTTGGCCAATCTTCGTTATTTCATTTTCATTGTTTTGAACTATAATATCGTCACCATCGTCGTTTACATTTGAATTTGCACTCGGTATTCCTAAACCATCGCCATTTCTGCTGTTGTCTGATTGCGTTTGCTCTAGTATATCTTCTAGGTAATGAAGTTCGACTGGATGTCGTGGCTTCGGTGGCACAGATAGCAACGGCGTTTGCCGAGCAATGTCGGTATCCATTGTGAAATATTTTGAGAATGATTCAGCATCTAGAGTTGCAGACATCAAGATTACTTTTAGATCTCTTCTGGTTTGAATCAATTCCTTCAAAAGTACGAGTAAGAAATCCGTGTTTATGTCCCTTTCGTGTACCTCATCGATAATCACGTGGGAAACGTCCGATATTTCTGGATCGCGAACTAATCGTCTCAACAAAACACCCGTGGTGACGAACTGGACAGTACCACCAATACTTCTAGGTTCGGACCCATGTAAACGGACGCGGTAACCAACGGAATTTCCAATCGGTTCACAGCGTTCCGCGGCGACGCGCTCGGCAACTGAGATTGCCGCAATTCGGCGCGGCTGCGTGACGATAATCTTGGTTTCTGCACCTCTACCTTTCCTTAGGGCATCTTCTAAAATATACTGCGGGCATTGCGTAGATTTACCCGTACCAGTTCCACCAGAAACAACTACGACTGATTGGGTCTCTAGCGCTTTCAACATATCCTCTTTCAATTCAATAATTGGCAACTTTTCTCGGAAACGTGCCATTTTAGCTTCTTCTGAATCTATATCCTCATTCGCTCGTCTTTCGCGCTCGATTTCTTCCTGTAAAATCTCTTGCGACGTCTTTGCTTGCTCTTCTCGGTACTTACTGACCAAAATCTCCTCCGCTTTGGATAAATCTTCTGCATTTTTGGATTTAAAGAGGTACTCGTTCAAGTTTTCACCTTTCTTCCTCCAACTGGTATTTCCTCCACTTTCGGCGTTGCGCGCCGCCTTCTCTTCTCTGCGTCGTTCGAGTTCTTGGCATTCGGTTTTCAAAGCCATCACTCTCGCGTCATGCTCATCAGGAGACCCCATAGCATTGACGAGGACTTCTACTGCTTCATCCGGTAAGGCTTGAATTCTCAGCGTTGCAACGTGGCCCCCAGGAGAGTCCGCGATAACTTTTTGCAATCTTTTCATCACGTTCTCGCCAAGTAACTCCTTCAAAGGTTCCTCCGACGCGTTCAGAAGTGCGTTTCCTTCAGCTTCGGACTTTGATTTACCGTATCCAACACCTTCGAGCTTCTTTCCTCCGTCGACAAAGCAAGATAACACCGCCTCAAAACCAGCTTTCCCATCTCGTCTCTTGGATATGTCGATAGAAGGTCTCGAGCTATCAACTAACTCCAGTAAAGCTTGCGCATTTTGAATTCTTTCTTTCATTTCTTTTTCTTTCATCTTGGCAACGCTTGGAGGTGCTTTTGGGTCAATGCCAGACTCTAAAAGCTGTTTCAATATATCCAAAGCGGCGAGTGATGAGGACTCTCTTTTGGTGAACGCAATGCCGCCTCCCATAAAAGTTACCACATCGCCGTTAACTGTTGCCGAAGATGGTAACACATCTAACGATTGAAATGCAGCAGTTTGTATCGGAACTTCTAGAGTAGAGACAAAACGCCTACTGTGCGGCGGTCCACTAGTCTGATACGAAATTTTCTGTTTAAACAACATCTTTTGTTGCACAAAATGCAACACGTTCTTTGAATCGTCCACAGATTTGCACAACGCCGTGCCTCCAGTTTGCTCTTTAAAGAGATCTAAAAACTCCTTTGCCTCTTTGCGTTTCAATCGCTCGCGTCCGTTTGGACACGTCAAAACGTTGGCATTTAAGCTTTCGTTTTGATTTGCGCCGCTCGCGGCGGAATTCTTCTTGAAGTTTTTCTGTTGTTGATTTCCTCGACCACCGCCGTTTCTGTTGCGACCGGTCTTGTTGTTATTATTATTCCTTCGGTTTGACGGCGGACTACTCTTGTCGCCGGCGCCGGCGCCACCGCCGTTTGCGCCGTTTGCTGGCCCTTTCTTCTTTTTCGGCGCTCGCGGAGCTTTTGGTAAAGTCGCAGTTTTCGCAGAGGAGGTTGAAGAGGAAGCAGTGCTCGCAGACGATGGTTTCGGTTTGCTTGCAGCACCAGGACCAGGGGATGCTGCGCTCGCATTTCCTCGGGCACCATTCGTCGCGTTGCTTCTTGTATTTCTCGAGCCACCCGATGCCGATTGTTTAGAAACTGGAGCAAACTGAAAGCTTCTTCGTACCCTATTAGTTCCCGCTTTTCGCTGTTGTCGCTCCGTGAGCAAGAAGCTTTGCTGGCGGCCAAAGTGTGTCGTCGTCGTCGTCATCGTTCGAGGATAATAAAAGAACGCACGACGAAGACAGACGCCACCGTTCGCGAACGTCGAGGATCCTACTCGCGTACCTGACGAATGACTTTGCATAGACATTGACGAGGAAGACGACACATTAGATGGTACAACCCGACAAAACATTCTCCTGCTGCTAGAATGAATAGTAAGAGCAGTAAGAGTAAGAGCAGACGGGGCTGTTGGCTTCGTCGCCGTCACTTTTAGTCGAAGAATTGGAGGAGCGGAGAACGAGGTAAAGCTTTTTTGCGCCGTGCGTGAGAGTATGTTTCGCGCAACAGTAGAGGATGTGATAGAACGAATTCGTCTCACCGACATTCAATTTGTCCCGAGAGTGACAAATGAGGATGTTCTTGCTGTATGTGTGCACTGTACACAACAACGCGCGCTTTATTTTCGCGTTTTTTCTGCTGCAGTAGTAAAAGAGTTGGGGCAAAATTTTTAGACGAGTACGAGTACTCGTACGCGCGTACATCGTACGCAAACTGCGTGTTTTTGGCGTGATGAAAAATGTATACATAAATATACGTATACGTAAGCAGACATCCACAATGATAAATTATAAACATCACGGTTGAGTCGTATTCGCGAGCAATCTAAACCCTGACCCACAGCTTGTCCCTATCTCGACAACCCGTTCCCCTGCAATCTTTGCATATGGCAATTTTTTTACCGCGACACAACCAACACGGCGTGGACTCTCCTAAAGTCGATTTGATCAAGTTCCACTGTTCCGCCGTTGAACCGACTATGTATACGTCTGATTCGAAGTCGTCTGTAATGTCGTGATCATTCGTTCCCCTGCCTTTGCACGCGCTGCAAAAATCCTTGCCTGTTCCGTTGCACCTCGTACAGTTGTGAAAATCGGGAAGGATGACTTTACCTTCCTTTTTGCCTTGTTCTTTTCTGGAAAGAAACGCGAGCTGATCTATGGTGTACTTCTCCACGTCCACATTTTTCCCGAACGTCTTTTCCTTCGAACTCTCTGACGCTTCATTCTGCGACGACGACGACGGGTTCAACGACGGGTCCGACGACGCGCGCGTGAAAAAGGAATCTCTTCCTGGCGATGATGACGACGACAAAAACTTCTTGTTAGAAAAACTCATCGCGGGGCGGTTGTTCGTCTTTCTCCAAGAGGAGGAGTGAGCAGAGGAGGAAGAGGAGGCGCTGGACGAGCGAGATGCGATAGAAGTGACGCGAGTGTCTGAGGACACGTTGCCGTTCGTTACATTGGTCGTCGTCGTCGTAAACATTATTTGTTGTCTCCTTGTCTCGCTTTAAAAAACTGAGGAGGCGAGAGATATTTTTGTGTTAGCCTGTTGTGCAGACGTTTTTTGTCGTCCACGACCCCTGTGTGTCACTCCTTTGTTTGATGTTTTGGATATGCCTTGTCATGCTTCTGCCAAAAAAAGCAGATAATCCACTTCTCATTCTGCTTCCTCGTCTTCGATATCACGTCACTTTTTGTTACGCACACGAGCGGTGCACATAGTACATATACACAACGCATAAAACGTAACATGTTCAGTTTAACTTCATCTTTGACCGCGGCGACTGCGCTTTCGTCCACCTCTTCTTCTTCTTCTTCCTCTC
>JGI20151J14362_10000658_pt1 | contig 25311 bp, 24 predicted proteins | sample COG_01_FD_14362 | JGI IMG/M metagenome (IMG submission 14362)
AAANATTTATTTAAATTATTAAAAAGTTCTAAAGTTGATTTTGTAATGTCAAATGCAAAAGTCGATCTCGTAACTAGTAGTTTTAAAGAGTATAAGATAGATGATATCCCAGCGAGACGTGCAATAAATAGTAAAGACCCTTCGTCTAAAACAATTGAAGTTTTGATATCATCCATTTTTCAATAGCGTCTACGTCAATTTTATATTGGTAAGGGTACGGTACCCATAAATCCTCTTTACCCTTTCTTTTTTTCTTAAACAATCGATACCTATTATCGGCTTTTTCAGCAAAAAAGAATGGAATACCATCTTCTTCGTTATGCTTTACAGGTATTTTTAGTTTTTTTATACCAAAACCGTATGCAAATGTACCTGGTGTCTCTTGACCCCGGTTTAATATGTAACACATATATACATGTTTGATTTTAGGGTATAAGTCTTCTTTATATTCACGTCGAAGTGATTCCGCCCCCCTAATTTTATTATCACAAGAACCTTCGTCAATTTGGTGTTTGACCTCAAATAGAAAAAGTGTTTCTTTGTTTTCATCTATTAAGGCAAAATCCGGTTCTTTGTGATGGTCCCAATCATCATTATATATATCATTTATTACCAAGTGTTTATGCAAAGCTTTTTTGGAGTAAAATACAAATTTTTTATCACCAATCATGTAGTCGTCTCCGTTTGCCATTTCCTGATTGAAAACCAGATCTTTTACCTGATCTTCGAACGGAAGACCGGAAATGTTAGTATTAGCACCACCAGGCATATTTATTGTTATATTTAATTTTTTATTTTTATTAAAATAGGATCTAATGACTTAGGTACTATATTGCTCTTCTTCTTTGAATATAAAATTAAAACGAGCTTAAAAAAAAGATACTACATAAACATATAAAACAATGACAACCCTTGAACAAGATTATACGACCGTACCTGGACAATTATACGCGTGTCTTTCTGTAGTAGGACCCGATGCTCCACAAAAAAACGATAAGTTTGGTATTAAGATCCGGGGTGCATTTAATTCCAGGGACGAAGCTGCATCTCATGCGAAACGTCTCCAAAAAGAAGATGCGACCTTTGACATTTACGTCGTCGATATGTACAAATGGTTATTAATTCCACCCGATCCGGTTCAAATTGAAGATGCACATTATGCTGACGAAAAGCTCGAGGAATTGATGTTGGGATATAGGGAAAATCAGGCACAAGCCGCCGCTATGTTCGCTGAACGTAAGAGAGATATGATGGCTGTTAAAGCACCAGGTTCAGATACATACTTTAAAAGCGGTGATGAAAACTCGAAGTTTTATACGAAACCTGATGAACCTCCAATCAGCCATCCTGGTGAAATTTTGGAACGTCTTCAAAAGGAAAAACCTGATGCCGATATGGAAGATCTCGTTAAGGAAGCAGATGAGATTGTTGCTCAGGAAATCAAGGAATTAAAGGAAAAACGTGAATCTGATGCAAAGGAAGCGTTGGAAAATGAGGCTACACAAAGAGGATTCAATTCTACAGAAGCCATGCAAAAGTTTGACGATGAAAAGGCTAAAGCCGAAAATTTGAAAATGGAGGAAGAAGCTAAGAAATCTCAAGTTGAACTTTCGGAACAGGCACAGATTAAGGAAGACGATGGTAAATATGAAGAAGAGGAAGTGACATCTAAAAATATGGAAAATGTAGACCCTGAAGAGGCGGCGTAAATTAATTTTGTTATTTAAATGTAAGTATGTTGAGTATTATATTAAACATAATCACCATTCTTATTGTTCTCACAATAATCGTTTTATTTTTAAAATTGTACTATAATGTAAAAAATAAAACGGAAGAAAAAAATGTTACTGCATCCGATATAGTTCAGGATATTATTAAAGATCCTTTGGTTGTGAGTCGAGCGTATTTTACTGAACCTAAAACTGGTAATATAGGTACATTCAAAGGTCAACAAACTCAATCTCAATACGACTGGGTAAGTGGTAAACCTTTTATCCCGGTCGAAGAATAACTGGTTGCATAGTTTTCCCCATGAAAAATCCTAATAAGAATGCTACAAAAATAATAACATACCCTGTTTTATCTAAATTTGAAAAAATATCGGTTTTGTCCTGTATTTGTAAAGGCGGGTGGTTATAATATACAGGTGGTGGTGGTTGTATGTGGTCATAATAGGTTTCGTTATGATTATGTTCATCATTACGTTCTTCTAATTCATCACTGTTTTTATTCATGAATTCATCTGGGTTATACTCAATAGGTGTACCAACTTCAGCTTCCATATATAAAAAAAGTATCTATTTTTTTAAGCTCATTATTACTCATCTTCTTCTTCTTCTTCTTCTTCTTCGTCTTCGTCTTCGTCTTCGTCTATATCGTCAACAACAAACCCTTTCAAGTTTCCATTTTCATCTTCATCTGAGTCGGTTTCGTATTCGTCGTCTGTACAAAAATCTTCATCGTCTGTCTGTAATAAATCTTCATCTGAATCGTATTCATCATCCTTAAAATCGTCTTCAACTTCTTCAAATAATTCTAATCGTTCTGGTGATTTAGAAACTCTCCCGGATCTTGTTCTTGTTTTTGCAACCATAGTATTAATTATTATACAGACATTTCCTTTAACTATTTTACTCACTTTCACGCTGTTCTATAACGTTATACAAATACTCAAAACACGTTCTTAAATCACTAATAATAGTATCTATATCTTCTAATTCGTCCGTATCACCTGACATAGAACTGAGCGATATTTCATTTAAATTTTCTAGTGCCCTGTTTAAATATTTTCTTGATAATTCGGTATTTGTCCTGTGTTCGAGTGCTAATTTGATATTTTCAACGAATTCACTGTGTATATCTTTATTTAAACCTGAGTATTTATAAGATTGTCGTACGAGATTATTTATTTCTGTTACGATATTGTTATCGGTATCTCTGTTAATTAAAGACGATGCAAAGTATATTACAATAGCTAGAACTACTACAGCTATCATTGCGTATCTATAATTTAGATACTATTTTTTCCGGAAGAAAATGTTCGCGGGTGGTACATTCACAAACTTGTTGAATTCTATTTTTTATTATTTTAAAATCTGTATTGTTAGTGTTACATTCACTACACGTATACGTTGTGTTTACTAAATAGTCTTTAGATTTAGATTTAGATTTAGTTTTATTTAATTTTATATCTGTTACATTAAATGTAACGTTAGTTTTTACCATATGTTTATTTATAAAGTCGATAAGTATAGTATTTATTGTACGATCTATGGTATTATCACTTTTCTTTTTGAAAAAAGATTTATTAGGTGATACATATTTCTTAACTGTACCGTCTTTGTATAAAATATCTACAATTTTAGGTGGTAATTGATGTCTTTTACCTGTAAAATCTTTACAAAACCCATAATGTCTCATAATATCAGTGGTAGAAAAACACTTTTGTGCAATTGTTTCTCCTAGTATATGAAACCATACATGGTTAGAATTATGGTTACATTTTTTATTTTCACAATAGAAAGAGTTGGTCGATACTAGAAATTGATTATTAGATTCAAACATTTTTGTGATACGTGAAGTTTTCTGCCCTTCGAGGTGTTTGTTTATAAAGTTTTGTAAAAGACATATAACCTCTTGGTTTTTGAATTCATTTTTTATTTCCATTTGTGTAAAAGATGAGCCTTCATTTGATCGAAACACTGTTTTTCCTTCTATAATATTTGGTTGTGTACTTTGGCTACGTATCGTTGCCATGTGTAAAAGATTAACATCTGGGTGTGGTAATATAGTTTCGAGTAGCGTGAAAGGACCTTTGTTACCTTTATAAATGTAATAGGGTAAGTATTCACCCTGGATAACTTTACCCGTATTATTACATTCTTTACATCCCTGTCCAGAACACTTTTCATGTTTAGCACGTTTATGTGAAAAAGGCATACGAAAACCACTTCCTTTTGTTTTTCTATCTGAACTACCGTATACGGCAGAATCAACGACGTCTTCCCAATTTACTGAACCATACACTAATTTTAGAGTATCTATAACATGTTCTCTTATAGCTATTGCTGAAGATCTATTCACTGTAAAACCTTCCCAGTTTATATGAACACCTGTTTTTATTAGTTTATTCGAAACCTCTTTCGGTTCTGCTATAGATATTAAAGCCTGTCCGGCACCTTCAAATTTACTAACTTTATCACAAATAATTTTACATATACTTTCTACTTGAGTAAGAGTTAATTCAGTTTCATCTTTATAATCGAGATCTATAAAGAAGTTATAATTTTCCGTTTTTTGTTCCACAACAAAAACCTTCTCTCCTAAAGTATACACTTCTACACATTTTTCATAAAAATCATTCAATCTATCAAATGGCACGGAAAGGATACCCCCATCCATGAGCACATGTGATACATTGGAGTTGTTTAAGAACCCCTGTTCTCTACACCATTGTTTAAACATGGTATATACTTATAAAGTATTGGTTTTATTTTTTTATATTCATTCACTATCGTAGTGATGTCGCCAAACTGTTTTTCTAAACGATATTTCTGGATATTGTTCCTGTTCTGATAAAGATTTTTTCAAAACGAGAAGTTCGTAAACTTTATCGTCCTTGTGTAATTCTGCGTACCTTTTTGCCTTGTCATGCGTGTACCCGTGTCTTTCGACGAGTAATTCCTGTATTTGAGATAGTATATAAGCCTTGGACTTCATTATTTAATAGAGAAGGTTTTTCTATTAACAGAAGTTACACACGTGTAAAATTCTGGGTTATTGAGTACGTTTTTAACTATTCGATCCCACTGTTTTTTTGTGTTAAATTCTGATAAGGTTTCAAAATTCATAAAATCATTTTCATCATGGGTCCTTTTAATGGGTAACTTTTGTATTTTTTTTAAATTTGTTTTTTGTTTTTCATCGTTAAACTTCTTAACGAGATCATTTTGTTCCTGTTGCGTATAATTTACGAAAAATATGAAGACGTTATATTCTAAATCTACACCCGGGCTTTCTTTTACTACAAACTTGAAGTCTGTATATTCGCCTTTCTTTAGATTCACAACACCTCTCGTTTCTTCGTCTAATTCTCGTAAGGCACATCTAATAGGATTAGGTATTTCTTTTCTTCTACACCCTCCGGTAACGAAAATCCAATCTTTGAATCGTCGGTCTCGGACAGTCAGGAACTTTGGTTTAGAACCCGTAAACATTACGGGAATGGCTATAGCTTTATATTTTTTCATTGCGCGATTGCAAGTTATAATTGAGCGAGATGATTATTCTGAAGATTCTTCTTCGCTATCTTGATTTTCTTCACTATCTTCATCAACTTGGGTTTCTTTTGGTGTATCTTTTTGTTCAATTTTTTGCGCTGGTCCTGGGACTCTGACGGGTGTTATTTGGGACAAAAATGAAGATATTTTTCCATTCATTCCTTTAACACTTTCCATTTCTTCCTTGGTCGTTTTAAGTTCTTTATACATATAAATAGATGCTGCTATACACATTATAATAGCAACAATTATGGCGGTTTCACGGTCGAATGTAAACATTTTATAGTAAAATAGAAGCTCATGTTTTTAAGTTCGTATAATCGCACCCATGTGTACACCGTCTTCTTTTGGACACTCGTATCCCATTTGAGCAAATTGAATCTCCTGGTAATGTCCATCTTTACACTCCGCATTTTGTACGGGTTCTTCGTGTTTAGAGTTAATGAGATGATTCAAAGTTCCGGATTTAGGATCGTAAGTTATAATAAAAATGAAAGCTAGTAAAAAAACTAATTGCCAGAACATTTATAATAAGTGGCTAAATTAAATTAGTTCGAGTACATCAAACCACCCATACCGTTTTCGATACGGAGGATATTGTAACCAACGGCATACATATTACCCGTGAAGGTGCTAGTATTTTGAACAAATCTCGCAGAGTCGAGTCTACTAAAGTTGAGTGTACCTGTTGGTTGGATTTTGGCCGTGTCAATACAGAATGGTTGTAAAAATTTATTATCTGCGTCGTTATCGACATTCGAGTTTGGACAGTGGAAATAAACTGGGGCTTGTGTAAAGTGTGGTTTGGCGACCTTAAAGTCAGAAACGTCCGTACCGTTAATTTGGAGTTTGATAGAACCAGAGGAGACGCAATTTAAAGTAGCTATTTTACCAGTGGATGAATTCACCTGAGTACCAGCAATAAACTTAACTGGATGGTTCAACGGGAGTTCTTGAACCTTACTGTTGGATGCGACAATAGAAGTTGTTTGTGTGATGAGCATGTTTTGTGGCGTAGACGATAAAACTGTGCGTTCATCTGTATCGAGGTGGATGAACTGGGTGTATACTTCTGGGTCAGTAACTATAGTTCCGCCCCACGTAATTCTTAATTCAACATCGTGGTATTGGAGCGCGACCAATGGGATCGCGGATTGGGCGTTTTCGCAAAACGAAAACCTGAGTGGGTAAAACCCTCGGGATGGTGTTTCGGCAGAAGCAATAAGACCACCTGCTTTGGTACTACCTTGCGAAAGGGCCCATGGGGCGACGTATTGGGAGAATGCAGCATCTTGTGTGTCGATGACTTGGCCACCGATCAAAAGTTCAACTTTTGAAATGGATTTCCACCAATCTCCAGATGTTGTAGAAGTACCAGCCCTTGGTGAAATGTAGACGTAGCCGAGCATATCACCTTTTCTTTCGAAACGAATAGATGACATACCGTTTGCAGTTGGATTGCCCTGGATAGTTTGTCTTTCGACAGTTTGGGCAAAGTTTGTGTGACGTTTATAGTTGGACCTGAAAAAGGAAACTTCGGGTTGACCGACGAGGTGCGCATCTTGGGCACCGATTGCAACGAGTTGGGCTATACCTCCAGACATATTTTATATTATACTAAGGTTTTTTATTTTTAAGCCCATGTATAATATGAAAGATTCTATAAAAACAAATTACGCTGCTGTAAAAGCTATTGCGTTCATGTATATTTTTTCCGCACCTGATGCACCTATTTTCGATACGGTCAAAAGACCATGACCGCTCTGGGATATGGAAACATCGGTCGTAAATGCTATAAAATCGATACCAGATGTTATCGTTTTTAATACTTTTCTATCTGATCCCGATGCTAAGAGTGGTACAACGACCTGACCCCCGCTTGGTAAATTTGATATAGAAAGTATGGCGACGTCTGCGTCTATTGTTGTGAGTGGAGCTGTACCATAACTTTTGTTTTTGCAATCTATCGTGAGTGTACCTGTCCCTGTTGTAAATGAAGAGGCAATTTGTGTATTTGTAAGCTGGAGGTTTTGTGAGACGGTATTACCTGTTACAAGTACGTCGTTTGTTATATATGCATCTGCACCTATATGTACATCTGCACCTATTTTTATGTTATTTGTTATAACAACCGCGTTCGATGTTCCTGTAAACTGAACAATATTTGAAGTAACATTTGCACCTGCACCTGATGAACACACGTCATCCAAATTGAACGGTGATGCGGCGACGTGAAGAGCACCTATAGTAATGTTATCGGCTGATATATTACCAGTTACCGTGAGTACGTTAGATTCGTAGGTATTAATTGTTAGGTTAGAAACCCCACTTGGACCTCCTGCGGGACCTGGACCTATAGTCACATTTGCGGCATTTTCGTGAATGTTGTCGAATGTTGAACCACCTTTACCCCCTGAATCAAAAATTTCTATTTCACCACCATTGTATTTTATAGCTAATACGTTTGTTGTACCTGCCGGTGTTTCCCAATCTGGGTCGAGATTTATCGCATTTTCAACTTTAAACGATTGTCTTGATGATGCGGACGATTTAAGTATAAGTTCGGTTGCGTAATCAATTTTCTTACCGGTATTAATCGTAATATTATCACCCGTATATAAACCTCCTGAAAACTGGATGACGTTCGACGTAATGTTTGCGGATGTAGGTCCATTATTTACGATCGATTCGAGGTTTGATGAAACGTCGTCCCACGCTATACCACTAGCATTACTTCTAAGGAATTTTTTAGTAGCATCTGTATTATAAGGTGAAAGTTTAGTCAAAGCAGTTCCAGACGCTGGACCTAACAACAATTCGTTTTCTGCTACAGAAGTTAAACCGGTACCACCTTTATTGATTAATATTTGCGAACTAAAATTATCGGGATTAAGTTCTGTAATATTCCCACCGCGTCCTTTTAGTGTATGAGCTTCTACTACACCCGCCGTCGTGACATTACCCGCTAAAACGTTACCCCAAACATTTGCGGTAATGTATCCAGAACCGTTATATGGTGAAATAGTCGTATCTGTAGATGCATCTCTGGTAAAACATATTGTATATTCATTTGGTAAAGATGCACCTAAGTAACCCGCAAATACGTTTGCGGTTGGTCTTGCCATGTGTTGACCCATATCCATAGTGTCTCCACCTGATACCTGATCATTTCCGGATGCAACCCCGAATATCTTATCTGTTATAAAATGATCTGTTATATGTTCGTGTGTAGTATTACCTTGTACTGTTAAGTTACCACCAATAACGACGTTTGATGATATACTCGTAATTTTATCGGTATCATTGTAACTTATTTTACTACTTTTGAGTAACTTTGAGCCCGAATCTAAATACGGAATAAACGTATCATTTATTTGACTACCACTTCCAATCGTTATATCTTTGGTTTTTATACCTTGACTAAATTGGAGTATATTTGATGTAATGTTTGCGGTTGCTGGTCCATTACTTACGATAGATTCAAGGTTTGAAGAAACCTCTGACCATGTGGGTATATCATTAGTCCCAAGTTTAAGAAATTTACCTCTATCAGAATCATCTCCCGCTCTTATTAATCTTCCTAAAGTATTATCAGAATCGTGATTACCATATAATATATCACCTTTTGTGATTATTTTGTGTCCCGTACCACCACTTGTCGATGCAATAGGAATATTTGTACTTACAAATTCTTCTGCGTAAACGTTTGTTTCTACAACAATGTTACCCGTGGTCATTAAACTCGTTGCTTCATTTCGAAATTGAATGGTATTTGATGTAATATTTGCGGTTGCTGGTCCATTACTTACGATCGATTCGAGGTTTGAAGAAACCTCTGACCATGTGGGTACATCATTAGTCCCAAGTTTAAGAAATTTACCGACATCTTCATTAGAACTCGCGGGATCGAGTTTTCCGAGTGAATTATCCGACTTACCGTAAAGTATTGCACCGGACTCATAAGTAGCGTATCCCGTACCACCACTTGTGGATAAAATAGGTGAAGTCGTGCTAATTGAAGTTGCTGAAATTATACTTGCTGAAATTGTATTAGAACCCGCAATTTTACCTAAAAAAGATCCGTGTGTTGTATCTACCTGTACGTTACCCAGAGTTTTAATACCCGTTATTATGTTTGACGATTCAATTGGTATAGATAAAATGTTACCATCTAGTTTTCGAGAAACAACGTCCATGGTAATATTATCCAAAAGTGAACCGTCACCAAGGTATTTTTGGGCGTAAACGTTACCCGATGTCCAAAACGCATTCGTTGATTGTGTTGGAACGTTTATTTTAACAGAACTTGGGTCGTTTCCTAAACTTATGGTATCTGTTGGTACTAGGTTACCTGCCAATCCTAGGGTGGTCCCCGTAAACCGCGTCGAGTGTGTCCTTCCACCGGTTGTAATATAAGCTGGGTTAGTACCAGTTTGAACACCATCAATGGTAATATTCGTACCAGATATAATTCTTTCTGATTTAGATGTACCTTTAACGTCTAGTAAAGTAGTGCCTGAACCACACATAAAAATTTTATCCTTTACGGAAAGGGCGTGTGTGGGTGCACTATTTGAAATACCAACATTTGACGTTGTTATAAAACCTGTTGTAGAATTAGTAAACTGGATTGTGTTTGAAGTTGAATTACCTCTAGCAGTTGCTTCTTGTAAAGTAATACCACCTAAAAGGGATGTTTTAACACCAGAATCTACAACTTCCTTTGTAGTTGAATTATATGCAAAAAAGTTTGCATTTTGGACATCTTCAACTCTGAGAGGTGAAATATAAATGGACCCTGAATTGGGTGTACTAATTTCAGTATTAGACGCATTGAAAACAATCGTGTTTTCAGCCTGGCTATCTGAAACGTGTTTACCAAACCGGATTTTGGTAGACCGTTCGATGGTAGGTATGTTTTTAACCATTTAATATATGTAAGTATTTTTAATTGGCGTATATGAGACCAGCCATTCCATTTTCTATTCTGAGAATGTTATAATTCACGGCATATATCGGATCGTTAATTATCATGGATTGACTATGTATTTTTGCTGAATCTAATCGACTAAAATTGAGCGTTCCTGTCGGCTGGAGTGAACTCGTCGAAAGACAAAAGCAGTATAAAAAGAAATCGGGGGACGTTACGAATTGTGTGTGATAATAGTTCTGAACTTCCATAAAGTGTGGTTTTCCCCATTTATAAGGACCTATATCGAGACCGTTAATTTCTAATTTAACCTTGTTACTCGCGGACGTTAGTGCACCTTCAACGGTCGTATCAGAACACGCGAGGTATTTTACGGGGTGATTAAACGTAAGTTCTTGTGTAAGTTCTCCGGAAGGAATACTTTTTTGAACTTGTGTAATGAGAAGGTTATGGTTTCTCGAAACTATGTTACCACGTTCCTCGTTATCAAGGTAATAGTAATTTGAATAACACTCGACGTTATAATTACTTGCTTGTGATCCCCAGTGAATACGTAATTCGACTTCATGGTATCGTAAAGCAATCATTGGTAAAGCACACTGTGGACCTTCACAAAAGAAAAAGCGTAACGGGTAAAAGTACGAACGTGCGCTTATACCTGGGTGTGTACCGTTGGAACTCTTAGAAACGTTCGTTGCGAACGTATCTATGGCTATTTTTTCGGTAAAAGCTGCGTCTTGGGTATCTATAACCTGACCCCCAATGAGTAATTCGACCTTATCTATAACATTTTCCCAGTTTTGGATATCGAGTGCTTGTGTATTATCATCTAATGTGAAATACGTGTATCCTAATAAGTCACCTGATCGTGGGAATTTGATCGATGACATAGCGTTATTATTCACAACTCCTTGTATCGTTTGTTTTTCTATGGATTGTGAAAAATTAGAATGCCGTTTAAAAGTTGAGCTAAAGAATGAAATTTCTGGGTCACCCATTATGTATTTATCTTGAGCACCAATGGCGATAAGTTGAACAACACCAGAAGACATTTATATTAATAGGAGGTTTAAATTATACGTACGAAAACGCCCTGAAATAATTAATAGGGCAGGTTCTTATTTTTGCAGACGAATCTAAATATTAAACAGGTTTCTCCATCTGAAAATGATACAGCCGCACCAGTTTCGTTTAATACTTCGACATTTAATCTATCGAGTTTACGAATTGGGTTAAAATATTGTTGAATAACTGGGTATTCATTTTTAAAAACAATGCGATCTGTTCCATCTGTTACGAGGGTTCCGAAAACGCCGTTGATCATATTATCACTGGATGTATCAAGATCTGTTTTTCCTCTTTGAGAAAAAATAGTTTTCAACTCATCAATTTTGAGGTGAATGAGTTCACTCGCGTTGTGATGATCAATATGAGCTGCTATTAATTGAACCTGGACTATATTTTCGAGTGGTGTTGGAAAGTATGATGTAAATTTTTGCTTACTTGAATCAGAAATGGTATCAACTATAACTGTATGATACTCGTGTTCGAAATCGGGTAAAGTAGATTGACTAGTCACTAAAGCCATTTATATATACTGGAGATTTTACTTCATCTTATAACTCGCTTGGTCCTTGACCACTTTTTGACCCCCACAAATTCCGCCTCGACTATCGGAATAGTAGGCTGTATCGAGACAATCTTCCCTGGACTCCTGGTCGAAAAGAGATTTGTCACTTACCATTTCAATTTCAACTGGTTGGTAACCACTTTTTCTTAAGGCGCCGAGCGCGCACAAAATTAAGAATATAATCACAATTGATTTAAGTGTACTTTTATTAGTAGCGTTAAGTTTCATTTGTATTGAGTAAATATTTTTTTTATAAAGTGCGTTAAAGAAATTAGAATAGTTTCAATATAAAGATTAATGGACGGTGAGATCATCCTAAATCGAGGTGACACAAATGTTATGAAATTGGACGATAACGAACAGGCGTTAATGAATGAGATCGAAATTGATATTCCAAGATCCCAGCCTGTAAAAAAGCAAATACAAAAAACTATGAAAACTCAATATAATCCCCCACCAACACAATTTTTCCAGGAAGATATGGACTCGTTTGCGAACCCGAATAAACAAAATCCACCTTCTGTACCCCCACCGGAAGAAGTTATGGATTATGGTGAATATGAAGACGAACCGGAACAACAGGGGTACGAGTATGCGGGTGGTGGAGGAGGAGGTGGTGGATATATGGAAGAAGAACAACCTTCACCTGGATTTAAAAACATAGATGAGGAAAAAGCCGATCTCGTGAATAAACTTGGTCGATTAGAAAAGAAGGGGTTTACCGTAAATAAACGTTTGAATGCATATTCTCCAATAGATGAACTTAGAACTGAGGTTAAGAGAATTACGTATAGTATCGATGTTGATAAATCGATAAAGTTTTCGAGACGTATGCTCATTGCTTGTACGACGGGACTCGAGTTTATGAATAAGAAATATAACCCATTTGAAATCCAACTCGACGGTTGGTCCGAAAACGTTATGGAAAATGTTGACGATTATGATGAAGTTTTTGAGGAGTTATACGTGAAATATAGAACGAAAATGCACGTTGCACCTGAAGTTAAACTTATTATGATGCTTGGTGGATCAGCAATGATGTTCCATTTGACGAATAGTATGTTTAAATCGGTGATGCCGAATATGAACGACGTGATTAAACAGAATCCAGGGTTGGTTCAGAATATGATGTCGGCCGTTCAGAACACAGTTCCTAAGTCGCAACAACAGGGTGAAGAGAAAGTGGATGCAAATGGGAGAAGAGAAATGCAGGGCCCAGGATTTGACATTTCGAGTCTCATGGGTAATATCATGATGCCACCCCAACCACCCATGAATACGACGAATATACCCCAAGTAGAAAACCCATTAACCGATGAAATCGATATCGAGGACGATATTTCCGATATTGCTGAACCACCAGTCGGTGATACCAAGGAAAGAGGTGAAGATGATAGTGAAGTTAGGGAAGTTAAGGTTACCCAGACCAAGTCAAAAAGAGGTGGTGGGAAAAAGAAAAAGTCAGTCGAAATTAATTTATAAATGATAGTATAAATGATAGGGTATTGTCCTTTGGACCAAGATCCTGTTGAGTTACCTTCGAGAAGACAAGATGTTATTCCTCAGTCAAGGTTACAAAAACCGGATAAAACAAAAAAACGTTCGGTTCTTGGCGAGGACGATACCGAATGTAATTTCGTTGTCATGTTTTTTATCGCGGGTGTTATTGCCCTAGCGGTCATGGATTCACTTCCATCTAAAAAGTGAGTGATAAACCATTTACCATCCTGTTTGTTCCAGCATGGTAAATGTAAATTTGTTTTTTTAGTTAAAATTTTAATGGTACCGTATATGATCGTAAAAACAGTTATTTGCCGGTATTTCAGACCAGGAACTATCACCTGGTTCTTTCCAAAGACTATATAATGCTTCACCACCACCATTTTCCTGGAACCGTACGAATATTTTATGGTACCCAGTTTTCAAGTATATATTACCTGTGGTTCCACCGGGGGTTGTGGTTGTACCATTATGACTATGTCCACCGTACCAATAAGCGATTCGAATACCGTTTATGTACATATCTGAAGCATCGTCACTATTTAAACCGAAATAGTGCGTTCCAGCTGTAGTTACTTTTAAATAACCTTCAAATGTTTCGGCAAATGTATCATCGGAGCTGACGGCAGTGTGACGTGGTCTACTTAATGATTTAGTACCTGAACTTAGACTTTCGAAATACGTATCCATAGCAGATTGTGTAGTCGGATTACTTGCACCTGCGCTACCAAAATACAGTTTTATTAGGTTTCCCTTAACTAAATGTTTTTCATATTGTGATGTACCAGTTTGTATAGAGTTACAGTGAATGGTACCGGTAACATCGAGTTCGGCATTTTGACTCGTATTTCCTATACCAACCTTACCCGAGCTTCTATAAATATCTGATCCCGACGTTGTCCAAGGACTCGAACCTCCACCACCACTCGCGTTTTCCCACGCGACCGAACCTGATGAACCACCACTCGTAAGAACTTGACCATCGGTACCCGAGTTCCCGTTAATTAAGATTCTCTTTTTTAGATCTATTTCATTACCTCCACATGTAATGTATTGAGATGATGACAAATCATTATCATCATTAGCTATTACGAACTTATCACTCTCACTATTATCTATACCCACACACCAAGCCGAACCAGATCCATCTTCACACGATAACGATAATAGAGGGTCACCGGTACCACCACTAGCCACTTTTACTTGTATAATACTATTTTGAGATGTACTACCCTGTGTTAACTGTATTCCGTTTGTACTTGAACTATAACTGATATCTAAAGGTACTCCCGGGGTAGATGTACCTATACCAACATTTGATGTTTGGTAAATGTCTACACCACTAGATGTAGTTGGCCAAAGTAAATTATTATTTTGGTAAATGTTACCTGAAATTACATTTACATTACCTGTAACTTCCAACGTTTTTGATGGGGATACGTTACTCCCTATACTTAATTTATTTTGTATGAATGCATCACCACCGACAGATAAACACTCGGATGGTGAACCGTTATTGTATGAATAGTCTTTAATCTGATTGCCACCATGTCCCCAACTTATGTTAAAAATCATCATTCCCATAAACGTACCCGCGGGTCCCGGTATTGACCCAGACGCTTCACCATATCCGAATCGCCAACCTTGACTGTCCCAGTTTGGTTGTGGAAACGTAACGTAAGGGTTTGTAGAGTAAGTTTTGGTTAAAGTCATATTTTGGTTGTTGATGTAAATATAGTCTTTACCAGAGGCAGTTGTCGTTTCTGTAGGGAACACAACACAAATATGGTACCACGTATCTTGTGTAAACGTGTAAGTATTCGATGCCGTACCAATACCAGAACCAAAGTTTAGTGTTAATCCTGTTGACGTTAATTGTAAACACCCACCTGTATACACACCCACTGTAGACGATAAAGTATCACCCCACGAACACAAAACGTTCGATGATGTATAATTACTGTGATCATCATTTAGTTTTAACCAAAACATCATTGATGCATCATCATCAGTCCAGACACCGGTATGATCACTTTGACCTATACCTGAAGTCGTACCCGTAAACTCGAACGCCTTTTCACTTTCTCTGTATGGCATATTCCCTTGGTTAGTTATCGAATATACTCTTACAGCACCCGGTTGATCATCGTACATTATATTCGTTCCAATAAGATCTGCACATCTCGTATTAATGACCGAGGGTGAATAACCCTGATATGTATAGTCACGACTTTTTAAAAGTTTAGTCCTACCCGGATAATTTACGTTTAACTTATCACGTATTTGTGTTTCAGCCTTTATATCGAGGTACGTTTCAGCTAATGAGGTTGTTGTCGATGACGATTCGTTACCACTCCACAAATTACCAATTGCAATTGTACCGAATTGGTCGAGTATAAACCTAGGTGTTCGGATATCTTTTCCTTCCTGACCACCTTGATATACGCTATGGTACATTCTCATGTGATCTAAGTGTATTTCGGATGCCTTTAGACGAATTCTATCAACTTGTTCATTTGTATCGTGATGTTTGTGTAGTAAAAGTTCAGCTACATCATGAGCAATTACACGGTTTTCAATTAAGGTTTCATCGTAAAAGTTATCACCTGATGTACCACCAAATGAAAGTCGTTTAGGTTTTTCGTTATCTATAGCATTATCATTCGCACCAATTCTAAGTTCTGATGCAGTAACATATCCTTCAAAAATATTATTACCTGTAAATGTACCCGTTATGAGGAAAAAATAAAACTGAACGCGACCTGTTGCATTTTGATTTGATGGATAAGATCCGAGGTAGCTTGATAATGAGTTACCGGTTCCAAGATTATCATTTACCATATCATCATCACCCCACCATAATTGCGAACTGGCAACTTGATTACCATCCGTCATATCGATCGTGTACCCCGAAAATTGTTTAGCTCCGTAGCTGTGCTCGTATCCAACACCCGGATTTTTACCTGATATAGGTAGTTGTGCTTCTACCCATGATGCTCCTGACCAATCTACTACGTAAAGCTGTCCACTGTACTTTGCAGGAAAAGCCCAGTGAGATATCATGGATGTTGCTAATCTGTTACCCGTATAATCTAGGCGAACACACAATCCATTCAGATTACCTACATTAGCTATTACTGTCGAACCTCTTTGTACCCATAAACTCGTAACGATCGAGTATTCGTACACGTAAGCTTGATCATAACTAGGTGCACCCATGGCAATAACAGAACCATCGAAGTTCATGGATACAGAGTACCCTAATGTAGGAAAATGTAATCCACCACCATTAACGTAATTACTAGAAGTAGTGTAATCTAATCCTGAAATAGTTTGACCTAACTGACTCACACCACTTGTAGTTGACCAATCATCTGTTGTTGTTAAAATACGCGCATACCCTGGTTGACGATATGCAAATGGTAGATTCGCGGCGACGCCACTATAAGCATAAGTCGGAGATGCACTCACAATTATATTGTTTCTTTGGGTTCCAGTGTTGTTCGAATTACTACTATTTATTTCGTTTAAAACACTTCCCGGTGCACCTATGATAACGTGGGTACCGAACGGTGCTAGTTTAATTGAAAATCCGTATTGTAAGGATTTTATATTACCAATTGAATTATTTATTGTGGTAAACTGTGTATGAGCACTGTCATAAGGTACTCTGTTATCTATATCATCACCTACATTTGAGTATGCTTGTGACCACGAATGGTTGGACAGTTTCCAAATTTCAACGCGATTATCGTTAGGGTTACCTATAGCTAACGTTGTATCTATATCCTGACCTAGAGAAATACTGAATCCAAAATTACCATTTGAAGACGTTGACGAAGACGTTATGGTATTTGAAACGTACGTTGCCCATGGGTTTGATCCAGATGATGTTGCATCAAAAACGTAAACGGTTCCGTTTGATTTTTTGGGTGCACCAACCGCGATACGCGTACCGTTCCAATTCATGGAAACTGCGTATCCAAAAAATGAACCGTTTGAAGCTGAAGGCTCGGTTATTGTTTGTGATGTTGTCCATTCATTTGAAGTAGTATTTACTAAACTATGAACTGTTACCTTACCCTGAGATGTTGCATTTCCTAAGTGTCCAATTGCAACTCGTGTATTTTTAAAATCTAAAGAAACACTCGAACCGAGTAATATACCATTCCCATCGGTACCTTCGATATTATCGAGAGTTTTAATACCTCTGTATGAATAAGATTCTAAAGACATTTAATAAATACCTAGAATTAAATTGAACGGATTTGTCGTGTTGGAGCTTCAGTAACAACAGTTGAATTTTTAATTTTACCATTAGTTGCTATTATTTCAGTACAATGTATGGTACCTAATGAAATAATATCGCTTGTTGCGTATACGTTCCCGCGAATATAAAGTTTATCAATACCATCGTCTATAATGGCGACATTTGAACCTATATCGAGCGTATGTATCGGTGATGTATTTGCTATACCACACGTAGTTGTAGAAGTTGGCGTAGCTGTTTTGAAAGCTGTATTTGTATTGTTAAATGATATTGTCTGAGTAGTACTAGCACCTACAACAGCAACATCATCAAGGTTTGGCGTTGCACCCGACGACGATACGTTTTCCCAAGATGGTGCATCGACGGCGTTTCCTGTTTTATTAAATTTTAAAAACTGTCCGTCGTCACCATCTGAAATTTGTACGAATTTATTACCGTCGTAATACGATACGCGGTTTGTGTCTATACTTCCACCTGTATAGTATCTACCTGCCTCTATATCTGTTGACGCATATACGTTACCGACAACGTGTATTTTTGCATCTGGGCTACTTGTACCAACACTTATAAATCCATGTGCGGGTGCTATTATATTACTTTGTATATTTGATGATGCAAAAATATTACCAACAACGTGTAAATTTGCATCTGGGTTACTTGTACCAATACTTATAAATCCATGTGCGGGTGTTATAATATTACTTTGTATATTTGATGATGCAAAAATATTACCAACAACATGTAAATTTGCATCTGGGTTACTTGTACCAATACTTATAAATCCGTCTACAGGTGTTATAATATTACTTTGTAGATGATTCGATGCAAAAATATTACCAGTAACGTATAAATTTGCATCTGGTTCAAATCCACCCCCAATACTTATAAATCCGTCCGTGGGTGTTATAATATTACTTTGTAGATGATTCGATGCAAATATGTTACCGGAAACGTGTAAATTTGCATCCGAGCTACTTGTACCAACACTTATATATCCATTAGTAGGTGTTACTACGTTACTTGTTATTGAGGTTGAAAATTCAGCACTACTAGCCGTAATTGTTGACGCACTTATTGTATTTGCTCCTTTAATCTTACCGTATAAACCACGAGATGGATTATTAATAATAATATCACCTGTATTTGTTTGAAAATTTTTACCGTATACGTTATAATTTGTACCCGTTACGTTTACGTTACCTACAATATTACCCTTTAACGCATATATATTACCCGATTCGGTATATATGTTACTTGATATAAGCTTAGTTGCCGTAATTTCGTTTGCACTTATATTATTTGATCCCGAAATAGGACCGTAAAAAGAAGCTCCAGACACATCTGCCACTGCTATAATTTTACCGTAAACTTCTTTTGAAGAATCGTTACTTGTGGTTTTGTTTATAGTTCCTATAAATCCATCTGTACCCGCGGTTATTTTTCTACCGTATATTTCATAAATATCACGATTTGTCCCATTTTTATTTACGTCACCTACAAACCCATCTGTACCCGCGGTTATTTTTTTACCGAATACGTTTTTATTTGTAGATGATGTATTTACATGACCTTCAAATTGTGTAGACGCGTATACGTTACCAGTTATTTCTAATTTTGCGTGTGGAGTATTTGTACCTATACCGAGATTACCATCTGTTTGGAGCGTTAATTTCGTATTGGTTGCTAAAAGATAACCGTGATTTGCTATTTTAAATTTATCACTATCGGAGTTATCAATACCGTGTGACCAATTGGTTTGTCCATCTATATTATAATTAATAAATGGGTTACCCGCACTATTTGGCGTTTTTAATTTTATAATAGCGTGTTTACTTGTTGAACTACTATCAGTTTGTTCTATGAGTATGGCGTTATCGTCACCGGTCGATGTACTTGCTGCTTTTATTTTTAAAGGTACTCCAACTACAACTGGTGAAGTGTAACCTATACCTACATCACCGTATGTTATTAAAGACGTGTACGTATTTTGAAAACTTATCATATTTGCAGTGGTACTCCCATTTGTCGTAACTTGTTGAAGGTTTCCTGCGCTACTTCCGTCACCTATATTATCAGATGCCCATACTACAGTATCCCCATTTCCTCCAACTTTTAGTACTTCACCCGGATTACCTATTCCTTTTATATCGAGTGTGTTATCAGCTGAAGCGAATATTATATCACCTTTTGTAAATCCTGACGTTATTCCCGAACTGTTACTTATTATGACGTTATTTTCGAGATTTGTAATATCACTCGTATTTGTGTTAACACTACCTTCTAAAGATGTAACTCGGGATGCGTTACTTGACAAATTATTTACAAGAGTTGTAATACCACTCGTATTTGTACCAACACTACCTTCTAAAGATGTAACTCGGGATGCGTTACTCGACAAATTATTTACGAGAGTTGTAATACCACTCGCATTTGTACCAACACTACCTTCTAAAGATGTAACTCGGGATGCGTTACTCGTCATATCTGAACTTAAAGCAACTCCCGTGAGTGTTGTACCACTTCCGTAAAATTCGGTCGCGTATACGTTTGTTCCTACGACGATATTACCGGATGTAGTTATGGATTCAGCTGCGTTCGTAAAACTAACTGTATTTGTAGATACATTTCCTTGGTTGGATGCCTGTTGAAACGTTACCGTACCTGCAGTATTCGATAATAGACCACCATCCCCCTTGAAAAACCCGGATACAATTGTAACATTTCCTTGTGTCTCTAAAGATTCGTTCGTATTTGTAAGAGTGATTTTGTTTGTTGATGTTCCACCATTATTGGTAACACCTTGTAAATTTCCTATAGAACCTCCGGAAATGTTTACACCCGTGAGTAAACTTCCATCGCCTATGAAATAACCAGATGTTTGTATGCTTGTAGTTGCTACGTTACCATTTTCTAGAGCATCCTGAAGTGTGGATGCACTCGCACCTTTATATTTTTGTATGTTACGTGCAGTATCACAACCAGGCATTCTTACAAATATGTATCATTATTTTTAGAGTGAAATGAGGCATTCGCCTTTTTTGAATATGGTTTCGTCATCATTTTTTTTATTACCTGTTCTGGGTATATTAAATCCACCTTGTTTATAAACTTTGAGACGTTTATGATACATGGCGTGGCATATGGACCACTGATCGAAAATATCGTAAATATGTGGATTATTCTTTTTACCATGCGTTTCGCGCATGATTCTACCTATAGACTGAACGATATCGGATTTTGGTGTTGCTAATATGACGGTATCAAGCGTCGGTATATCGAGACCTTCGTGTGCTTGGCTAAACGTTGCGAATATGATTTGTTTTTTACTTGATAGCGCTAAGTCAGATTCTTTCATACCACCCATGTATAGACCTGACGTTTTCTTGAAACTTTGATGAAGAACTTCACAGTGGTGTCGTCTATCACTTAAAACGAGAACTTGTCGTGTTGTTTTTGATACATCCTTTATTATTTTAGCTATAACTATATTTCTTTGACGATCTTCTGTAAGTTCGGTAATCATGGTCGCTAAAGAAAGTTTACCAAAACGTGTACACGGCGGTGGGTCTCTAAATCTATCACACGTATACTCAATAGGAAAAACCTCGACTTGTTCTTGATTTTCGCGTTCAATTGAAAAAAAAGTTGGACCCATGAACCAGTGAAGAACTTTTGTAAGACCATCTTTTCGCGTGGGCGTCGCCGATAATCCAAAAATATGTTTTGGACACATTTTGAAAAGTGATTGTGAAAATACTTTGGCACATATATGATGTGCTTCATCGACTATCAAGGTTCCTATCATATCGAAATCATTGAACGAGTATTCTTTTAAAGATAGAGATTGGAGCATTGCAATTATAAAATCACACTCGGTTTCCTTCTTATCTTGTTGTACTATACCTATAGATGCACCCGGGCAAAATTGTTGGATACGTTCTTTCCATTGATTAGCTAAAAACTCTTTATGAACGACGATCATGGTTCTGTAACCTAATTTAGATGCTATCGCCAAAGCAACGGTTGTTTTGCCAAAGCCGCATGGAAGTGAAAGAACTCCGTTTCCCGCTTTAATTGCCGCCGCCATAGCAGTGTTTTGATGAGTTTCGTCGCGAAGTTTTCCATTGAATTTTACATTTATTTTAATTGGCTCTGGACGACGATCTTCTCTTGGTGGTCCTAATTTATCTTCACCGTAAAAACGGGGTACACATAGACCAGATTTAGCTTTTCTGAATACCTTAAAGGGGGGCGGGGGAAATCCGAACTCCGTGTTTACTATAGCACGAACCGTGAGTTCTTTTTTGATTTCTTGTGTCTCTCCTGTAATATATCCTGAACGTGTAAGACTCATTTACTATTATTAGTTTTTAAACTTTATATACTTCAATACCCACGAGTATCCACTATGTTCGTGTGCATTCCAAACACCATTAAACTGTATTTCAGTAAGAACGGAGTCACCTCTTTTTAACGATTGAACTGGGGTATCACCTTCGACTTGACACATCACACGTCTATACCTAAACGGAACCTTAACTTTTAAAACGTTACCGTCGAGTGGATCATCGAGTTTATCCATAAATAAAATACTATCTGTTCTATGTTGGTGTAATTCTCTTATATAATGACTAACCTTTTCTGGTAAACGTATTCTTATATATTTTTTATCGTTATAGTCGTACATCGGTTCGTACACGGTTGCTTGAACAGGGAGCATCATTTTGTCTTTTTATATATTATTATAAGAATCAAAACTATAAGTATAAATAATAACAAATCGGTTACCAGAAGTGTTCTTAAAGGTCGTTTTGTGTTAAATTTTTTATTACAAAATCGCCTTCCTACTTCTACGGCTGCTTCTATACTTGTATAAGGTGTGTTTCTTTCTGACATCATACCACATAAAGCAACTTTAGAACACTTTCCGTAAAATGGAACCTGTCCGTGTAAACTTAAAACACCAGAAGATTGTTCAAATACCCATCTTCCATTTTCCCAGTTACATCCCCATCCTATTCTAACATCTATTGGGTTAGGTACGTTAAGTTGTTCAAAAACCCTTGTTTTTAATGTATCTGGATCCGTGGTTAAAATTTCTTCGGTAAGATCGCATATAACACACGATATAGTTTTACGATCAGAAAGAACGACGGGTTGTATTTTAAACTCTGTTTCCATCGCATATTCGAGATCGGTTTTTTGTAAATATATTTCCTCGTCGTAATCAAAAAGTATATTGATACATCCGTAAGTATTTGGACCTAATTTCTTCTGTATATCTTCTCCCCAGTTATTTTTAACAAGATTTATTGCTTTACCATGGTCTATAGCCATTATTAGCATACCATCATTTATAAGACTACCGTCTTCAAAAATACCAATGTATTCATCTTTTCCATAGTCTACATTTGTGAGTTCTGCGTTAAACTTGAAAACGGCACCTTGGTTAATGAGTGCCTTTTGCATTTTATCGGACATTATTTTACCCGAAACCCTTTGTGTATATTGTTTGGATAATCCGACATGGTCGAAACTTTTAACAAATTCATACGATGACATTACGTCCCATGTTACACCATCCATTATGAGAGTTAACGTGCTAATAGCATTTTTACCAGTTTCTGAAAGTTCTCCTATTGCATCTTTCAACGTTATACTTTTGTATTTGTTTTGATTCGATAAAACTCTAACTGCGAGTGAAGATAATGCCATGTAATCCTTAGGGTTTAAGTATTTCAAAATTGTTGTGTAAACACGGGAATCTCCTGGCTCAAACATTTCATTCCACGATATACCCATTTCATTAAATAAATCATTTGTATTTTTGAAAGCGTTACCAAAAACTATTCTGTGTGCATGAATATCTCTTTTATTTCCCTCTGGCTCCCACCACGAACCTCCTGCACTTTTTTTACGATCATATATAATAACTTCATATTTTTTCGTTTTTAAAATTTCCCATGCGATTGACATACCAGTTGGGCCTGAACCAACTATATGAACTCTCATTTATATTAGACTAGAGAATTATTATGTAATATAATATAAGATGGTACGATGTGCGTTAAAACCTATTACCATAAAACTTCCGTCAAAGAGTAGAACTAATACATGGAAGTTTGCTGGTAAATTTTTATGGAAACAACAATTTGAAAAAGATCAGGTAAAGTTTGGTAAATGGACAAAGGACCAGTTAATCGAGTTAGGACCAACATTTATCAAATTAGGACAAATCGCATCAACACGCGTTGATTTATACCCTATGGATTTTATAAAACAATTGGAGTCTTTACAGGATAATGTACCATCTATAGATACATATTCAGTAGAAAATATGATAAAAAAACATATAAGTTCCGATATATTTCAAAGTTTTGAATACGAACCATTTAAATCAGCAAGTATAGGACAAGTTCATAAAGCGGTGTTAAGTGATGGTAGAAACGTGGTCGTTAAACTAAAACGACCTGATATATACAATATAATGAAAAGAGACACAGACGATGTTCGCGACATAGTGAATTTTCTAGAAAAAATTGGGTTTGATACGGGTACGGGCTCTGGATATGTACTTAACGAGTCTATAGAATATTTATTAGCGGAAACTGATTATATAAAAGAGATGGAAAATGCAATACGATTTCGTAGATCGTTTAGAAAAATGAAATGGGTAAAAGTTCCAAAAGTGTATAGTGTATTGTCTAATGAAAATATGATTGTAATGGAATACGTTGAATCCGAAAAACTTAACGATATATCTGACCCAGATGTAAATGGTAAGAAGGTGTGTCAAGCACTTATTAATTCATATGTTATACAGACAATGGAGTACGGATTTTTCCACGCCGATCCACACCCGGGAAATATAGGATTTTCTAAAGAAGGAAAACTCGTTTTCTATGATTTTGGGTTAATTATTGGTCTAAGTGACGATATAAAAGAGGGATTCCAAAATATCTTTATTTGTATAGTGAATAAAGATACAAAGGGTATTGTTGATACACTCATAAAATTGGGTGTTATTTTACCAATGTCATCTGATACGAGTGATATTGAACTTTTTTTTAAAACTGGTCTTAATTATCTCGAAACACTTGATGGTAAAAATCTACGTGATGATATTTTACAGGATGAACTTCTATTATCATTAGCACAAACGAAACCATTTATTATACCAACATCGTTTATATATCTAGCGAAGGCTTTTTCGACTATTGAAGGTGCGTGTGTATTACTTGATCCGGATTTTACATATTTCGAGTATTTGGAACCACTTATAAAAGAACAGGTTTCTGATAGCATAGATATAGGTAGCATGTTGACAACGTCTGTTGAAATGCCTAGTAGAATAAAAAATATAAGTACCGCTATATTGGATATGGAACAATCACGCGCGTCTATGAAAAGATCTATGGAAAAATCACGAAAAGAAATGAGGTACGTACAATATAGTGTTTTATTAGCTGTATTTGCAGGTAACTTGTTGGAAAATTATAAAGAAATTTCTGCATTTTTAACCTTAATAAGTCTTGATTTAGCAGTTAGGGCTTTTCGTAAAAATCGATAGCGGTTGTTTCCGAACCAGGTGTTTTTTGTGTCTTATTACCATTGAAAAATTCCTTATGTTTTTCAAATAAACTTTTTGTTTTTTCGACTTCATCTTTAGCGATATCTTTTAACTTTTCCTTAATGGAATCAA
>JGI20151J14362_10000666_pt1 | contig 25231 bp, 14 predicted proteins | sample COG_01_FD_14362 | JGI IMG/M metagenome (IMG submission 14362)
GGAGTTGCCAGAGCAACGACCAGCCAAAGGATTGCACATTAATGACTTTGATCAAGATCGCCCCCAGCGCGAGGCCCATCAAGGTGCCGCCGACGCATGCCGCGAGCGCGATGCCCGCGCCTTCGATGCCAGCGGTCAGCAGTAGTTGTTTATAACTGATGCCGAGTTGTTTTAAAGTGCGCCAGGTTTGCGCGGATTCTTCGAAGATCGCGATCAGCCCCAGTAAAAGCCCAATAAACGCGACAGTGATGCCGATCCCATTTAAGGCGGCGGTGACTCGAAAGGTATCATTGAAAATCCCCATCGCCAAGGTGCGCAGTTCCTGTGAATTGCGGAAGTCTAGGCCAGGATATTCTAGGCGCAGGCGATCCCGCACTGCATTCACTGCAACATCAGGCTGTAAATAAAGCGTGGTGTTAATCGGGCGCTCACGCTGAGTCCATTCCTGCCAGATAGGCACATCGACTACCGCTGAGCCAAACTCGTTGCCGTAATCCGCGAAGATACCCATCACTGCAATTTGCTGTGGTCCAGTCGCGGTCGATAGTTCGACTGTGCCACCGTCCATCACATCAAAGCGTCGTGCAAAGGTTTCGCTGACGTAAGCCGGTTGCGCGTCGACGATTTCAGTAAACGTCCCCGGCGCACGCAGCCAAATCTGTTGCACGCGGCCTTCTTGCCAAATGGAAAAGTCAGCCCCCGCCAGGGTCGTCACCCCAACGGGGCCTTCGACTTGCTCGATGTAGAGCGCATCCATAAATGCCAACTCCGGAATCGTTGACAGTGATTGTAGCACTTCCGGCGTAATGCCATTCGCGTTGCCTTGACCAGTGACGCCGCGCTCGGAAACATATAGGTCGGCTTGAAAGCGAACATCGAACCACACCTCAATCGTGCCTCTGAAACTGCCGACCATTTGAAACATGCCGGTGACCATGCTCACTGCCACGACTAATCCTGCGACGGCTAGCCGATGGCGACTCGAACCATCGGCCAAGCGACTGACCGCGATTCGCCAAACCGCGCGCGGGCTGAGCGGCTGGAGCAGCCGGGCGAGTCGCGTTAATAGCTGACCAGAGAGAAGTGCGCCTCCAAAGATCCAGCAGCCCGCCGCAAGAAACCCGCCGAGTGCCATCTTCGATCCGCCTGCCAGTTGCGAGGGCGGTATGAGTAGTGCCAAGCCACCAAGCACCAACAAACTTAAGCCAATCCGGGGTCGACGTAACCATGCGAAGCCCGGCGACCAATCGCCACGCGCCAGAATTTGCGCCGGCGGTGTTTGCATCGCATCACGCGCCGGTAGCCATCCTGCCAACAAACTAAAAAACATACCCAGCGACAGCCCGATCCAGCAATCTTGAGCGCTCAGTTGAATCGCTTGGGTCGAGGTCGCAAAATACAGTGCATTGACTGTGTCGGCGAGCAGGTGCACCGCGCCCCATGCGAGCAAGTAACCGACGGCCAAACCACCGATTGATCCGAGTACCCCGATCAAGCTGGCCTCGAGTAAATTCAGGGCAAACAGCACGCGAGCACTCAGCCCGAGGCTCTTCAACGTGGCCATCTCGTGCCTGCGGCGAACGACCGCTGCATCCAGTGCTTGTAAAATTAAATACGCCGCCACTAACATCGCGATCAGCGATAAGATCACCAAGTTCAGGCGAAAAGCTTCGGTCATGCTGGCACGCTTCGCGGCTTGCTCAGCAGTTGCTTCTAATCGATACCCGTCTGGCAATTGTGCCTGAATGCGCGCCTCAATTGCGGCCAAAAAGTTTCGGTCCGCACGCTGACTCGTGTCTGCCACGACCACTTCAATGCGGTTCAATTCGGCCGGACGCTTTGCCCAGCGTTGCACCGAAGGCAAATCTGCGATCATGAGATCTTCCGGTAAATTATCTGCGGGGCTACCTAGGATCCCCGCTACTGTGATTGTGCGCAACAGTCCGCCGAACACGATTTCAATGCTGTCGTCTTGTGCGAGTTCAGCACTGTGCGCTAAACTGTGCGTGATCCACACTTGATCGCTTGGGCCGAGTGCCGACCACCAGTCGCTGCTACCATCAGAAATATCGAAGCCGCGTTCGAGGAAGTTGGGCAGGTTGCCGAGCGACAGTAGATCGAGTCCGATTAGCCGTAGTTGTTGTTGCGCCACGCCGGACTCATCCAGCAGCGCGACCGACGATTCAATCACTGGCACAAAATGCCAATCCGGACTTGCCGCTACTTCTGCCAGTGACGCGAGGTCATGACTGGAAATCGGTCCCTGCGCGGAGCGAATTAAAAAGTCGCTTTGGCCCGAGACGGCTTCGTTGAATAAGGAGAAATTTGCAGATGCCGCGCGNATGGCTTGCCGTATTCCGCTGAAGGCACCCACGCCGATCGAGACAATTGCAATGAGCACGAGGTAGTTGCCCCAGCTNGTGCGCCAGTGCCGCAGCGACAACTTGCGCAGTAGCAGTAGGGTGACACGTGACTCTGCAAAAAACCGCATAATGCTACCGCTTACTTAGGCGCTGACGATGCAACCATCTTTCATGTGCACAACACGCTCACAGATGCGCGTCGCACTCGACTCGTGAGTCACCAGCAGCAGTGCAATGGAATATTGGAGCGACAAGGACTCCAGTAAATCCAGAATGCGGCCGCCACTGCTTGAATCTAAACTTCCGGTCGGTTCGTCGGCTAAGATCACTTGCGGGCGATGCATAATCGCGCGGGCAATCGCTACGCGTTGACGTTCGCCACCGCTCATTGCATCTGGCTTGTGGCCAGCTCGGTGGGCAAGCCCCACTGCCTCGAGCAAGGTCTGCACGCGCTCGGCACGCTCGGCGGTTGGCATGTCGATTAATTGTCCTGAGAGCTCGATATTTTCGAACGCACTGAGGGTCGGCAATAAATGGAAAGATTGAAAAATGTAGCCGATGCACTCGCGCCGATAGCGCTCCAATTCGGATTCACTTGCATGGGATAGCGCATAGCTGCCGACTCGAATACTTCCGGCATCGATTGGTTCGATCCCAGAGAGACAGTTGAGCAGCGTGGATTTACCACTACCGCTCGGCCCCATCAGTGCAACGCGCTCGCCAGCGGCGATATTGAGGTCGACGCCGTGCAGCACCTCTACCTTGCCGTAAGCTTTATGCACCGCCGACACTTCCACTACCGCGGTTGGTACGGATGGGGCATTGTTTGGCGTGGGACTCGCTAAATGTTGATTCATAGTGGTTAAAGTAAAACGAAATTAGCCAGCAAAGCTTACCAGTAAAGAACTAGAAATGCGCGATTCAATGCGAGTCACTTTAATTTGCGACCAATCGTTGCAGTGGCTGAAACAGTACGCAATCCACAGAACTGTCGGAATGAAAATAAAATCGTGGCCACGATTCGAAGCAAAAATCGGTTGCGTTTGCTGGATTCTGAGAGCTCTGTGATGGCTATGCCAACTTTTACCGCGATTGATTTTGAAACGGCGCAGCCTGCGCGTTCCAGTATTTGCCAGATCGGACTCGTCCGCGTTCAGCAGGGTCAAGTCGTTGAGCAACTGAGCCTCTTGGTACAACCGCCGGAGAATGCCTACAGTTATTGGAATACTAATGTACATGGACTCACTGAGGACGATACCATGAATGCGCCGTACTTCGATGCCGTCTGGCCACAGATTCGTGGCTATATTGAAGGTTGCACTCTAGTGGCGCACAATGGTGCGTTTGATTTCTCCTGCCTGCGCAAGACGTTGGATTTCTACGGCATGGCCGAGCCGAGCTACGAGCCGCAGTGCACCTACAAAATTTATAAAAAGAAGCTCAATGTGCTTTGCGATGAACATGCGATTCCGCTAAACCATCATGATGCGCTGTCTGACGCACGTGCGTGCGCGGAGCTATATTTGCGGCATTTGCGAGGCTAAGGCACGTTTTTTAGCTATGGGATCAACTTATTTTCGCTTACTAAATGGCGCTGGCTGCTGGCTTGCCTTGATTTTCGCTTCATGTGCTTTGAGCGCTACGCCGCTCCCAAAGGCCTTTATTGACGGCGAGGGGCCTGGCTGGAAGGCATGGGGCGCCGCTGATTTTGCCAATGTAAATTGTGACGAGGATACGTGGAGCTGGGAAGGCGGCGTGGCACATTGCACGGGGGAGCCTATCGGGGTGATTCGTTCGGTTGAGCCGTTGACGAACTTCGAGCTCGTGGTGACGTGGCGGCATCTGCGTAGTGCGGGTAATTCAGGCGTATTTCTTTGGGCCTCTCCTGAGTCGATTGCTCGATTAGAGGCGGGTGAGGGGAATTTGCCGGACGGTATTGAGGTGCAGGTTTTGGATTTGGGCTATTCGGAGCGTTATGAGAAGAAGCACAAGAAGAAGTCTGACTGGTTTACTTCGCACGGGGATGTCTTTCCGACGGGGCCAGCGACGATGACTCCATTCCCTCCCGTATCTTCCAATGGTAAACGAAGCTTTCCATCGAAAGAGTTGACCAAGGGCGTGGGCGAATGGAACCACTACTATGTGCGAGCCATCAACGGCGAGGTGCGCCTCTGGGTGAATGGTGAGGAAGTTTCGGGCGGCACGGACTGTAATCCAGCCACGGGTTACTTGTGCCTAGAGTCCGAAGGCTCGCCAGTCGAATTTAAGAATTTGCGCGTGCGCTTGCTGCCCTAAGACAGTAAGCGTGCGTGAGCGAACGTTCGTCGCTAGATCAAGCCGTCGCGTTTGAGCAGTGCATCTGGATCGGGGGCGCGGCCCATGAAGTTTTTGAATAGCTGTGCGGGATCTTCGGAGTTGCCCTTGGCGAGAATTTCGTGGCGAAAAGCACGACCAGTTGCGGCGTTGAGGATGCCTTCTTTTTGGAAGCGAGTGAAGGCGTCGGCGTCGAGCACTTCGGCCCACTTGTAACTGTAGTAACCGGCGGCGTAGCCAGTCGGGCTGCTGAAGAGGTGGCTAAAGTTGAAGACGTTCGATTTAGGCTCGGTCTTGTAGTCGGCGTTGTAGCCGGCGAGTTGTTCTTTAATAAACGCGTCGATGTCTTTGTTGTGGGATTTGGGCCAGTTAATGTGCAGCTCCAGATCCATCTTGCCGAACGAGAGCTGGCGAACGTTGCCGCTGGCTTTCATGTAGTTGCGCGCGGCCAGCATTTTGTCGAACAGGTCTTGCGGGATGGGCTCGCCAGTTTCGTGGTGACGGGCAAACAGGTCGAGGCTTTCGCGATCCCAGCACCAGTTTTCCAGGATCTGTGAGGGCAGTTCGACAAAGTCCCATGGCACGTTGACGCCATTCAGGGCTTTGACTTCGACTTCGCCACAAAGGTGATGCAGCAGGTGACCAAATTCGTGGAAGATTGTTTCCACCTCACGATGATTGAGCAAGGCGGGTTGATCGCCAACAGATGGGGTGAGGTTGCCGCAGATCAAGCCGAGGTGTGGTGTGCGTGGGCCGATTGAGGCGTCGCGGTTGCCGGTCAACAGGTAGTTCATCCATGCGCCGCCACGCTTCGGCTCGCGTGGGTGCCAGTCGGCATAGAAGGAGCCAAGTTGTTCGCCGGATTCGGCATCGAACAGGTCGTAGAATTTAACTTCTTGATGCCAGACCTCGGGGCGGGCTGAGGCTTGAGAAGAGGAGACTTGAGACTTGAGGCTGGAGTGCTGAGAAGAGGGTTCGGCATGAGTTTCTGCGGAGGTCGTGCTTCCCGCGATAAATTGGGCTTCGCGCTCTTCGATGCGAAGGCCGAAGATCTGTTGAGCGATGTCGAACATGCCGGAGATCACCCGATCGATTGGGAAGTAGGGGCGCAGGGCCTCTTCGTCGAAGTCGTAGTTGGCTTGGCGTTGCTTCTCCGCCCAGTAGCCGACCTCCCATGGTTCGAGCAGGTCGCGTGGTTGATCGGTGCGGTCGGCTTTGAATTGGCGCAGCGCATCAACCTCATCGACGAATTGAGCTTGCACCTTGTCGAAAATGGCTTCGCCGAATTTGAGTGCGGCATTGCCAGAGGCAGCCATACGGCGCGCGGTGACGTGATCGGCGAAGTTTGCTTGGCCGACGAGCTGGGCAAATTCGTAGCGTAGGTCAAGGATCTCGCGGACGAGTTCTTGGTTGTTGTATTCTTTGCCGCGCCCGATTGCAGCATAGGCCTGCCACAGTTCTTGGCGCAGAGAGTCGCTGTTGGCGTAGGTGAGAACCGGAATGAGTGAGGGAGCCTGCAGCGTAAAGCGCCATGCGCCATCGTGGCCCTTTTCAATGGCATTTTGTTTCGCAGCGGCGATGGCGGACGCTGGCAGACCGGCGAGTTCGGCTTCGTTGGTGACGATTTTTTCCCAGGCGTTGGTGGCGTCGAGGCTGTGCTCGGAATACTTCTGGGTGATCTCGGCGAGACGTTTTTGCACTTCAGCGGCACGCGCTTTTTTCTCGGGCGGCAGGTCGGCACCTTGCTCGCGAAAGTCGGCGAGTGTTTCGTGAACGTAGCGTTGCTTGGTGGCAGAGAGTTGATCGATGGCGGTGCTTTTGCCAAAGGCTTTGAGTGTTTTCCAAAGCGGCTCATTGAGTGGAATTCCGGAGAAGAACTCAGTAACTTTGGGCAGTATTGCGTTATGGGCGTCGCGCAACTCGGGGCTGTTGTTGACCGAGTCGAGATGGCTAACCAAGCCCCAGGCGTGGTTGAGCGTTTCAAGGCCATCGTCGAGCGCGGCAATGGTGTTTTCGTAGGTCAATGTCTCGGCAGCATCGGTGCTAAGAGCGGCAACGCCATCGACTGCGGCTTGGGCATCGACCAATGCTTTGCTGATGTCCGCCTCGATGTGGTCGGGAGTGAGGGTGGACCAGCGGATGTGGAACTCTGTTTGTAAAAATGGATTTTGCATGCTGTAGGAAAAAAGTGAAATGGAAAATTACTGATGGTGGCAACTCCGGATGCTGGTTTTATAAAATGGAATGGTTAAAATCCTTTGCGCAGATAAATGAGTTGGGCATGATACTACGCTATGATACAACAAAAAGCGATTTGTCATCACGAGTTTGGGCAGCCTCTAGACGTGCTACGGCTGGAGAATGTACAGCAGGCGGAGCCGCAGATAGGAGAAGTGCGGGTGCGGCTCTTGGCTGCTACGATTAACCCGTCGGACTATGGTATGATTGGTGGTAGCTATGGTCGTTTGCGTGAATTGCCAGCAGTCGCTGGCCGCGAGGGTGTCGGCGTGGTCGAAGCAATTGGTCGTGGGGTGACCAGTGTCGGCGTTGGTGCTCGTGTGCGTTTCCCTGAGGCTGGCGCTTGGCAGGAGACCGCTTGTATGGCGGCAGACGATGTGTTACTGGTGCCTGCTGATGTGTCGATCGAGCAGGCGGCTTTTTCATTTATTAATCCGCCGACTGCGTATTGCTTGTTGCAGAAAATGGTCGATTTGGCTCCGGGGAGCTGGGTGTTGCAAAATGCGGGTAACTCGGCGGTGGGGCTAGCAGTCATTCAGGTGGCGAAGGCGATGGGCTTTAAGACGATCAGTCAGGTGCGACGCGAGGAATTGATTGCCCCACTCAAAGCGCTAGGTGCGGACCATGTGGTGATCGAGGGCAGTGGTTGGGCTAAGCAGGTCAATGAGTTGACCGGCGGCGAGCCGATCCAATTGGCGCTCAACTCCATCGGCGGCGCGAGCGCGAGTGATCAGATTAAGGCACTCGGCGAAGGGGGCACACAAGTGACTTTCGGTGCGATGGTAGGCGACCTGGTGCGTTTCCCAACGCGGTTCTTGATTTTTAATGATGTGCGTTTAGTGGGGTTTTGGTGGGACCAATGGAGCCAAAAGGCCGGAGCTCAAGGGCTGAATCAAGTCATGAGTGCGGTCTATGCTATGATGCGCGACGGCACACTGAAGTTGCCCGTCGAGGCGACGTATTCGTTTGCTGAATACGAGGCGGCGATTAAGCATGATCAACAGCCACGCTTTGGAAAAGTTTTGCTCAAGCCGTAAAATAAGTGGAGAGTTTGTCGCGTCGCGTCGTCGCTGGCTGCGGCCAGATGCCAAGAGAGTCGCTCAAATTGGCCTGCACCATCGCAGACGCCACGGGGTTAGGGTCTTAGCAGGTTATTGCGGCAACTTTCGCAATCACACTCAGATTGGTGTGACTTGCTTGTTGCAGGATGGCGCATCACTGCTAAACGTCTTTGCATCATGTTACTGTCTCGATTTGCTCTAGTCGCATCTTTATTTGCCTTAATTGCGCTCTGCGCGTGTGCTCCGAATGGCCTGGAAGTCGTCGGTGAAACTGACGAGAAGCAGTATCAATTGGCCAAGGATTATCAAGGCCAGGGACGCACAGAAGAGGCGCTGAGTGCCTTTTTGCGGGTGATCGATGCACGCCGTGACGCGCCCGAGTCTCACTTCGAGGCGGGGTATATCTACCTGGATTCAATGAAGGATCCAGTGAAGGCGATTTATCATTTTGATCGTTATTTACAGTTTAAGCCTCAGTCACCTCAGGCGACTCAGGTGCGCCAGTTGATTGAGACCGCGCAGAAGGAGTTCGCGCGGCAATTGCCGGCGCATCCGTATCAGGGGGAACTCGACCGGATTGATCTGATGGAGCTGGTGAAGAGCTTAAAATTGGAGAACGATAGTTTAACGCGTGATTTGGCGGCTGCGCAGCAACGTGTGCAACAGTTCGAGAATGTGATGGGTGGTGCGCGACGTGTGCCGACCGCTGTTGCGGGGCAACAATCTCGGACGCCTAGCCAGGGGCAGGCGGCTACGCCTACTCCGAACCCAGCGAGTGCGCCGCGGAGCTATACGGTTAAATCGGGCGATTCGCTCAGTGGCATTAGTCGCGCAGTGTATGGTACGCCCAATCGCTGGATTGACATTTATCAAGCGAACCGCGATCGTCTCTCTAGTGAGAATGATTTGAGGGTCGGCCAAGATCTACGGATTCCGTAATGGGTGCTGTGTCGAGCGGGCAGTGTGACTTCTAGTATTTAAGCGATGGAAACCTGCTACTTTGATTATAATGCGACTGCACCGCTGCGGCCGGAGGCAAAGGCTGCGTGGCTGACGGCGGCAGATGACTTGTGGCTCAATCCGTCTAGTCCGTATCGTGCTGCGGCCCGCGTGCATGCGTATTTGGCAGAGGCGCGGGCGCGGGTGGCGAGTTTATTTGCGGTCGCCGCTGAGCGAGTGGTGTTTAATTCTGGTGCGACTGAGGCGAATAATGCGATCTTTGCGCATTGGGCGGCGACGTTGCCACCAGATGCGGGCATTGGCGTGAGCCCCACCGAGCACCCGAGCGTGCTGGCAGCGGCTCAGCATTTTTTCGGTGAGCGCGTGATTTGGCTGGCGCTGGATGGCAATGGTGCGGTCGATGTGGCGGCACTGCAGGCCCTGTTGGGCGAACGGCAGATCGCTGCAATCTCGGTGATGGCGGCAAATAATGAGACAGGTGTATTAAACGACTGGCATGCAATTGCGACAGAATGTCGCGCAAAAGGAGTGCCGTATCATTGTGATGCGTCGCAATGGATCGGAAAGTTGCCACTCGATCGTTTGCAAACCTGTGATTTTCTGACCGGCGCAGCACATAAATTCGGTGGACCTAAGGGTGTTGGCCTATGTCTAATACCCGCAGGGAATTCGGGATTTATGTCACTGCATGGTGGCTATCAAGAGTTTGGCCATCGTGCTGGCACCGAGGATGTCGCGAGTATCTTGGCTATGGTGGCGGCTCTAGAAGGGGTTGAGCGTGGTTCTGCTCAAGGGCGGGATGCGTTTCTTGTCGAGCTCGGCCAAGTGTTACCAGCGGTCGAGGTGATTGGGTTTGCGGCGCAGCGCTTGTGGAATACGGCGCTGTTAATCATGCCAGAGTTTGCGAGCGTGCGCTGGATCCGTGCGCTAGAAAAGCGCGGCTTTTTAGTCTCAGCGGGTTCAGCTTGTTCGACCGGCAAGCAGGGGCCTTCGCCAGTGTTGGCGGCGATAGGCGTACAGGCAGATGCAATGCAGCGTGTGCTGCGCGTGAGCTCTGGTTGGGCGACGAGTGCGGCGGATTGGCTCGCGTTAGCGGCAGCCATGGCTGACTGCCGTGCGGAGCTTAGTTCCGAGGCGGACGATTCGACTTCGACCATCATTTCTATTTAACTTGGTCTGGCACTTATGCGTTTTTTAAATCTCCGCGTGCAGGACTTTCGTAATATTAAGTTTGCGGAGCTGGATCTGAGCGCTGGCCGCACGTTTCTGCTCGGTGCAAATGGGCAAGGGAAGTCGAACCTGTTGGAAGCGCTGGGGCTCGTCACGGCGCTGCGCTCGTTTCGTACGCAGAGTATGTCGGCGTTGCCGCGGCAGGGCAGTGATGCCTTTACAGCAGTTTATACGATTGAACATGATATCGAAGGGCNGACCGAGGTAGAGGTGCAGTCTGGCAAGTCGGGGCGGCGCGTGACGATTGACGATGAGCGAGTGTCACGACTAGGTGACTTTATTGGCCGCTTTCCGGTTGTTTCGCTGAGCTCGGCGGATTTAATGCTGCTGCGCGGCTCGCCAGCAGAGCGTCGCCGCTTTGTAGATCTGACCCTATCTGCAATTGACCCCGAGTATTACCATGCGCTGCGTAATTATCATTGTGGCGTGGCGGAGCGAAATCGCCTACTGAAAAAAGGTGGAAGTGCGGCGGAGTTGTCGGCCTTTGAGGCGGAGATTGCCCCACATGCGGTGGCTGTAGGGAGTAAGCGAGATGACGGGGTGCAGCGCTTACGCCAAGCGTTGGTCTCGGTGTATGCCGATATTGCGGAGGCTGATGAAGGCCCGGAATTAGAGTTTAAAGTCAACGCTGCTTGCGAGGATGTCGAATCGGTCAGTCGCATGCTGCACGATGGTCGCAAGCGCGATACGCTCATGGGCTCAACGCAGAAGGGGCCGCACCGGGATGATTTTCACCTAGCATTGAGTGTTGGCGGTGCAAAGGAGTATGCATCCGATGGTCAGCAGCGCGGATTGTGTGTGGCCTTGCGGATAGCGCAGGCGCGGATCTTTCAACAAAGCCTTGGGTTGGCGCCGGTATTGCTGGCGGACGATGTGTTGGGTGAGCTCGACCCACATCGTAAAGCGGGGTTTTGGCGAGCCTGTCCACCGGAGCTGCAGATCATCGCAACTGGCACAGAGTTGCCGGAGGCGAACTCAGACTGGGCGATTTGGCAAGTGGCGCAGGGACGATTTACACGTCAGACGCGAGGCCACTAGCCAGCGCGTATTTCTAAACGTTTCGTATCAGAAGAGTGATTTAATTCGTGGGATGCGAATGGCTTGGTGTTTCCGGGCCAAACTAAGTTGGGTTAACGGCCTGGCGTTATGGACATGGCAGTTTGAGCTCTTCGACCACGGTTAATTTTCCCTGTGGGTCACAATTGGCGCGCAGGCCAATGAAGCTTTGGTGGTACTGGTCAAAGTACGGCCAGATTAAGGTGTGGTCGGTCTCGGGAATCTTAAGTTGATTAATCGCTTCGCGGCTGAAGAACTCGAAATGCCCTTCATCGATCGCGCAAGGCAGGTGGTCGGTCTGGATACGGCATTCGAATAGAAACATCAGCCAGTGGCTAGCGCCTTCGTAGCTCTTTTCTGAGACATAGCCGAAGCAATGAAGATCCTGGTCGGATAATTCGAGGCCCACTTCCTCGTGGGCTTCACGGCGTGCGCATTCGTAGGGCGATTCACCAGCGGCCATGTCGAGCTTGCCGCCGATCGGGCTCCAGCAGCCTTTATTCGGGGCCTTCAGGCGCTGGATCAGCAAGTGCTCGCCTGCCGCATTGCGGATAAAAATAAGCGCGCTAATTTTGAAGGGGAGAGGCGTTGGCATCGCTCATTACGTTTAATAAGGTGCGCTGTGGCGCAAGTGAATTCGCTTTAAATTTTTTGACAAATATCGAGGTGCAGTCTCGTTGCATTTTCATCAATTTGAACGGCTGCAAATACAGCTCACGAAAAACACTTATTTTTTAAAAGAGAAAATGATTGCTTCGGATTCGATCACTAGCATAACGACTACTTCTTTTATGCCTACTTTTGTATGGCGTTTCAGTTTATCCCCTCGCTGCATTCTCCAAATTCTTCCCCTCATCCGCTTGAGTTAGCTATTAAAATAATTCTTATAATTTTGTATTCATGAGTGTTTCTAAACGTTTAATCATTAACTGCGGTGCCAGCCGAGTCACCGCTGCGGTGATTTCATCGCACGCTGGGAGTCTTCAGATCGAGAAGTTGGTGACGGAAGATCTCCAATACGATTTCTCAAATGAAGAAGCGATCCTGCCGAGTGTTGGCGCAGCGCTGAAGGTGTTGGCGCAGACTCACAAACTTTCTGGCAAGGCGACGCTGATCATCCCCGGCAATCAAGTGCTTACGAAGACGATCCGCATTCCGCACATTGAAGAAGCTAAGCGCGCGCAGATTATCGCTTTTGAGGCACAGCAAAATATCCCTTATCCCCTTCATGAAGTGGTCTGGGATAGTCAGGTCGTCGGTGATGATGGTGTGGAGACTGAAGTGCTGTTCATTGCGGCGAAGTCGAACTTGGTGGATGAGTTTTGTGGTTATGTGTCTGCGGCGGGATTTACGGCGGAGAGTATTAGTGCTGCGACGGTGCTGGATTATAACACGCTCCAATTCGCCTACCCGGAGTTGGATGATGATGTGCTGTTGATTAACATTGGTGCGCGTTCGACCAATCTACTGTTCCGCAATCCAGAGGGATTCTTTGTGCGTAATATCCAGTTGGGCGGCAACTCACTCACGCAGAATATAGCTGACAGTCTCGGCAAGCCCTTCCTTCAAGCGCAGGCGGTAAAGCATAAGTTCTTTGCTGAGGAGAACGGCTATTCTGAGGATGCCTCAGGTGCGCAACTGCTGAAATCCTGTTCCGATTCGTTCATGCGCCGCATGAGCCAAGAGATCACGCGATCAATCGTGAACTATCGCCGCCAGAAAGGTGGCGCCGCGCCGAAACGTATTTTATTGAACGGTCGAGGTTCATTGTTGAAGGGCTTAGCTGAGCAGCTATCGACCACACAAAAAGTGCCTGTCGAGTTTTTTGATTCATTACAGAATGTTACCCTAGACGGTTCGATTGATACCGATATCGATGTGCTGCGCATGCAGACCAGTGAGATCATTGGGGAAGCCTGCCGCGGGATGATTCCAGATGCAGCGGGAGTCAATTTACTGCCGGAGAGCATACAAAGCGCGATCGCATTTGCTCGGAAGAAGCCTTTCGTTTTGATTGCGGCCGCTTGCCTCGCGTTGGTGCCTTTGCCAGCCTGGGTCGCTATTAAGAGTGAGCATTCGGTCACTTCGGAACAAGTCCGTGTGATCCAAGCGGGCCTACAACCACTACAGTCGAGCCAAGCGCAGATCCGCGACTCTCAAACGCAAGCCGAAGCGGCTAGCGAAGCGATTCAACGCGTCGAAGGCTTGGTCAATTCTAAATCAAATTGGATTCAGTTTTTTGCCGAGTTACAGGAGAGTCTTCACCTCGCCGAAGATGTGTGGCTGGATAAGCTTAATATTGTGCGTGAGCAGTCTGCCGAGGGGAAGTCCTCGTATGAAGTGCTTGTCGAGGGACAGTTACTCGTGCGTGAGGCTGTCAATGGTGCGGAGAATATCGACGAAGACGTGTTGTCCGATCAGCTGAAAAGCTTGCGATCCAGCTTTGAAGATTCTGAGTTCATCGTCTCGTCGCATTCGCCTGTGATTACTTGGACCAAATTACGTGAAGGTCTCAATGTTCTCCCTTTCAGTATCAATTTGGTCGTGGATCCGGCTAAACCATTATAATTCCTATGGGTTTATTTAAGAAAAATCCTGCCTTCTTTATCTTCTGTGTAGTTGCTGTGCTCGTATTTGCGGCTGGCGCTACGCTAGTGGTGATGGAATCTGGCAAGCTCGCAAAGTCGAAGAAGCAAGTTACAAGTACAAATAGCCAAATGAATGGCTTACTGCAGGCGAACCCCGCTCCGACTTCTGAAAATGTTCAAGCTGCGCAACAAAATGTTGCAGCGCTGAGCGCGCAATTGCTCAGTATTCGCGAGGATCTACAGCGTGGCTCACGCTTAACGATTTCGAATGACGGCCCGCGAGTCATGTCTGGCGTGCAGAAATATATTTCCAATTATCGTAGGGAAGTCGCGACGCATCAGAGTGTGCAAGATGTCGCAGCGCCGATTCAGATTCCGCAAGACTTTGCATTTGGCTTTGAAGAATACCTCAAACAGGCGAATATTTCACAAGATTCCGCTGTGGTGCCGCAATTGGACAAGCAGCGTCAAGTATTGAGCTACATTCTGAATCAACTGATTGCGGCCGACCCCGCTGGCATACAAGCGGTCGAGCGTGAAATTCTCGGCGAGACCACCGCGAAAACAAGCGGCTTTCAAATCAATCCAGCGATCTCAGCTCGTGTGCCTGGCGCGATTGATACGCTCGCCTTTCGCGTGACGTTTACTGGCTATACTCCGACTCTACGTAAGTTCCTTAATAATCTAGCGCAGTTTGATCTGCCGATCGTGGTGCGCAGTGTCGCAGTGGATCGTCCCGCGAACAATGCCAAGACTGCCAAAGCCAAGAAACCTAAGGCGAGTAACATCGACGACATTTTCGGTGCCTTCGCTGGGTCATCTATCTCGGTCGAGGCTGCGCCCGACGCCGATCAAACACCTGTGATTTCCGAGACAGAATCCAGCTTTACCGTGACTCTTGAATTTATTGAAATCATCCTGCCCTCTAATTCCGAGGAGAACCCTGCTTAATCTCATATGAATAAAATATACGATAAACTGCTCCTCGCAGTCGCTGTATTAGCACTCCTCGCGAGTGTTGGGTTCTATGTGCTGAAGTCGGGCGAGCTGCCTACGGCTGCGCTGCAGCTTGGCCAGCCGAGCGATAATCCATATCAAATCATCCCAGTTCCAGTTTCTTCGGTCGTCACGGCCACGTGGCCGGATGCTGCAGAGACCAGCCAGCAGCCTGCGGACGAACTCTACGATGTGTTTACCCCGCCAAAGATCTGGGTCAATGCCGACGGAACTTTTGGCTTTAAGTCGCCCATCGATACGACCCTGCCAAAGCCACCTTTCGGCATTTATCTGGCAAAAATCGAGCGTGATCCGTATCGCATTCAGATCGAAGGCTACATCGAAGAAGACTTAAAGGATGCTTCCAAGAGCTTGGTGCTTTTGTTCGACGAAGAGCAGCAGCAGCAGGTGCGTGCCCGTATTGGTCAAGTAATAGCAGAGGCTGAATTCACCCTGCAAGATTTTACCATCGAGCGAGTGCGCGATTCGGACGGTAACATCTCCAAGGACGTGAATGTGACCTTATTGGATCAGCGCTCTGGCGAAGAAGTGACCCTCAAGCACGGCGAGCGTCTCTATAATGATAGCACGACTATTATACTACGTTCGAACGAAGACGCGTCAGTTGAAATTGTGCTCGACCAAGCGCCCCAGTCGTTTGAAACGGCTGCTGGTAAATACCAGCTTCAGGAAATAAACCTTGAAGAATCAAGCGTCACAGTTAAAAAATTAGCAAATCAAGAGCTCGAACTAGATTCTGAGACGGAGCAACTTTTCCTGACCACCTCAAACGAACCAGAAACCCTCACNGCAGCAGACCCTGAACCCAAATCCGACCAATCGTTCGATTTTGATTTCTAAGACTTAATAAAATTTAACAAATAGTCACTATGTTACCTCTATTTATGAAAATATCTCTCGCAGCACGAAAGCGCACATCAGCCATCTTGATGGCTGTCGCACTTGCAACCTTCACCAGCGTTGGGCCACAAGTGGCCGAGGCACAAACCGCACCTGAGAAGATTCAGCTGATGGCTTCCGCGCTGCGCGCTCGTGATGCGGGCGATCTCACACTTGCCAAGGAGAAAGCAGAAGAGCTGATCAAAATCGCGCCAGACGATGGCAACGTGCAACGTCTACTCGCTTCGATCAACAAGGACCTCGATCGTCGGGCAGGGAGTGGCGTGGTATTTGGCCAAGCCGCAGACGCGTCCATCGACGCGGTAATGACTGCTCAGGCTGCGACGGCTCAGACTACGACTGCTCAGTCTGCGACAGCTAAAATTCAGCGTGCACCTGTTGCTAGCCAACGCCGACTCGCACCTGTTGCTGAGCGTGCACCTGCTGCTGAGCCCAAGATGGCAGCGATCTCGGCCGCAGATTCAATCGTCGCCGCCGCTGCTGCCGATCAGGATGCCAAGATTGCCGCCGCTAAAAATGCGATCGATGAAGCAGAGCAACTTGCAGGGCTCGGTGCTTATGCGGATGCCGCTGGATTGCTCAATGCCGCCAGTGCCAGCCTTACGCTGAACCCCTCCACAGCAGACGTGTTCGACGAGCTCGAAGATACCAAGGCCGCTATCGTGTTGACGGAAGCCAAGGCGTTGGCCGCAACTGGCGATGCTAAGGGTGCTGAAGCACTGCTCGAAGACTATCGCGCAGCTGGTGGCCGCTCTCGGGGCGCTAACTCATTGGCAACCAATCTGGATCGTCAGATTTCCAATCCATACGACCTGTCGATTCAAGACATCAGTCCTGAATACGTGGCACAAAACAAAATTATCCGTGATCTGTTGACCACTGGCCGTGCACAATACCTGAACGGCGACTACGATGGAGCCGCAGCCACTTTCAAGGAAGTCGAGGCGCGTGATGCAAACAATTCGGAAGCAAAACTGTTCCAGACTCGTATTGCCGAGGTTCTCGGCGCAATCCATTCCCAAAACCTATATAAGACCCGTGAGCAAATGTTGACCGAGGTCGATCAGAGTTGGGAACGTCCCAAGGTATTTGACATTAACAAGAATGCGACCGCTCAAGCTGAGAATACCAGTGGCATCTTACAAAAGATGAAGGGCATCGTCATCCCGCAGGTTAATTTCTCTGGGATGGAATTGACGCGCGTGATTGATACACTGTCCGAGCTTTCAGTTGAATATGATCCTGAGCAAGTCGGGGTGAACATTGTGCCGCTATTTGATGCCAACCAAAGCAATCCCCGCGTGAACATCAGCCTGCGTAACTTGAACTTGGATCGCATCCTTGAATTTGTCACCCAGCAAGTGAACTTCGCCTACTCCGTCGGTAACGACGCGGTCACAGTCGATGCGAGTGATGCCACTGGTGGCGAGTCCTCAAATATCACCGAGTTTTTCCCGATTTCGCGTGCGACCATGATTCGTTTGACTGGTTTCCGTGATGGTGGCGGCTCATCCGGTGGTGGCCCGGTCGACCCATTTGCTGCGCCTTCTAGTAGTGGTTCCAGCGCGCCTTCGCAAAATGAAGAAGTCGAGGCATTGCAATCGTTCTTCCAAAGTGCGGGTGTTAACTTCGACTTGCCAGGTGCGGGCCTCGCGTTTGATGGCGAGCAACTCATCGTGACTCAGACTAGCCGTAATCTTGAGCGCATGCGCGTTATCTTGCGTAACTACAACGAGGTGAAGCAGGTTGAAATCGAATCGAAATTCCTTGAAGTCCAGCAGGGCGATCTCGAAGAACTTGGCTTCGACTGGACGGTTGGCGATGGCCAGCAGTTCATTGTGGATGGCCAAGGCTTTCCTGTCTTGGACCAGTATGGCAACCCTACCTACGATAATGCTCGTATCGGTCAGACGCAAAATCGTAATTTAAGCACTGCGTTCAGTACTGGGCTAGATGCATCAGCAGTTCGTGTAAACGGAAATATTGAAGCGGTGAATATAGCGCCAAGCCTTACTTCAGCGATTGACTTGGCAACGCTCGCGACGAATACCTTCACTAGTACTGGCTGGTCCGTGGCGGGTGCGGATGTCGATCTCGCGATCAGAGCACTGTCTCGCAAGACGGGCAGCGATTTGATGAGTGCGCCTAAGGTCACGGTGCTTTCTGGTAAGCGAGCCACCATCACCGTGGCGCAAGAGCTGCGTTACCCTGAAAGCTATGGCGACATCGAGTCGACCGTGTCGTCGGGGGGTAATGGCGGCAGCGGCAGCGGCGCGAGTGGCGGCAACGGCGGCGGTGGTATCTCAATCACTGCAGGCACACCGCAGGATTTCGTCACTCGTAATGTCGGGGTTGAAATGACCGTCACTCCAAACGTTGAGAACGATGATACTATCAGCCTTATCTTGGAGCCACGTGTCACCGAGTTTGAAGGCTTTGTTGAGTACGGTGGTCCGAGTGTCGCGCTTCAAGGTAATCTGACGGTCACTGTGCCAGCGGGCTTCTACCAGCCGATCTTCTCGGTGCGTGAAATCACTACCGAAGTCACTGTCTTTGACGGTGCGACAGTCGTGATGGGTGGTTTGACTCGGGATGAAGTGAAGACCGTCAATGACAAGGTGCCAATCCTTGGTGACATTCCAGGCCTCGGTCGTCTGTTTCGCTCTGAAGGAGAGACGCGCCAAAAGCGCAATCTGCTGATCTTCGTCACGGCCAATCTAGTCAGCCCAGGTGGTTCACCATCTCGCCAGAGCTATCGTAACGTGAATGCCAACTCATTGTTCCAGAACCCGACAATCATGACGCCTGCTGGCTCAGTTAATCGTTCGATTGATGCATCCGCGGAATAAATGCTTCTGATATTTTGAAATTCTCAAGGGGAGCCGGCTCATCATCCGGCTTCCCTTTATTTTCAGGAAAAAACTAACGCGTCAGCCGATTGTAATGCTTGATTTGTAGCGTGTTCATTAATCCGTTGGCCGTTTGTGGCTGAGCGCTTATATTAATGTTTACTTTGAAGTCTAAAAAACAGTTTCCACTGTTACCTCTAATTGCTGCACTCCTGATTGGAGTGTTTGCGTTAATTCAATCTGCAACCAACGAGAGTGCTGCGGATTCGCCTCAAGTAGTGGCGGCATCTCAAGGAGATGCCTTGGTTGTAGTGCCGGAGATCGCTGCCACTGTGGCAGTGTCAGCACCGCATCCGGCAGATTGTGCACATTGTAATCCTGTGTCAGAAGAAGAATCGGAGGTAGTTGAGTATTTTCTCACGACTCAGCCGAGTTTAGATTATGTTTTCAAGGGCGTGGCCGAACAGGGTGATGTCGTGATCCCGCGTAGCTCTTTTGACATACTTAAAGGCAGTCGCAAAGGGCAGCGAATCACACTGCATGCGGGAGAGTTGAAGTTATCGGGTTTGGTGACTGCGTTGTTGGAGGATACGAAAGCTAGCTCGTATGCAATTAAGCTAGACGATGGCCTTGGCCGGCTTTTGGTGGATGTGAATGGTCTTGGCGATTTGTCGGCACAGGTGCTATTTTTTGGCGACTCACGCGCTTTAACTTTAAAGGAGCACTACCAACTCAATGACGCTCAAGTCTTACTCGTTGAGGAAACGACGATTGGTGATTTATACTGCGCGGAGAAAGATGCGATTTATACGGAGACTGGAATTAAGCATCCGCAAGTGACGGGCACTGTAAATCTGAACGAGAAAGCGTACGTACCGCTGACAGGACTTGCCGAGGCTATTGCACTCAACAGTCTTCCTGGTGCTCAGTTTGTGATTTATTGTGATTTCGACGGCGAGGCGGTGACCGACCCGCGCTGGTTGGGTGGTAACTTAATTGATGCCTTGCCGCACCCCAGAGCAAATGATGACGATTTCGTGACAGCCGTCTGGCAGCGTGTTGCTGAGGATTTTGCTCCATTCGATATCACTGTGACGACGGATGTCGCGGTTTTTAACTCAGCTGATGTTGATAAACGCTTACATGTGGTGATTACGCCGACGAAAGACGTAGCGCCAACATCTGGTGGCGTGGCTTTCCTATTTTCGTTCCGTAGCAACTCTCCTATCGTTTGGGTGTTTAACCTGTCTGAATATTCGTGTGCGACGACTATTTCGCACGAAGCGGGGCACGCATTCGGTCTGCGGCATGACGGAGCACCAAACATGGAATATTATCCTGGGCATGATACTGACTACGCACCTGGTTGGGCACCGATCATGGGAGCGGCTTTCTCTAATAGCCTCTATGATGAAGTCGATCAATGGAGTAAAGGTGAGTACGCTGACGCAAATAATCAAGAAGATGACGTGCTAATTATCGGCGGAAACCGTAACGGCTTTGGGTTTAAAAATGATGATTATTCTGATTCGATCAGCGGCACTGTTGGAGTTTTGGACACCATCGGTGTTGATTTGCTCGGCGCTACCGGACTGATTTCGCGTTCAAATGATATTGATATCTTTCGTTTCGCTAGCACAGATGGCGCTATTTCGCTGACTGTGTCACCATTGGATGTGGATTCATCAGACTCCCAGCCAGGTTCGAGCACTCAAGGTGCGAATTTGGCCGTTCAAGCGAATTTATTAGATGCGTCTGGCGTATTGATTGCCGCCGGCACTGCGGATGGCACTGCTTTATTAGAATCGACTGTCACCGCGACCGTTACTGCGGGGATCTACTATATCACTGTCGAAGGGGCGGGTCGCGGTGCAGACCCCGTTGTCGGATTTTCTGATTATGCGAGCCTCGGTGAATATTCGATCGTCGGAGCGTTACCCGTTCCACCGCTCGCGATCACTGGAGGTGAGGGAGATTTTAAGCAAGCCAATCCTATCGTCCTGGGGGATGTCGAGACTCAGACCAGTAATGGCACGGACTTTGGGTTTTCCTGGGTGGCAAATGGACCGGTAGAACATACCTACCACTTGGTCAATACGGAGGCCTCTCAGATTACGAATGTCTCAGTGAGCTTAGCATCTGGGGCTCATTTTAGTGTCACGAATCAGCCGTTGGGGTTCATTGATGGGAATTCGACTGACTATACTTTAAGGGTAGCATATGATCCAAACAACCGAGGACTGCATACGGACACGGTTATTGTTAGCTATGAAGCCGGAGAGGTGGAAGAGTTTAGATTTGCGATTAGCGGCACCTCAACGATTTCGGAGACACAAGATAATTATTGGCCCAACTATCAAGCATTTCAGGCGGATGGTGACAGCGCCCCCGCGAACTTAAAACTGGTCGAGAATACGTGGCTTTCCGATTACATGGGCTTGGCTTTCTTTAAGTCTTCGGATCAAGATTTTTTTACCATTGAAGCGCACCCTGACGGTCTCACTACTGTTGATAAGCTCATTTCCGTCGAGGTCGCGTATGATGCTAGTCAAGGGCCGATTCTATTTGAATTAATCAATTATTTCGGGACTGTATTAGGATCCACGTCTGCCGAAGATGGGGTCATCCGATTTCGTTTGCCTGGTGATTATACTGCCAACCAAAGTAAATTATACATCAGAGCATCAGTCACGAGTGGTACTGGCAGCACGGTGGATACCACCTATGACTTGCGCTGGTCATCGTTTGCTTTAATAGCGGGCAATGATGATTTGTATGAGGAGAACGATACCTTGGAGACTGCATTCGATTTGAATGGTGCCTTCAGTACTCGTTTGTCCGAGTATCTGGGCGAGGGCATTTCCAATGATGAAGACTGGTATAAGATCGAAATTCCACGAGACCCCTTCACGCGGATGCTCTATGTGCGCGCTGATTTTGTCCATGCCGAGGGCAATATCGATATCGAGGTAGTTGATGAGAATGGCTTCTTATTTAATACAGTATCTGCTACGGAGAATGATTACGAAGTGATCACAGTCCACCGAACTGTCTCGACTGCTAATTTAATAGATCCTAGAGGAACTTTCAGCCCAGAGGGTAATACTGCCATTATGGGAGTTGAGCCGGGCACCTATTACGTACGTGTCTTTGGCGACTTTGCAGGTAATAGCTATGACCTGATCGTCGAGTCGCGTAGTGACGACAGTTATGAAGTCGTGGATATCGTGGATCGCGAAGTGATCGAGAATGACACCCGGGACGATGCCTTCATCCTGGGTGATACAATTATCGACAACTGGCTATCTGAAGTAGACGGGATCGGCACGTGCGCGGCCTATGGCGAGAATGCGACGCAGGCGGAATTTACCAATTTTGTGGATGTCGATTGGTTTGAATTTTCGGCAAGTTCTGATACCCGTGTCGAGCAGATCATTATTGAGTATCAGAGTTTTGATGGCGGCACTATGGTCTTTGAAATCTTTGACTCTGAGGGGGATGCTGTAGTGATTAATACTGAGGGGGATGGTAACGTGACCACTATTTTTGGCGAAGGTGTGCTCTCCATTCAGCAGCCCAGCGATTCTACTTACTTCATCAGAGTCGCTCCAGTGTCTGATATAAGCGCGCTGAGTGGCTATGACTTTCGAGTCACACTTTCAACTGAGCCGCCGATTATCGATGGCGTAGTGGAAGATAATTATGAGGAGAATGATAACTTCCAAGATTTGTTTGATTTACGTGATTATGCGGGCTTCTGGCTGGCATCTATTGATGGTCTCGGCACGCAGTTTGACCCAGACTGGTACGAGATCTCAGTTCCTGAGGGTGCAGGGCAATTGTTACTGACTCTCACTTCGGATAGTTTGGATGGCAATGTTGACCTGACTTTGAGCAAGAAGAATGGAAATAAAATTTTTGTTTCCGCCGATGGTGGCGATACAGAGTCGATAGTTTGGGATGACCCAATCCCAGGGGCGTATGCGGTCACAGTGACAGGAGACCGTGTCGGCAATCAATACAATCTGTTCTGGAGTGTCGCGCTTGAAGATGATGCCTATGAAGAAAATGATGAGCTTGCAGAGGTTTATGATCTGAGCTTTTGGGAACGTAGTTGGTTGCGTAAACTCGATGGTCCTGGAGTCCAGAGAGATGAAGACTGGTACAAAATTAGCGTCCCAGCGGGTACTGCTCAGTTAGATGTTCGCACTAATTTCAATCCGGATGAGGGTGATATTGATCTAGAACTATATAATACAAACGACTATCTGATCGCGCGCTCAATCTCACAGAATGACATCGAAAGTTTGACATATAGTTCACCCGCGAGCGGTGACTATTATATCCAGATTCATTATGAAAATGCGGGTAATGAATACGACCTATGGTGGGCGGCGTTTACGCAGGAGGAGCTCGATTCGTTCGTAGAGGATGCGTATGAGCAGAACAACTCTATTGGTGGAGGCTTTGTTCTGGCGAATGATCAAGTGTGGTTCACTGACCTGCTGGGGCTCGCGACGCAGACCGATGATGATTGGTTTGAGATAACCATCGAAGACGATAATGCTGGTTTAGATGTGGATGTGACTTTCACGCATGCGGATGGCGATATCGATGTGGAAGTGTATGATCGCTTCGGCTCGATCATAATGCGCTCTGAAAGCCAAACCGATAATGAGTTTATCAACTACAACGCACCTCTTCCTGGTGGGACCTATCAAATCCGCGTTTACGGAGCGAACCTAGGGAATGAGTATGACTTATATTGGGTTGATCGGCATGAAGACGTCTTCGAGCCGAATGATACTCGGGGTACTGCCTATGATCTGAGTGAAAATAGTCAGTTATATGCTTCTGATATCGGCGTGCCGACCCAAAGCGATGATGACTGGTATCAGATTACTGCGGATGTTGCAGCGTCTGTGATCGTGGTGCAGATCGATTTCGTAAATGCCAATGGCAATATTGATCTTGAGCTGTACGATGCTTTTGGGGTCTTGCTCGCTGGTTCGATGTCATCGTTAGATAGTGAGTATGTTCAGGCTGCTGTAGGAGTCGGCACCTACTATATTCGGGTCTTTGGCGATGATCTTTATAACGACTACGATCTGATTTGGAATGCCGCAGAAGATGATGCGTTTGAAGACAATGATACATTCGGCACAGCGCGGGGCTTGACATCGGATGCAGGTATCGAGCAAGCGGGCATTCAATTCGACGACGATTGGTATATCGTAGAGACCCAGCCGGGCGAAGTACGGTTGCTGATTGATCTTACGTTTACCGATAGTGAGGGAAATATCGACTTTGAGATTTATGATGCTTCCAATGGATTGTTGGTCACTGTCGATAGCGATGATGATAATGAATCCATTATTTACGGATCAGATCCACTCGGTGCCACTTACTACATCCGCGTCTATGGTGATAATTTTGGTAATGCATACGGGTTGACTTGGGGAAGTCTGACTCAGGATGCATACGAGGAGAATGATAATTCGGGTGAGGCTTACGATCTGCGGGCACTGGAATCGACCTTCCTGTCTGATTTTGAGGGGCGCGGCACCCTGTTGGATGAAGATTGGTATATCCTAGAGCATGTGGACACTCTGCTGTTTGTTGAAGCATACTTCACGCATGCGGATGGTAACATCGACCTAGAGTTGTTCACGGATGTGAATGGTCAACTCATCAGAGTCGAAGGTGCAACCTCTGAGACTGATGATGAGACTATTATCTTCAATGGCTCTGCTGGCATCTATTATCTGAAAGTCTTTGGTGATTTAAATGGTAATGCTTACGATCTTATCTGGAATAGCCTAACCGAGGATGCATTCGAAGAGAATGATGACTCTGGTTCTGCTGCCTTGTTGGATACAGTCGAGCTGGAAGTCATTCCTGGTCTAGTTCAGTTGGATGAAGACTGGTATTCGCTGACGGTTGCGGCAGGGGATAATATTCTTAGGATTGAGTGCCTGTTCGCTCATTCCGAGGGTAATGTTGACCTAGAATTGTTCGATCCGACCGGGACGACGTCTATTGCGATTGCTAATTCTAACACTAACAATGAGGACATCTCAGTGCCTAATTTGCCAGCTGGGTCCTACTTATTGCATGTGAGTGGGCGCAATACTGGAACTGCTTATACACTACGCTGGAATAGCGCTGCAGAGGACATGAATGAGCCTAATAATGAGCTCGGCGCTGCTACTTCGATTAATTTGTCTGAAGGTGTTCCCGTTTCCGGAGTCGCATTTGACCAGGATTGGTTCGAAGTAATTCTTCCATCAGGTAGCAATTACCTGTTCGTGGATCTCACAAATGAAGTTGCTAAGGGAGACCTGAACTTAGCGGTATATGACGCCACTAACAATTTATTGGCAGAAGCAGCGACTGAGGATGACGATGAGTCGATTGCTTTGAGTGGTCTGGTTGGAGGATTTTATTATATCCAAGTCAGTGGCGATGATTTCGGTAATGGCTACTCGCTCTTGTGGCGTGGCTTCCAAGATGATCTCTACGAGGTGAATAATGAAATCGTAGATGCATACGATTTTAGTGCGAGTCCCGGTGTGATGTTGAGTGTGGCTGGCGGGACTGTTGGCGTTGAGTTGAACGACGACTATTATCGTGTGGTCACTCCAAAGGATAGCACG
>JGI20151J14362_10000685_pt1 | contig 25004 bp, 24 predicted proteins | sample COG_01_FD_14362 | JGI IMG/M metagenome (IMG submission 14362)
TTTGGAATATGTGAATCTAGTATTTTCTCCAACAGGATTATTTTTTAAATACTCTATGATTTGTTTTGCTTTTACAGGGAAGGGATCTTTATCTTGCCAAGCTTGCTTTAGAATCTTTTCAACTGAATCATTTCCACATGAGTGAGTTATGAGTAATTTCCCTGATACATTAAGTAACCTCATTAGAGGTGCAATAACATTAGAAACTTTTGTAATAGTTTTTGAAATAGCTCTATATGCTTGAGAGGCAATAATTAAATCATAATTATTATTTTCAAAATCATTTTTAATAAATGGTTCGAGGTATCTTTTATGATCTTCTCTATAGATTCTTACCAAGCAGGGGTGAGAGTAAGAAGTTCTCCCTTTTGAATCAATCTCTATTCCCCAATATTTTTTTATGAAAGTTCCCATCCTATTTATTTGCTCGTTAAAATCGAATGAATTATCTGCTTTTAGTATTAAGGTTAGTTTTTTAACGCTCTTATTTTTTATTTTTTTAGCACTTTCTATTTGTCCAAGCTCTGCAAATTTAACATTTGTCATGGTTACCATTAAATTTGGATGCTCTACAAATCTATCAGGCATCTTGTCCAATGTATTTTTAAGATCTTCATAGCTAATTTCTTTACCTGTAATAAGTAATGAAGTGTATGGATGATATTTATGAAAGCTTTTTATAACGTTAGATTTTATTGTGCCATCACCAGTACCAGCATCAAGAACCCTTAGGTATGTTTTATTTTTTGGTAGAGATTTTATATGAGGAAAAATTTCAGATGATATGGCTCTTTTTTCGCCTGTGTTTTGAATGAATGATAAGTACTTTAGCCTATCATCAAAAAATCTTTTTTTCCCCATTAATTTACCCCTTCAACAATAATATATGAAAATGTAAATTCCTCAATATTTGATTTACTCATGGATAATTTTAGGATTAAAATAATCTAATTAATTTTTTTTGGGGAGAGTAATTTATGCCATCAAAATTACCTTTATTAATTGGAATAGGTACAAGAATAAGAAAATCACCATATTTTGATTCTACATTAAAATATGGTGTAACAGGCTTTACGGTTTATAACAAAATGTATTTACCTACTGGCTTTTCAAATCCTGAAAAAGAATATCTTAGCTTAATCAATGATGTAACTTTTGGAGACTTTGCAGCAGAAAGGCAAGTAGAGGTTTCTGGTCCTGACGCTTTTGACTTTATTAAATATATAAACCCTAGAAATCTTTCAAAGTGCAATGTAGGAGATTGCAAATATATCATTTTAACTGGTCCTGATGGCGGCATTATAAATGACGCATGTTTAATTAAACTTGAGGAAGAAAAGTTCTGGATATCACCTGGTGATGGGGATGTTTTGTTATGGCTTCAAGGTTTAGCTATGAACTCTGGGATGAATGTAATAATTCATGAGCCTGATGTATCACCACTTCAAATAAGCGGACCTAAGGCAGGAAGATTAATACAAAAATTGTTTGATGGTCGGCATGATGATCTTGGTTACTATAAAGCTAAACAAACATCTTTAGAAAATATTCCTATGGTTATTGCAAGAACAGGCTGGAGTGGTGAGCTTAGTTATGAGCTTTATTTACAAGACAGAAAGTTAGGAAATGAATTATTTGAATCAGTTTATGAAGCAGCTAAAGAATTTAATGGCACTGTAATAGCTCCAAATAATATAAGGACTATTGAAGGAGGGTTATTATCTTATGGCTCTGATTTCGGCAGAGAGCATAATCCATTTACTATTGGCTTGGATAGATTAGTAGATCTTGATCAAGATATAGACTTTATCGGCAAAGAGGCTTTGAAAAAGATCAAAAAAAACGGACCCTCTAGTAAGTTAATTGGTGTTGAAATGGATGGAAACCCAATTGATAAAGTTCCTGAAAATTTTTGGCCTGTTTTAGATGAAAATGGAAAGAAAGTTGGAAGGCTTTCAAGATGCTTTTACTCACCTCGTCTCAAAAAGAATATTGGTCTTGCAATTATAGATACGCCATCTTCAGAAGAGGGTAATCAACTTATAATTGATTCACCGCTAATAAAATATAATGCAGTTATATGTAAATTACCTTGGTTTCCTGCTGAAAAAGATACAAACTTACTATAATGTTTACAAAACTAAAAATATATTCTTTAATTTTTTTTTCTTTGAGTGGATTCTCAATGGTTATAGATAATGTAAATGATATTCGAGCACAATGGTCTGCAGTTTCAGATAATGTAATGGGTGGTATTTCTGAGGTTTCATTTTATGAGATACAGGATATTGAAAGAAATTTTTATAGATTAGAGGGATCAGTAAGCACAAAAAATAATGGAGGCTTTATTCAATCTATTCTTCGTAATAATCAAGATGCTCAAAACTATAATGGCATAAGAATTACAGTAAGAGGAACGCCTGATGACTACTATATTTGGTTAAGAACACCAGCTTGTAGATTTCCATGGGACAGATATTCAGCTAGCTTTAAACCCAAAGATAATTGGTCTGTTATAGAGATACCATTTAGCGATATTAAAAAATCTAATTTTTATATGCCCAAAAGACTTAATAAATCAAAAATAAGAACAATAGCATTCGCAGCTTACGGTAAGGATTTTGATGCAAAACTTGATATTGCAAATATAGAGTTGTATTAAAAAATCATATGTTTTCTGATCAAGATAAGTCTTTTATGAGACTTGCATTAGAAGAGGCTAATAAATCCCTTATAAATAATGAAGTGCCTGTAGGGGCCGTTGTGGTTATGGGTAATGAAGTGCTAGGTTGTGGTCACAATAATGTTATAAGAGATAATGATGTTTCTTCTCATGCAGAAATAATGGCAATCAGGGAAGCATCTAAAAGTTTAGATAACTATAGACTTAATAAAGCAATAATTTATACAACTCTTGAGCCATGTCATATGTGTGCAAAGGCAATTGTTGACGCTAGGGTAGATAAAATTATTTTTGCAACTCCTGAGCCAAAAACAGGCAGTTTAGTGTCTATAGATAATATTCTAGAAAGATTAACATTTAATCATAAAGTCTCATATGAGTATGGGCTCTTTGAAGAAGAGAGCTCAAATCTCCTAAAAGATTTTTTTAAAAAAAGAAGAAAGAATTAATATATTAATTTTTCCATTGAGCTATGGGGTATTTTAATATCTGATTCATATGGACCAGTTTCTATATAACCTAATGACTCATAAAATTTTATGGCTTCAGCTCTTGCGTTAAGAACAATTTTTTTTGCACCTTTAGTCTTTGCGATATCTTCAAGCTTATCAATCATTTTTGATCCTAAGCCGATTCTTCTATGTTCCAAGCTTACTCCCATATACCTTATTTGGGCTTCGTTGATGTTATTCATATGAACTCGACCACATGCTATAACCTTATCTTGGTCATCAAGAGCCATCATGTGTGTACTTATATCTTCTAAAGTATCTTTAAGTGGAATATGGGATAGTTTTAGGGGCTTTCTTAAAATTTCCCATCTAAAGTCATCGTACTTTAACCATTCATCCGATGTAATTGGCGATCTTATAATTATCACAAATTCTATATGTCTAAATCTACCCACACTGGACAATGGTCAGAAGGCTTTTCCATAGCCCTAGAGTCATAATCGATCCCAACATCTTGTATGCAATCCTTAAGATTATTAGAAACCATAATATGGTCAATTCTCAGTCCTCTTTTTGGATTGTCGTCAAACATCTTCGATCTATAATCAAACCATGAATATATAGATGATTCATCTGGATGCTTTAACCTCCAAGAATCGATAAAACCTATATCCTTTATAGCATTCCACATCTCTCTTTCTTGAGGTTGAAATGAGGTTTTGCCATCTCTTAGCCATCTCTTCATATTATCTGGACCAATCCCTATATCAATATCTTCAGGAGCCACATTAAAGTCACCCATGATTATCAGATTTTTTTTTGTTTTCTTTAGTTTTTCAATATGATCTTCTAGATCAGCATAGTATTTAATTTTTTTGGGGAATTTAGATTCATGATTAATATTTTCACCTTGAGGAAAATATCCATTCATAATTGTTATTTCAGATTTACCATTTGAAAAAGTACATTCTATGAATCTTTTTTGATCTTCTTCAGTATCTTTTTTAAATCCTTTAACAGTTTTTATAGGTTTATTCTTGCTTAAAAATGCAACACCATAATGTCCTTTTTGCCCCCAGTATTCTGGATGATAGCCAATCTCTTCTATAACCTCGAGAGGAAAATCTGGGTCATTAACTTTAGTTTCTTGAAGACCAATAACATCTGGATCTAAGGTATCTCTTAAATGAATGAGTTGGTGCGGCCTAGCTCTTATGCTATTTATATTAAATGATACTATTCTCATAATATTAGTTTACTTTAGTTAAGATAATTTTTTTGTTTAAATCTATAAAGTCACCTATTATTTTTGTTGACTCAATTAATAAAAAATCATTCTCTAAATCAATATTATTTCTATCAACAAGCTCTTCTTCCTCAGAATTCTCTAGTGCTTCATATGAGGGGTATATTGGTAAACCCAAGTCTAATCGTCTTTCATTTTCAATTTTTAATAACCATAATTTTCTTGAATCCTTTTCATCAACTCTGTCATTAATATTTAAACTTAATTCCCTTTTATTTTTATTTTCGTCATACCTTTGCCTCACATTGCTGAGATAAAGTAAGTTTGGATCTATGTTTAACCTGTCTTTATGCAACTGTCTTACTTTTTTTAATTTATTGTAATTAAGTGGAAATTTATTATGACGATAGGGCCTTACTTTATCCCAGGCAAGTGCAGTAGGGTATGAACTTTCACCTAGAGTTTCTATATCCCAAGTTGATGGAAGAACTATGTCAGGAGTCACTCCTTTATTTTGGGTGCTGGTTCCATCTACTCTGTAATACTTAGATTCCGTAACCTTTATTTGACCCTTTGATATATCCTCAAGGCTTTGCACAGTTCCTTTACCAAAAGTTCTTTGTCCAACCACAATGCCTCTTTGATAGTCTTGAATTGCAGCAGCTACTATTTCTGAAGCAGAGGCTGAATATCTATTCACTAAAATAAGAAGAGGTTTATCCCATACTTGAGTAGCTTTACTATCTCCATAGGGCTGAATATATCCTGAGCTATGTTTAACTTGAACCGTAGGACCTGATGCTACAAAAAGACCAATAATTTTATTTGCTTCAATTAACGCTCCACCACCATTATTTCTTAAATCTAGAATTACGCCATCAACATTATCTTCTTGAAAGTCTTCAAGTATCTTTTTAACATCTACGCTGCTACTTTTATAATTATCTGTTCTTTTCTGATATGCATTAAAATCAATATAAAAGGATGGCAGATCGATAATTCCAATTCTGGATCCATTATCTAAATCATGTACCTCTCCCTTAGCAGCTCTATCTTCTAATTTAATTTCTTCTCTTTTTAAAGTTACTATTTTCCTCTCACTGTCACTAGCTTTTGATGAAATAAACTCAATTTCAACCTCAGTACCTGATTCACCTCTTATTAAATTAACAACCTCATCTATTCGCCATCCAACAACATCCACATATTCTGATTCTTTATCTTTTTGTCTAATTCTAGTTATCTTGTCATCTGGTGAAATTTTTCCTGACCTTTCTGCAGGTCCTCCAGCTACAAGGCTTACAATTTTTGTATGATCATCTTCAAGTCCCAATAAAGCTCCAATTCCCTCTAGTTTTAAACTCATATTCATATCAAAATCTTCAGCTGATCTTGGTGAAAGGTAAGAGGAATGTGGATCAAATTGGTTGGCCAGCGTTATCATTGCTATAGAAAAAATATCCTCTTCTTTTTGTTGGTTAACTCTTTTGATTCTATTTTGATATCTTTTAATTAAATCTTTTTCAGGGTTTTGTGATATATCTTCTGACATTTTTGCAACAAGAAAATCATTTTTTGTCTGTAGCCTCCATACTTCCTCTAGGGCTTTTGTATTATCAAGCCATTCATTGTCTTCATAATAAATATCCAAAGACTCATTCTTATCAAATGAAAATGTTGTATTTTTAATTAATTCGATTTGGAATTCTGAAAACTCTACAATTTTTTTGAAATAAAGATTGATAATTTCATAAGAAATATCAATATCAAAATCAGATTCATCATATGTATTTGATTTCTCTATAAATTCATCAACTTCATTTTTTATAAAGTACTGCTTGTTACCATCAAGTTTATCTATAAGAGCAAGAATGTAATTTTTATTAAAGTCTTCTTTAACAAAGTCTTTTACGTAGTGACTATTTTCAATCTTTTTGAAAACTTCTTGGCTAATTTTTACCTTTTCAGGACTTAAATTTTGAGAAACATATTCTTTAGTTACATAATCAGCATCACTACAACTTACTGATAGCATGCAACAAAAGATTACTGACAGATAAGAATATTTATTTTTCACAGATTATTTTAAAAATTTTGTATTTTTGCCGCTTCTTCTCTTACTAGCTCAGGAGCACCTAGGATGTGCCTGTTTACTCCAATTCGTTTGAACCAATAGTGTACCCCCATTAAGTCAGTAAATCCCATTCCTCCATGAACTTCCGTAGCTTTTTTTGAAATTAATTTTGAAACTTCTGATAAATGAGATTTTGCATGACATGACATCAGCCTAGATTCCTCTTGCATATAAGTAAAACAATGAGCAGCATGCCAAACTAATGAGTAGCAGGGCTCTAAATCAGATACCATCTCTGCACACATATGCTTAACTGCTTGAAATGACCCAATTACTCTTCCAAATTGTTTTCTTTCTTTTGAATATTCAACAGCTTTATCAATTAACCTTTGTGATGCTCCTAAGCTATCAGCAGCAATACTGATCCTTCCTGCATCAATAGATTTTGTAATAGCATGATTATTTTCTTGAGTTAACCCAAGAACATCAATATCTACATTGTTTAAATAAATTTCTGAAAAGTTCCTTGTTTTATCAACGGCTGTAAGATCAATTATATCAACGCCATCTGCGTCAGAAGTGACAATACCAATCACTCCTTCCTTATTAGAAAGCATCAAATGAGTAGAATTCTTAGCATCTAGAACAAATAATGCTTTACCTGAAACCTTATTATTTTTTATTTTTATTTCAGCACCATCTCTAGCACCAATATATTCTGAAAAGCCAACTCCCATTCGTATCGTATTTTGTGACATTCCTTTAAGGTATTTTTCTTTCTGGCCCTCGCTCCCTCCATATACAATTGCAATTGGAGCCATTACATAAGGCCCAGTAAAAGAAAAGGGCGCCACACCGCCACCAAGGCTTTGAGATACAGCTGCTGTAAACAACATATCCAAACCTAGCCCTCCATATTCTTCTGGTATGAGAAGTGAATTGATACCAAGGTTAACTAAACCATTTTGAATATGCTCTTGTAAATTACTTTGAGAATCCTCTGTAATAGTTCTAATACAATCAAGTCCACATTGATCATCTAGAAATTTTGATACATTTTCTTGAAAAAATTTTTGATCTTCAGATAATCCAAAATACATATTAAACCCCTTGCACCTTTGGCTCTCTTGGCATGCCCAGTCCTCTTTCAGAAATAATATTTTTCTGAATTTGGCTAGTCCCCCCGCCAATAATTAAACCTAAATAATACATATATAAAAATTGCCAAGAACCACCATCTCTTAAATGAGGACTATCTTCATATAAGGTTCCCATTTCGCCCATTATATCTACAGCAAAACCTTCTAGTTCATGCCTTAGCTCAGTTCCAACTAGCTTTTGGATCATTCCTGCAAGCTTAGAGTCCTGATTTTTATTCAATTTTGATGACAGGACTCTTAGAGAATTAGATTGAAATGCAGTAACTTTTGATTGAATTGTAATCAGCTTATCTCTGTAAACTGGAATATCTATTAAACGAACTCCATCTATATTTTCTTCCTTCATTCTTGATATTAGTTCATTAAGTCTATTCATCATTGCATTTGGATTTGCTAGCGATCCTCTTTCATGGCCCAAGGTGGCATTTGCTACAGCCCATCCTTCGCCTCTTTTTCCAACAATATTCTCTTTTGGGATAGTTACATCTGTAAAAAATACTTCATTAAAACCAGCTTTTAGAGTCATATCTACTAAGGGTCTTACTTCTAATCCAGGTGTTTCCATTGGTATTAGAAGATAACTTATCCCAGCATGTTTTTGAGCCTCTGGTTCTGTACGTACTAAACAAAACATCATCTGTGAATACTGAGCAGTACTTGTCCATATCTTCTGCCCATTAATGACCCAGTTATCATTAATTAGTTCACCCTTAGTTTGAAGGCTTGCAAGATCGCTGCCTGCATTTGGCTCAGAATAACCTTGGCACCAAATCATCTCTCCATGAAGAGTTGGTTTTATATATTGCATTTTTTGCTCTTCGGTTCCCAGTTCTAAGAGTGTTGGAACGAGCATATCTATACCTTGCCCACCCATAGCCGGAGGTATTTTCTCACTAGCAAATTCCGATGCAATAATTCTATTTTTTATTACATCACTCTCTCCTCCAAAACCACCATATTCTTTAGGAACAGATCTTGCGAAATAACCTTTTTCAATTAATATTGATTGCCACTCTGATCTAGTGAGAGTGGCTCCATAAGATTCATGATTTTGGGCAATTGGAATTTTGGCCTGATCTTTAAAATTGATTCCTTTCCATTCTTTACAGAAATCTTTTACTTCTTTTCTAAAGCTGTCGTACTCAGATCCATAATTTAGATTCATTTTAATTTTCTCCGATAATTATTAATCCCAATTAGGATTCCTTTTTTCTAAAAATGCTGCAATACCTTCTTTGGCATCCTTGCTTTCGAAACATTTTGCAATTTGTTCTTTAAGGTAAGGCAGTGCCTCATCAAAATCCATGCCGTCTTGCTTTTGATAAGCCTCTAAACCTATTTGCATTGTTCCTGGTGCTAAAGATGCTAATTCATTTGCTATATTATTTACAGTATTGTCTAACTGTTCTTTTGGAACTGATTCATTAATCAATCCCCATTGTTCAGCTTTACTAGAATCTATAAATCCACCTCTCATAATAAAATCTAATCCTGCTCTTCGTGGCATTACCCTAAATAATCCAGCCATAACCATAAATGGCCATAAGCCTCTTTTAATTTCAGGGGCACAAAACAAAGCCTCTTCAGTTGCAATAGCATGAGTTGAGTTAGTAACCATTAGCAAAGCACCTGCTAATACAGAACCTTGTATCTTACAAATAACAGGCTTATAAAGGTGTCTAATAGCTATACTGATGTCATCTGAACCAGCTATCTTTGGAACATTAGAGTTAGAAGTATTTCTTGTTAAATCAGCTCCAGCACAAAAAATATCTCCAGTAGAGCCAATTACAACAACTCTTATATCTCTTTCCTGTTTTGCATAAGCTAATGCATAATTAACTTCATTAACCATTACATTATTCATAGCATTCTTTTTCTCTGGTCTGTTCAAAGTAATATTAAGAATATTATTAGCTACTTCAATTTTAGTAGCCTCAAATTTCAAACCATCTAATGAAAGTTTATTGTTAGTCATAATTATTTTTCCTTAAGAATTTCTACTGGCATATCTATTATTTTTGCTCTTAAATATTCACCAAGAGACTTTGCTTGTGAATCTTTTTTATTATTTGAAGATACACCATCTTGTAAAATTCCATGTATATAAAAGTTTAATGATTTAATATTTGGCAGATCAAACCTTTCAATTTCATAACTTTTTAAATCTGGTAATAATTCTTTAAGAGCAGAAACTGTTAGAAAGTCATTTAAGAAAGAGAAAGCCTTATCACTCTTAGCCCATACACCCAGGTTTGCGCAGCCACCCTTATCACCAGATCTTGTTCCAAAAACTTCGCCAAAATAACCTGAATTCGTATCATTAATTTCAAGTTTTTCAACAGAGATAGGTTCTTTTTGATAATAAATATCTTCAAGTTCCAACTGACTGGTTGGCAAAACTTCTATTACCTTATCGTTTATATAAACCTTTTCTTTTATAAACTTACTATCAACTAAAGCTGGCCAATATACTATTACAGGACCGCTAGGTTTGATTCCGCCTTGTGCAAAAAACCCTGGAAAACTAGCTAAAGATAGTTCTACTATTTTTGCAGTGAACATTCTTCCAACCAAATCAGGATTCATAGATTTCACTGATATAGATAATGAAGCCATTGCTTCTTCATTAGTCTCAGGATTGTTCTTATTAGTTTTATGAAGGTTAATAGATACCTCATCAAACTGATCCTTCCCCCCAAGGGAGTTAAAAAGTGTATCTGTAAAGATTTTAGCTTTATCTTCAATATCAATGCCGGTTAATATTATTTCCATCCCATTTCTAAATCCACCTGCAAGATTTATGCATGCTTTATGAGAGGATGGGGGAGAGCTTCCTCTGCAACCAGACACATATACTCTATCTTGATCGACCTGTTCTATCTTCAATGTATCAAAATGCGCGATAACATCTGGATTAATATAGGCTGGAGAACTAATTTCATAAAGCAATTGAGCTGTAACTGTTCCTACTGATACCAAGCCTCCAGTTCCCCTATGTTTTGTAATGGTAAAACTTCCATCCTCCTCAATCTCAGCAATTGGATAACCAACATTTTCAAAACTAGGAACTTCTTTAAAGAATGCATAATTTCCACCAGTTGCCTGACATCCACATTCAATGATGTGTCCAGCTGCAAGAGCTCCAGCTAATGCATCATAGCTATCCCTTTTCCAATTATATTTCCATGCTGCGGGACCAATAACAACAGCAGCATCGGTAACTCTAGGACAAACAACAATATCTGCTCCGTTATCAAGCGCCTCTTTTATACCCCAAGCACCTAAATATGCATTAGCCGTAAGAGTTGCATATCCAGAATCAGATAAAGACTGTCCTCTATCTAAATTTTTAAACTCCTCACCCGCATTATTTAGCTCTTCCATTCTAGGCACTAAATCATCTCCATCTATATATGCAACTTTCATATCTACAGATTGATCAAGAAGAATTTTTTCAATTTCATTAGCCATTGATTTAGGATTTAACCCTCCTGCATTGGTAACAATTTTTATATTCTTAGCTTTACAGGTTTGAGCTATTTCTTTTACTTGTTTAAGAAAGGTTCCTACATACCCTTTATCTTCACCCCTTTGGATTTTTTGACTATAGAGAATAGTCATTGTTAATTCAGCAAGATAATCCCCAGTCAGAACATCTATTGGACCTCCATCAACCATATCTTTTGCTGCAGATAACTTATCGCCGTAGTACCCACTACAATTTGCAATTCTTATTACATCTTTATCCATACTAGTTCTCAAGCCTTATTCCATTAAGAATAACTTCTGTTATTGAATTAGCAGACTCTTCTGGTGAAATTGTTATTAGTGATCTATTTTTTTCTTTAGAAAACTCTCTTCCTATGCCCCCTAGAAGGATAGAAAATGCTTTTGTATCAATTCTCTTAATTTCTTTAGCTTTTAATGATTCGCTTAAGAGTTTTTCAATATAACTTGTTATAAACCCCTCATGATAATCAACCATTGGAGCTGAGCCATTAACTTTACTTAGATCTTTAATAAATATATCAAATTTTGGACCAACAGCTTGGTTAACTATACTTAAATACTTATGTAATTTTTTAATAGGGGAGTGAATATTTGTTATCTGATCTAAAGCATCCTTACCTATTTTTTTAAGAATATTATCTACAGTCATAATGATTAGCTGGTCCTTGCTCGGAGCTATTTCATAAAGCGTTCTCAAAGATATTTTTAATTTTGACGCAATTGCAGACATGCTTAATTCTGGTATACCTTCTTCTAGAATTTTTTCTAAATTATTTATAACCTCAATATGCTTTGAAGTTAGAGGTTTTTCACTTTGTATTTGATCTATAGAAAAGCTCATTATTTTTTAGAAACAACCATCAAAAGAGCTCCGTTATCAACTTGATCATTTTTAGAAACCATTAAACTTTTAACTACACCACTATTGGATGCTTTTATAGAATGTTCCATTTTCATAGCCTCTAAAATAACAAGCGTATCACCAGCTTTTACCTTAGAACCTTTTTTAACTTTTAGATCTATTACTTTTCCTGGCATAGGTGCCACAAGACCTCCTGGCTGAATTTCAAGACCTGGAATAGTGAACCTAGGTTGTATTTTTAATGAAATATCTCCATAGGGCATATGGACTAGCAATTCACTTTCTGACATTGATATCCTTGCATAATGTCTTAAATTATCAAATTCAACGTCTAAACCAAATGCATCTTCCTCGTGAATTCTTACATGTTTACCTGAATCAAATTTAAAAATACCATCTTTAAAAAAGTAACGAACAAGATACTCTTCATTATTGAGTAAAAAAGTAATACTTTGTTTTGGCAGTCTTCCATTTGTCCACCCAGTCGGCATAAACTTAAGAATATTCGCATTACTCCTATTATTTTTTTGAATCCAAATAGCCGCTATAGAAACTACATGCTCAATTTGATCAGAAGAAAGTTCAATAAATCTTGATGGATTTACTGTCTCAATAAAATCAGTAGTAGTATTACCATCAATAAATTCTGAAGATCTTAAACATGAAACTAAAAAATCTCTATTAGTCTTGACTCCTCCAATATGAGCAGACTCAAGAGTTCTTGCAAGCTTAGCTGCAGCATCTGTTCTATTTGACGCATAAGATATTACTTTCGCAAGCATGGGATCAAAATCTGTTCCAATAATAGAGCCTTCATGCACACCAGAATCCCATCTAGCATCAGAATCCCAGCCATCTTCAAAAGCTATTAAAGTACCAATTTCTGGTAGAAAATTATTATTTGGATCTTCAGCATATAATCTTGCTTCTATTGAATGACCAGTAAATGAGATATCGTCTTGAACATAGCCAAGCTCCTCACCTTTAGCTATCCTTAATTGCTCATGAACTATGTCTATTCCTGTTACTTCTTCTGTAACTGGATGCTCAACCTGCAATCTTGTATTTACTTCTAAGAACCAAAACTCATCAGTTTTATCATCAAATAAAAATTCAACCGTTCCAGCAGACTTATATTTAATTTGTTTTGCTAGCTCAACTGCAGTTTTACCTATTTCTTTTCTAAGTTCATCAGATATTCTAGTAGAAGGAGACTCTTCAATAATTTTTTGATGCCTTCTTTGAATTGAGCATTCTCTTTCTCCAAGATGAACCACATTACCATGTTCATCTCCTAAAATTTGTATCTCAATATGTCTAGATTTTTTAACATATCTTTCAATAAATATTCTTTCATCATTAAATCCTGACTTTGCTTCTCTTTGTGCGCCAATGATGATTCTTTTAGATCTTTTTCTTTTTCCACAATCCTCATTCCCTTACCGCCACCCCCAGCTGCAGCTTTTATTAATAATGGATAACCAATATTTTTGGCTTCTTTAATACTTGTTGTCATTGGAAGTGTAGGAACATTTGCTTTTATAGCTAGTTCTTTTGCTTTAAGCTTATCTCCCATAACAGAAATGACATGAGGTGAGGGGCCCACCCATACCAATCCATTTTTAATAACTTTTCTTGCAAAAGATGCGTTTTCAGATAAGAAACCATATCCAGGATGAATAGCTTCTGCCCCAGATTTTTTAGCTGCTTCTAATACCAATGAGCTATCTAGATAGCCGCCATTTGGAAGATGAATAGCTTGATCGGCTTCTTTTACATGAGGTGCATCTTTATCAGCATCAACATATATAGCAATACAGGTAAGTCCCATTTCGTGGGCACTTCTTATTATCCTGCATGCAATTTCGCCTCTATTCGCAACTAATAATTTATTAAAACTCATAGTCTGAACACCCCATATTCTTTAGCTCCCTCTATAGGAGTATTTGATACAACTGATAAACAAAATCCAATGATGTCTCTCGTATTTCTTGGATCAATGATTCCATCATCTGTGACCATGCTACTAGCAACCAGTCCAAGCGATAGTTTTTCTAAATGATCTATTACCATTTTTTTTAACTCCTCATCTGCTTTTTCGTCAAAATCTTTTCCATCTCGCAAAGATTTTGCTCTTCTTACAATAGACATAACACCTGCCATTTGTTCAGGACCCATTACAGCAATTTTTGCAGTTGGCCAAAGGAAGGTAAATCTATTATTAAAAGCCTTGCCAGACATTGCATAGGTACCAGCCCCATATGATGCCCCTACAATAATAGTAATATGAGGCACTGTAGAGTTTGATACAGCATTTATTAATTGAGAGCCTTTTTTAATAATGCCTTGGCTTTCAAAGTCCTTGCCAACCAAGAAGCCTGTGACGTTATGAAGAAAAATAAGAGGTATATCTCTTTTGTTACAAAGCTGAATGAAAGTTGCTGCTTTTTCTGCTGATTCTGGGTATATGGGCCCATTATTACCAAGTATTCCTATTTGATATCCATGTACTGACGCCCATCCACAAATCATTGTTGGTCCATAAAGAGGTTTAAATTCCTCAAACTTTGAACCATCTGAGAATCTTGCAATAACCTCTCTGATATCAACTGCTGATTTTAAATCTTCACTAATAATTCCTAATAATTCTTCTTGATCATATTTTGGTTCTTCGCTTTCTTTAAGAGGCTCTAATCCAGTTTTATTCCAATTCAAATGCGAGACAACCTCTCTACATATTCTTAGCGCATCCATCTCATCTTCTGCTAGGTAATCTGATAAACCTGATTTTTCAGAATGCATTCGTGCGCCACCAAGTGTTTCATCATCAGATTCTTCGCCTGTAGCCATTTTTACAAGAGGAGGGCCGGCTAGAAATGCTTTCGATTGCCCTTTGATAAATATATTATAGTCTGACATACCTGGTTGATATGCACCTCCAGCCGTTGAAGATCCAAAGACAACTGAAATAACAGGTATTCTCATTTTTGATAGTTCTGTCATCTCATAAAAAAATCTACCCGTAGCTGCAAAATGAGTTGTTTGAATAGAAGGAGCAATCGGAGGCGTGTCTCCTTTATTAAAACCTGAGACGCTTAAATCACCTCCAGCAGATTCAACAAAACTAATAAATGGAATCTTATTATCTCTCGATATTTCAATAGCTCTCTTCCATTTTTCTCCAACATAAACAGTCATAGCTCCTGCTTTAACTGTTGGATCATTGGCAAATATGACACACTCAACGCCTGCAATTATTCCTATTCCTGACACACAGCCACCACCAACGTTATAGTCATTAGTGCCATAACCAGCATATGGTTGGATCTCAAGAAATGGGCTATCAGGATCAATGACATTCATCACTCTTTCTCGAACTGGCATTTTTCCTCTTTTTGCCAATCTTTCATGATGGTGTGATCCCCCTCCAAGTTCAGCAAGATCAAGAAGATCTTCAAGAAACTCTAATTTTTGATGCATCATGTCTTTATTTTTAAGATATTGCTCAGATTTAATATCTAGCTTGGTTTTAAAAGTAGGGGCAATATTTTTAGTTTTCATATTGGATAAGATAATTAGTTCTTATTTAATGGTAATATATAAGTAGTAATATTACCACTATAAAATAGTATTATAATTATTCAAATACAGGATTTCAAAAATGATTAAAATATATGGAACTGAAAATTCAAGAGCTATGAGGCCTATATGGACTGCTGAAGAAATGGGAATAGACTATGAATTGGTCATGATGCCTTTTCCACCTCGTGTCTTCATGAAAGAATATCTTGACATAAATATATTAGGAACGATTCCGTATTTAATAGATGGTGACATTAAAATGACTGAATCTGTTGCAATGAGCCAATATCTTGTTGAAAAATATGGTCCCTCAGATTTGAGAGTCATGCCAGATGAAAAAGATTATGCTTCCTATTTAAATTGGCTTTATCATTCTGATGCTACATTAACATTTCCACAAACTGTGGTTTTAAGATACAAATATCAAGAACCAGGAGTTGCAGATGCAGCAGTAGAAGGCTATAGCAGATGGTTTGTATCAAGACTAAAGTTGCTTGAAAATGAGCTAGATAACAAAGAATATTTATGCTCTGATAGATTTACTATTGCAGACATATGTGTGAGTTATGCTATCAATTTGGCTGGTTCCTTAGGCATAGAACAGGCTTATAAACCAAATATAAAAAGATGGACAGATATGTTATTTGATAGGCCAGCATTTAAAAAAAGTAGGAGCTATAAATATGAAGAAGTTAAATAAGTTATTTTTTATATCATTTATCTCCTTTTCATTTTTTTTACACAGCGAAAAGACTATTCATACCTCACATCTTGATAGCATTGTCTTAGGTTCAGGTTGTTTTTGGGGAGCAGAGAAAGGATATGAATCTCTAGAGGGAGTAGAAAATGCAATCTCTGGATATTCAGATGGATATGGTATCAAGCCAAGCTATAGAGCTATAACTAAATTAAAGAATAAGTTTAATGAAAATAACTTTGCTGAAGTAGTAGAGGTTACTTTTAATAAAAGTGAAATATCATTAGAGCTATTACTTCATCATTACTTTGAATCTCATGATCCAACTCAACTAAATCGACAAGGTAATGATATTGGAACTCAATATAGATCAATTATTTTATATAAAGATGAATCCCAAAAAGAAATAATTGAAAGGGTGGTTGATGAATATCAGATGCTGTTAACTGAAGCAGGATATGGAGAAATACAAACCTCAATAAAATTACTTGAAAAGTTTTATGATGCAGAGGATTACCATCAAGACTATATAAAGAAAAATCCAAATGGTTATTGCCCTGATCATTCTACTGGGGTTGTTTTTAATACAAGAAATAATCAAAGTGAGGATATAGATAATTCAGATTTGCTAATAGGCAAACATATTTTAGTAATTGACTCTGAAAATTATTGTCCTTATTGTGAAAAATTTGATGAAGATGTTATTAGTAAATACTCAGGAACTATCCCTATTTCAAAAAGAACAGCTAGTAATTTAAATCAATTGGCTCTAGAAACACCTACTTGGGCGACACCAACTATTGTTTTTTTAGAAGATGGCAAAGAGGTTTTTGCTTATCAGGGTTATATGGAATCTCAAGACTTTTATAAAGCATTTGGTGCATTCAAGCTTGGAAAATCTGAAGCTTATGATGTAGCTTTTAATAAAGGAACAGATTCAAGATTTTGCAAGGAATACCAAATATTTAAAAATACACCGGATGGAATTTTCATAGATAAGTTAAGCGGAGCTCCATTATTTGATACAAAAGATAGATTTGTATCTAGGTCTGGGTGGCTATCTTTCACTAAACCTATTGAAGCTTCAGTATATGAGCTTCCTGACAATAGTTTTGGTATGAGAAGAACTGAAATTAGATCTGTTTCCTCTGACATTCATCTGGGTCATGTTTTTGATGATGGACCTAATGGAATGCCAAGATATTGTATCAATGCAACTGTTTTAGAGTTTGTTGAGAGAAAAGATCAAAATATTTAGTTGATCACTCTTCAAATAATGAGTTCATATTTTCATATGCTTCAATAAATTCCTCTTTATATTTTTGAACAGTTTGGCCAGCACCAATACTTTCTGTTACTAACCCTATACCCTGACCAACCCAATATGTTTCAAGTTTTTTAGCACCTTCATGTCCAATTTGCGCTTGGTCTCTTACAACCCTTAGAGCTGGTTCACTAACCATAGTTTGAAGAGGCATAGGTAAAGGTTCTGGTGCTTCTTTTGATTCCCATGCATCAGTCCATGGGGATTTAAGTTGTCTTGAATGCTTGCCAGTCCTGCTTTTCGATCTTACAGTTTCACTTGAGGATGCTGCTACCATTTTTTCTTTAATATTCTCAGATGTTTCAGCTTCATTAGTTGGAAGAAATACTGATGCGCACCATACACCATCTGCACCCATTGCCATTATTCCAGCCATTTGTTCACCAGTAGCTATTCCACCAGCTGCTAATATTGGTATATTTCCATAGGGTTTTAATGCTCTTCTAACCTCTGGAACTAAAACCATTGTTGAAACACTTCCACAATGTCCACCGCCTTCTGTCCCTGAAACGACAACCAAATCAACACCTGCTTCTACTTGCTTTATTGCATGTTCTTTAGCTCCAACAAGAGCTGCAACTGCAACTCCATTATCTTTTCCCATTTTAAGCATCCAGTCTGGCGGAACACCAAGAGCATTAGCAACCAACTTAATAGGATGTGAGAAGGCTACATTCAAAACATCTTGAGCAATTTCAAAACCTTTACCCAAAATGGCATTTGAATTTTTTTCTGTTTTAGCAGATCCTTCGCTATTTCTAAGATAGTCTGCATCAATATCATATTCCTGCAACACATCTGCCCTAAAGTCTCTATATTCTTGTGGAATCATTTCTCTTAAATCATTCAATGAATTGCCTTGACCTTTACCTTTATAGGAATTTGGCACTAGTACGTCTACCCCATAAGGCATACCATTTATATTGTCATCTATCCACTTTAAATCTATTTCTAATTTTTCAGGAGAGTGTCCAACTGCTCCTAAGACACCCATACCCCCAGCTTTTGAAACTGCTACAACAACATCCCTACAATGACTAAACGCAATAAGAGGAAATTCGATATCAAACATTTCACAAATAGGAGACTTCATATTTATACAATTTTTTAAAACTAATTCTATTCTATAATAGAAATTGGAAAATATTTACAATAAACAATGATGAATCAAAATCTCAAAACTTTTACTGTTCCAGATCTATGTGATTTGTATGAAAATGAAATAGATGTTGGTGATTTATTTTTAAAATCATTTGGCAAGCGTCAAAAATTTTTTGGAGAAATCAAAACTGCAGAATGTCCTCATAGTAACAGCATTGTGAAAGAGCTAGCCCAAGAAGATGGAAAAGATAAAGTCTTAGTCATAAAGCATACCGGTGATGATTTGTGTTCTATGGTTGGAGACCAAATAGCCGCCATGGCATATGAGAACAACTGGAATGGCATATTTGTAGATGGTTATATAAGAGATATAGAGATTATTAAAAACATTGATATTGGTGTTTATGCAATTGATACATACCCAAAAAAAACGGATAAAACAGTTGGGATTGGGTCAAAAAATTCAGCTTTTAAGATTGGGAGTGTGGGTATTAAAACAGGATCTTGGATTTATGTAGATTCTAATGGCTGGCTGGTTTCAAGAGAAAAACTAAAACTTTAATTTACTTATACTCTCATCTTTAACAATCCATATGCTTTCAATCCATTTTTTAAAATCATCTCTATAAGAGCTATCTTCCATATAGTTTTTATTTTTTAAATAATTTGGTATTTGATGTTGTTTTACTAAAATCTTAACTTCCTTCATTTCGCCCTTTAAAAAAGACCAAGCATCTCGTTTATCTGATTTATATACTACAGAATAGTCAACTAAATTTTCTATTTCAGGCATTGCTGATAAAGCTGTAGCCATTCCCCCAACTCTTGGTATTAAAAGATTTATATATGGTGAATTTTGATCTTTATGTTTAGTTGGATTATTTCTTGTTCCTTCTGCATAACTGAATATCGTTGAAGGAGATCTCATAAATCTTTTGCATGATTCAAGAGTATTTTGGTAATCTTTCAATCTTAAACTTGGATCTAATTCTATTTCTTTTTTTGAATGCCTGTTCACAAAAGGCATATTTAAAGTTTTATTAGCAAGATATATAAATGGTATCCATCTGAGCTCCTTTTTCATAAAAAACTTTAATAAAGGTATTCTTTTATGAGCAACTACTAATAATAAAAATATATCTGCCCAAGACTGGTGATTTGACATAGCCATATACCAAACATTTTTATCAAATTTATTATCATCAAAGACAGTAATATTGTTTCCATGCATTAATAACAATATAAGTTTTAATCCATATACAGTAAGGTCTCCAATCTTATTAGAGACTTTACTAATATATTTTTTAAATGATTTTGTAGGAAAGAATACTCTTGGAATGTTTACTAAAAATAAAGTTCCAAATCCAATAGTAAGCTCTAAAAGGATCAATAAAAAAGTTAATACTCCTATGCAATTTGATTTAATTGAATTCATAAAAAACTGTCTTTATTTAAAAACCACTTATATTTGCATACCTCTCAGTATGGAACTTAGAACTTCCAAATATTTGTTCCACAACCCTTGCCCTTTTAAGGTAAAAACCAAGGTCATATTCATCAGTTACTCCAATTCCACCATGCATTTGTATGGCTTCATTTGAAACTAAATGAAGTGTTTCACCAGCAATAGTTTTAGCAAGACTAGCAAGCCTTTGCAATTCATTAGAATTATCGTCAGCTCCTTGCATTGCTGCCATCACAGAAGATTTTGTAAGCTCTAGCTCACAAAACATTTCAGCAGCCCTATGTTGTAGTGCTTGAAATGTTCCAATCAGAACTCCAAATTGCTTTCTTTCTTTAAGATAATTAATTGTAGATTCAAATGCTGCTTCAGCATTACCTAGCATCTCTGCAGAAATTGCAATCCTTCCAATATCTAAGATATTTTCAATTGCTTCTCCTCCTGCCTCTNCATCACCAAGAATATCTTCTTTTTGAATTACAACATCTGAGAAACTTATGTTCGCATAGTTTCTTGAATCAGCCATGCTTAATTTAGTAACTTCTATATTCGGTTGATTATTNTCAACTATAAATAAAGTAAGCCCAGTATTATCACCAGAGTTACCTGATGTTCTTGCTAAAACAATAAATATATCTGCACTTGCTCCATCAACTACAAAGACTTTTTTCCCATTTAAAATATAAGCATCATCTTTTAAAACTGCAGACATATTGGTTTTCAATGGGTCATGATGACTTGTTTCATCTATTGCGATGGCAGTAGTAATCTCACCACTTACGATTTTTGGGAGGTAGTTATTTTTTTGCTCTTCAGTACCAAAATGAGTTATTGCATGTGCGCCAAGTACGCCTGTTGCAAAAAGTGGAGAGGGCGTTAGTGTTTTTCCGCATTCTTGAAGAATTACGCTAATTCCAGCAACTCCAAAATTTGAGCCACCAAACTCTTCTGGTATTAAAATACCTGACCAACCCAATTTAACCATTTCCTGCCAAATATCCNTNTCCCATAGCTTGCTATCATTGTCATCCCTAAGNGATCTAAAATGATTAACCGGTGTNCTCTCCTCGGCAAAGTTCTTTGCAGTATCTTTTAAAAATTGCTGCTCTTCATTTAATATTAATTTCATNATTTATTCCCAGTACAAATTTTAACTTGGTAAACCAAGAACTCTTTTNGATATTACATTTAATTGGACTTCTGAAGTTCCTCCTTCTAGAGAGTTACCTTTAGTTCTAAGCCATGACCTAGTNAAATTTTTATCTGAATCATCAAACTCATCACCATCCCATGCAACACCATCAGTACCCATTGCAGCTATCATTAATTCATGACGTTTTTTATTATGCTCTGTTCCATACAATTTAAACATTGAAGCGGTAGCACTTGCTTTTCCACCCTCATCTCCAGCTCTTTGAAGTGTTAGACCAAAAGCATGCTCTTTAATTTTGTGGGATGCTATCTCAGATCTATAAAATCCATTACTTATTTTTCCATTTTCTTCACCGAGATGTTTTTTAGCGATTGAAATTATATCTTTTTTACTGCCCATTCCAGATGCAAGTCCAAAATTTGAAATAAATGCTCTTTCGTGCTGTAGAAGAGCCTTTGCTATAGCCCAACCAGCATTTAACTGACCAACAAGATTTGATTTTGGGACTTTAACATCATCAAAAAATGTTTCACAAAATGGCGATTTACCAGAAATTAAAGTTATTGGTTTTGTTGAAACACCTTTAGTTTCCATATCAATAAGTAAGAAGCTTATTCCATCATGTTTTGGTTCTTTTGGTCCAGTCCTAACCAAAGCAAAAATCCAATCAGCTTTATCGGCATAAGATGTCCAAACTTTTTGACCATTCACCATAAAATGTTCACCAATATCTTCAGCTTTAGTGGCCAAACTTGCCAAGTCTGAACCTGAGCCTGGCTCAGAATAACCCTGACACCATCTAATTTCACCTTTAATAATTTTAGGCAGATGCTCCTTCTTTTGTTCTTCAGAACCATATTCAAGTAAAACAGGTGCTAGCATCCATATGCCAAAACTTAATAAAGGTGATCTTGCCCCTATAGCAAACAGTTCTTCATTGAGAATTTTAACTTCTTCTTTATTGAGTCCGCCTCCACCATATTCAGATGGCACTGTTGGCATGGTCCAACCTTTTTCACCCATTCTATCAAGCCATATTTTTGAATCAGGATTTTTATAAACTGCCTTTCTACCTCCCCAAACCTCATCAATTGGTGTATCTGGATCTGCTCCAGATCTCATGGATAGGACAATTACTATCAAGCCACTCTTTTACTTCTTTTCTAAAGTTATCTAGTTCAGACATATTAATTTACCATTTCTTGTATTTAGTCAAACATTATAAGGAGAAATTGTAATTTTTCATCCTATAAAAAACATACACTGTGCATTTCTGAAGAGTATAATCTTGAAATGTTTAAAAAGATTGGCATTTATGTAAAGGATAAAGCTTATGAAGGAATTGATCATAAGGCTTTAAATCTTCTTGTAGAGAACTTACTAGATTTTCCTATTGAGATTTTTATTGAAACGACTTCTGATTATTCTCATCCAAATATTCAAGAGTTATCAGACGATGAATTTGTAAATAATATTGATTTATTAATTGTATTTGGGGGAGATGGAACTTTATTAGGCTCTGCAAGAAAGTTTCTAAAATTTAATATACCCATTTTAGGCGTAAATATGGGTAATGTTGGCTTTTTAACTGATATTAAAATTGATAACTTTAAAAGTTCATTAGATGAGATCTTTGCAGGAGATTTTGTAATTGAAGAGAGAAGCTTGGTAAGTGCAAGTTTTCTAAATCAAACTGTGTATGGCTTAAACGAAATAGTTATTCATTCTGGTGCATATGCCCAGCTTATGAGATATAGACTTAGTGTAAATGATAAGGTTGTATATGAGCAAAGATCTGATGGTCTAATAATTGCAACTCCAACAGGATCTACTGCATATGCTTTGTCTGCTGGTGGTCCTATAATTCATCCAGCGTTAGATGTATGGACTATTCTTCCAATGTTGCCTCAAAGTATCTCATCAAGACCTTTTGTAATATCTTCAGATGAAAAAGTTTCTATTGAAATATTAAGAGGACCATTAGATCAAGCTAAGATTTGTGCTGATGGACAAGACGACACTAAAGTTCCATTTTCAGAAAATATTAATATATCCAAGATGAACAATACTCTAAAATTAGTTCATCCTAAGAAAAATGATTTTTTTGAAGCATGCAGAGAAAAATTAGGCTGGAGTCTTGATATATCTAATAATATCTAAATTTAAGCATTGAATATTAAAAACTTTCATATACCTATAATTTTAATTTCTATTTTAATAGCTATTATTTCAAACTTTGGGAGCTTTGCTGGGGTTATTGAGTTTCTAACTTTTCTCAAACCAGATTCAGCATTTAATGGCTATATTAGATTTCTTTCTTTTGAAGAAACTTTTTTTGATAAAAATGAATGGTGGAGATTAATAACTCCAATGTTAATTCATTTTTCTTTTGTTCATTTAGCTTTTAATTGCCTATGGCTTTATGTTCTAGGTCAAAAAATAGAGCTTTATGATGGTCATACTAAGTTTATCTCTTTAGTCATTTTTTCATCGTTAGTTGCAAACTATACCCAATATATTTTCTCTGAATCCTCTCTTTTTGGAGGATTGTCAGGAGTAATATATGGAATGTTTGGATTTTGCATGATAATTGAATTAGAAACTAAAAATGAAAGATATGGCTTGCCACCAGCTATATATTTATTTATGTTGGCATGGATGCTTTTAGGCTTTCTTGGAATTTTGACTATGTTTGGCTTTGGTAATGTTGCAAACTATGCTCATCTTGGAGGATTTATAGGCGGTCTTATATTTGCAATGGTTACTAAATTTATTAGAGTGTTAATATAAAACATATGAAAAATATAAAGAAAGCAGTACTTCCAGTAGCAGGCTTTGGAACTAGATTTTTACCTGCAACTAAAGCAATTCCTAAAGAGATGTTGCCAATAATAGATAAGCCGCTCGTTCAGTATGCAGTAGAAGAGGCTCTTAATATTGGAATAGAAGAGATCATTTTTATAACGAGCCCTACAAAATATTCTATAAAAAAACATTTTGATAAATCTCAAATACTTGAAGAGCTTCTTATTAGTTCAGGTAAGCAAGAGTATGTTAAAAAATTAAACCCAGATATTTTTAAAAGTATTAAATTTCATTATGTTATTCAAGAAGAGCAAAATGGGCTTGGTCATGCAATCTCCTTAGCAAAGCATTTGATTGAGGATGAGCCTTTTGCAATCTTGCTTCCAGATGATTTATTTTTTTCAGAAGATAGCTGCTTAAATCAATTGAAGAGAGAGTATATAAAAACAAATTCATCTGTAATCGCTGTGAATGAAATCGATGAAGATAATATTCATAAATATGGAGTTATACAACCTGGTTCTATAGAAAAGAATTTAATCGAGGTTAAGGGAATTGTTGAAAAACCAATTGCAAATGAAGCTCCATCCAATATTGCTGTTTGTGGAAGATATATTTTGAATAGTTCTATCTTTAATTATCTTGATGAGGTTAATCCTGATAAATCTGGTGAGATTCAACTTACAGACGCAATAAAGCTTATGCTTGAAAAGGAGAAAGTGATAGCATGTATTTATCAAGGAGAAAAATTTGATTGTGGAAGCAAGCTTGGCTTTGTCGAAGCAACCTTAGCAATTTCATTACGCGATAATGATATAGGGCATGAAATTAAAAATCTTATAAAAAAACTATAATTTGAAAATACTTCTTAAGATAATAAGATTATTCCC
>JGI20151J14362_10000688_pt1 | contig 24981 bp, 20 predicted proteins | sample COG_01_FD_14362 | JGI IMG/M metagenome (IMG submission 14362)
TATACCTAGCCAATTATGGCATGGCTTGTCTAAATATTTATACCCAGATTCAACATACCAATTTAATAGTGGCGGTAATCCAGAGAATATTCTTGAGCTAAGTCATGAGGAGCTAGTGAATTTTCATAAAAAACATTATCACCCTTCCAATGCGACCTTTTTCACATTTGGAGATATGAATCCAGACGATATACAAAAGGTTGTATCTAAAAACGTATTGAAAAATTTTCAGCCTTCTTTAGAAAAAATTGAAGTGAAAAATGAGACTAGAATTACGACTCCTATTCATAGATCTGAAGCCTATAATCCACTTCCTGGAGATGATAATAATCATCATGTTGTTTTAAGCTGGCTCTTAAATGAAAGTCATAATCCTGTTGAGCTTTTAGAGACTTATCTACTTTCAAATATTCTCTTAGATAATTCTGCATCTCCGCTGCGTAAAGCTCTTGAAGGATCTGATTTAGGTATTGCGCCTTCTCCGTTAACAGGAATTGAGACAAGTCATAAAGAAATTGTATTTGCAGCTGGGCTTGAAGGAGTTGATGCAGGCAATCAAGTTAAAGTAGAAAAATTAATTCTTGATACCTTAAATAATCTTATAAAAGAAGGAGTTGATAAAGATGTTATTGATTCTTCGGTTCATCAATTAGAAATTAAACAAAGAGAAGTTTCTGGAAGCGGTATGCCTTATGGTCTAGAGCTAATGCTAGGCTGTCTTCCTGCATGTATTCACAGAGATAATCCTCTTGAAATATTAGATTTAGATAAAAGTTTTACTCAGCTAAAAGAAAACTTGAAGACTGATAATTATCTTGAAAAGCTAATTGAGAAACATTTAATCAATAATCCACATAGAGTTAACTATGAACTAAAACCTGATCCAGGCTTAAATGAAAAAAAAGAAGAAGAAATTAAAAATTATTTAGAAGAAAAAACAAAAAATTTAAGTCAGCAAGAAAAAGATGAACTGAACCAACTTGCAAAAGATTTAAAAAATAGACAAGAATTTAAAGACAACCCTGATATCCTCCCTCAGGTAACTGTTGCTGATATTCCCCTAACTAGAAAATTTCCTTCAGCAATTCGAAACGCTCCATCAGAAACAAATAAAGATTTTTATTATAAAACTGGTACAAATGGTCTTGTATATCACTCGTTAATATACCCCTGTCAGGATTTAACTATGGAGGAGTTAAGTGCATCTAGAAGTTATTCTGAACTCTTAACAGATCTTGGTCTTGGTAGTAAATCTTTTGAGGAAATTCAGAAGCGCCAGGCCTCTGTTACTGGAGGTCTAGGAGCATCATTTATTTTGCTTCCTGGAGATGAAGGTGAGACTAAAAAAATAGGTTTAAAGATTACAAGTAGTAGCTTAGAAAAAAATGCTGATGCCATGCAAAATCTAATGATTGAGACTGCATGTAATGCAAACTTTTTAAATCCAAAAAGGGTGAAAGAAATTATTGAATTTAGTTCTGCAGATGCGGAGAAATCTCTTACACAAAGCGGTCATACTCTTGCTATGAGTAGTGCTGCTTCTCAAATAAGCAATAGAGCTGCTACTAATGAACTTATATCAGGCCTTACATATGTAAATCGTCTTAAATCACTCAAAGAATCGATAAGCAATGATAAAAATCTTAATAAATATATCGATTCACTTGTGGGAATTCAAAATAAAATAGCTACTTCACCAATGTATTCATTTACAGCCTCTTCGCTTGATCAAAAAGAGCTTAATCTAGGTATACCTGCATTCATGTCTGATATTACTTTTGGAGATCAGGCCTTAGCACCTAAACAAGAAAGAGAACTTGGATGGATAACTGGATCACAAGTTTGTTTTTGTGCAGAAGCTTTTCCAACTGTTAATAGCACTCACTCAGATGCACCTATTTTAAGTGTTCTAGCGACTGTTTTAAGAAATGGTTATTTGCATTCTGCGATTAGAGAAAAAGGCGGTGCTTATGGAGCTGGGGCTTCTCATGATAGTAAGGCTCAAGTTTTTCTTTTTTATTCCTATAGAGATCCAAAGTGTAAAGAAACATTTGCTGAATTTTCTAATTCAAGAAACTGGGCCCTTCAAAATATTTCAGATGCTCAGCTTGAAGAAGGAATTTTAGGCGTCATTTCAAGCATCGATAAACCCTTATCTCCTGCAGGTGAAGCAGGTAATGATTTCTTAAATCTAATCCAAGAGAAATCTCAAGATGAACGTTTAGAGTTTAGAGCAAGAGTTAAAGAATGTTCACTGAGTGATCTAAGAAATGTGGCTTCAAAATACTTCGATGGCAATTCTAAAAGAGGAGTTTTGGCAGGCAAAGGTTTTCAAAATACTTTAGAAGAAGAAGGATTTAAAATTAAAGTTATTTAATTAAAAAATCCAAAAGCGTTTCTTTTTAAGATCATCTGCACAGCCCCAGTATTGTTGTTGATACATTGATGATCTAGCTTGAACCCTATCTGAAACTGCTATAAGCCATTGCTTCTTTCTATAAGTCTTCTTTTTAAAGCCACCGTATCCATCATGGTAAGCTAGATATAGAGATCTAGCATCAGTCTTCTCGAAACCTTGGTAATAGCCCTTACTTGCATACCAGCCAATAAAATCAGTCGAATCTTTGAAGTTATTCCTTTTAGCTCTAGAATTACCTGTTTCATCCATATAGTCGTCCCAAGTTTTTGTAAGAGCTTGGGAATACCCTTTTGCTGATGATGGTCTAAACCATGGAATAAAACCAAGCAATTTTTCTCTTTCTGGCTTAGCATTAGCTTTATAACTTGATTCTTGGAATACAAAGGACATAAGAACGTATGGAGGAATTTTCCACCTTTTCTCAGCTTGAATTGCAGCTTTATACCAACTCTTTTTTTCTTTAAAAATTTTACATATATTATCAGGGCTTTCAGGTGGTGTAGTTGCGCATGCCTGAATAAAACAGATGCAGACAATTATGCTAAATATATTGCGATGGGTTTTTAAGAATTGATTCATATTCATTTTCATCATAAATTTTAACATTAAGTTCTATTGCTTTTTTTAATTTTGATCCAGCGTTCTCACCTGCAATAATAAAACTGGTTTTAGAGGAAACACTTGATGCAACCTTTGCTCCTTTTGAAATAAGATTCTCTTTTATTTCATCTCTAGAAAAATTAATTAATTTTCCTGTTAGAACTACTTGAATACCATTTAAAGGTAAATCTGCCAAATTGACTTCTTCAACATTTATAACATCAAGCTCTTTAATGATTCTGGGTAATAAAGATTGCGCAAAGTCGGTTTTAATATAGTTCACAATATTACTTGCAACTTTTGGTCCAATATCATCAATTTCTATTAAATGATTAAAATCTGCATCAACAAAAGAATCAATATTTTTATATTCTTGAGCTAAATTTCTAGAAGTGGCTTCACCCACTTCTGAGATACCAAGTGAATAAATTAATTTATGAAGTTCTACCTTTCTGGATTTTTCAATTGAATTGAGAAGATTTGAAATAGATTTTTCCCCAAAACCATCCATTTTCGTAAGCTCATTCTTATAATTTTTAAGTTTAAAGATATCTGCAATATCATTTAAATAACCTTTCTTGTTAAAACTATTAATAATCTCTTGACCTAATCCTTCAATGTCAAAAGCTTTTCTAGAAACAAAATGAACAATATTTCCTCTTACAATTTCAGGACATGTGAATTCAGCAGAACATTTTACAAATGCTGCTTTATTTTTTATCTCTTTAATGGAGTAGTTATTGTTTTCTAACAATTTAAAATGATTGGCTTCAATTTTTGAACCAAATTTTTTAACTTGTTGTTCGTTATCACCTCTAATTACAACCCAGTCAGAGGCATTTTCATTTAACGTATTAGCGCCACAAGACGGGCATGTCGTTGGAATCGTTACTTTAGATGAATTAGATAGTCTTTTTGATATGACGACTTTGATTATTTGGGGTATTACATCTCCTGCTCTTCTTATGATAACTGTATCCCCTACTCTTGGATCTAATCGCTTAACTTCATCTATGTTATGTAAAGTGCAATTACTGACAATAACACCACCTACCTTCACTGGTTTGAGTCTAGCAACCGGAGTTAATATTCCAGTTCTGCCAACCTGAAAATCAATTGATTCAATTGAAGTAGTTGCTTCTTCAGCTGGAAATTTGTGCGCAATAGCCCATCTAGGCGATCTTGATACCTCACCAAGTTTAGATTGATAATTGAAGTCATTAATCTTGTAAACAACTCCATCAATATCAAAAGGTATCTCATCTCTATTTTTAAGAATATCTGCATAATATTCTAAACACCCATCAATATTTAAGACTTTTTTATTAAGAGGATTAACAGGTAATCCAAATTCACTGAGTATTTCAAAAAATTCATCTAAGTTATCAACAGTCAGATCTTTAATCTCACCGATTCCATGAGCTATAAATGATAAGGGTCTTTGACTAGTAATTTTAGAGTCAAGTTGACGCAGACTCCCAGCAGCTGCATTACGAGGATTAGCAAATATCTTTTGATTATTAGTCGATGCATTCTTATTTAGATAAATAAAATCATCTTTTGATATGTAAACTTCACCCCTAACTTCTAAATAACTAGGTATTGAATATTTTTTACTTAATAGAAGTTTTTGAGGAATTGATTTAATAGTTTTAACATTCGATGTTACATCTTCTCCTTTGATGCCATCGCCTCTTGTTGCTCCAGTTGTTAGAATTCCATCTATATAGATTATTGATATAGCAGCTCCATCCATTTTTGGTTCGCAAAAAATTTCATATTTCTTAGTATCAACAAGGCGTTTATTTACTCTGATAAAAAAATCAACTAATTCCTCTTCACTAAAAACATTAGCAAGTGAAAGCATTTGTTTCTTATGGTTGTAGCTTTTAAAGCTATCTAAAGGAGTAATTCCAACTCTTTGACTTGGAGAGTCATCTGAAACAAGCCCTGGGTTTGTGTTTTCTATTTCAAGAAGCTTTTTAAAAAGTAGATCATATTCTTGATCACTTATTTCAGGATCATCAAGAACATAGTAATTGTAATCATGCCTTCTGATAACTTCTTTTAAAGATTCATAATTTGAATTTATGTCATGCATAAAATTATGCGAAATCGCTCACTTGCTTCAATCTAGAGACTTCTTGGGCTGTTGATTTTATATGTGAAATCATTTGTTTAGTTAATGGAAGTCTATTTCCATCACAGATGCTTGCATGAAAGTTCTCACTAAATTGCGTTGCAAAATCTAACATTAAGTTAACAGTAAGAGTGGCGTCTTCAACGTCATTCAAATCAGCTACAAGTAAAATAGCGTGAGAATTAGTGTCTGTATCAAAAGTTCCTGGTTGGAGTGCATTAGCTACTCTAAAAATTTCTTTATTGTTATTCNTATAAGAAAAGTATCCATTCTGAAGTTTTGCATTGTAGTTAGATAAGAAACCAAATAATTGATCCATCGCATATAAAGAGCCATCCATTGAAATTAGATTAAAGATTATTAATTCTTGTTCATAAGGGTTGGATTCTTTAGGTTTTTCAGAGAAATTAAAAGATGATTGAGAAAGACGATCAACCTCTTCTGCATCGTCATCAAACATATCTGTAACTTCTTCAATCTCAACTTTTAGTTCGTTAGAACTTGCTATTCTTTTTAAAAAAAAGAAAGTGATAACTAAAAATATTGCTACAGAGAGGCCAATTAAATATATGTCTGAATTAGTTTGCATTTAATCCGTATTTGCTAGCTCTAAAGCTTGATTTACATCTACAGAGACCAATCTAGATACTCCGGCCTCTTGCATTGTAATACCCATTAGATGATCACTTCGTTCCATAGAAACTTTATTATGAGTAATAAAGATAAATTGGATTGTCTTTGACATCTCTTCAACCATATTAATTAATCTTTGAGTATTAAGATCGTCAAGAGGAGCATCCACTTCGTCTAGCATGCAAAAAGGAGCAGGATTGAGTTCAAAAATAGAAAAAACTAAAGATAATGCAGTGAGAGCTTTCTCTCCACCAGATAATTGAGATATTGATGCATTCTTTTTACCTGGTGGCCTTGCCATGAGCACCACTCCACCATTTAAAGTATCATTATCTTGTAGGGTTAACTCAGCGAATCCACCTCCAAAAAGAATTGGGAAGACTTCTTTCAATCTTGCATTCACAGCATCAAAACTATCTTTAAATCTAGACTTAGTCTCAACATCAATTTTTTTAATTGCATTCGTTAATTTGTCTAAGGCCTCTGTAAGTTCATCGTATTGCTCTTCAAGTTTTTCACCACGTTTTGACTCTTCAGCTATCTCATCAGGAGCAGCAAGATTGATAGCTCCAAGTCTAATAATTTTTGCTTGTATATCTGTAAGATGATCTTGAATATCATTAATTACTAAATCTTCATAGTCTTCATAATTAACATCTTCAATATTAATGCCAGCTTTTTTAATTCTTTCATTAGCATTCTCTAAATTAATTTCGTAAGTTTTGAGCTCTAGTTTAATATTGGTAACTTTTTCTGAAATAGATCTTAGATCCAATTCAGCAACTGATCTTTTATTTTCAAGTTCTCTTAGCTCTTGATCTACTTTGGACTGCTCTTGACGAATATTCACAAGAACTGCTTCAGCTGAAGAACTTTTTTGAACAAGAATAGATATACTTTCTTCAAGCTCTTGTTTTTTATTTTCAGTTTCTTGTATTAACGCAGATAAATCATTTTGTCTTGTAAGATATTCATCAGGTGAGGCAAGATTAACTGAGCTTAGTGCTGAGATACTCTCCTGAATTTTATCTAAGGAACCCTCTAGTTCCAATAAATCCATACCTTGAAAGTCTAATGGATTAAGATCATTAGCATTTATACCTTCTTTAGTTAAGGCATGAGATGCGTTTTCTAGATTTACTTCAAAGGTTCTTAATTCTAATTTAAGTGAGTTTAATTCTGTTTCAAGCGAACGTAAATCTGCAGATGCAACAGACCTTTTGCTTTCCATATCTCTTATTAAATTATCAACTTGATTGCGATTAGCAATGAAAGCTTCTAATTCAATTTCTATATTAGATTTTCTTTGGATTAAATCATTTAATTCGTTTTCAGTAATAGATTTCTTTTCGGCATTTTGTTTAATAAGATCTGATAAAGAATTTTGTCTATTAAGGAATTCATCAGTTAAAGATTTGGACTGAGCAGATGCAATATTTAAAATTTGAATCAGCTGATCCTTTAACTCAATTGCCTTTTGATAGACTTTATCACCACCTGACCCCATAGCCTTTAATGCCTCAATAATCATATCAAGTAAGTTAATAGCTTTTTCTTTTGGGGTTAAATTCTCAATATTTGTCTCTTCTTTTAATGCTTTAGCATAATTTTCTTTAGCTATTTCTAAGTCGAGTTTGCTTTGGGCTTCGATCTTACTGATATTTCTTAAATCTGCCTCGTGCATAGCTATATCAGAATTAATAGATGAAGCAGAAGATCGTGCTGCTTCAAACTCAGAAGTAATACTCGCGTAGCTATCCTTAACTTCAGCTAATTTAGATAGCTGCGTGTCTAGCTCCACAGATTTATCTTTAATGCTATTTTCTAGAGGTGATATTTGTGAATTTAATTCAGCCTTTTTATCCAAAGCTTCTAATGCTTTGAGAATAGAAATATTTAGTTTTAATTCTTTTTCCTTAGGAGTTAAATTATCAAAAGTAGATTCTTTCTCAATTGCTTTGGTATAACTTTCTTTGGCTCTTTCAAGATCTGCCTTGCTTTGAGAAAGAGTTTTAGTAACATTTTGAATGTCTGCTTCCTGTCTTGCTATATCAGCTCCGACAGAATAAAAATTCTTTTGCGCAACATCATAAGAAGCTCTAACAGATTCATGCTCAGTTCTATATTCATCAATCTGTGATTGCTTTGTCTTGGCTTCAGCATCTTTTATGGTCTGATCTCTAAGAGTAGCATCTAATTTTTTTTGGAGTGAATCTCGATTATTTTTTGCTTCAAGAGAAAATAAAATAGCAACTTTTAATTCATTTTCTTTTTCTTCAGCTTTAAGTTGATTATATTTTTCTGCTGCTTTTGCTTGTCCCTCTAAACGCCTAATTAATCTAGAAATTTCATCCTTAATATCTTTAACTCTTGATAGATTTTCTTTTGTTTTCTTAATTCTTTGTTCAGTCTCTTTTCTTCTTTCTCTATACTTAGAAACGCCAGCAGCCTCTTCAATATGAACTCTTAACTCTTCAGGCTTTGCACTAACCAAGTTTGAGACCATGCCTTGCTCAATAATGGCATAGCTATTTGGTCCTAAACCCGTCCCAAGAAATAAGTCTTGAACATCCTTGCGTCGACACTTGGTACTATTTATAAAATATGTTGACTGGCTATCTCTTGTCATTAATCTTTTAATTGAGATTTCATTATAAGCGGCATACTCTCCACCTAATTTACCACTAGAATTATCAAATAAAAGCTCGATACTGCATTGACCAGAAGGCTTTCTAAGATCCGACCCATTGAAGATGACATCTGACATAGAATCACCCCTAAGATTCTTAGCAGAAAGCTCTCCTAGAACCCATTTAACAGCATCAATAACATTAGATTTTCCGCAACCATTAGGACCAACTACAGCCACTAAATTTGTAGGGAAAGAGATCCTCGTGCTGTCCACGAAACTTTTAAAACCAGCCAGTTTAATATGTTTAAGCTGCATTGAAATGAAAAATTTATTAAGGTTTATATTAAACTATTGTGAGTTTACAAACCAATCTTTTTCACTAATTTTTACGCCAAATATTGCTTTATTTTTAGTTGACTTTTTAGGAAATAATGAAGATGAAAAACTTAAATTATTTTGGCAATTTAATAGAGAATTTAGAAGTATATCTTCATCATTAATTAAAGCCGAAGCCAAATCAAAACCCGGAATTAATGCGTCCTGATTTGATATAGAGATGTTCATTATTTTTGAATCTTGTGATTGTATTTGTGCAATTGGGACTGCTGGACCATTATCTATAAAAGCAGTTAGTTGAATAGATATAAATTTACAGTTCTCAGGTAAAACAAAATCAGTATTAATAGAAGAAAAAGCAAAATCGGGGTATTTTTTATCTCTTAAAATAGTGTACAGGGCATAAAAGCGTATTTGAAGATCTGATTCGGTAAAAATTGGTTCGGCAAACTCTGCAAGCTGTTCAGCTGTATTCAAACTATTGTTATCTACTGCAAATAAAATAATCTCTTCAAGCCAAAGAATCTTATCCTCATCTGCAATTGTGGTTGTAAATTGATTAAAGTAATCATTTTTCAGTTTAATATTTTGATACACAGCATCTTTGACTTGATTTACTAGGATTTGTTCTTTGACCGAACCCAGTATTGAAAATTTACTAACAAAACCAAATAGAGATAGACCTAATACAATAAATGAAAAGCTAAAAACGAAAGCTTTATTATTGGATTCTTTAGCAAGCAAGAACCCAAGTACAGGAAAAAATGCTAAAAGTACTAATAAATAAAAAATTATCATCCAATCTTTCTTCTAAAAATAAATCCTAAAAAAACAATTGCTAAAAAAAGAAATGGGCCAAACCATAAAAATAAAGTTGTGCTATTTATCTCTGGATCATATAAAACTTCATTTCCAAAGCGAGCTCTTGCATAGTCTTTGATTTCCTTGTTCGAATATCCCTCATTGATTAGTTCAGCAATCTTGATTTTTAGATCCTCTGAGACAGGCGCATTAGAACTTGCTATGGAACCACTAGTACATTTTGGGCATCTTACTTCATGAATAAGCTCATAAAATCTTCTTTCATCTGCTTTTGATTTGAAGATATAAACCTCAGAAGAAAAACTAACTGATGACAAGAATATAAAACTTAACAATATTATTCTTTTCATTTAAACATCTCATTGTCTTGAATAATTGGTAAAAAAACTTTATCCCAAATAGCTTGATTTACTTCTCCACTATAATGAACTAACACGACACCATTTTTAATAAGAAAAGTCTCAGGGGCACCAGTGACACCCATATCTAGAGCTAAGGAGCCTTTTAGATCGTGAAGATTATAATTATAAGGATTTCCATATAAATTTAACCAATCAATGGCATCTGAAGCTTCATCTTTATAATTTAATCCGGTTATAGTAATGCCCTCAGATTTTAATTTCATTAAGAAGCCATGCTCAATTCGACATGTTATGCACCAGCTTGCCCAAACATTTAATAGCATTTCATTATTTAGGTCATCATTTATAAGTGGTGATTTTGATTGAAGGCTCAATAATTCAAACTGGGGGACACTAGTATTCTTGAAGCTAGCTCCTGGGTAAAATTTATCTTCAGTTAAGATATTATAAAAAAATAAAATTCCTCCAATAGGAATAATAAGAATAAAAAATCTTAACAAGTTCTTCATGATTTCCTTAATCGCTCTATTAAAGCAGTAAAGCCACCAAAGCACATTATTGCAGCTGCAATCCATATCCATCTGATAAGAAAATTATACTGAATATTGACTACCCAATATCCACTCTCTAACTGATCGCCAAGAGTCATATATATATCTTTAAGAGGTGTAATTTTTATTGCAGATTCAGATGTGATCTGCCCTCTTATAAAATATTTTCTTTTTTCCGGGAACATAAAAAATACTTCTTTTGGTGAATCAATTGGTTTAACAGAAAATTTTGCTTGAACTGAGTCATAATTTGATTCGTTTATTAGATCAAAATCTATAAGAAAGAACTCATAAGCATCGCCTTTATATGTTTCTCCAGGTTTAATATTAATAATCTTCTCATAACTTAAAGCTGCATTCAGAGTAGTTGCAAGTATAAGTACACCTAAACCAATATGAGCAGTTGCACTTGATTTATTGAAGTAATTTTTTTTCATAAAACTATCAACTATAAGAAAAAAGTATCTTATTAAAATTAAAAATCCTGAAAAAATACCGCCAATAAACCACCACTGATATTCTTGATAAAAATAGACACTAAACATAGTAACTATTAATGCAAAAATAATAGACATTGATAGAAAGCTTTTTAGAAAAAATAATTTAGAGCTTCTTTGCCATAAACTTCCTACCGAGAAAACCAAAAATGCAGATGCTAAAAAAGTTAGTGGCGCAAAGATTGTATTGTAATAAGGAGGTCCGACACTAATCCTTTCATCATAAAGATAATCAAAAATTAAGGGGTACATTACACCAAGCATTACTGCAAAAATTGCAGCTGCAAATAAAATATTATTAATGGTTAAAAAGGATTCTTTTGATTTAGCAACCACTAGATTCTTAGAAACAAGTTGAGGGAGTCTATAAACATAAAAAGTAAGAGAAGATGTAATTAGAACAGCTGAAAATGCTAAAAGGTATAAACCTCTTTGAGGGTCATTAGCGAAAGCATGAACGCTATCTATTATTCCTGAACGAACAATAAATGCTCCGAATAAACTTAAGGAAAAGACCGAAATGGACAATAAAATTGTCCAACCTCTCAAAACTTTAGATCTTGAGGATACATATAAAGAGTGTATTAAGGCTGTACCAGCAAGCCAGGGCATAAGTGCAACATTTTCTACAGGATCCCAGAACCAGTAACCACCCCATCCAAGCTCGTAATAAGCCCACCAACTGCCTAAAGAGATACCGATAGTTAAAAGAATCCAGGCAGCTAAACTCCAGGACCTAATTACACTCTCCCAGTTAATCTGCATATCACCTTTTATAAGAAAAGCCGTGTTATATGCAAAAGCAATAACAAAACCAACATAACCTAGATAAAGAAAGGGTGGATGTATGACAAGAGCTGGATCCTGAAGAACTGGATTAATATCTGCACCATTAGTAGGAGCTATTGGAAGAATTGTTTCAAAAGGGTTAGATGTAAATAATAGAAATATTAAAAATCCAAAAATTATAAAAGCTAAGACACCAATAGCTGGAGCTTTAAGTAGATCATTTTTTGATAATGAATAGTTAAACAATTGGCTCCATCCTGCTAAAAATAAGATCCATAAAAACATTGAGCCCTCATGGGCAGACCAAATTGAAGAAATTTTATAAAAGGTAGGTAGGTCTTTATTAGAATGTTCAGCTATATATCTAATTGAAAAGTCACTTTGAATTGCAAGCCAAACATATAGTAAAAAAGAAATCAGAATAAATGAAAACCCATAACTGAAAACTCTGCTTACAAGAACTTCTAAATTATGGTTTCCGCTATAGGTACGAATAGAAAAAACAAATGATAGAAAAAATAACCCAGAGGCTAAAATAGAAAAAAAATGCGAGACTTCTCCTATCATTAAGAAGATATCTCGATACTAGGTGGCATGTAGTTCTCATCGTGCTTTGCGAAAATATTTTCTGCAACTAATCTGTTGTTGATTAATTTGCCGTAAGCCACTATTCCACTACCCTCTTTGAATAAATCAGGAACAACTCCATTGAAGCTGACACTTATTGTTTCCTGATAATCAGTAATATTAAAAGTTATATTAGTTCCATTTCTTACAACAGAATTTTTTTCCACCATACCCCCAAGCTTGACTCTTTTATTCTGGGGTATTTCAACCTCCATCAGCTCAGAAGGTGTATAGAAATAATCTAAATTTGAATTTAATGCAGAAAGTATTAAAAAAACTCCTAAAAAGGATGTTGAGACTAATGCTAAAACTGAAACTAGTCTTTTTTTTCTTATCTTATTCATTGAAATGCTTTTTCTTTAGTTTTTTAAGTTCATTTTTATAAAAAACAAACATTGATATAAGCGAAATGATCACTATAAAAAAAACAGACCATACGTAGACTCCATGACCATCCATGACAATAAACCCACTAAAGCTATCAAAAGCAAAATTAAACATTATCTTTTACCCATGATTTATTTGATTCACGATTAAAAATTTGAACTTTTGAGGATAGGATGACTAAGCATACAATAAGGCCACTAAAACCTATCATTGAAAAAAATAATGGGTACAGCATCGATGGATCTATAGTGGGCTTATTAGTCAATGTTATCGAGGCAGGCTGATGGAGCGTACTCCACCAATCTACAGATTTTTTAATGATTGGAATATTTACAAAGCCAATTAGTACTAATACAGATATAAATTTATCTGCTTTTTCAAAATTAGTGAAAGAACTATGAAGTGAGATTAGGCCTAAATACATAATAAATAAGATTAAGGTTGAAGTAATTCTTGCATCCCATTGCCACCAAGTTCCCCAAGTTGGAATTCCCCATATAGAACCAGAAGCTAGGGCTATAAAGGTTACTAAGGCTCCAATTGGTGCTATTGCCTTAATCATGTAGGCAGCCAACTTAACTTTCCAAATTAAAAAAACAGCTGCAGCTGTCGCCATTATTAAATAAAGGCTTTGGGACAAAAAGGAAGCTGGAACATGTAAATACATAATTCTAAAAGAATTGCCTTGCAAATAGTCTGCAGGAGCATAAGCCAAACCCCATATCAAAGCTAAAGAATAAACGCATAAAGAAATATAAAAAATATAAGGATACATCTTGTCAACTAAAACAATATAAGTCTTTGGAGATGCAAATTGATGATAGAGTTTCTTTAGCACAATTTTATAAAAATTTATTTTTATTCCAAGTGAGTCCTAATAATGAAAGAGATTATAAATGGAATACATACAATTATAAGCAATAAAACGCCAAGCATTAATAATAAAAGATTAGAAATTTCAAAACCAAATCCAGCATTTAATACAATCTTTCCTAATAAAATTAAAATTGGAAATAAAAGTGGCATTGTAATCAATGCGCCAAGGACAGATCCCTTATTAAGACTTAATGAATTGCCTAACGAAAAAAGATTTATGAAAATGTAAGTAGAAATCAGCATTGAAGGAAGAGCTATATTTATAGATGATATCTGCCCAGACATACTGATAGAAAAAAATGTTCCCAGTAAAGATATTGGTACGCCAATTAATAACCAATAAATAAATATTTTCATGAATACCATAGCAAATAAGGAATCATTTGAAACACTAAAGTTCTCAAGAGTTCCATCCTCGTAATCCTCTAAAAAAATGCCTTCCACAGAGACCATCACCGTTAAAAGACTGGCTATCCATAAAACAGAATAAAAGACATTTTTTAAGTCATCACTAGCTAGCTCAACTGTTAATGGAAAAGAAATTGTGATTAAAAGAAAAACTAAAATAGGGCCAAGCCAAGCTCTAAGTTTTTTTCGTAATTTAAAAAGTTCTAATTTAAATAAAATAAACATTAAAGCCTACCTATTACCACTTCAGAACTAGGGATTTCTAATGGGATATGTGATGTAAAAATAATTGATTTATTTTTATCTAACTCTGAGGATAAAAAACTAGTAATGAGGACTCTTGTTTGATCGTCTAGGCCCACACAAGGTTCATCTAAAATAATAACTTTAGATGTATTTAAAAATATCCTTACTAAGGCTAATTTTTTTTGCTGGCCATAAGATAAGTTACCAACTAAAAGATCAGTCTTGTTATGTAGATTAAGTTCTTGCAACATAGATTTAACCTCTGAATGCGTTGCATTCAATCCATGTAAATGTAAGTTATCTGCTACAGTAAGATAATTTTTCAATACATTTTTGTGGCCTAAAAATATTTTATCAGCAGCAGCGTTCCAGATAACATCACCTTTTGAAGCTGAAGATATGCCAAGCAAAATTCGTAATAATGATGACTTTCCAGAACCATTAGTGCCTTTTATATGAATAGCCTCTCCTTCAGATAAATTAAAGGAAAGATTTTGAAATAATCTATTTTGGTTAATAGAAAAGGAGACGTTTTTTACTTCTAACATAGCGCTATGTGACATTAAAGCAATGATACCTTAGAGGAGCTTCTCGATGTTAATGAGGCAAGAGGTTTTTGTGGATCTAATCTTGAATATAATCTTTTAGAAATTTCTGTAAAGTAGTCCTCCTTAAATTCTCCCATACCGCCTATAGAAAAATACAAATCCTTAGTAAAGTAAATTCCTTGCTCAATAGATGGAGTTGTTCTTATAAACGTATTTAATTTTTTAATGTTAGTTGACACATTGTCCTCTGAATTACCTAGGTCAAACCATCCCCAAACTGGATAATTGATCATAGCCATTTTTTTTAATGATATTCTATTTTTTTTCTTTGGTATTGAACTTGGTGGTAATAATACAATTATTGATCCCGAACTATCGGCAACAACATTATCAAGAGTTTCTACAAACGATGAGTAATCCTTAAAGCATAAAAAAATACATTTTTCATCTTTATCGACCTTAAATTTTTTGAGTCTAGCCAGCCTCGAATTCGAGCCAAGAACTATATAAGTTACTAATTCTTGGCTCAAGATTTTAGATCTTAGCTAAAGCTTGCTCATAGTCAGCAATAATATCGTCAATATGCTCTAGACCAATGGATAGCCTTACAAAGCCAGGGGTGATACCAGCTGATAGCAGCTCTTCTTCATTCAACTGACTGTGTGTAGTGCTACCAGGATGAATTGCGAGACTTCTAGAATCTCCTATATTAGCAACGTGGTATACCATCTCTAACGCATTGATGAATTTTTTTCCAGCCTCAATTCCACCTTTAATTTCAAAACCCATTAACCCACCATTTCCTCGAGTAAGATATTTTTCAGCTCTTTCTTTTGAATATCCGTCCATTACCGAAGGATAGATAACTCTCTCAACTGAATCATGGTTTGATAAATATTGAGCTACTTTCTCTGCATTACTTGAGTGCTCGCGCATTCTTAAGGCTAAAGTCTCTAAACCTTGAATAAACATAAATGCATTAAATGGGCTCATTGCTGCACCCATATCTCTTAAAATTGTAGTTCTTGCTTTAAGTATGTATGCAATAGGTCCTAAAGGTTTTACGGCTTCAGACCATATAGCTCCTCCATATGATGGATCAGGAGTGTTCATTGCAGGTTGTCTTTCTGGAAAAGCTTCCCAGTCAAAATTACCACTGTCAACAATAATTCCTCCAATAGAAGTTCCGTGACCACCAATAAACTTAGTAGTTGAGTGAATCAAAACAGCAGCACCATGCTCAAAAGGCTTACAAATAACCGGTGCAGCAGTATTATCAACAATTAATGGTATTCCAAGCGGTCTTCCTATCTCAGCAACTTCTGAAATTGGAAATACCTCAAAACTTGGATTTGGGAGTACCTCACCATAATAAGCTCTGGTTTTGTCATCTGTAGCATTAGCAAAATTTTGCGGATCAGCTGGATCAACAAAGCGCACTTCAATACCCATATCTGACATTACATTTTTAAACTGGTTATAGGTTCCACCATACAGATGTGATGAAGCAACAATATTATCTCCATTTTTAGCTAAATTCTGAATTGCATAAGCTGAGGCAGCTTGACCAGAAGCAACAGCCAAGGCACCAACACCACCTTCAAGAGCCGCAACCCTGTCCTCTAAAACAGCACAGGTTGGATTCATAATCCTCGAGTAAATATTACCTAATTCAGATAAAGAAAAAAGNTTGGCTGCATGATCACANTCATCAAATTGAAAACTACTAGTTTGATGGATAGGAACTGCTACTGAATTAGTATTTTCGTCCTTTCTCCAGCCCGCATGAAGTCCAATTGTCTCNGGGTTTATATAAGTTTTGCTCATTGTTTATCTCCTATAAAAGAAATTTAATAAAAATGCAGCTTAAAAAAATACGATTAGCAAGATTTAATGATCTGCACGCTAAATAATTTGATAATTAATTATATACAATTTTAAAACATTAAAAATAATTTTATTAANACTAACAATAGCAACTTNATTTCAAATCTTTATAATAAAGANGTTAACTAATATTTAGAAAAAAAATGGCTAAAAAATACGTAAATTTCCGNGTTGGCGGCTCACCGCAAAAAGAAACTGAAGACTATACTGTATGGACTAATGATCTTTTAAAGAGAATCATTGCAAGTAAGACNGTTATCCAGCCTGCAAAGTCTACAACTGGGCATAAATTAATAAANTCTGATGTTGCTTACGTTATAACAAATGGAAGAGGCACAATGGAGATAGTTGAATATATGAATGATGAGGATGGTCATGGATCAAANCCCTCATACGGAGTTCAACACAAAGATTCATATGCTTTATCATCTGGAGATGTCATTTTAGTTGAGTCAGGCGACTATTGCAGAGTCATCAATGACTCCGAGCACGATCAATTAACTTATATCAGAATATTTGATAGAGAAGGTTGGAGACAAGACTAGGTCTTATCTTTTAAAAATTAATCTTAGCAACCAATGGAATATGATCAGATATTCCCTCTAAAGTATTTGCATCAAAACCAATTGGTTTAATATTATCTTTATCCATATTAATAGATGTTTTATGGAGTTTAATACTTCCTGGTACAAAAGAGATACCTCTCCCTTTAGAGACAAGAATTGTGTCTAAAAATGACCAGTCATCATCTGGAGCATAATAGTAACTTCCCTTGCAATCATTACATCCAATATGGTGAAATATTTCCCAGAATATTTCTTGATTATAAAAAGTGTTTCTGGTTCTTGCTTCAGTGCTTGTAACATTAAAATCACCAAGAGCAATTGTAGGCTCTGGATTACTTATAAGTAACTGATTTAAGGCTAAAAATGCTGAATCCCGCATTTGATAGTTATGATATGGAGCTGGGAAATGAACTCCATAAAATCTAATATCTACACCATTAATATCAACTAAAATATCTAAAATAGGACGAGAATCTTTGTTGCTATATTCGCCACTAAATTCAATGTAGTGAAGCTTAGAATCTTTAATGGGATACTTGGATATAACAGCATTATCGATACCCCTGTAATCGTTTCCCTCTAACAAAACGAAATCAGAAAAACCATAGGGTTTTAATAATGTAAATAACTGCTGGAGAATATTATTATTCTCTATTTCTTGAAAGACTATTACATCCGGACCAGAGCCTTCATATGCAATTATCAAATTTAAAATATTATTTAATTTTGCATCCTTAACTGGCTCACTCCAATCTAGATATAAACATTCATCTTTCCAAACTTTTACTCTTATTCTATTGCAAGATTGCTTATGTTTATTTAATTGTTTTTTTGCTAAAGGAAGGAAGGCTTTATCATCTTTTTTATAATCATCTTGAGTATCAAAGAGATTCTCAACATTGAATGTCATAACGCTAAATGAATCAGATTGAAGATTTAGAATTGGAATAAGTAGAAGAGTTAAAAAAATATATTTAGGCATTTTATCTTTAATAATTTAGTTTATAAAACTTAGAATCTTTCATTAATTCACAAAATCTTGTTGTGAATTTTACAGCTTCTACTCCATTGATGATTCTATGATCATAAGAAAGGGAAATTGGAAGCATATTAATCTCTTTTATATCACCATTAATTAATTGTAGGGATTTATATGTTTTTGAAATACCTAATATTGCAACTTCTGGTGGATTGATTATTGGTGTGAAGAACTTGCCGCCTATAGCTCCTAAAGAAGATACAGAAAAAGTTGAACCTTTTAGTTCATCAACTTTAAGCTTACGATCTTTAGCAGCAATAGCCATGCGCCCTATTTCATCTGAAATTTCTGATATAGATAAATTATTCACCTCTTTTATATTAGGAACAATAAGTCCTTTAGGTGTGTCAATGGCTATACCTATATTAATATAATCTTTAAGAACAATATTTTCAGTATTTTCATCCAAAGAAGCATTCATTAGTGGGAATTCCTCTAAGAGTTTTGCCACAGCCTTAACAAAAAAAGCTAAGGGGGATATTTTGAGTCCTGATGTCTTATTCAACTTGCTCCTGAGCAACATTAAATCATCTATATTTGCCTCATCATGCTGTGTTACATGAGGAATATTGCGCCAAGACTGTTGGAGATTTTTAGCTGCAGTTTTCTGAAACTTCGTTAGAGGTTCTGTTTTAATTTCACCCCATTTAGCAAAATCTATGACAGGATTCTTTACAAAATCTTGATTATTTGAATCTAGTCGTTGTTTAACAAAATCATGTAAATCTTCTTTTACAATTCTGCCCCTTGGACCAGATGGAATTACTTCATTAAGATTAATACCAAATTCTCGAGCTAACTTTCTGACAGCAGGACCAGCATAAATACTGCCAGTGTAGTTGATATTATTATGGGTTTCTCTTACTGGTGCAGCAACCTCTTCTTTTTTTGCAGGAACTGATTTTTCAGTCTCTTTTATATCTTCAGTTTTTTCTTCTAAGACTTCTTCAACTGGACTATCTTCAGCCTCGATCTCTAGGAATATACTCCCTTCATTAACTGTATCGCCATTATTAACCTTAATATCAATAACCTTTCCAGATACAGATGCTGGAATTTCCATGGCTGCTTTTTCAGACTCTAAAACAATAATAGAATCATCCTTAGAGACCACATCTCCAGGTTGAACACATATTTCTATAACCTCTACATCTAACGCATCACCTAAATCTGGAATTTTTATCTTCTCAATTGCCATCTAAACTTCCCACGGATTTGGTTTTGCTGGATCAACCTTTAAGTCTTTATAAATTGCATCAAGTTGTTTTTTAGATATTGAAGATTCTTGGTGTAGAGTAAATGCGGTCAGTCTGACTATATGATTAGTATTTATTTCAAAAAATTCTCTTAACTCCTCTCTTGAATCACTTCTACCAAAACCATCAGTACCAAGAACCGAATAGGACGAATATATATAAGGCCTAATTTGCTCAGCATAAGCTCTCATGTAATCAGTAGTTGCGATTACAGGAATATCATGTGATTCAAAACATCTGTCAATGTGAGTTAAATGCTTTTCTTTATGGGGATTTAATTGATTATATCTCTCTGCCTCCATGCCATCTTTTCTTAATAAATTAAAACTAGTTGCGCTCCAAACCTCAGCATTAATTGAATATTTTTTTAGCACCTCTTGAGCTGCTATAGATTCATTAAGAATAGCTCCTGATCCAAGGAGACGAACCTGCGGCTTGCTACATGAACTTACTTTATATAAACCTTTTATAACATCCTTCTCAATGCCTTTAGGCTGTTTAGGTTGTTCATAATTCTCATTGGTAACAGTGATGTAATAGTAGTAGTTTTGCTGCTCGACAAACATTTTTTGAATACCGTCTTTGAAAATAATAGCTAGTTCGTATGCATAAGCTGGATCATAAGATAAACAGTTAGGAATAGTTGATGAAAGAACGTGACTGTGGCCATCTTGATGTTGTAAACCTTCACCATTCAAAGTAGTCCTTCCTGAGGTAGCACCAATTAAAAAACCCTTAGCCTGAGCGTCTCCAGCTGCCCATGCTAAGTCATGAATGCGTTGAAAACCAAACATTGAATAAAAAAGATAGATCGGAACCATTGGTAAATCATAATTTGAATAAGCAGTGGCAAGAGCCAACCATGCTGAGAATGAACCAGCCTCTGTAATGCCCTCTTCAAGCATTACACCCTCCTTTGATTCCTTGTACCACATTACTTTATCTGCATCTTCAGGCTCATACTTCTGACCTTCTGAAGAATAAATACCTATTTGTTTAAATAAACCTTCCATACCAAACGTTCGAGCTTCATCAGGAACTATTGGAACAATTCTTTCGCCTATATTTGTATCTTTTAATAAGCTTGTCATAAGTCTTACAGTTGCCATAGTTGTAGAAACTTTTCTATCTCCCATGCCCTGGATTAGCGGCTCAAAATGCTTTTTATCTGGCATCTTTAATTTTTTAATTTTATTTCTTCTTCTTGGTATAAAGCCACCCAGCTTTTCACGAGTTTTTTTCATATAAACTATTTCAGGTGAATTCTCTGGCGGTCTGACATAAGGCAATGATTCAATCTCATCATCGTTAACAGGGATATCAAAATTATCTCTAAAAGCTTTAATATTTTCTAAGGACAGTTTTTTAACTTGATGGGTTGTATTATCTGCTTCTCTAGAACCAATTCCATATCCTTTAGTAGTTAAGGCTAATATGACTGTTGGTGCTCCTGAAGAGTTCACAGCTTTATGATAGGCAGCATAAACTTTATAAGGATCATGACCACCTCTATTTAATTTATATATGTCTTCATCGGTAAGATCATCAACCATTTCTAAAACATCAGGATTTTTTCCAAAGAAATTTTCTCTTGTGTAGGCTCCACCCTTGGCTTTGTAATTTTGAAGTTCCCCATCAACAACCTGATCCATTAATTCTTGAAGCTTTCCTTCTTTATCCTTTGCAAATAATGCATCCCACTTTCTACCCCACACAACCTTGATAACGTTCCAACCAGAACCTCTAAATTCAGTTTCTAGCTCTTGTATGATTTTTCCATTACCCCTAACAGGCCCATCAAGTCTTTGAAGATTGCAGTTAATTACAAAGATTAAGTTTTCTAATTTTTCTCTTCCAGCTAAACCAATTGAACCTTTAGATTCTGGCTCATCCATCTCACCATCACCACAAAAAACCCAGACCTTTCTGTCATTTCTTGGTACAAGGCCTCTGGCTGATAAATATCTCATGATATGAGCCTGATAAACTCCCATGATCGGACCTAATCCCATTGATACAACAGGAAATTGCCAGTAATCCGGCATGAGCCAAGGATGAGGATAAGATGACAAACCTGGACTTCCAGCTTCTCTTCTAAAGTTGTCTAGATCTTTCTCACTAAAATGACCTTCAAGAAAGCTTCTTGCATAGATACCAGGAGATGAATGACCTTGATAATAAACAAGATCCTCTAATTGATTGTCTGCACCTCTAAAGAAATAATTAAACCCAACATCATACAAGGTCGCTGAAGACGAGAAAGTAGCTATATGCCCACCTAATTCATCGTCGCCTTTATTTGCTCTTAGAACCAAAACCATTGCATTCCATCTAATTAACGATCTTATACGTCTTTCCATAAATAAATCACCAGGCATGGCTGCCTCTTCATTTGATGGAATAGTATTTCTAAAAGGCGTTGTTAGATTGTATGTTGGAACTTCACCTGTCTCAGTGAGTTTTTTAGCTAGTTCAGTTAGAAGGTAGGAAGCTCTTTTAGGGCCAGCATTTTTTATAACTGAATCAATAGCTTCTATCCATTCTTGGGTTTCAAGAGAATCAATATCTTTATTATCTTTACTCAAAATGCTCCCTTTTAAACAATAAAATCATGGCAATTAATATGTCATTAATTATAATACTTTTAAAATTTAATATTAAAAAATTTATGTCAGATAATCTTAAAAATTCCTTTCCATATAATGCTAAAACTGTCGAGATTACAGAAGAAATGTGTGATCTTAATGGTCATATGAATGTTCTTTATTATAATCAAATGTTAGGTTTTGCATTTGGTAACTTTTATACAATTGATATGGGCTTTTCTGATGAATATTTTGATTCGGGGTTTTCATCCTTTACCCTAGAGGATAACTATAGATATACAAAAGAGTGTTTATTAGGAGAGAAAATATTACCTAGATATAGACTCCATAACGTTAATAAGAAACTTATTCACATAGCTGGGGTTTTAATAAATGAAAGTGGTGATGTTTGTGCTTTATATGAAACTATTCTTGGACATATTGATATGAACACAAGAAAGACCTCAGAAATGGATGACGATTTTCTTAACAATTTACTTTCAATCATGAAAGATAATACCAAGCATCCAATTAACATGGAGCTTAGGCTTAAAATAAAAGATCTTACATAAAAAAAGCCCAGTATAAACCGGGCTTTTTTCATCTAATTNTTAAATTAGAAATTCATTCCAAAGTTAAATCCATAAGTTCTTGGATTAGCAAAAGTGATATGAACACCACCACCTGCTAAATTACCATTTGCAGTAACACCATGCTGATATCTTTTATCGGCTATGTTCTTGATAAAACCACCAACATACCATTCTTCAGATGAAGGTGTGTATGTCACTAGCATGTCCATGTATTTTGCTTCAGGAAGTTTGAATCTATCTCCATTAAAGATATCCCCATCTCTTTCACCTTTATGTACATAGGTGAATTTAACATCTGTTGCGCCACCTGACTGAGGGAATCTTTGTGATAAAGATAAGTTATAGTCAAGATCCGCTACTAAAGGAACATTATTACCTTCAAGTTGATAATAAAAGTCTTGAGATAACCCGGCTAATGTTTGAACATCACCTTGGAAGTTATAAATAATTCCTCTATCAGTTGCCGCCCATTGAACAAATGGTGCAAATCCACCAAAGTTAGCTCCGATGGCAGCTGCAGTTGCAGCAGCTGAAGCAGCATCAAATCCAGAGAATGTAAGGAAATTTGCTAAAGCGTCATTACCAAAACCAGAACCAAGCATTTGAGTCGCTCCGTTTGGATTATTTGGATCTCTTGCAAGACCATTACCCATTGCAGAGTCAGATGCTAAGAAATTAAAATCAAGTTGCGTGTTATCGGTTATATAGAATTTCATTTGACCTTCAAAACCTTTGTTCATATAGTCAAAAGTTCTATTAACAACACCAGCTCTTTCAAGCTGACCATATTGACCATTAGTAACATCAAATTCAAAGTAAGTAGCATTTATAAGCAATCTTCCGTCCATTAGAATATTTCTGGTTCCAATTTCTGTATTGATAGACTCTTCTTCACCGTAAGGTAAATTTACACCTAACTCATTTGGAGATGTTCCACCAGCTTTTAGACCAGTTGTATAAGATGCATAAACCATGCTGTTATCATTAATAAAATGCTGAATAGCCATTTTGTATGTAAAAGCACTATTTTCAGATTGCTCTCTAGTTTGACCAGCATTATTTCTGCTGTATGTAGGGTTATATACATAATTAGGATTAGTTGCATCACTTAGAGTACTAAATATAGTACTTTCATAAGTGTCGTCGTTATATCTCATACCTAAAGTTAATTTAGTAGCATCATTGATGTCATAGTAGTACTCACCAAATAAAGCATTTGATTTAACTTTTGAATTTTGACTTGTGATTAATCCACCTAATTCATTAGGAAGAGTTTTATTACATGTACCAGCACATAGTCCTAAAGTATTTTGAGTAATTAGTGCTAAAGAAGCTGGAAGTCCAAATTGAGGAATAAAAGGAGAAACCGCAGTAAATACACCAAAAAAGTTTGTCCAAAATCCTATTCCGCCACTTCCGTCCATAGCTCCACCGAATAATGAGTCACTATAAGGATGAAGATCAAAGGATCTTAACATTTGATATCCAGTTGTTTGAAGGATGTAGTTATTTGCATTATCATTTTCTCTCATATATAGACCAGCAGTGAAATTGTGCGGGCCATCAAAATCTGAAATTAAATTAATTTCTGATTGTCTATTAATGTCATAGTCTTGTGAGCATTCTACAGACTCTGAACTATCAACCATTGCAGCATTAAAACATTCAAATTGCAGTTCCATTGCAGGTACAGGACCTACAGCAGTAGAAAATGTTTCACTTGCATTCGAATGATCTTGATCATCTGTATGCTGATAGTCTCTTACTGAATAAGAATATTTAGCTTTTAGCGTTATGTCATTGATTTGTTTTACATACTCAATCTGAGAATTTTGAACAACCATTTGTCTATCAGGATCATGGTTTTTGTTAACTCTATCAAGAGTTCCAAATTTTTCAGAGTTTGCATATGCATCAAAGGTAAATGTTGGTCTAAGGAAAGTTATTGCATCAATAAATCCAATAATAGTTCCAGCTTCATGCGCTACTTCACCTAGTTGACCTTTTGCAAAAGGTGTACAACCATAAAAAACATCCTTTTCACAATAATTACCACCAATATTCATTCTATTGTCATCTGAAGAATACTCAGCAGTATTAAATTGAATGCTGCTAGTATCATCTATGTCAACATCAACTGAAAATCTGACTGCATAAGAGTCTCTTCCATCAATATCATTGC
>JGI20151J14362_10000693_pt1 | contig 24915 bp, 21 predicted proteins | sample COG_01_FD_14362 | JGI IMG/M metagenome (IMG submission 14362)
TAGTGCTAATTATTGGCGGCTTAGTATTTGGTTCTATTGGTGGAATATTTCTAGGTGCAATTGGTTTATCTCTTTCAGCTGTATTTTTTTACTTCATAGGTAAATCGCTTGGTAAAAATTGGTTTAAAAATAAGTTTAAAAAAACCCATTTAATAATAGAGGAAAAGATAAATCTATATGGATTATTATCTGTTTTTTTAATAACCGCTCATCCATTAGGTCCACAAACTCCAATCAATTTTGCTGCTGGAGTAATGAATTTACCAATAATGAAATATGTTTTAATAATTTTAATAGCAACCCCAATTAGAGCTACTTTTTATTCAATATTAGGAGCAACGATCTTAACTTTAAGTATTACTAAAATTATTATGGTTACCTTCGGATTAATTCTAATAGGATTGCTACCAATTTATATTTCTAACCTTAATCATGCAGGGTTAGATCTTATTAATAAGAAATAACTGTGGCTAGACTAGAGGATCTACCTATATATGAACAAGAGCATCTGTTAAGTAAACTATTACCTCCGCTTGGAAAATTGGAGTGGGTCAAACATAATAAACATATCTCTGAAATGAAGTTTGCAATAATTACTACTGCAGGATTATCTTATAAAGATGATGATAATTTTAATTTTATAGATGCCTCATATCGAGCAATACCTAAAGAAACTCAATCTGAAGATATTTTAATGACACATAGTTCAGTTAATTTTGATAAAACTGGTTTTCAGGAAGATATAAATGTAGTTTTCCCAATTGATAGATTTAAAGAGCTTGAAGAAAAAGGTTTAATAGGTTCATTAGCAGATATAAATTATAGTTTCATGGGAGCTGGTTTACTGCCGGATGCTTATGAAGATTCTGTTAAAGATCTTGGTGTTATATTAAAGCAAGATAATATTGATGCGGTGATCGTTCTACCTGTTTGTCCGAATTGTTCAAGGACAGTATGTGCTATTACGCATTATTTAGAAGCGGCAGGAATAATGACTGCTGGTATAACTTTGTTTAAGGAAATTGCTGAATCAATGATGCCACCTAGATCATTATGGGTAACATTTCCATTAGGCAGACCGCTTGGTAAGCCAAATGATTCAGATTTTCAACATAAAGTCATATCAGATATTTTGAGTATGCTAAATAAAAATTCGGGCCCTGTTTTAAATGAATGTAAACTTAATGCAGATGATAAAAGCATTATACCTCCAGCATGCCCAATAAATTTTAATACTAATAAAGATGATCTATCTTGGCATTCTAGATTCAAAAAAGAAATAGCATCGTTAGCAACTTGGTATGATTTAAGCATTCAAAGAAGGGGTAGAACAACATTTGGACTATCTAATTCCTCGATAAACGAAATTGCAGATGGATTAGCGCTTTGGATTGATAACAAGGATAATCAAATGCCTGATTATGCATGGATTAAATTAGCTCTTGACGATATTAAAATATATTATTCTGAAGCACTAATTGCAAAACCTGGTAATTATCCAGCTGGGTATGTTGATCAGATAATTTTTAATGATACTGTTTTAGGTGAGTTAATATCTTTTTATTATAGATACTTTACAAATAACCCAAATACAAAACATTTTGGTAGAATGATTGCGTCAAGAGAAATGCTCAAAAAAAGTACAGGTAATTGGGCAATAACAAAAGAAGGTACTTTTAGTAAAAAACCTTAAAAAAAATTAATAGGGAATAGTATGAAATTAAATGCATCAGATGCATTAATAAAGACGTTAATTAACAACGGTCTTGAAGTTGTTTTTGCTAATCCTGGCACTTCAGAAATGCATCTAGTTGCAGCTATCGACCATAATCCCAAAGTACGACCTGTACTCGGCTTATTTGAAGGTGTTGTAAGCGGTGCTGCTGATGGATATGCAAGAATGTCAGGTAAGGCTGCAGCAAATTTATTACATCTTGGACCTGGTTTAGGCAATGCTTTTGCAAATATTCATAATGCAAGAAAAGCTAATTCTCCAATGATTAATATAGTCGGGGATCATGCTTCCTATCATTTAAAACATAATGCTCCATTAACTTCAGATTTAGATGGTTTATCTAATGTAAGTTCTGACTGGGTAGGAAGATTAGATAATCCAAGAAATATATCTAAATTAGCAAATACTGCATGGCAAACTGCTAATAGTCCTAGTGGAAAGGTAGCAACAATGATTATTCCTGCTGATTATGCTTGGAGTGACATTGATATAGATATTGAACAAAATGCATCAATTATTAACCCTAAATCAGTTGATTATAATGATATTTCTAAAGCATATGATTTGCTTAAGAAAGATAAATCTATGCTTTTTATTGGTGGAAGATTCCTTAACGAAGATTGTCTTAAATTAGCTTCTCATATAGCAAGTGCTACTAATTGCAGATTAGTGACTGACACATTCGTACCTAAAATTAGAAGGGGTGCTGGATTACCTATTATTGAACAAGTGCCATATTTTGCTGAGATGGCAGAACTTTTCTTAGCTGATACTCAATCTATTGTATTTATTGGTTCGAGACCTCCTGTTTCATTTTTTGCCTATCCTGATAAAAAAAGCTTTTTATCTCCTGATTCTGCTGAATTATTTGAGCTTTGTTCTAATGATGATGATGGAATAAGTGCGCTAAATGAACTAAAAGATTTATCAGGTTCTATTAAAATTGATAAAAAACTTATTCAGTCTTATATTAGTGATGTGCCTACTAGTGGGGATTTAGATGCAACTACGCTAGGTCCATTACTTGCTGGCTTGATGCCAGAGGATTCAATAGTTTCAGATGAAGCAACGACATCAAGCCTTTTGGTTTCACCTTTTGCTCTACAAGCAAAACCACATGATTGGTTAGCACTTTGTGGAGGATCTATAGGGCAGGGACTTCCATTGGCTGTAGGAGCATCATTAGCTAAACCTGATAGACCTGTTATAACACTTCATGGAGACGGTGGAGCCATGTATACACTTCAAGCGCTTTGGACACAAGCTAGAGAAAATTTAAATATTACTAATATTATATTTTCAAATCGATCATATGAAATTTTAAAAATTGAACTTGATAGGGTTCAAGCAATAGAAACAGGTGATAGAGCAGCGTCTATGTTTTCATTAGACAATCCTCCTATAAACTGGTGTAAATTATCTGAATCTATGGGAGTGCCTGCATATAATCCTAAAACAGTTAAAGAATTTACTGATTTCTTTAATAAATCTATTAATGAACCTGGACCATCTTTAATAGAGTTAAATGTTTAAAAATAATCTATTTTTAGTTATTATTTTATAAAAAAATATAGGTAGCAATAATGATAGATGCATCACGTTCAATAAAAGCATGCGCAGCATATTATGGAGATAATGCAGACGCTATGGAGTCCTATCTTAAAGAGGGAGAGAAAAAAGCTTTAGAATTAGGTAATAGAGGTCCAATTAAATTTGATGAAAATGGAAATCTTTGCCCTGAAATACGCAAAGCTTACTCTGATAATGGTTTTTATATCTTTGAAAATGTTATAAATCCTGATGAATTAGAAGATATTAAAGAAGATTTAGAAAAACTAAGAACTAATTTTCCAATAGGGCCAGAATCAAATATAGATGTAAATGGCAATCCTGCTTTCAATGCAGAATCTAAAGCTTTAACTTTAGTATGGTCAAAACCACTTGGTGATCCTCTTGGAGGTACTGAGTTAGCTAATGGAAGACATCAAATTAAATTATTTGAGCCAGAAGCTAAATCTGATTCTCCTCCAGCTGTACCTGTCATTCTCTTGGGTTCTCTTCAATTTTCTGATGCATGTCTAAGAACATATGCGCATCCTGAGCTTTTAAAAGTTGCTGAAGCTATTAATGGGGAGGATTTTGCTCCCTTTAATGAAGCATTATTTATAAAAGAACCTGGTGTTGGTGCGGCTGTATCTTGGCATCAAGATGGTGTTACTCATTGGGATAGTGAAGATTTTAATGAAGACATTCATGGCTTTAATTTTATGGTTCAAGCATATGGAAGTACTGCTGTTAATGGAGTCTGGGTCATGCCAGGAACACATAAGGTTGGTAAAATAGACATAAAAAAACTTGTTGCTGCATCGGGTAGTGAACGCCTTGAAGGTGCAGTGCCTATAGTCTGTAATCCAGGTGATGCCGTTATATGTAATCGTCAACTACTTCATGGATCTTTTCCTAACTGTGGTTATGAAAAAAGAGTTACTGTAAATTTTGGTTTTCATAAGCGCTCATCTGTTTTAGGAGTGAAGGGTGGGGGTGTCCATAGCGAAGCTCAAGTCTTTGATGATGAAATAATTGAAAGAAGGTCTAAATCTATTGGTTATGCAATTGAAGCAAGAAAAGCTAAATATAAAGATGAAGAACCATATTCATATAAGCCTTTTAAAGATTCACGAAAAACTTATGTTTGGAATAGTCAAACTCGCAAAGATTTAAAAGACTACAATCTAGAAGATTTAAGTATATAAAAAAAGTTCTATGGTTTAATTCTAGGACTTGTACCAAGCCCTGATCCATAGACTACTGAATTAAGCCAAAGCCTATTTGTACCTAAAGTAGAACCTCTAAAATTAGGTTCTCCAGAGAATAATATTATTTGCCCTTTACCATATCTTTCCTGAGTTAGATAAGCTGAATTTGCAATTCTTACAGAAGCTTCAGGCCATACTAGACCACTCATTCTTACATTTAATTCATTACCTGGAGGAATATCAGACCAATTTATAGTCTTATATTTATCTTGATTATTATTTTTAGTTAATTCTCCAACTCTTATAACAGCTTTTGAGCCTGAACCTGCCATTAATATTGGATAATTTGAATACAGGAGAGGTAAAGTATTTATTGTTCCAAATGTTAGCCAATGTTTATCATCAATTCTTCCTGAAACAAAAGCTCCTGATGGCATAAATAGTGATTGCCATTTATCACGTTTTTGTAATGTATCAGAATCAATTCTATTTTCAGACTCTTCCCATGGATATGAGATATCTGAAGTAAGTTTATTATTATTTACATAGTCTAAGTCTATGGATATATTTTTTGATAAAAATTCTCTTTGTAACTTTATGTTGTACTCATGACTATTTTCAATTGAATCACTCACATCCCTAATGCTGGTAATGGACTTGTCGGATATAAGCATTCTGGTACTACTGTTATTAGCAATTAATGTTCCGCCTTGCTTTACCCAATCTTTCAGAACAGATAGTTCATTTTGATCGAGTGATCTATAACCGCTTGGCATTATTAATGTGTTATATCTTCTTAAATCAGCATAACCAATCATTGATGTATTTAGCTGACTATGCCTAATACCTAAGTGATGATCAAGCGACCACCAACTTACACCGACATCATAAGAACTGAAACCTTCATGACTTAATATCGCAATTTGAGGTTTAGTTAATAATCTAAAATGTCTACCGCCCCAATCAGGTAATTCTTCAGGGCCAAAACCTGAAAAGAGAGAAGATACTGAAATATTTAAATTTTGGGCAGTGCGCTTAATTGTTGAAGTGAGTTCTGAAATACCTGGATTATCCATAGCTATAACAACCACACTGCCTCTAGATAAATTTTTACCAGAAAGATTGATATCTTTATCAACAATTCTCAATTGCAAGCCTTGTTCCATAAGTCTTGCTGCAAATGAAACTGATAGGTCATCTTCACCCTCAACAATCCACATAATTGCATCATCATCAACATCTATTTCTACAAGGGCAGGTTGCCACATAGATAGATTGTTATTTATATGTTCAGGAACTGTTACAGCATCAAGGCCATACATCATGGTGAAATTGAAAGCAGTTGTATCATACATAATTGATGAACCATCTTTTAATGTAGCTTCTCTTTCTTTTTTTAGAACCTCTTCATCAATTTCTGCATCAAACTCCAATATAGCCGATATCAATGGTGCTTCAGGTTGGCGATTTGGTATTATCATACTTCCAATAGGAATAACTAACTCGTCAATAGTATCGCCTGACTGCTTTAAGGCATTCTTAACAATAATTTCTTTAGTATTTTTAAAGATTTCGATATTTTGAGATGTTAATTTATCAACAATAGTATTGATTCTGGAAGTGTTCTTGGTGGGTAATATCACAAATGACTGATTAGCCCACTTACTTTCTTTTGAGACATTCAACTTTCTTCCTTCCCAATAGTCGTTATACATATTCTTACTATTAATTAACAAAGTATTTAAATTTGTTAAGGAGCTAACAAATTGATGATGGACAGATTCTTTATATGATTGAATAGTTCCTTCAGGTCTTCGCACACCATCTTCAGCCATGCGAGATTGTTCATATAGTATTCCTAAAGTACCTCTAAAATTAACGTAAAATGAATAGCCAGGATATAAGTCTTCATGCCATTCACCTGTATAAAAACGCCAATTTCTTCTATCAAATTCTGAACCCTGATCTTGAGCAAATATATTGCCCCATTTAATAAGATCTCTATCCATATTTTTATTTATCGGTTCACGCGCAGGACCAGTCATGAAAGTATCCTGAGCACCCATTTCATGAGCATCTACTAATATTTGGGGTTTCCATTCATTAATTAATGCAACTCGACCTTGGGTTTCTGGTTGTGTTAGGTAAAGCCAATCTCTGTTTAAATCAAAATAATAATGGTTTGTTCTACCATAGGGCCAATCACCTGTATGAATTAATGATTGATCATCATAATTTGGAGCAGTACCTCTATATTGTTCTAAAGATTTAACAAATCTTGCTCGGCCATCTGGATTCATTATTGGATCAACAATAATAATCATATTTTCTAGAAGGTTATTAATTTCAGGGTCATTGCTTGCGAGTAGATGATAAATTAATCCAAGAGCAGCATCTGAGCCAGATGTTTCATTTCCATGAATTGAATAGGCCATCCATGCTACAGCTGGAAGAGAATCAATAATTTTTTTTGCCTCTCTATCATTAGTTGTTCTACCATCTGAAAGAGCTGATAAATTTTCTTTAATTGTATCTAATTGAGCAATGTTATCTGGAGAAGATATTATTAGTGCATGAAGAGGGCGCCCTTCATGAGTTGTACCATAATTTACAAGTTTAATTTTATTGGATTGCTGTTTATAAGTATTTATTGCATGTTCTATTTGTTCTGGAGAAGCTACTCTTTCACCATACTTAAAATCCAGAAATATATTTGGATGATCAATTGATGAATCATAATTGCCATTCAATATAACTTTTTTATAGAGGTCAGAAGAATAGCTTGTAGGGTTTTTTAAAACTTCGGCTGAGCAGTATGCCGTTAATGTTAATAATAATGATGTTTGTATAAATTTATTCATGCTTTAATTCTAATCTAGAAAGCACAACTTATCATTGATTTTATTAATGGAAAGCTCTAATTCTTTATTTGTAATTCAATCTTCTGAACCAGGGGAGAAACATAATAATAATAATCCTAATATATATACAACTTCGCATAATATATATTATGTTTAATTTTATAATAGTTTATTATGATTTTATGATAAGAACTATTTTCTTGGTAACATTCCTTTAACTCTTTGCAGTGTTATTTCAGCACCAGTTCTTCTATGTTTTGATAGTTCTTGATAACCAGTATCATTCCACCAATTATTAGCATCATTTTCTGATGGAAAAGAAAATAGTATGACTCTATCAAATTGCGTTGGCTCGTTTCCTTCCAAACATATTGGTGAGTCGTCAAAGGTAATGAATGATCCGTTATGTTTCTTTAGAAAAGGAAAAAAACCTTTTTCATATATTTTATATTCCTCTGCATCGTGAATCTTTAAATTTACTATCATATATACTGCTATGTCACTCATATTAATATTCCTTATTTAGTATGATTTATGACTTTCTATCACATTAAAATACTGGTTTACTTTGACTTATGAGCTGCAGTAAGGTTAGATAACTCTATACCTGCAACAGCACAGATCTCATCCTTATCAGAAACATCTCCCGTAACACCAACTGCACCAATATTCTTACCATCTTTTTGAATCAACATGCCACCAGGTGTTGGTACAAGTTTACCGCCTGCCATTGTTTGCATTCCAGTTACAGCTGGTGCTAGCCTTGGCTGGCCTTCAAATGTGTCTCGTAGTGTATTCGATGAAACGTTAAAAGCTAAACATGTCCATGCTTTTGCATATGCAATATCAGACCTTATTAGTCCTGAACCTTCTTCTGACAATGATGCCCTAACAACTCCTGCAACATCAATAACAGTTACAGTTAGTGGCATTAAATTTAATTCTCGACCTTTTTTTAATGCCTCTTTGCAAATATTTAATGCTTCATCTAAGTTAATCTCACCTGGATTAATTATCATACTAATATCCTATGTCTAATTTATATTAATAATTATATAGCTATATGAACGCCCTATTAGTAAAAATATAGTTTAAAATGAGCATATGTCAAAAGAAGATGCATTAGAGTTTGAGGGTGAGGTTATTGAAACTTTACCTAATACCAAATTTAAAGTAAAACTAGAAAACGATCACGTTATTACTGCACACATTTCAGGAAAAATGCGTAAGCATTATATTCGTATATTAACTGGCGATAAAGTTAAAGTAGAAATGACTCCTTACGACCTAACTGTTGGTAGAATAACTTTTAGAGGTAGATAAACTAATCATTCTTTCTTTAGGGATGGCTCTCATCCCTATAATATAAAAAGTAAAAATATTTTACTAAGGTTGATAACAAATACCATATAGGAAATGATATAAGTTATCGATCAAGTTCAACCCTCTTACCATCCTTCATTACAAAGACTACATTTTCCATGGAGTTTATATTTTTTATTGGGTTGCCATCCACAGCAACTAAATCAGCTATTTTACCAATATCAATTGATCCTAGGATAGAATCAACTTTAAGAAGTTTAGCAGTGTTAAGTGTTGCTGATTGTATCGTCTCCATAGCGGACATACCAAATTTCACCATATAAACAAATTCTTTCCAGTTTGTTCCATGTGGTTGAACGCCAGCATCGGTTCCAAATGCTATTTTTACACCTCTTTGGTGTGCTTTATTAAAAGTACTTCCAATTTGAGGACCAACACTAGCTGCTTTTGGCCGAACAATTTCTGGAAAATAGTTATCAATTTTAGCTTTATCTGCAACAAATTCACCAGCTGATATAGTGGGCACATAAAAAGTGCCTTTACTTATCATCAGATCCATAACCTCTTCTGTCATAAATGTTCCATGTTCAACTGAATCAACACCTGCGATCACTGCTCTTTTCATGCCCTCTGCTCCATGAGCATGAACCGCAACCCACATACCATAATCCTTTGCTGCATTAACAACAGCTACAACCTCCTCTTCAGTGAATTGAGGATTATCTCCAGATTTAGCTACGCTCAAAACACCACCTGTAACAGTAAGCTTTATTCCATCAGCACCATCCTTATAACGTTGCCTTACAGCAGTATATGCATCATAAGGTCCATTTATTACACCATCTTCAGCTAAAGGATATTCATATGAATCAGAATTTTTTCCATTTGTTGGATCTGCATGACCTCCGGTGGTAGCTATGCTTTTGCCCGATGTAAAAATTCGCGGTCCTTCAATCTGTGAACTATTAATTAAATCTCTTAGAGAGATTGCAATTAAACCACTATCACCTACCTGTCGCACAGTTGTAAAACCAGCCTTTAAAGTTACAAGGGCATGTTTGCTTGCTAAAATTGCACCCGTCTCGCGCTCAACTTTGACAGGTCGTTCAGATTTAGATTTATATTCTTGACCAAAATGTACATGCATATCCATTAAACCAGGCATTAATGTTTTGCCTCTTAGATCAATCAGGACATCATCATCATTAATATCTATATAACCTTTATCTATTGATGTGATTATATTGTTGTTAATTGTAATAGAGTAATCATATTTAATCGTTCCAGAATTTACATCTATATAACTACTTGAATAGATAACTGTTTCTGAAAATAAATAAGATGATGTTAAAAGGAAAGTTGTATATATAAATCTCATGTGATTTATTCTACATGTCTATGGGGAAAAAAATAGGGTTATAGATCTATTAACTAGAAAATTAAAACTAGTATGTTTTATTTGCTAAATAATAATATCTAAAGTTTAGCTTCTAACTCAGGTAAAGCATCAAACAAATCGCTAACAAGTCCATAATCAGCAACTTGAAAGATTGGAGCATCCTCATCCTTATTTATGGCTACAATAACTTTAGAGTCTTTCATGCCAGCCAAATGTTGAATAGCTCCTGAAATGCCTACTGCTATATATAAATCAGGAGCAACGATCTTACCAGTTTGACCTACTTGATAGTCATTAGGAACAAAGCCTGCATCTACTGCTGCTCTTGAAGCTCCAACTGCTGCGCCTAGTTTATCGGCAATTGAATCAAGTAGATGAAAGTTTTCTCCTGATTGCATCCCTCTTCCACCAGAAATAACAATATTAGCAGCTGTTAATTCAGGTCTATCGCTTTTAGCTATCTCTTCACTAACAAATTCACTAATATTTAAGGCATTAACTGCATCAAGTGACTCAACTGATACATTAGAATTATCCATTGGAGCTGCATCAAATGCAGTAGATCTAACAGTTATTAACTTTATTGAATCATTTGATTTAACTGTAGCTATACAACTACCAGCATATATAGGTCTTTTAAATGTATCCTCAGATTCAATCGAAATGATATCAGATATTTGCTGAACATCTAATTTAGCTGAAATTCTTGGTAATAAGTTTTTACCAAAGGTCGTAGCTGGAGCTAATATATAAGAATATGAGTTTGAAATACTGACAACAAGGCTAGACAAGTCTTCAGCTAGGAAGTTTTTATACAACTCGTCATCACAAGAAATAATATTTGAAATTCCTGAGACTTTTTTTGCCTCATCTATAACCGAAGATATATTTGAACCAGCAATTAGAAGGGTTATGTTGCCATTTAAGCCAGTAGCTGCTGTGACAGTATTTAAAGTAGCTCCTTTTAGAGAAGAATTATCATGTTCCGCAATAACTAATATACTCATGTGATCACCTTTGCTTCATTTTTAAGTTTTTCAACTAACTCATCTACAGTCTCTACGATGATACCCGCATCTCTTAAAGGAGGTAACTCAACTGAAAGTAATTCTGTTCTAGGATTAATGTCTACACCAAGATCAGAAACATTTATAATGGTTAACTCTTTTTTCTTAGCCTTCATTATATTTGGGAGGGATGCATATCTTGGTTCATTTAATCTTAGATCTGTAGTAATAATGGCTGGTTTATTTAATTGTAAAGTTTGAAGACCACCATCTATCTCTCTAGTAACATTTACTTTATCACCATCAAATCTAACCTCTGAAGCATTAGTAGCTTGAGGATAATTAAGCATTGATGCTAACATCTGCCCTGTCTGATTATTATCTCCATCAATAGCTTGTTTACCTAATATAATTAAATCTGGTGCTTCTTGCTCAACCACTTTAGTTAAAACTTTAGAGATAGCTAGGGGTTCAAGTATAGAATCAGTTTCAATTAATATGGCTCTATCTGCACCCAAAGCTAAAGCAGTTCTTAATTGTTCTTGAGATTCAGTTTTACCAACCGTTACAGCTATGACCTCTTCAGCGTTACCAGCTTCTTTTATACGCACAGCTTCTTCAAGAGCTATTTCGCAAAAAGGATTAACCGACATTTTTGCATTATTTAAATCAACATTTGAATTATCAGGTAAAGGTCTAACTTTGACGTTGTAATCCACAACCCTCTTTAACGGTACTAGTATTTTCATAAGGTTTTATATATAAATTTTTAAAATAGTATGTTTAAGATTATAAATGATAGTTATAATCATAAATACTGCACAATTGTAATTCCTTTTGTGCATTTTACAACAATAATAGAGGTTAGATATGGAAAGAGAAACAATGGAGTATGACGTAGTTATTGTTGGCGGCGGACCATCTGGCTTATCAACAGCTATTAAATTTGCTCAATTGAATCAAGAAAATGGAACTGATTACTCTATATGCTTGCTGGAAAAAGGTTCTGAAATAGGTGCTCACATACTATCTGGTAATGTTTTCCAAACAACAGCACTTGATGAATTAATACCTAATTGGAAAGACTTAAACGCTCCTTTAAATGTGCCTGTTAAAAAAGATAAACTTTTATATCTTTTAGAAAAAATAAGCTTGCCAGTTCCGGCATTTATTATGCCAACAATGAACAATCACGGTAATTATGTAATTAGCCTTGGTAATCTATGTAGATGGCTTGCTGAGCAAGCCGAAAATCTTGGTGTAGAAATATTTCCAGGCTTCCCTGCTAGTAAATTAATTTATGAGAATGATAAAGTTGTTGGTGTACAAACCGGAGACATGGGTATAGGTGCTAATGGTGAATTAAAACCTGGTAATGAGCCCGGTATCGACATAAGAGCAAAATATACTATTTTAGGAGAAGGTTGTAGAGGTCATCTAGGCAAAGAGATCATAGAAAAATTTGATTTATCTAAAGATAAAGATCCACAGCATTATGGAATAGGTTTTAAGGAGGTATGGAAACTTCAAGATGATCTTCATGAAGAGGGATTAGTAATTCATACAAACGGATGGCCTACTTCAATAGATACACCTTCTGGTTCATATTTTTATCATGGAGAAAATCAAGAAGCATATATTGGATATGTAGTTCCTCTTGACTATAAAAATCCTCACCTAAGCCCATTTGATGAATTTCAAAAATGGAAGACCCACCCTTCTATTAAAAAATATCTTGAAGGTGCTGAGAGAAGATCATATGGAGCCCGTGCCTTAATTAAAGGAGGTCTTCAATCTCTACCAAAAATGGAATTTCCTGGAGGTTTATTAATAGGTGATAATGCTGGCACTCTTAATTTTTCAAAAATTAAAGGCTCTCATACAGCAATGAAATCTGGTCTTATTGCAGGAGAACATATATATCAGAATCTTAATAATGATATTTCAACTGGAATTTCATATGATACAAAGATACAAGATTCATGGCTCTATAAGGAATTGTATAAATCAAGAAATTTTGGCCCTATTTTTCATAAATTTGGCGCTCTTATTGGAGCAGCATTAAATGTAATAGATCAATTCATATTTAGAGGTAATCTACCCTTTACAATGAATCATCCAACACCTGATTATGCGTGCTTAAAAAAAGCAGATGAAATGCCCAAAATTAATTATCCAAAACCCGATGGAGTGATTTCATTTGATAAACTCTCATCTGTCTATTTATCAAACACTAATCATGAAGAAGATCAGCCCTGTCATCTCCAACTTAAAGATCCATCAATACCTATTAGCGTAAACTTGCCATTATATGATGAGCCTGCTCAGAGATATTGTCCTGCAGGAGTTTATGAGGTAGTTGAAAAAGATAACGAAAAGAAATTTGTTATAAACGCTCAAAACTGTGTTCATTGCAAAACTTGTGACATAAAAGATCCTTCTCAAAATATAAACTGGGTCAGCCCTGAGGGACCTGGCGGACCTAACTATCCAAATATGTAATGACCTATAAATTTAAAATATTACAATTATCAGTATTAACAATATTCTTAATTTCAGCGTGTCAAACTGACATTAAAAGTGATATTACTAAAAAAGTTCAAGAACCAATTATTGATGAAAATATTAAATTTGAGGAATTTCTTTCTAATCAATGGCTTCAGGAGCTTGAAGATAGGCCAGTCTTTGCATCTCTTATAGGTAATAAAAAATATAACCAAGATATAACACCTAATAGCATCGAATTTTTTTATAAAAAAAAGGCTAAACTGCAAACTAATCTAGTTAATTTAAATGCTTTTAATTTTGATAATCTGAATAGTGAAAATAAACTAAATTACCAGCTAAAAAAAATAAGTCTTGAAAATTCATTAGAAGCTACAAATTATCCTTCATACTATATGAGTCTGAATCAAAGAGGCGGTGTTCAAAGTTATTATGAAACAGGAGATCGTCTTGTTTATGAGACAAAACAAGATTATGAGGATTGGTTAATAAGGCTGTCAAAGTATGCAGAAAATATTATAAATACTAAAATCAATCTTCAAGAAGGTTTAAATAATAATTACACACAACCAAAACTTGTTACTGAACAGGTTGTAGCCCAAATAGACAATATATTAGATACAACTATTGAAGATAATCCTTACCTAAAAGTTTTTTTATCAGCCAATGATTCTTTTTTTAATGAAGATGAAAAGGAAGATTTAATAGAGAGCGCTAAGTTTTTAATTGAATCTAAGATTCTTCCAGCCTATAAGGATTTAAATGATTTTCTGAAGACTGTATATTTACCAAACTCAAGATTAACTATTGGTTTAAATGGTGTTCCAAATGGAGATACATGGTATGAATATGCAGCAAAATATCATACGACAACTAATCTAACGCCAGATGAGATTCATAATATTGGTTTGAGTGAAGTTAAAAGAATAAGAACAGAGATGGAGCAAATTATCAATGATCTGGAATGGGCTGGAGACTTCAAATCATTTTTGAATTATTTAAGAACTAGTCCAAGATTTTATTATGATAATTCTGAGGACTTATTAAATGCTTATTTGATAATGGCTAAGTCAATAGACCCCTTATTACCAAAAATATTTAAAGTATTTCCAAGGGCTCCATATGGAGTAATACCAATACCTGATGAATCAGCACCTTTTACAACCACCGCATATTACAACTCACCAGCCAAGGGAAGACCGGGTTACTTCTATGCTAATTTATACAAACCTGAATCGCGACCTAAATATGAAATTCCTGTATTAACAGTTCATGAGGCTGTTCCCGGACATCATTTTCAAATATCAATAGCTCAAGAACTAGAAAATGTACCTACATTTAGAAAATATCAAAGCTTTACAGCCTTTGTTGAGGGTTGGGGTCTTTATAGTGAGGAACTTGGTGAGTTCATGAATTTGTATGACGACCCTTATGATAAGTTTGGACAACTAACATATGATATGTGGAGGGCTATAAGACTTGTCGTTGATACAGGCATGCATTATAAAAACTGGTCAAGACAAGATGCTATAGATCTTTTTATAGAAAATACCGCTAAATCAAAACTTGATATAGAAAATGAGGTTGATAGGTATATTGCTTGGCCAGGACAAGCTTTAGCATATAAAATTGGCCAATTGAAAATTCTTGAATTACGAAATAAAGCTGAAAAAGAATTAGGCGATAAATATGATATTAAAGATTTTCACCATGAAGTTCTTAAAAGAGGCTCTCTTCCTTTAGATATTTTAGAAACATATATTAATGAGTGGATTTACGAATCTTTAAATTCTTAGATTTTTTACATCTCTCACTACAATACTTAACTTCTTTCCAATCTCTCTCCCATTTTTTTCTCCACTTAAATTCTTTTTGACAAGCTGAGCAAATTTTAGATGGCAATGTAATTTTTTTATGCAATTGTTCCTAAAGGGTAATGATTGGTTCCACTTCTAATATGTAGAATATTATCAATAATTATATTTTCCTTGAGTGCAATATCAACCAACTTATAGTAAGTTGCTCTATTAAAAAAACCTTCTATATCACTCCTAACGTTAACTAATGGGATAATAGTATTTTCATAGTTTATTAATCTTGTTGTATTCTTATTATCTAAAGTAAATGAATAATCAAGATTTGTGTGAAGAGTTATAATATTATCAGCAACATCAAAGTCAGTAATGATATACGGAGCCAGTTCAACAGAAACTGGTACTTTTTCATGAGGAGTAATTAAGAAATATAATCCGTTATCATTTCTTAAGACTGTGCTAAACAGTTTTACTAATTTTATGTTTTTTATAGGAGAGTTGTTGTAATACCAATCACCCTCTCTATTGATTGATATTTCTTGTCCTTCGCATAATTCAGGATTCCAAAGATGAACAGGTGGAAAACCTGAATCATTAATTTTTATATTATTAGCTATTTTAGAAATACTCATACAATGATTTTAAAAAAATAAAGAGTCCAATAGAGCATAAAATTAATGCCATTGCTTTATTTATTAGATAATTTCTTTCAATATTAAATGTATTAGAGCTTGTTAATAAATAACTCAAAAACATAAACCACAAAGCTGAGGTTATTGAAAAATATATTGGATAAATATAAAAAAATAATCCATCTATTGAATCAATAAGCATAGAAAAAAGAGAAACAAAAAAAATAAAGGCTTTAATATTAAATATATTTGTTATTAATCCAGACGTAAAACTTCCATAAAATGATGACGATATAGCTTGGTCATTTTCTTTGGCATTATTTGAAGGAAAAGCCATCCTAATACCTAGGTAGAAAATATAAATACTACCAATTAGGCTTACAATTAATTTATATATATCATTTGTAATAATAAAAAGTGAAATTCCATTAATTGCCAAAAGGCAATGTGCGTAAATTCCAAAGCCAATTCCAATTGATGCATAAATACCCGCCCTTCTTCCATGAAGATTAACCTGCCTGATAATAATAGCAGTATCTGGGCCAGGACTGGTAAGGGCAATAAGATGAGCAATTGATGACCAGATAAACATGATTAATTAATAATATTTGGTTCTATTTCAAGGGATATGTTAAAGGTTCTAAAAACCATATCATTTATATGGGATGCAAAATTTAACACTTCTTGCTGAGTTGCCTTTCCATTAGTTATTAAAACCAATGAATGATTTTTATAAATAGAAACATTTTTAGATAGCGATAATTGATCTTGAATTAGTTCAATCAACCTTGCGGCCCCAACTTTAACTAAAGTATCAGAGTAGTCCCAAATTATTAATTGCTCTTCACCAAAATACTCAAAATTAATTTGGTTTTTATGAATAATAGGATTTTTAAAAAAACTTCCAGCATTAAAAATATAATCTGGATTGGGTAAGGCCTTTGCTCTGACTTTAGATATAATTGCTGAGATATCTTGTTTATTTAAATTATCTATATTTAGAGAATTATCATGTATATATTTTTGTATAGACGCATAATCTGAAGAGATATTTTCTTCAAGATTAGATTTAAAGTTTATGTTATAAATAAGATAATGAGAGTTTTTTAAAATAGAGTCTCTATATGAAAATTTACAGTCTTTGTTTTTAAGGTTAACTTGTTTAAATGTTTTTAAGCAAAAACAATCTATACTTTCTATCAAGCTTGAAACATCAGCGCCATAAGCTCCAATATTTTGAATAGGACTTGCGCCAACGCTGCCTGGAATATCAATTAGGTTTTCAAAGCCATTAATATCATTTTTAATGCAGAATTTAACTAAGTCTGTCCAATTATATGCTGAACCTACACTTAAAATGTTTTTTTTAAGATTGATGTGCTTTAACTCTGATTTCAAAATTAAACCATCATAGAAAGTTGGAGGTATTATGTTAGTGCCCTCCCCTTGAATAAAGTATTTTTTATTAGATTTAATTAAATCATGAATTTTATTCAGATCTTCGATATTTTGTATTCTAACCAAATATTTACACCTTGATTGAATACGAAGAGAGTTATCAATTAATGCATTTTCTTCAATCTTCATTAGCAGTCAAATAAGTAATAGCTTGATCTACATCTTCTTGAGTATCGATTCCAGACGGGATTTCATTTTTATATTGCGTCATATAAATTGAATAATTATTGTCCATAAATCTAAGCTGTTCTAATTTATGCAATAACTCGTTTTTAGTTGGCTTTAGATTTACCAATTTTCTTAATGTTTTCATTTTATATCCATAAATTCCAATATGTCTCATGGGAATTTCACTACTATTTATTGTTCTTTTAAAAGATTGTGCATAATTGTTTGAATCACAATGAACTTTAACGCAATTAGGATTTATTAGATCATCTAAGTTGCATATTGGATGACAGGCACTAATGACATCGCATGAGTTCTGAAAAAAATCTTCCACAAGCTGAATTACCAAATCATTGGGCATAAAAGGCTCATCTCCTTGTAAATTTATTATAAGAGTATCATCGTTTATTTTAAGATTTTCAGCAGCCTCAAAGACCCTATCAGTTCCTGAGATATGTGCATCACTGGTCATGATAATATTTTTTGAAAAGGATTGGGCGTGTTTGTAAACTTCCTGAGAGTCAGTTGCGATGTATGTATTCTCTGAGATAGTTACTGAATTTTTAAAAACCCTTTCGATTAAGGACATACCCTTGATATCTATTAGTGGTTTATTTTTTAATCTAGTTGAACCAATTCTTGCTGGAATAAGAATTGTGAAATTAGTATTCATTTAATTTAAAGATTTTAATTTAGTATCTAGTTCCTCAATAAACTTATCAGAAACTTCAGCTTCAATTGTTAAATACCAAATTTTATTATTGTCGAATTGTCTACATTTGGACGCATCCTTCTCAGTCATTATTATAGGTAAATGATCTAAATAAAATATATCTGATTCATCAAAATTATGGTGATCTGGAAAAGGATGTCTGATAATTTCAAATCCAAGTCTGGCTAGAAGATCAAAAAATCTACCAGGATTTCCAAGACCTGCTACTGCATGAACCTGTTTGTGCATTGGCCATTTCTCAACATGGTAAGATTTACCAGATTTTAAATGAACAAATTTAGCAGGACTAATATTCATTAAATATTCATTTTCTTGAGTTGGTCCAGAATTATTAACAATAAAATCAACACTATTTAATCTTGACTTTGTTTCTCTTAAAGGGCCCGCTGGGAAAGTTAAGTTATTTCCAAAACGTCTTTTCCCATCTATAACTACGACTTCTATGTCTCTACCCATATTATAATGCTGCAAGCCGTCATCTGAAATAATCACATCACAATCGTGTTTTTCTTCCAATGCTTTTACTGCTCTTACTCTATTTTTGTCTATATAAAATGGTAAGTTTAATTTAGATAATATTTGAGCTTCATCACCAGTCTGTTTTACAGGCGTATCGGCTGTTACATGAAGTGTTTCTCTAAATTTGCCACCATAACCTCTGCTAACTAACCCTGGCTTATAACCTCTTTTGGCTAATTCAGAAGCAATATATGCAACTAGTGGAGTCTTACCTGTCCCGCCAATTGTTAAGTTACCCACAATAATGATGGGTATTGATGTTTTATAACCAAGTTTTTTTGATTTTATAAACTTTCTTCTTCTTCTATTAGTTATATAAGAAAATATTAAAGAGAAAGGTAAAAGTAGATATAGCCACAAACTTTTTTTGTACCAACTATCTACAACAAGACTTGAATTATATTCATCATCATATTCTGGTATGTATAGTTGAGTTGATTTAGAAACTTTTAATTTTTCTTCAGGCGCGTCCTTAAATTTATTTTTATATAGTGATTGATAAATACCATCATTATCTAATAATTCAGCATGAGTACCTGTTTCTGAAATAGCGCCGTTATCAAGAACAATTATCCTTGAAGCATTCTCAATAGTTGATAGTCTATGAGCTATCACAATAGTTGTTCTGTTAGTGATTAATTTCTCAAGAGCTTCTTGAACAATAAGTTCTGATTCAGTATCCAAGGATGACGTGGCCTCATCTAATATGATGATTGGAGAGTTTTTATAAAATGCTCTTGCAATGGCAAGTCTTTGTCTTTGTCCTCCTGAAAGAAGAACGCCATCATCTCCAATTTCAGATTCAAAACTCTCTGGAAGGCTTTCGATAAATTCGGTACATCCTGCTTGACTTGCTGCTTCTTTAAGTTTTTCAACATCTATCTCATCATCACCATAAGCAATATTTTTTGCAATTGTATCGTTGAATAATGAAGGAGATTGATTAACTATAGAAATAGAAGACCTCAGGTGTTTTAAAGAATAGTCGTTAACTGAAATACCATCAATCAAAATATCACCAGATGTGTGGTTATAAAAACGTGGAATTAAATTGGCAATAGTTGATTTACCAGAACCAGACTTACCAACTATAGCAATAGTTTCATTTTTAGATATTGAGAATGAAATATTATCAATAATCAAACCACCGGTATTATATGAGAATGAAACATTTTTAAAATCAATATCGCCAGAAATTGGCGCATCTATATCACCAGAATTATTTTCATTTTGCTGATCTAGTTGATCAAATATTTCATTAGCTGCGGCTAAGCCTTTTTGGACAATAATATTTATATTAGATAATTGTCTAATTGGTTTAGCCATTAAACCTGCTGCAGTGAAGAATGCAACAAAAGTTTGAGCGTCTAAGCTTATTCCAAGTTGAGAACCTAAAGCAAAGTATGCTACAAGTGATAACGAAATTGAAACAAGAATTTGTATTATAGGAGTTGCAAGATTTCCAGTAGCTTCTAATTTTAAATTCTGATTTTTATTAGATGAATTAGCTTTAAAAAATCTATTATTTTCATATTCTTCTGCATTAAAACTTTTTATCTCTACGTGACCATCAACAGCCTCGGAAGCAATGTGAGTTACATCACCCATGGCTGTTTGAATTTTAGTAGCTAGTTTTTTTAGTCTCTTTCCAGCTGTGTAAACAATTAAAGCTATTAATGGCGCCGTGCCTACCAAAAGAAGAGTCAATTTAAAATTGAGTATAGATAAGTAAACAAATAAGCCAACCAAAAGAAAACCTTCTCTAACAAATGTTTTAACAGCATTTGATGCTGCACCAGAAACTTGAGTTGTTGTAAAAGTAATTCTGTTTATCAGTTGTCCAGACTGATTAGCATCAAAATATGATTTAGGAAGATCATGAAGCTTTTGAAATAATTCAGCCCTTAAATCATGAACTATTCCAAAACCAACTCGCGACATGAAATAGTTACCAACAAAGAATCCAAATCCCCTTCCTATAGCAATAAATATTAAAGACATAGCTAAAAGAGTATTCAGACTTTCATCGTCTGAATCTATATAACTTATTATTCTTCTTATCCATTCAACTGCTGCAATATCAGCAGCAGCAAATGCAATGAATCCAAAAACACTAATTAAAAATGACCACCTATATCTATAGGTATAGCCTAATATCCTTCTTAAACTACCTGATTTCATTTTTCTATAGTTCTTATCTGAACCTCATTAAATCCATTTTTATTAAGAATATCCATTATACCTACAATCCAGATATGAAGAGAGGCAGCCTCAGCACTCAAAATAATTGAGTTATCTGAATTATTTAATTCAAAAATTGCCTGTTCTATCTCCTCAACGTTGTTGATGTTGTAAACAATATCATTTATGTAAACACTTCCATCAGCTATTACAGATATCTCATTTATGGATTCGACAATGTTATATTCAAAAGATTCAGTTTTTGGTAGATCCAAGGAAAGAAATTGCGAATCACCCACTTTCGAAGTTACCACAAAAAAAATAACTAATAAAAAAACAATATCTATTAAAGGAGTAATTTCAATTGAAAAAGAAGATTTTTGATTACTTATAAACTTCATTTATTTATAACATCAATAAAACGAGACACCTCTATCTGAAGTGTAATTAATAAAAAAGAAACTTTTTGTTCAAAGTATTTATGTAAAACTAAGCCTGGAACAGCTATAAATAAACCAAAAGCTGTTGTTATTAAAGCTTGAGAAATACCTGCAGCAAGAGCATCAGGATTTGCACCTGTCACTTCGCTAAGACCTGTGAATGCTGTAATCATTCCTATTACTGTGCCAAGAAGACCAAGAAGTGGGCTTATTGTTGCAATTGTTCCAAGCATGGTTAAATTACGTTCAAGAGAAAACTTTACTTCTATGGCCTTGTCTTCAATCTTTGATTCTAAGTTATCTCTTGGGAGATCTTTATATTGGATACATGATATTAATAAAAAACCAAGTGAAGATAATTCAGATATCTCATCAGCCTGTTTATTATTAATTAGGCCTTTGTTATAGAGATTTACAATTTGATTGGTTAAGCCTATAGGAGATACTAGCCTTATTTGAAGAAACCATAACCTTTCTATAGAAATAGTAATAATTAAAATACTACAAGCTAATAATGGCCACATAAATGGTCCGCCAGCAATTATAAATTCAGTCATTTAGGCCTCTATTAATTTAAAGTCTTTTAAATAATAAATTTTATCAAAACTCTTTATAAAGGTATTATCATGAGTAGCTGTCACTAAAGCAATATTATTTCTTTTTGAGACGTCTAGTAATAAATTTTGAATAATTAAAGCATTTTCGTCATCTAGATTGCCCGTTGGTTCATCTAAAAAAATAAAGTCTGGCTTGTTTATCAAAGCTCTTGCAATAGCTACTCTTTGTTTTTCACCGCCAGAAAGTTTCCAAGGTAGATGATTTATTCTAGATGAAAGACCTACTTCCTCAATAATGTCGTATGCCTTCATATGATTATCATTATCTGCAAGTTGTGCAGGAATCATAATATTCTCAAGAACTGTAAGATCTTCTAATAAGTGATGAAATTGATAAACAAAACCAAAATTATTAAGNCGGATATTGCTTAAAGTTGCATTTGTATTATTTTCGATAGGATTGTCATCATAAATAATTTGACCGGAGGTAGCTAAATCTAAGGATGCCATTATATGAAGAAGAGTTGATTTTCCAGCACCTGATTGTCCTGAAATGGCAACTAAATCACCCTTACGTATAGACAGATTAATATCATCCAAAACTTTAATACTATTACCTTCCACAAAAAAAGTTTTTGATATATTTATGCAACTTATCTTATTCATGTCTAAGAATCTCTATTGGATTTAGTTTTGTTACACGAAGTGCAGGAAACAGAGAGGCTAATAAGCTGAAAATAAGAGATATAAAGCATATAAAAGCTATTTGTTCGTAATCAATATAATACGGGAAATAATTGATAAAGTAAGCTTCTAATAAATTTCTTCCCATAACACCTTCTAAAAAAGTAATAAAATTATTTATATTGAAAGTAACTATCAAACCCAGCATTAAACCCATTAATAATCCAATAAGACTGACCATTAATCCCTGAAAGAAAAAAATCATTACAAGCTGTTGGTTGTTAGCTCCAATAGTTTTTAATATACCGACCTCTCTTTCTTTAGATTTAACTGTCATAACTATTGTTGATAAAACAAGTATCGAAGCTACCGCCACTATTAGAAATAACATTAAGCTTATTAATAACTTCTCAAACTGAATTGCCTCAAACAAAGTTCCATGTGTCTCTTTCCATGATGACGACTTCAAACCAGTATTGTCTGGTATTGCTAAATAAGCTATTTTATCCGCAAGAAATAGATTAGATGTTTTTAGTCTGATTGATTGAGTTTCATCATTTAGTGATTTAAATTTTTGAGCAAGCTCATGAGATATCAATACCAAAGACTGATCGATTTCAGCTCTAAGTTCAAAAATACCTACAACCTGTAGGTTTATAGATCTCGGGTATGAACCTATGATTGAACTTTTAATGTCTGAGGTTGTAATCGTAATTGAATCACCTACAAATATTCCGAGATAAGATGCAAGCCAAGACCCTATTACAATTGTATTATCTTTGCTTAAGTCTTCTAAAGAACCATAAAGCATATAATCAGGAAGTATTGAAACTCTATCCTCAAGCTCTACATCAATACCATTTACAGAAACTCCCTTACTTATGGAGTTAGAGGTAATTAATGCTTGAAATGAAATATATGGGACGGCTTCTTCAACTCCATCAGCTAATTTTAATTGGTCAATAAGACTATCATAGTTTTTAATTGGTTCATCTGAATAAACCACCGCATGGGGAACAACACCAAGAATTCTATCTTGAAGTTCTTTTTCAAAGCCATTCATAACAGACATAACTATGATTAGGCTAGAGACGCCAATAGTGAGACCGGTAACAGCTAAAAATGAGGTAAACGAAAATATTCCACCTTTGTTAGATTTAAAATACTTAAACGCTAATCTAAGAGGGAGCTTGAACACAAAATTACTTTAATAGACTTTTTAAAAGATTCTCAATGCTTTTTGTATAAGGAGGTCTAATGCCATCAAATAATTTATCAAATTTAAAGCCAACATCTTTATAAAATGCTCTGGGGTTTGAGAAATTCTTAAAACCATCATAGGATTGATACCTTCCCATTCCTGAAGGCCCAACCCCACCAAAAGGGAGATCTTTTTGCTGAATGTGACCAACAACGTTATTGATAGTNACGCCGCCTGATGAAGTCTTATTCATAATTTGTGATTCTTCAGATTTATCAGTACCAAAATAATATAGGCCCAAAGGTCTATCCTTTGAATTAATAGTAGATAAAGCATCATCCAAATCATCGAATTCTATTACAGGAAGAACGGGACCAAATATTTCCTCATTCATTATTTTCATATCATCTGAAGTATTTGTAACTATGGTTGGAGGTATTTTATAAAATTGTTGTTGTGAGAAATCTTCGTTTGATGGATTGATTTCATTAATATGAGCGCCCTTGTCTTTTGCATCCTGGATTAAAGAATTAATTCTATTAAAGTGACGTTCATTAATGATAGAAGAATAATCATCGTTATCTTTGATAGTGGGATAAAAATCTTTAATAGCAATCTCAGCTTCTGATATAAATTCTTCCTTTTTGTCTTTATGCACAATCACGTAATCAGGTGCTAGGCAAATTTGACCCGCATTTAAAGTTTTACCAAACATTATTCTTTTAGCAGAAACTTTCATATCTGCTGATTTACCAATAACTACTGGTGATTTACCACCTAACTCAAGAGTGACGGGAACTAAATTTTGCGATGCTGACTGCATTACATGCTTACCAATATTGCCTGATCCTGTATATAAAAGATGATCAAAATGTAGCTTTGTAAAAGCCTCACCAACTTCAGGTCCGCCTAAAAAAGTAGCAAATTCATTTTCATCATAGG
>JGI20151J14362_10000695_pt1 | contig 24892 bp, 21 predicted proteins | sample COG_01_FD_14362 | JGI IMG/M metagenome (IMG submission 14362)
GGGGTGATGATACCACCACCACCGTCGGAAACACGAGGCGAACACGACGCCGAAGAGGAACGCGAACGCGAGGTGTCTTCTCTTCGTCGCCCGATGCGTCGTTGATGCATTCCTCCTCCGCGTCGACGAGGGAGCGTCCGTTTCCTCCTCGGGGAAAGCTTCCGCTTCCTCCATTTTGAGTGAAGATTTTCGCACGCGCGAGCGATATACCATGTGCGCGTGTAATAAAGCGACGACGGACGGGCGAAGCGCTCGTTGTTAGAGTTTACTTTTCGTCGCGCACATACGGTTGATATCATCGCGTCGTCACCTTCAAAGGACGCGTCTAAAAGGTGCTCGTAAAGGGCGTGTACGAAGGCGGAATGAAACGGCGAAATCTTGGTCTCGTCGTTGCGTTCGTCGCGCTTTTGTTCGCGCTCTCGCGCCTCGCGTGGACGACGAAACAGCGCTCGAGTTTGCCGCTGATGTCGCCGTCGTCGTCTCCTTCTTTTTCTTCGACGACGACGTTTGCTCTCCGGGACGGCGACGGCGAGAAGAGTTTGCAACGAAAAGAAGAAGAAGAAGAAGAAGAGGAGGACGAAGAGGAGGAGGAGGAGGAAGAAGAAGCCGCGAGGACGAAATCGTCGACAGGAACGGATGAGATGCCGTGGTTCCCGGAGAACATGGAAACGAGAACGCGGGATATCACCGCGGAAATTAGGAAAACGCTCGTGGAAGAGAACGGATGGAAGCGACCGAAGATATACACGCGGAGAGAGGATACGGACGCGTTGAAGATGTTCGATGGAATTGAGAAGGAAATCGAGACGTTTAAAGGTGACGCGGAGGAGTGGAAGAGAGTGCACGCCGTAGGTGGTGCGGATTCTTTGGGCGTGGTGTACATGGCAACTGGGAATACTCGGTTTATCGATCGAGCGGCGATGGTCGCCAGTCGATTGAAAGCGCACTCGAAATCTAAGTTGAGTAAACGAGTTCGATTTTGTTTGTATACCGATCGCAGTTTGTACGAGAGTTGGATGAGCAAGTTGGTGGAGACGAGAGAAAAAGTGGAGAAGGAAGGCTGGGATACCGTCGGCGTGACGGACGGTGGGGGATGGATTTCGCCGATCAATTCCAGAAAGAAATACATGCTCGGGAATCCGTTCGACGAGGTTGTGTTTTACGAAGGGTTGGCAGACGTGTTGGTGGACGAGAAGTCGGTGAAGCAAGTCGAGAAGAGCGTGGCTAAACGAAAGTCGAGCGGTGGAAAAGCGACGAATACGAATTTACCGCTGATATTTTTCTTGAAGAAGATTGTTTCTTTAGCGGGAGCGCCGTACGCGAGAACGATTTTCGCCGACGGCGATACTTGCTCGTGCGGCGATTACGTTGGGGAGATGTTCGAAGAATTAGAAGGAAGGTTTCCATCGGATCTAGAAGTCGAGACTGGGAAGGTAAAAAGTAGTAATAGCAATAGTAATAGTGGTAGTGGTAGTAGCGATAGCGATAGCAATAGTAATATCATTAAAAGGCAAAGGAGAAAGGAGAGTAGCGCAGAGCCGGTGCCGAAGAATGGATACGATTTCATGCACATCGTCGACCCGGCTCGTAACCAAGGAGGCAATCATCTCGGTTATGATTTGCGCGAATTTTACGAAACATCGATCACGTATCGAGAGGCTAAATTCAGAAGAGTGAACAAAACGTTCGAGGAAAGAAACGTCGGTTTTATCGTCTATCGTCCGAATAAACTCACGACGACGATTTTTAGACAGTTTGCGGAGCTTTTACTCGGCGCGATCAACCATAACGCGATGGTACGAAACGAACAACCCGCGTACACGGAAGTGCTGTGGATGTGGAAAGACGTCATACACGAACGCATTCTGAACAATCGCAACGACGTGTGCAGGAAACTTTCGAAAGGCGAGAAGGAGTATTGTCAGAAGCCGCCTTTCAAGCCGCACAAGTTGGCGAGACCGGGACCGTTGTGTAGGAGAGGTTGTCGGTTCGCTCACGAGAAGTGCGAATGTTGGAAGAATCGATATTTGAACTCGCAATATAAAGGTGGTGGTAGTGATACCGGTAAATGGTCGAACGCGACAGTTAACTAGCGTTTTATGCGTTGAAAATCATTGAATGAAATGAAAAATTTTTCTATAGCGTCGCAAAATTATGCTCGTCGAGTTTCGCGTTTTGCATCGCGCACTCCCTCAACCAGTTTCCGTTGACGATGAACAACCCTCGTTTTCTTCCCCATTTTACTTTCTCCGTATTATCCGCTCTCGCTAGAACGTGCGTGACGTTGTCGTTCATCGCCGTCGCAATGGTCGCTCCTAGTCCTACGGCTACGAGTAAAAGCGGGTGTCGATCTGGTCTTTCGTCGTTCGACGGCGTAATGCCGCTCGGTAAAATGACGCACCCTTTCAGAAGGAGTAAAGAGGACGCTGGATCAACACTCTCAACATTACCACCATTTTCGCCTTCACTCGCCATGCCGTTACGTTCAAATACTTCTCGCACGTCTTTATGATCTTTCTTTTCTCGATGACCACTACCATCGCTAAACGCCATCATTCTATGCGCAACCGTCAACACCGCCAAGACGTCTTTCAAAACTTCTCTGTGTTTCGCCGGCGCGCCTTCCTCCTCCGCCTCGCCTTCGTCCAAACCTCTCTCCATGACGCTCGACTTCTCCATTTCCCTAAAACTCGTAGCCGATTTCCGAAAGAAGTGGTATCTATCCACGCGTATGAGATTCCTCGCGTGTCTCGGCCACACCCGGCTCGTATCGTCCACGATCATCGTACAATCGTCCCCGCCTAAAACTATATCTAAATCCTTCGTCTTTGAACACGTAGAATCGCTATTACCTATAATCCTTCCGTGGAAATATTTCCCTTCCGGATCAATCAACGACGCCATCTCGTGCGCGTAATTCTTATCCCCCATCGTGTACACGTGCATCCTGCATATCTTCGACGCTTCTTCCAAAAATTCAAACACGTACGGTCGAAGCTTCGTATACGTCGAAAAGTGACTCAAACAATACAAATCCGGAAACCGAGGCCGCCTTCCGCCACCCGCATCTCCACCACCAACTAACCCGAGCAACTTACTCCTCAACTCGTCCTCCTCCTCCCTCTTCTCCACTTTCCTATCCAACGACTCTCTCTCTTCGTCGTTCAACTCGTCGAACCGACAGGAGTTCAACAACGTGTGGTCCAAATCCAACACCAAGAAAAGCTTCCCTTGATTCAACGTCGCCATTCTCTCCTCGTTCTTCGCCTCCCTCAAGAGCTTATCGGAAACGGTTAACCCTTCGTGTAAGTATCGCACGGCTGTTTCCGCGTTCGCGCCGCCGCGCTCCTCTTTTTTTTCTTCGTCTCCTCCTCCTCCTCCTCCATCATTTTTTACCGTCGTCGCTCTTTGCCCGCAGTGCACGCAAATCCCAAACATAAACGCCGGGTGTTCGCACTCCTCCGCGGAGTTCGTTTTCTCGTTGTTCTTCGCCGCATCCCCGTCTCCGCGCACAAAAGTTCCCGCTCCATCGTTCACCACTTTTCGTCGCTTCACCAACCGTCTCGCGCCGAACGGAATGTTGCTCGTTTCAATTTTCCCCGTCGTCGTCTGCACCGTCGTCCGCGCTTCCTCCTCCTTTTTCTTTTTCTCGCTCTCTTCTTCTTCTTCTTCTTTTCCTTCTTTCTTCCTCTCCAGGAGCGATTCGGTCATCTCTTTGGCCAGAGAGTCCTCGCTGCTGCTGCTCGTCGCGCTGCCGTTGCTTTTGTCGTTCGACATTCTTTTTTTTTGAAGCATCGACTGACACAAAGAAAAAACGTCTTTTTTTCTCTCTCTCTCTCTCGCATGTCTGAATGCAAATACGCTTTTTGTGCGCGTTCATCATCCTCGGCGCGCGCGTAACAAAACATAAAACGCGATGACGCACACTTCACGCGTTATGTGTATATATATGTGTGTGTGTGAACGAGAACAAGCGCTCTCGTCGTCGTCGTCACATCATCATCACACACTCTTCCCCTCCTTTTTTATTTTTTCCTTCTTTTTTGCTTCATTCTTTTTTACGCAAAATCTGCTTTTACGTACAAAAATGGCTCGTTTTTCCCTCCTTTTCCTCAGCCTCTCCTCCGTGTTGCGCATCCTCGCTCTCGCGTTTACTTCGGTGGGAGTGTCGATGGTAACGGCGGCAGATTTTGAAGGTCGAAATGCTCCTGTTTTAGATTTCGGTGGGAAAATCGGGAGCAAAAACTTTGAGCGCGGGAGGAAAGAGGAGGACGAAAGGAAAACAGTTGGCGAAAGCATTTTGGGGAAGACGGTGCCTCCTACTTTTACTCTCGAAGAAGAGGATACCACCTTTGAGGAGGAGAATACTCACGAGAAGAACGAGAACAAATGCGAGGAGTGCTTATCCTTCTTGCACAACGCGACCGAGAAAGTCCGCTCGAAAGAGTTCCGAGCGAGACTCTATAAAGTCGTGGACGAGATGTGCCAACGGGTTTTCCCTGACGATGCAGGGGAGGAGGGTGATAAAAAAATCGCCGAGTGCGAAGCGCTCGGGAAAACGTACGCGAAGAGAGCGATCGAGTACGTGAAGACGCACGAAGAAGAGACGGACGAGTTCGTGTGCGAGAAGTTGAACCTGTGCGCGGATGATGATGCTACCGTTTTCGATGCTTTGAGAAGGACGGTTCGGCGCGCGCGAGAAACGTTTGCCTCTGGCCGCAGATTCTTCGCGTCTTCTTGGTTTCATCCTTCTTCTGCTTCCTCCTCCGCCTCTCCTCCAACCTCGCTCTGCGTGTTTTGCGAATACGGAGCCTCTAAGCTCGCGGTTGCGATGAACGACCCGGATTTTGCCGCCGCCGCGAGGCGAGATTTCGTCGCCGCGTGCCGAGCCGCCGAGGACCGTTTTTCCGATAAAGAACAAAAGTGCGAAGCCGCCGCCGCGGAGTACGAATCAAAAATCTACGACGCCGTGCAAGCGTGGTTGGACGACGGAGAGGCATGCGAGGATCTGTTCAGCTGTTAAATCGTGCGATTTTGCGAGCGTTCAATGCGCAAGAGAGAGAGAGACAGATGTATAAATACAACGTACACATATAACACTAATAGGACGAAAGTATCTGTAACACCACACTTCAAGCCTCTGTTTCACGCGCGCGCGCGAATATATATATATAATACTAAATGTCCTCCGCGTGCTTCGCGGGGACGACGACGACGAGAGGTTACCACTTGACCTCTTCCACCGCCTGCGGTGCCGCTTCGGCGACTGCGACTGCGCCTTCCGCCGCTCGTTCTCCGCGCAAAACCATCACCAATTTTCCCCGTCGTTCGAGCGCGATGACGACGACGACGACGACGACGAGGGCAGCGGCAGCGGCGGCGGGTGAACACCTGGCGTACGAAAAATGCCTCGCGCTCCTCGCGTCGACGCCACCGACCGTCGCTCTCCCTTACCATCCGACGCAAACCGTCCAAAACGTCGTCCGCATCGCGTTGGAGGAAGACGTCGCAAACGTCGGCGACGTCTCGTCGTTATCGACCATCCCGGAAGATTTACGCGCGACGGCGACGTTACTGGCGAAAGCGGACGGCGTTTTAGCCGGGGAACACTTAGCGAACGAGATTTTATCCATCGTGGACGAGGACATCGAGGCGTTCTGGCAAAAACGAGACGGCGAGGAAATCGAGAGAGGGGAGATTTTCTGTTACCTCAGAGGGTCGGCGAGAGGGATTTTACGCGCGGAACGCGTGGTGTTGAATTTTATGCAACGCATGAGCGGGATCGCGACGCTGACGAAAAAGATGAGCGAAGCGGCGAAACCGGCGAGGATATTAGAGACGAGGAAAACGGTGCCGGGACTGCGGGTGATCGATAAGTGGGCGGTGTTGATTGGCGGCGGCGAGAACCATCGGATGGGATTGTTCGATATGGTCATGATTAAAGATAATCACGTGGCGGCGGCGAGAGGGATTAAGAACGCGTTGGCGTCGAGCACGACGTTTTTGATTGAAGGTGGAGAGAAGTACGAAGGTGTGATGATTGAGTTGGAGACGAGGACGATGGAGGAGGTTAGGGAAGTGTGTGGTTTGTTGGAGGACGCCGGGACGGACACGAGTCGCGTGCAGAGAGTGATGTTGGATAACATGTCGATGGAGGATATGCGAGATGCGGCGGGGATGCTGAATAAGTTTGGAGTAGAAACAGAGGCGAGTGGGAACGTAACTTTAGAGACAATAGGTGGGATTGGCGCGACCGGGGTGACGTTTATTTCGAGCGGACAGTTGACGCATTCAGTGGTCGCGTTGGACATTTCTTTGAACATCGAGAATAACCAATAGTTCTTTTTGTTGTTGTTGTTGTTGTTACAAATATGAATAAATACGTACTATATATTGTAGAAAAGGAAAGAGAGAGAGAAGGAGAGACGAGAGAGGTTATAAGTGCACCTCGTACTCCAGAAATTCCAGAATTTCGCCTCGCTGTAACGATTCAGTCAACCAATCGTGTCGGACGACTATTTTCCTAGATTCGCTCAGCGCGCTTTTAATTTCGCGACTCAATTTTTCGCTCGATTGAATAACGACGGCGTGTATCTCGTTTTGCTCCTCTTGCGCTCGTTTTAATGCTTGGTTCAACGCTTTCTTGGTCATTTTCCCGCACGTCATCACCGTGTTTGCGCCGGCGTGGAGCATCAAGTTTGAAAACTCGTCTTGGAAAAACGTGTTCCCGAGTAAAAGAAACGACGTGCCTTGAAAGTTCAACTTTGTCGGTTGCGTCGCGTTTTGACCGTCGTTTTCCATAATTCTGTTCTTTTGCAAGGATTCGCGGACCCATCGGACCGAACGTAATCTCGCACCAATTGCTCGCGCGTATAAGCACTTCGCGGTTTCTTTCCTTTTTTCGCTGTTGTTGTTCATCGTCGGGAGGACGACAATTTGCTTGCGCGCCGGAACGCGTTTGCTCGAGCTGAACTTCGGAATGCTATCGAATAAGCGGCCACCATTTTCGGTAATAGAAGCGCGCATTTCGTTCATCACGCGCGAGCTTGGCATGCTCGTAATCATGAAGGATAATCCGGAAAAAAGAGCGGTGGTCTTTCCACCACCACCACCACCGGTGATTGATTTCCTCTTCTCCGCCGAGTCTTCGACGGAATTTCGTCGCCGACTTTGTTGTACGCTTTGGGTCGATTTCCGTCGTTTATCCGTCGCTGATTTCCTCGATTTTGTCGCGGTAGATGTTTGTTTTATCGGCGTCAAGGACATACTTATGGTCCTAGCGGCGGCGTGGACGGACGAAGTTCGTCGCATTCGGACGTTTGATGCCTTTGCTTTTTGACCTAACGACCTCGAGGCGCTCGCTACTTTTTCCTCGCGTCTTTCGTTCCATTTAATCACGCGTTGTTGCGCGCTTTCGTCTCCGTCGATGGCTCGAACGTGCATTGGCCTACACGCGTTGCACGAACTGTAGCGGCACTTCGGACATCCAGAGAGGTAGTTCGACCACGTTTGCCCTTTTGACGCGGACGAGAACGTCGCCGTCGACGTCGGCGTTTTGCTCGCCGGCGGCGGCGGCGCTGCTTTCTTCTTTTTGGTGAGAGAAGTAGAAGCTGGAGGCGATGTCTTTTGCGTCGTCGTCGTTGCTGCTCTCGCGCTTCTTCTTATTTGAGTTGTACCTCGCGGCACAAACGGTGGTGGCTGAGGCGCTTCTTCTTCTTCTTCTTCTTCTTCTTCTTCCTCGATATCGACGTCTTCTTCTTGTCTTTGCGTGTCGTCAAAGAACTTTTTCGGTTTCCTTTTCCTCTTTGACGCGCGCATAGCGTGTGAAGAAATCTCACTCGTCCTCTTTCTTCCGCGCGGTTCTTCGTCCTCCTTGTCTTCCTCTCCAAATTCTTCATCGTCGTCGTCCTCCAAATCGTCAAAGTCTTCTCCTTCGTCCTCTTTCCCATCTCTCGCATTTCTGCAATCATCATCGTCCTCTTCCTCTTCCTCCTCCTCGGACGAAGACATTTCACCATCGCCGAGTATGACAGGCATGGAGAACTTTACGTTCTTTGGTCGATGCAGCACACCACCTTCGTCGTCTTGTTGCGTCAGTTGCGATCGATACACGATTTCGTCCTCCTCCTCCTCGTCGTCGTCGTCCTCTTCGATTTCGTCCTCTTGGTCTGTCTCGTTGACGCGTTGCGAGTAATATTCAGCGAGATCCGGCGACTGGTTATGTTTTTGTTCGTCGTCGTCGTTCTTATAATCGTCACCATCACCTTCTTCTTGTTCTTCTTTTCTATCTCCTTTACTTCGTTCTGTTTGCATTTCCACGTCGCTGGAGTTTGGATTTAAAGACTGCGGCGCTACGCTTTCAATCCCAAACGCTTGTTTCTTTCTCGTTTCCATTTGTTTCCTCAGCGCGTTTTCAGCGGCTGAGGCGACGACTTTAACCGTCGCCACGTGCGCGTTTCCGGACGGAGCCGTGGCGGAAACGTTCTGCGTTCCCACGGAAAGTTCCGTGGCGGGAATAACGGAGCCTGCGTTTCCACGTCTCGGCGGAAGCGGCGGCGGTTGTTTATTTTTCGCCGGTGGCGCATCCGCCGGCGTGGCCAGAATTGGTGCACCAGCACCTTCTTCGTCGTCTTCTAATGCTACATCTAGCGCGGCTTCCGCGGCGGTATCTTCTATGACGTCATGTGCCGCATCGCGTGCGCGTTGCTGCGTGTCTTCTTCCTTGTCTTTTTCTTCTTCTTTTTCTTCTTCGTCCTCGGACGCGATGACTTGCGTGCCTACAATTTCTATCTCTTCGTCATCCTCAGATTCCTCCTCTTCTTCTTTTTCTTCTTCTTCTACTACTACTACTACTTCTTCTTTTTCTTCTTCTTCTTCTTCTAAATCGTCCTGCGTCGCCGCAATCGTCGTCACGGGCACCGGTTCCGTCGCTCTTTCTTCTCCACCTTCCTCTTCCTCTTCCGCAAAACTCGGCTCTACGCGTTGCGTTCCTTGCGGATCAACCGTCTCGCCTCCGGCGATCCCGCTCGCTCGAAACAAATCGTTCCTCGACTGTCCGACGCTGTTATTGTTGTACTCATTATTATTCGTTTGCGTTTGCGTCGGCGTCCCGCCGTACTTCTGCGTCCTATCTTCTTCCTCGTCTTCTGCGCCTCTTATTTCTTCTTCTCCTCCGTCTTCTTTTTCCTCGAACACTGTTCGTCGCTCTTCCATCTCTTTCTCTTCTCGCGCTTTTCCCGCGCCGTCGCCCTCGCCTTCCTCCTCCTCCGCGACCACCGTCTCTTCCGTCTCCCATCCTCTCGATTCGAGTTCAAACGTCCTCTTCGCGCTCTCCGTGTTCATCTCCGTCAACTTCTCCGTCCTCTCTTCTCTCTTTTCAATTTCGTTTTCTTCGTTTTCTTCTTCTTCTTCTTCTCTCCGTCGTCGTCGTCCTCGAAAACGTAAACTGGTCCATGTTTTCTTTTTGCCTCGCCATCTTCAAAACCATCCGACCTTCCCTGGCTAAAAACGACTCCTCGTCGTCCTCCTCGTTTCCTTTTCCTCCTCTTCCATCGTCATCGTCTCCGTCGTCTCGACGTGCTCGACCTTCGGCGGCGGTCGTCCTCCCGACGACATCACCAAAACCACCAACGAGGGACAACGCGGACCGAATCGCCTCTCTCTCGCCACCAGCCACGACGGCTCGTATCGCGTTTATTTCGTTCCCTCGTTTCGTCTCTTCGCACTGCAGGAGTAACTCTCGCTCGGTCGTTTCTAGATCTGTTTTCGTGAATCGAAAGTACGAATTCTTTGAAGCGTTTGGTGTTGTTGTCGTCGTTGGATGATGATGATGATGATGAGGAGGTTGTTGTTGTTGTTGTTTCTTCGAGGAGGAAATCATGTATATCGTCGTCTCTCGCGCTCGCTCTCGGAATGCGTTCACACGCTCTTCTGTCTGTCTCTCAAAACTCCCAAACGCTAAAATTTGTTCTTCTGAGCGACGACACCGAGAGACTGAGAGAGACCGATAGAGAGACTTTCAGAGAGAGAAAGGTGTGATGTGCTAAAAACAAGCGTCGTGCGAAAAGAATGGCGCGTTTGAATGTTTGACGACCGCAGAAGACTCGCATCGCGAGAGAAAAAAAATCGAAAGAAACACGAGAGCAAAGAGAGAAGCGAACCCCCCTGAAAAAGAAAAAAAAGCTCTCTCTCTTTTTTGTTTTTGCTCTTTGCTTCTGTTTCTCTCTCTCTCTCTCTCCTCTCTCTTGTTTTTTTTTTTTGGCTCTGCGTGCTCTCTCTCGAAGTCTTTCTCTCTCATCAGGAGTGTGTCTCGTTTCCCTCTTTCCCGCAATTCTGATGAATCTGCGAGAGGTTTTCAGAGAGCGCCACTTTGCTGCTCAGAAACGCGCGCGCTTCAACGCGAGAAAAGAGAGAGAGAGAGAGAGAGAAAGAGACGAGAGAGAGCGCGCGCGCGCAAGCGAACACTCTTTACCGACGGAAGTTTCTCTCCTTTGCTCTTTCTCTCTGCCATTACCGCGAGGAATTAACCACCACACGGAAGACGGAATATTCCTTTCTCTCGTGTACGAGGAAAACAGAAAACTCGCATGTTTTCCCTGGGAAACCATCATCATGAAGACGAAGAGGAGGAGGAAGAACCACCGACGCCGATGAACGCGTCGCTCTGGCCTTCCTCGAATACGAATAACAATAATAATAACAACAAAATCGGATCGAGAGAGAACGCCAAGGAGAGGAGTGGTGCGAAGAAGAACAACCAAAACCAATCGAACAACAACGGGATGTCGACGTTCGATTTCGACGTCGATGTGCCCGGGGATTTGGATTGGTTGGATGGGTTTTTGCGAGTCGAAGACGACGAAGACGAGGAGGAGAACGAAAATCAAAACGCGGATCAAGCTTGGGGGGTGGGGAAAGGCGCGGCGTGGAAGACGGAGGCGATAAAAACGACAGGAGGGAAATCCGGCGTGAAGAGAGGGAGAGATGTGGCAACGGCGTCCTCGGCGGAGAAGAAGAAGAAGAAAAACGCGGCGAGCAGTACGAGTAAGAAGAAAACGATTCAGACGACGACGCCGCCGGAGACGACGACGACGAAAGCGGCGAGTAATAATAACAACAACAACAACAACAACGGGAAGAGTAGCACTAGTAATACCAATAATAATAACAACAACAACAATAACGCGGATTCAGATCGGTGTCGATTGCGGTGGACGCCGGAGCTTCACGCGCGGTTTTTGAGATCGGTGAAAACGCTCGGCGGTTTGGATATCGCCACGCCGAAAGGCGTCGTCGAGCTGATGCGAGTGCAAGGGGTGACTATTCAGCACGTGAAATCACACTTGCAAAAGTACAGATTACAAGAGCAGCAAATGAGCAAAGCGACGTCCAACGCGCGATCGAAGGCGTTGAGCATCGGGGAGAGGAGTTTTTTGACGTCCACGTTTGTCGGGCTGCCTCCGATAATCGCCAACGAGGAGAAGGTCATAGCGAAAGTCGCCTCGATTATGAACAATCAACGACCCGGGGCGACTACTTCGCCTCCAAACGCCACCGCGAATAAAAATACTAGTAGTAGTCCTGAAGGTACCGAGAACAACACCGGCAATAGAAACAGTACGCCAGGAGGAGATAATAGCGATGGTACCATCATGTTAGGAGTACCGCCACTGGATGAGGAAGAGAAACGCAGACACATCAAAGCCGCGCGAATGGCTGTTTCGGCAAAGAGAAAGAGGGATAAAGGTTTGCGATTCCCGGACGAGGATGTAAATACCTCAGCGGAATTGGCAAAGCTCGCGGCTGTGAATAAAAAGTTGATCCTTACCAACGACGTTCCCAGAGACGACAATTTTAAGAATAACAACGACACAGACGACGAGGACGTCTTCACGGCGGCTCTTCCTCACATCTCGTCGCCGTTGAAGGCGCCGATGATGATGAAATCAGCTTTAGGCGGCGTTGGCGGCGGCGCGAAGTTGCCCGAAGACGTCTCGGCCGTGCTGCTCAGACAAATCGAGATGCAAAAACAACTGCACGAACAACTCTTGAAACAGCGAAAGTTACAAACGGCCATCGAAGAGCACGGGAAGTATTTACAGAAAATCATGGAGGAATCTGCGACGGAGAAAACGTCCAACTCGTAGTAGCGCGGCGTGATTGATGCGTTTTCTGTATCGTGTATTGAGTGTATCTATGTAAAATTACAGCAAAAAAAATTCCATCGAAGTGAGTCTCGGGCTCCTACTTCTCTCTCTCAAACCTTGCCTTTTCCTCCTCCTTCTCCCCCGGTTCCTCCTTCTCCCCCGGTTGCAATGTTTTCCTCGTTTACAAATCTTCGGAGCATCTCCTGGGCTACTCTTGGTTGATCCAAAGGAACCATGTGCCCGGCCTGGCTCACTTTCACGAACGAGAATCGTCCGTCGTCGTTTTCTATGACTTCTCCACCCGTCCATCCTTCTTCTTCGTCGATAACGAATGGCGACGAAAACTTCTTCGCAAACTCTTCTCTGCCGCTCCACTCCATTTTTCGCGTCCAATCTAAATTGCCGGCGAAATTACAAATAAAATCGCTTTCGCCGGCGTAAATCATCCCTCGCACGCCGTTTTCCAACATTTCCGGAATGAGCGGTTCGTAATCTCTCATCCAGTCCCCCATCATCTTCTCGTGAACCTCCATATTGCACGTCTCCCACTTGCGATTGCCGACGCCGAGCGCCTCTCGAGTCGATTTTTGATTCAGAAATTTCCCGATTGGCGAGAAATCGTAGCATAAATCGCCCACGCATTCTTTTCGAACGTCGTACACGTTAATCGGCTTCCCGCCTTTGTTCTCAGCCGCAATCTGCAGCAACGCGTTTGGAATGTTCTGACAGTACTCCACGGCTTCGATGCACTTTTTCGATACCGTCGCGTTGGAGTATCTCTTACCGTTCTCGTTGTTACATTTTTTCGCTTTCTTCTCGCACGTCTCTAAATATTTCGCGTTCACATCCTCGCCTTGTAACGCTGTCACGATTCCAACTCCAACGGAATACTTCGCGTACGCGGCGTATTGAATTTCCGGATCGGTTAAACCGTTTCCAATTGCGAAGCCTTTCAAATTCAAATTCACGCTCCCTTCGTCGTTCTTCGACGCGACGAAAGCTCTGTGAGCGACCGCCGGAACGTAATGTCCCGCGTAACTCTCGCCGGTGATAAATAACGGATTATCCGCCAATTCCGGCCTGGAGAGGAAAAAGTCTTGAAGAAACTCAAAGATATCGTTGGAAACCGTCTCTTCATCGCGAGCCTCGTCCGTGTTATCCGACGTCCAGCTAAACCCAGTGTTTACCGGCTGATCGACGTAGAGCAGATGACCGACCGTATCCCATCCGTATTTCGTTTCTTTCAAAACGTATTTATCCTCCGAATTTTCGTCTTTGTTTTCAATCACTTCGAACGGTCCATTTTCCGCGAACGCGGCGAGCTCAGAGGAGCAACCCGGGCCTCCCGTCATCCAAAGTACGACCGGAACTTTCTCTTCGCCTCCTTTTCTACCTCCTTTACTCGCTTCTCCTCCTCCTCGGTGTTCAAAGAACATGTAAAACATGTGCGCGTCGTGCGTCGTTCGATTCAACTTAAAATACCCCGCCGCGCGTTCCAAAGGCGTAGCGTTAGTATTACTCGCCGTCTCCTTTTCCTCGTCTGAGAAAATGATATTCCCGGGAGGAAACGCCATCGATTTCTCTCGCAACCGACTCGTTTTCTGCGTCCAAAGAACACCACCGTCGTCATCGTCTGTTTTCTTTGATTCTCCAACTGCACCGGCGAAGACGAGGAGATCTCGTTCATTCCTCTCAAAATCGGGAAAGAGGTCAACGACGTCTTCTTTCTCGTCGTAAGAAGAATACGGACGACCGGAGACGAATACAGACGACGACACAGACGCCAGAAAAAGGAGAAAAAGAAGCGTCTTCTTCCGCGACTTTCCGCCGCTTCTTCCTCTTCCTCTCATCTCTGGGTCGTCTCGCTTTTAACTGAATTTTCTCCTTTTGCGAGATTTACGTTTGCACTCCGAATATCGTCGAAAAATGCGTCTTTCAGATTGAATGACAACGAGAGGATGACTCCAGGACAACAACAACGACACCGATAGCTCAACGAATAGTGAGCTCGACTTGATCGCTCTCTGTTATTACTACTACTAATGGCGATTTATCCAAGAGATTTTTATTCTTCTTTGGAGAGCAAAAGTGGACCAAAAAATCGACTGATGAAAAAGAAGCAAAAGAGGACAAAAAAACCAACGAGAGAGAAAAGAAGCAGAGATCGCCTCTTCGCCTCATCAATCATCACAAAACACACACGCTCTCTTACACTCTCTATATATATTTAAAACACCATGGGCATCACGTTCGCGAAATTGTTCCAGCGCCTCTTTTCGAAGAAGGAAATGCGCATTTTGATGGTGCGTTTGGGAGACGTTCTGGTTTTTCGGTCGTTTGTTTAGCGGTTTCTTTCTTTCTCTTTCATTTTTTCTCTACCGCGCGAATTCGTTCGCTCTTTCGTTTTTGTGGGCGAAAGAGCAGCGAGAGAGAGGAGAGATTTTTGAATCGCGATGATTTTTACGCGCGCGTTGTGTTCCTCCTCAACGTGCCGCGCTTGGATGCGAAGCGCGCGCGTGGGAGAATGAGACGCGTTTACATGCGCGCAATATGAACGCATCGTTCGATCGAATTGATTCTCGCGGGAAAGACGTGGAACCAACCGCGAATCTCGTCGGTTCGTTTTCAAAGCGCGTGCAGCACGGAGGAGTCCCTCTTTCGCCTAAAAATTTTGGTTCACTTTTACGAGAGACGTTTTTCGAGTCGATTTTAGCACTGACGCTCTCATCTCTCTTTTTTTACTCTAAACGCGGAACACACACACACAGGTTGGTCTCGATGCCGCCGGTAAAACCACCATCTTATACAAACTTAAGCTCGGAGAAATCGTGACGACGATTCCGACCATCGGTACGTTTTCGGTTTTCCTCCTTCGCGTCTTTACGAACGGGTTCTTTTCCCCTCGTTTTTTTGTCTTTCACTACTTTGCGCTTAAAATTGGGATCGAGCGGGCGAACGAGAAACCGCAAAAGCTCTCGTCCACTCGTTTTCTTTCGACTTTGAGCGACCGAAAACGACCAAAAACAGAGAGGAGGGAGTTGCAAGTCAAAAAAAAAACTTATTTTTACTATCTCGCGTTCAATATAACAACTCACCACGATCTTACCGAACCACTGAAAACGATACAGGTTTCAACGTCGAAACGGTCGAATACAAGAACATTTCGTTCACGGTGTGGGATGTCGGAGGACAAGACAAAATTCGTCCGTTGTGGAGACACTACTTCCAAAACACGCAAGGCTTGATCTTCGTCGTGGATAGTAACGATCGCGACCGTATTTCCGAGGCGAGAGATGAACTTCACCGCATGCTCAACGAAGACGAACTCCGCGACGCGGTGTTGTTGGTCTTTGCGAACAAGCAAGATTTGCCGAACGCGATGACTGCGGCTGAAATTACGGACAAACTCGGATTACACTCGTTGAGACAAAGACACTGGTTCATTCAATCTACGTGCGCGACTTCGGGCGAAGGCTTGTACGAAGGTTTGGACTGGCTTTCGACGAACATTGCAAACAACTAATAGAAAAACGGAGAGAGTGGGAAAGAGAGAGAGTGGGAAAGAGAGAGAGAGAGAGAGAGAGAAAGTGGGGGGTGGAGAACGAGAGGAAGAGAGTTGGAGAGATCGAGAGAGAAAGGAAACCGTCTTATCAGAATTTGAAGAGAAAGAAAGCTGTATTTAGTAATAATAAAATATTGATTGTTTGTTTAGAGGGAGAGAAAGAGAGAAAGAGAGAATGTAGAGTAAGAAATGAGGAGGAGAGGAATATATCGAATCAGAGCGCGAAGCACTCGAGAAGAGAGTACACGACGAGGACGACGATGAAGCCGCGACGTGCGGCGAGTCGCAACAAAAGTCGTTTGCGCCCACCGTTCTTTTTCGCACATATATAAAAATTAGCCGGATGTTTTAGTAATAAAGGCGTATNTAATAAGATAAGAGCATACGCGCACATACATACACATACATACACGTTACACAGAATCATCACCTCTAATTTTCGCTATTCTCTTCTAACTTTACTCGACGTCGTCCGCGTTCAACGAGTTACTACGCCCCCGGCGACGACGACATCGATGTATTCCTCTGATTATACTCCTCCGCTAATTTCATCAACTCTTTCGGGTCTATTCTTCGACTCCCTTCACTCATTGTCGTGCTCAAATATACCCTCTTAATATAATTCGATATCGCTGGCGCGCCTTTCCCTTTCGGTCTGTTTTGCAAAACGCTCGCCATCAAACACGACGCGTTTTCTACGATGGCGTCCTCCTCAAAACTCGTCTTCCCAATCCCAGCGTGCACGATCGAATTCTTCTCCGCTCTGTACTCCACTCTCCCTCCACTCTTCGCATCTCTCACCGCCTTCCCAACCTCCGCGGTTAACGTTCCAACTTTCGGATTCGGCATCAACCCTTTCGGCCCGAGCGTCCTCGCCAAGCCGGAACTTTTCAGTTTCGGCACGATCCCCGGCGTCGCCACGCACACGTTCACTTTATTCAAATCCTCAAACTTCCCGCTCTTAATTTGTTCAATCAACTCTTCACCTCCAACCGCGTCTGCCCCGGCCTGTCTCGCCATCTCCCGATCCTCCTCGTTCTCCGCGAACGCCAACACGTAAAATTTTTTCCCCGTCCCGTTCGGTAAGTTGCACGTCCCTCGAACAATCATGTCCGACCGTTTCGGATTCACCCCTAACCGAATGGACATCTCCACCGTCTGGTCGAACTTCTTCTTTCCTCCCATAGCTTCTTTCGCCCACTGAACGGCAGAGCGCACGTCCGAGATCGGCGTCGTCGTTCCGTCGTCGTTTACCACCGTCGCTCGGTACATCGGCTGCGGCAGTTTCCCCGCGAGGAGGTGAAACACGTCCTCCTTTTCACCACCACCGCCTTCTTCGTTTTGCGCTTTTTCTGTCGCCGCCGTTGAAAACAGAGACGACGAAAACGCTGCTCTGAACGTGGTGGTATTGCTGCTCGCGTTCGAAGTCCTCGCTCTCGTCGAGAGGAAGAGGAGGAAGAGATGCTTGCCTCGTTCGAGCGATGATGATGGTTTTTGCAACAACGGGGCCATGTGGTAATTCTTCTTTATTCGCGTGCGTTTGTGTGCGGAGTAAATCGTTGAGCAACTCGCGTCCGACGACCGAACAGAGAGAGAGAGTGGGCGAACACTTTTAACCGCTCGTCGTCGTCTTCGGTGCAAATTCACCTCTCACGCTCTGGATGATCTCAACAAAGAGTGTGGCGCGACAAAAGCCACCGCGTGTGTTTGTTCGTTTGTTCAAGCTTTTGTCTGACAAAAAGAACGCTTTGACTACTGAGAGAGTAAGGGAGAGTACCCTTTTCTTTCTTAAAATTTAGGGTTTAAGTGCGTACGTCCTACTCACATTTGAAGCTCTGAGTGCTTCTTTCGTACTCCGAAACAGAAGAGAGATCTCTTTCGTTCGTTCTCTCGAGACCGCAGAAATTCTCTCTCTCTCCCTGTAAAGGTATATTTCCATCGTCATCATCATCATCAGACGACGACCGAGGCCGCGAACGACGAACAAAAAAGAGACGAGATCTAACTCCGCTTCTAGCTGCGATGACGACGACGACGACGACCACGACGACCGAGAGAAAACAAAACTCGAGCAGATCGTTCCCTTCCTTCGCGAAGAAGAAGTCAAACGAGACGAAAAACGACGATTCGAACAAAAAATCGTTCACCCGAGATGACGTCGCGAAACACAATCGCTCGAACGATTGTTGGGTCGTCGTCCACGATCGCGCGTACGACGTGACGAAATTCGTCCCGAAACATCCCGGGGGGAACATGATTCACGTCAACGCGGGCGGGGAGTGCACGGCGCTCTTTGAGTCCTACCATCCGCTGAAAGCGAGGAAGGTGCTGGAGAAATTTTATGTCGGAGACGTGGTGGGTGATGAGGAAAAGGAGGAAGAAGACGAACGCGGAGCGAGGAGAAGAACGACTTCGATTTCGACGACGACGACGTCGACGAAGGAAAACAAACAGAAGTCAAAATCTGAAATGAAAGCACCAAAGTACAGATCGAACGGCGAAGAGGACGAGTTTCATTACGAGTGCAAACGAGCGGCGGAGAAATACTTTAAAGAGAACGCGTTAGACCCGAGAGAACATCCGGAAATGTGGGCAAAGTCGGTCGCGATTTTATCCGGAGTCGTTTTGTTTCATTACTTATCGTTTTTTAGCGCAAACGTGGCGTTTTTCCCGTTGGCGTGCGTGTTTGCGGTGTTGCACGGAGTGTGTAAAGCTGAAGTTGGGGTGTCTATTCAGCACGACGCCAATCACGGGGCGTATTCGAAGAATAAGAAAGTTTTGCACGCGATGCAGTTGACGTTGGACATCGTCGGCGCGAGTTCGTTCATGTGGAAACAGCAACACGTGGTTGGACATCACGCGTTCACGAACGTAGAAGATATCGATCCAGACATTCGATGCGACGAGAAGAACGACGTGAGACGAGTGAATTACATGCAACCGCACGCGTTTTTCCACAAGGCGCAACACGTGTATTTAGCGCTCATGTACGGATTGTTGTCGTTTAAATCGTGCTTTTTCGACGACTTCTCCGCGAGAAAGAACAATAAAATCGGATGGGTCACGGTCCCGAAATTCGAACGACGAGAAGCCGTCGAGTTTTGGGGATCCAAAGCCGTCTGGGCGTTTTACTACCTCTACTTGCCCTTCAAGTACTCCCCGCACAACGACTCGTACGCGAAGCTCTTCGCGTTGTGGACGCTGACTGAATTCACCACCGGATGGCTCCTCGCGTTCATGTTCCAAGTCGCTCACGTCACTCCAGACGTGGAATTTTTCAAAGTGGACGAAAAAACTGGCGTCATTAGCTCGAACAAATCTTGGGCGGAAGCGCAACTCGCCTCCTCGGCGGATTTCGCGCACGGGAGCAAATTCTGGACCCACTTCTCCGGCGGATTAAACTACCAAGTCATCCACCACCTCTTCCCTGGCGTTTGCCACGTCCACTACCCGCAATTAGCGCCGCTCGTCATGGACGTGTGCAAAAAACGAGGATTGGAATACGTCGTTTACCCGACGTTTTGGGCCGCTTTGCGAGCGCACTTTCGCCACTTAAAAAACGTCGGCGGCGGAGCCTTCAAAGTGCCGAGTCTTCACACCGTAGGTTAATAATACTAATACTAATGATAACACAAAACGAATACATACGCGCACACGCATCGCATCGCGCTCGTCGTCTTTTTTCAACTCGTCCATCGNGGTTGTTCTCTTCTCGGTTTTTCCTCTCGCGTGCGAAAATCCGCACTTCCGAGACGCACGAAACACAACTTTTATTCAATTTCAGTCAGCTCACACGAGAGAGATGCCGCCCGTGGTCAAAGACGAGAGGAAGAGTGGAATACGCGGTCTTTTCAAGACCACCGCGCTTGCCACGGTTGTCGCCACCTTGACGAACGTCTTCTTCTGGAGTAAGAAGAAGAAACCGGCGGTGAAGACTGTCACTTTGCACAAGACGCAAATTCGTAAACTGTACAGACGAGTGTGGAACCAACCGGAGCAGATTTCCCGCGATCACGCGTGCTCGGAGTACATCCACCCGGAGCACATCTTGATCGATCCATCGAATCCGAACCCAAAACCAGGCGTGGAATCGTACTGCAACGGGGTGAACGCTTTGAGGCAAGCGTTACCGACGATTAAGATGTACATCGACGATATGATCGAGCAAGGGTGTAAAGTGGCCGTGCAGTTAAGCTTCGTGGCGAGTTTAGGGGAGAGAAAAGCGAAGTGGACAGGGACGGCGGTGATGGAATTCGAGGACGATTTGATCGTCAAGACGTGGATTAACACGGATAGTATCAGCGCGATGATTCAGTTAGGGTTGGTGAATGATTTGTTGAGGACGAATAGCGGTATCGGGAGCGAAGTCGCGACGACGACGGCGGGAGGAGCGAAAATTACGAACAAGGTGCCGTTGAGAAGAGATAAAGAGGCGGTGGCCGCGGCGCAGGCGCTTTTGGGGAGAACCGAGGAGCACCCGACCGAGGTGTTAACTGGGAAGGAATGGTTGGAATATTTCGACGCGATTCAAGAGGAGGAATGGGAACACGGGAGTCAGATGAGTCAGAAAGAATTGGAGCTGCAACACGACGATTTAAGCGGGTTGGACGTGGTGGTTTAGGCCACTCTTTGCTGTACATACTACACGCTACTACTACTACTACTACTACTACTACTATTGTTATTATACTAGAACACATCGATTAGTTTTTAATGCTATCTAAAGTCTAATGTCACATACATATCTAAAACGACTTTGGATTCTTTATTATGCCTTCTCCCCGCGCCGAGCGAACTTTTTCTTTAAACTCCCAAAGATTCTTTGACATAGTCTACCGTGATGAGTTGAGTGACGACGATGAGAACAGTCATTGGTATTCTTTGTCTCAAGCCTACGAACAAACCAGAAACCGAGTTGTCGTCGTCAACAAACGCTTCGCACTCTTTTTCTTCCTCGTCTTCTTTACAATATCGTCGCGTCATAATCGTATCCCCGGGCTGAGATGCTACCGTTGCGAGTACCCCCGCTGCAATCGCTGACATCAATCTCAACGCAAAAAACAACTCTCCGTCCCCTTCTTCTCCTCCGTATACTCCCAGCGTCCCCTTTACGAACCCATTCACGAGGACGTCGTACGACACCAATTGCACCGCAGTGTACGGGATCATTTTCAAATACACCGGCAACAAACTCTCCGCTATGTCCTCTAGAAAAGCGTCAAATTCTTCGCCAACCGCTGCGAACAAACTCTTTTCCCGCGCGTACGTCTCGCTCTCCACAATCTTCACTCTCGCTCTTTCAAACGGTACCAACGCGAAGCTACCGACCGCCTCCGCTACCATCGCCGCCAACACCAACTGCGCGATATTCCCTCCGCCGTGAAAATAATATCGTTTCAACGTTTCAAAGCCGCCATATTTACACCCACCCTGTATCAAATATCCAAAAAATGTGGCCCCTAATCCTCGAGTTAACGCTCTCGCGCCTTCGTCTTTGACGATTTTTCGCGCCAGTTCCCTCGCGCTCGCATTCGATTTCAACTCCGGATTTAATTGTACTTTCGTTTTAATGACGTCCAAAGGCACCGATAAGCAATGGCTCGCAAAACATCCGATGCCGCCGGCGGAAAAGTATTTCAAAACCGCCAGGACGATTTCTTCTTCGCCATTGTGAAGCTCCTGGAGAGACGCCCTCGTCGTCCTCGTCTTGGTAAACTTCCTTTTCTTCTTCTTCNTTNCCTTTTGGGGAAGCGGCGAAGAAAGGTGTTGCCCTTTTGGGGAAGAAGAAGATGACGACGAAGGACGGAGCATCGCGCCGAGACGAACGCGCATCATCATCTCGCCACAGAGGAGGAGGAAGAGGAGGAAAAGGAGGAGGAGGAGGGCGTTTGATTTCTGTCAAAAAACGAACGCTCCGCCAAAAAGAAGTGAGGGTGGATAAAAGAGGTGTGCATTTGATATCTACTTTAGTTTCAAGTTTTACGAGACACCAGTCTTCTCTCTCTCTAAGTCCTCGACCGTCTCAAAAACCCATCGATTTCGCGGACTAACCCGTCCAGATTCTCCAACTCTTGCACTTTCCTCTGGCTCCCGTCTTCGGCGGTGGCGGCGCCGCTGCCGGGTAAGACGGTCTCCCTGACGTCGTCGAACAAACCTCTCAAAGCGCCGAGAGGACTCGGATCGTCTTTGCGAATGCCGAACGAATCGAAAAGGGTCGTCGACGCGTCGAAGGCGATGTTGGCGGAATCGACGATAGACTCGGGGAGAATTTCAGTCGGTAACGGCTGCCAGAGCGGGGAGATGTGATCGCCGGGTTGCGTTTTGACGCTGAAATCAGCCACTCCGTTCGCGCCGCCGGTTTCGCTACTACTTTCGTTGCTGCCGCTACTACTTCCGCTACTACTTCTACCGCCGCTATTCACTTCCGTCAAGACCGCGGCTAAAACCGCCGTCTCGTCGATCGTATCGTCCCGAAACTTAATCAACAACGTGTTCGGTCCGGAATAATATTTTTTAATCAACTCCTTCGCCTCCTCCGGCGTCGGCTGGAACTCCTTCCTCCCGTTGCTCACGTCCAACAACAACGGCTCCAACTGATCCACCACGGTCAACAACTCCTTCACCGCTTCCGGCGCGAAACTTCTCACGTTCCTATCGACGTCCCTCAAACTTTCTCTCAACGGCGATGCCGCTAACGGCTGCAACACCGGCGATATCGCGGATAAACCAGGCACAAAAACCTCCGCAAACAACGGCACCGCGTCCGTCGCCGGTTTGTTGTTGTACGAAATCAACACCAACGCCTCTCGATTCAACTCGTACCGAGAATTAATCAACGCGTGAACGTGCGCGCCCATCGAGTGCCCGATCGAAACTACCGGTAACGTCTGTAAATCCGCGTCCAACTTTGCAAACGCGCGATCGAACTTAAACTGGCAATCGTCCACCACTCGCAAGTGGTCGAAACTCAGCTCGTACGGCGTCGCGACGACCACGCACGAGGATCGCGCGGCGAGCTTTTCCAGAAAAACGCGATACGTGAGCTGAGGAGACGCACCCACGAACGCACCGCCGATGAAATGGCACACGCACGTTGGTTTCTTCTTCGACTTCGAGAACGAAGACGACACAGACGACGACTCTTCCGCCACGGCTTCCTCCTCCTCCTCTTCCTCCTTTTCGCTCCCCCCAAAGTTAAAGACGCCTTCTTTCGTCGGATCAAACACCCACGAATCGTCCACTTTGCGCCAACCTCTGCTTTCCGCGCCTTTCGTCGCTTCCGCTAAAGCTTCCAGCGATCGTTCGAGGTCTTTGAACGGTGTCGTTTCCGTGGTCGTCGTTCGCGAAGAATCCTCCGAACGTGATGACGACGACGACACGAGCGACTTCCCAAAAGCATTTCTTCTCGTTGTTTTTGTTGTTGTTCTTCTTCCTCGAGAGGAGACGAAGACCGCAGGGTGTGCTGCTGCCGCTGAAGATGACATGCTGGGGTGTCGTTCAGTGCTCTGAACAGTATCGAGTGCGGAGAAAATAGCGCGCGCAAATTGAAGTTGAGAAAAGAAATGTAAGACAATTAATTGTGTGTTGTTTTCCTGGAGCAGTCGAAAAGTGAAGCGACGAAAGGAGGATGCGTAAAAGCTACACATACTACGCGTATATATATCGTTTAAAATTACTTCAACGGAACAAACTTCTCGCCACCAATACCTGCTCTGCCGTGCGAAATCGGCTTGTACGTGATGGCATACTCCGCTAAATAAGTGCCCACCATCTCCGGCTTGATTTCAACCGTGTTGAACACTTTCCCGTTATACACGCCGACGATGGCGCCAATCATCTCCGGCACGATGATCATGTTTCTCAAATGCGTTCTGATCGTTTCTGGCTTGTCCATCCCTTGCACCTCTCTCTTCGCCTTGCGGAGCTTCTTCACCAACGCCAACGGTTTGCGGCCGAGACCTCTGCGGAATCGACGTCTTTGGCGAGCGCAAAAGAGTTCGACCAATTTGTCCGTTTTCAATTCGAGGAGTTGTTCGAGGTCGACGCCGCGGTAGGAGAACTTTTTAAACGCTTTCTTCGTCTTTTTGGACGGGTCGGTGACCAAGGCGTCTTCTTCGGACGTGTCTTTCGGCTGTTTATTATAATTCATCGTATGAACATATGAAAGAGAGAGAGAAAACAAGACGCTTTGGTTAGTATTTGCTTGGACAGAGGAAAGAGAGAGAAGCCCCAAAACGGGAGCGAAAAGAAAAAAAGCCGTCATCAGCGCGCGCTGTCCACCACCACCCAAACAACACCACCGCCGGCGAACGAACGTCGTTCGCGTGCAAAAACATTACGCGTTTCATCCAAATCCGCGCGTTCCGTTCGCGTTCCACCTTCGCGACGGGAGACGGGAGCGGAGCGAAACGTCATCATTTTTGCGCGTCGTTTTCCCAGTGCGTGTTGTGAGCGCAGCATTTCCAAAGAGAGAAAAAGAGAGAACGGGGGCCCTTATAAGCCGCCTCTGCCTTCTTTGCGAACGAGCGTTCTCCTCTTTCTCTCTCGATTCGAACGAGAGCGAGATTCTTCTTTCGCGAATTTTTGCGTGACAACACGGAGAGACCCCGCGAGGGATGCTCCTGCGCGCGAGTAGAGACGTACCATGATAAATTCTTTTACTAAAGTGTGCGCGAAAGTTGTTGCGAATTTTTACGTGGAAGTGCGTCACAAAAAAAGACCAAAAGAGGCAGAAACGACTCATCATGGGGAGTAATACAGAGCGCTGACTTTGACTCTTTTTCGCGGAGAAAGAAAACAGAGAGAGAGAGAGAAAGAGAGAGAGTGAGGCCCTTAGGAGTGTTTTTTGAGAGCAACTGAAAACGCGTTCGTGAGAGACACGAACGAGCGCGACACGAATCAAACTTTGCGGTGAAATGGAACGAGAAGAAGAGGAAGAAGAATTGGTAAAGAAGAAGCTTCGCGACGAGAAGGAAAGCGGCAAAAATTCTTCCTGGGTGGACTTGGAACCGCTCTTGCTCGAATGCTCGCTTCAAATGCGATCGGGAGAACTGATCCACCAAAAGTCGTTCGGTTTGTTCGAGGCGATGTCGGCGGTGGAAATCATGGATCCGAAGATGGACTGCGGGTGCGTGACCGGCGGCGGTGGTTTTGGTGAAACGTCGTCCTTAAAAGAGGAGGACGA
>JGI20151J14362_10000699_pt1 | contig 24838 bp, 20 predicted proteins | sample COG_01_FD_14362 | JGI IMG/M metagenome (IMG submission 14362)
TCCTGCTTGCTCAGCTGGCCCCCCAGGAATGGCAGCAACCACCATCAACGTGTCGCGTTGAATGATAAACTCCACGCCAATTCCTTCAAAGTTGCCTTCCATCGGTTCAGCCATTGCGGCAAGCTCCTCAGCAGAAATGAAGAGGCTATGTGGATCCAATTCCTCCAAAACAGCCTCCAATGCAACTTGCTCAAGCTCTTCGCGGACCACCGGGTCAACGTACATCTGCTCCACCCGATCCAACACACCATCCAACGCATTTCGAGGACTCAAACGTTCAAACCCTGAACCGTCTGAACCCCCCGTATTGATGCCGATGTAAACGCCCAAAATGAGAATCAGGGCATAGGCCAGCGGTTGCCAGGAAGGCGCCAAAGATTTGTGGGGAGGTTGCTCCATGGTCTATTCTAACTCCTCAACTTCTGCTGATGTTCTAGCTGGATACAATCCACTCCGGCTTGGCTTAAAAAATCCAACCCTTCGGCGTCCTTGTACCTGTTTTTATAGACAACGCGGCTAATTCCCGCCTGAAGAATCAACTTTGAACATTCTCGGCAGGGAGACATCGTTATGTACAGGGTGGATCCAACTGCGCTGTTGTTGGATCGCGCCAGTTTGGTGATGGCATTGGCCTCGGCATGCAGGACATACCACTCGGTTTCACCCGCGTCGTTTTCGCACACATTGGGGAAGCCCGTCGGTGTCCCATTGAATCCATCTGCAATGATCATTCGATCTTTAACAATCAACGCACCCACCTGCTTTCTGGAGCAATGCGAAAGTTTCGCCCACTCAACGGCCATGCGCATGTACGCTTCATCGTAGCGCATTTGCTTCAAAATGTCAGAGTTGTGGGGCAAATCAAGTTCCAATGGAGAAGACAATTTGAGACCGCAAAGGTACGGGTCTATGCGTTGCTTCGTAGTTTGGTCCTTCAGAAAGAATGACAAATGCGCATTTACACGCGAACAGGTGACGACGGAACCACTTCCCTCTTTGGAGGCCAGCGACTCAGCAAGGACGATTTGCGCATCGAGGCGTACGGCACACTCGATGAATTGAATGTCTGCATCGGTGCATTGGGAGCACATGCAGCAGTGACTGATTCCCCCGATCTTCCTTTCCTCCGATCGGTCCAATCCGATGTGTTCTCATGGGGAAGCCATCTTGCTACCACCGACCCCAAAATGGCTCAGCACCTTCCCGTGGTTCCAAGCGAGCGAATTGCTGAAATGGAAGCTTGGATGGATGAGAAAAATGAAGCCTTGGATGCGCTGACTCAATTTCTGCTCCCTGGAGGCCATGCTGCAATAGCTGACGCACACGCTTGCCGGGTCGTATGTCGAAGAGCTGAGCGTCGCGTAATTTCTCTTTCGAGCAATGCTGATATTCCAGAAGGTCTTCTCGCCTACCTCAATCGCTTGAGCGATGTGTTTTTTGTGTGGAGTCGGGTCCTTCACCAAGCACTGAATGTGACAGAAATTCCCTGGAAATCGGCTCCCTGAGCCCCCAAAACGTGCAAAAAGGAGGTGTTTAGGCTTGGTTTACAAGGTTTTTCTTGGAAGTGAAAGCGATTCTTCTATTTTTGCGCGCTGAAGACACCACCCATGTATTGGACACTTGAATTGGCTTCGTATCTCGAAGATGCCCCATGGCCCGCTAGCAAAGACGAGCTGATTGACTTCGCCATGCGCGCAGGCGCGCCCCTCGAAGTCGTCGAAAACTTGCAGCAACTCGAAGACGAGGGCGATGCGTTTGAAACCATCGAGGACATTTGGCCTGATTACCCGAGCAAGGAGGACTTCTTTTTCAACGAAGACGAATACTAGCGTTGCCCTTCACGCGAGATGGCCTTTAATCCGGCACTCGTCAATTTTCCATTCAACCATTCAGGGTCAAGTTCTGCGCCAAGGGAACGATAAAATCCGATAGCCGGCGCATTCCATTCGAGTACCTGCCACTCCATACGGCCGAAATCTCGATCAGCGCATGCCTTCGCAATCGTCAAAAAAAGCGCTTTGCCCACACCCAATCCCCGGTAGTCTTCTTGGACGACCAAATCTTCTAAGTACCCACATTTGCCTTTCCAAGTGCTGTACTTGGTGTACCACAAGGCCATGCCGACGACCTTTCCTTCGATCTCTGCAACAATCAATTCATAGATGGGATTCGCACCAAAGCCGTCTTCAAGTAAACATTCAGCTGTATTGGTCACCTCATCTTCCGCTCGCTCATAAATCGCCAACTCAACAATGAGCGCGTGAACAGCTTGAACATCATCCTTGGTGCCCTTGCGGACAGTGAATGCTTCTGCATGTTTTGCCATTCCCCAAAGCTACCTGTTCATCCCATTCTGTCAAACTGATTTTTTGTTCTAATTTGCATCATGAATATTGAAAATTTGGTCGCTCTGGACGTCGTCTTAGCAGTGGTCCTTGCATGGTCCATGTTCAACGGCTTTCGGAAAGGCCTCATCATTAAAGTCGCATCCATTGTCGCTCTGTTTTTGGGAGTTTATGCGGGGTTCCACTTTTCATCCGCTGCAGCGAATTGGTTGAATGGACAATTTGATTGGACCGGAAGAACGGTGGAAATTGGTGCGTTCGTATTGACGTTTCTGGCCGTAGTTGTTGGGGTGCATTTGTTAGCTCGGCTATTAGAAAAAATGGTCGATTTAACGGCGCTCAGCGTGATTAACAAGCTCGGCGGAATGCTGATGGGATTGGTACAAGTCATCCTTCTTCTCAGCGTTTTAACCTACGCGCTTGACAGCGTATTTGGACCGAGAAAATGGTTGCCTGAAGAACAAGTAGAAGCTTCAGTGCTCTATCCCGAAATTGAAAAAGCCATCGAATACCTCATTCCCGAAATGAACCACAACAGTCCTTGGGATCAATTCCGAGATCGGCTAGAAGATGGTGTAGAAGGTTTAGAAGAGGCCGTTGAATCGAGTGGATTGACCCGCGATTAAACCACGCCCATTTGTGTCTTAAGCTGGGCGATTTTTTGGTCAAGTGCGTGCATCACAGCATCGTATGACCCCACTGCTTTCCACATTTCTGGCATCATCCTGACGGAAAAATAAAACTTAATCTTGGGTTCCGTTCCACTGGGACGTGCGGTGACGATTGATTGGCCATCCGTTACCAATTGAACCACATTGGACGCCGGGAAATCCATCGGTCGAGTCGTGCCCTCGGACAAATTGTGCACGCGTTGTGAAGCATAATCACGCACCTCGACCACGCGTTCACCAGCCAAAACTGCCGGTGGATCTTCCCTAAATCCCTCCATTTGCTTTGCGATTTCCGCCTTGCCCGCCCGACCTTGTTTGGTTTGGGAGACCAGGGCTTCCTTGAACGCACCGTGCTTGGCATGAATTTGTGCCAAACGCCCCAACAAATCTGTTCCTTCGTTCGCCGCAACATCGGCTAACTCGCAAAGCAAACAGGCCGCGGCCACTGCATCCTTATCTCTGACAGAATCGCCAATCATGTATCCATAGCTTTCTTCTCCTCCTACAATGAACCGACCCGTTCCCTCCGCTTCGCGGATGGCCGCGGCGATCCATTTGAATCCCGTAAGTGTCTCTTTCACTCGCAACCCCGCATCCAAGCCTATGGAGCCCATCAGATCCGATGTGACAATGGTATTCGCGACGAAATCACCTTCTTTCAAGGAACCGTTTCGCTGACGCTCGGAAACTACGTAATCCACAAGCAGCGCACCTGTCTCGTTTCCATTCAACAGCCGCCATCCTCCCGGGGAAGCTGCATCCGGAACGGCAATGCCCACCCGATCAGCATCGGGGTCGGTTCCCAACACCAATTGAGCGTCAACCGTCTTTGCCAGTTCAATCGCCGCAGACAGGGCTGCTCCTTCCTCGGGATTGGGACTGTGAACCGTGGGAAAATCCCCATCGGGCTGGCGTTGATTTTCAACGATGTGGACGTTACGAAAACCCGCGGCAGCGAGTGCTGGAATCACCGAGACCGAACCTGTGCCATGAAGTGGGGTGTAAACAATACTTAAATCCGATCCACCTGATCGAAGAGCGTCACTCAATCGCAGATCCAATACCGTTTGTAAATAGGCGTTATCCGCCTCTTTTCCCAACCAATGAATGCGTTCTTGTGCAACTGAATCACTGCCCCATTTTACCTGGTCCGGCCCAGCAACTGCGCGCACCTCAGCAATGATTCCCGCGTCGTGAGGAGGTACGATTTGTCCTCCGTCGCTCCAATACACTTTGTAACCATTGTATTCCTTGGGATTGTGGCTCGCCGTGACAACAATGCCCGCCGTGCAATTCAAGTGCCGCACGCTGAAAGAAAGTTGAGGAGTGGGCCGCAAAGCAGAAAACAAATGAACCTCAATGCCATTGCCTGCCATGACATCAGCGGCGACCTTGGCGAAAAAATCACTTTGGTTACGTGAATCGTGCGCTATGGCAATCGATGCTCCTTCTGGAACTGAGCGGAGGATATAATTTGCCAATCCCTGCGTAGCCTGAGCCACGGTGTATTTATTCATGCGGTTGGTCCCTGGCCCCATCAGTCCGCGCAATCCGCCTGTACCAAATTCTAAGTCCGTGTAAAAAGCCTCGACCAATGGTTCACCTCCCGCTCTCACCATCAACTGAACCTCATCCTGGGTTGCTTGATCAAACGGTGGATTCATCCATGCATTGGCCCTTTCCAAGGCTACTTCATTCAAGTTCTCACTTTTCATCTTTTTTCGCGTTTTCATTCGCTTTAACCTCATTCTTTAATTCCATCTCCCATGGCACAATAGGCAACTTCAATGCCTTTGCAAATGGCGTCCCATCCAAGTAGGAGTAACTCGGACGCTTAGCCGGGGTCGGGTATTCTGCCGTTGTGCATGGTGAAGTATCAACCTCCAATCCGTATTCCAAAAAAATCGCCCGAGCAAATTCAAACCACGTCGTGGGCCCTTCCGTGCTGTAATGCCACATTCCCGATGGAACCCGGTCGGGGTGCGTTGCCAATGCCATGAGGGCTTCAGCAAATGGCCTTGCGGCAGTTGGAGCGCCTTGCTGGTCATGCACAATCCGTAAGCTTTTGCCCTCTCTCCCTAACCGAAGCATCGTTTGCATGAAGTTTGATCCTCGGACGTCGTACAACCAGGCCACGCGCACAATCCACCAATCGGAAGAATTCACTGATTCAAAGGCATTCCGGACACGCTGTTCACCCTCGTGCTTTGTGCGGGCATATACGCCCTGCGGATTCGGCTCATCCTCCGGTCGATAAGGCTGACAGGCTTCTCCATCAAAGACATAATCCGTGCTAATATGGATCAAATCGATGCCGTTCTCAGCACATGCTTGTGCCAACAGTCCGGGTGCCACGGCATTGATTTGATGGGCCAATTCCGGTTCCGACTCTGCCAAATCCACTGCAGTATAAGCCGCAGCATTGATGATAACGTCCGGACGATGAACTTCGATGGCCCGTTGGATGGACTGCGTGTCAGCGATATCCAATTCCGTGCGGCTCAAAGAAACAAGGTGAATTTGTGCATCGTTCGACCGTTCCGATAACCTTGATCCCAATTGGCCATTGGCCCCTGTCACCATCACTTTGCGCATACTCGAAGGTAGAGATTTCTGTCTAGCCATTTGCTCGCATCGCCTCCACGGGTTCCATTTCTGCAGCTCGCTTTGCTGGGGCCAAACCGGCTAATAAACCTGAGGCCACTGCAACGCTCAGGGCAATGACTACCCGAGATGGGTGAACATTCAATGCAAATCCAATGTCCACAGCATTCACCATGAGCACGATGGATTGAATGGCGAGAAGTGCAAACAGCGCACCTATGACGCACAACGCGACGGCTTCAAACAGGAATTGCAGCAGAATAAAATTAGATTTTGCACCGATGGCCTTTTGGACTCCAATGATGCGGGTGCGTTCACGAACGCTCACGAACATGATGTTCGCAATGCTAAAGCACCCCACCAAGATGGCAAAGATGCCAATGAACCAACCCCCGTATTCCACTTGCTGAAAAATCGAGTCCAACACGGAGGTCAGCATGTCAATTTGATTGATCGAGAAATCTTCTTCCTCCCGAGGTCGCAAGCGACGAACTGACCGAAACTGTTGGACAATTTCATCCGACAATTCAGCCGTTGTCACTCCATTTTTCGGCTTCACCATAATGCTAGTGCCCATCCCATAATCCATGATGCGGTGTCCGAATTTTGCAGGAACAAGCGCCGCACGGTCGAATCCATCGTTGATCACAGATGCACCCTGCTGGGCGAACACCCCTACAATTTGAAGGCGCTGCCCCTTTGCCTCAATGGTTTGACCTATGGCGTTCTCACTGCCTGTCAACTCTACTGCGACATCGTGGCCGACAACAGTTACGGCTCGACCAGCAGCGACTTCCATGGGTGAAAAGTATCGACCATGAGCAATATCCAGGGCAATCACATCCTCGTACCCTTCCGAAACGGCAACAATGCCTGTGCCCTCAATCCGGCTATTCTGGGATTCAAGGGCAAGCATCGTCTTCGCTTGGAAAACCACTTTTTTTGCTGAATTCAAGCGCTCTTCGAGCAACTCCGCATCGCCCAAACTGACCTCTCGACGTTGAACGTATTTCCACCACGGGTACTCCTCATCGAATGCCCAGGGCCACTTCTGAATGAAAAGCACCTCGTCATCGAGCATATTGAATGTGCTTTTCAGTCCATCTTCGAGCGAGTCAACGACCGCAAAAACCGCCGTAATCATAAAGATACCTACCATCACACCGAGCAAAGAAAGTAGCGTGCGCAAACGGTTGGTGACAATTGCTGACCAAGCAAAGGCAAAACTCTCATACAACAATCGAAGCCACAGCATGATACAAAGCTAATTCCAAGCACCGTTCGCCCCTCATATGTTGATGTTTAATTGTAATTTCGTCGCTTACTAGTCGTTCTCATAACCAACTTCATCATGACCGCTCCCCGCCGCATTCAATCCGCGCTTATTTCCGTTTTCCATAAAGAAGGTCTTGAGCCGATTGTTGAACAACTTCAGCGACTGGGCATCACGATGTATTCGACAGGAGGAACCCAAAAAGCTTTGGAGGCCATGGGCGCTGAAGTCGTTCCAGTTGAAGAGGTCACCAACTACCCCTCCATTCTTGGAGGACGTGTCAAAACACTCCACCCAAAGGTCTTTGGCGGCATCTTAAATCGCAGAGAAGAGGCGAATGACATTGCCCAAATGGAAGAGTACGCCCTTCCCCAGATTGACTTGGTCATTGTTGACTTGTATCCTTTTGAGGCGACGGTTGCCCAAGGTGGAAGCCATAGCGAGATCATCGAAAAAATTGACATCGGAGGCATTTCGTTGATTCGAGCGGCCGCCAAGAACTTCCAAGATGTAGCCATTGTTTCGAGCCAAGACGACTATGGCACCCTGCTGGATTTATTGTCGAATGGTGAAGGGGTCACTACCCTCGAAGAACGGCAAGCACTGGCAACTCGGGCGTTTAGGATCAGTTCACATTACGATACGCGGATTCATGCTTGGATGCAAGGAGGTGCCAAGATTGATACCCTCAATTTGTCAGAAATGGAGGGTCGTGCATTGCGTTATGGTGAAAACCCCCACCAAGCAGGGCGATTTTTCGGAGATTTGGATGGGTTGTTCGATCAATTGAACGGCAAAGCGCTTTCATACAACAACCTTTTGGATGTTGATGCCGCTGTTCAATTGATGGGGGAGTTCACCTTGGACGACCCCACTTTTGCGGTGATGAAGCACAACAACGCCTGCGGTGTTGCCACCCGTGCCACTGTGCTGGAAGCATGGAATGATGCGCTGGCGGGAGATCCTGTATCGGCCTTTGGAGGCGTTTTGATTTGCAACCGACCCATCGATGCCGCTACGGCAACTGCGATGCATGAATTATTCTTTGAAGTGGCCATTGCACCTGGATTTGATGCCGATGCATTGGACATTTTGAGCCAAAAGAAGAACCGAATTTTACTTGTCCAAAAGCCCTGTGAAATGCCACAAGTTGGTGTACGGTCGGCATTGAATGGGTTTTTAGTCCAAGCGTGCGATGCCAAAACGGAAACAAAAGAGGACTTGACTTTGGCTACTGCCTCTGCGGCGACCGAGGCGGAATTGAGCGACCTTTTGTTTGCCATGAAATTGGCAAAACATACCCGTTCCAATACCATTGTATTTGCCAAGAATCAACAACTCTGTGGAAGCGGAACCGGACAAACGAGTCGAGTGGACGCTCTCAAGCAAGCCGTGGTGAAGGCGCGAAGTTTCGGATTTGAGTTGGATGGTGCCGTGATGGCTTCCGATGCTTTCTTCCCATTTCCCGATTGTGTGGAGCTTGCTGATGATGCTGGAATTACCGCGGTTATCCAGCCTGGGGGTTCGGTCAAAGATCAATTGAGCATCGATTACTGCGATGCGCATGGCCTCGCAATGTACATGACTGGAACTCGCCACTTTCGGCACTGATTTGCTGCCGATTACCCGCTTTAAAAGAGCTCCAGATTTGTGAAAAATTTGATGGGAATTCCTTCTTCGCGGTGCGTATATTTGAGTGTTCACTTCGTCTTCCTTAATACGCCTGTTTTCCATGGGATTGTTCAATTTTTTCATGCAGGAGATCGCCATCGATCTCGGGACTGCCAACACCATCATCTATTTTGAAGACAAAGTTGTCGTGGATGAGCCGAGCATAGTCGCTAAAGACCGGTTGACCAATCGCGTCGTGGCCATTGGGCGCCTCGCTCAGCAGATGCATGGAAAGACCCATAAAAACATCGAGACGATTCGGCCCTTGAAGGATGGCGTGATCGCGGATTTCCAAGCCGCAGAAGAGATGATCAAAGGCATGATCAAAATGATGAACAAACGCAAATCGTGGTTCACGCCCTCCCTGCGCATGGTCATTTGCATTCCTTCCGGAATCACCGAAGTTGAAAAACGCGCCGTGGGTGACAGTGCGGAACATGCCGGAGGAAAAGACGTATACCTCATCCACGAACCGATGGCAGCGGCGATCGGCATTGGCATAGACGTTGAAGAGCCCATGGGCAATATGATCATTGACATCGGAGGAGGCACGTCTGAAATCGCGGTCATCGCGCTGGGAGGAATCGTTACCGACAAAAACATCCGGGTAGCAGGGGACGAATTCACATCAGACATCGAAGAATACATGCGCCGTCAGCACAACATCCTGATTGGTGAACGTACGGCCGAACAAATCAAGATTGAGGTCGGCGCTGCAACTGCTGAATTGGATAATCCCCCCGATGATTATCCTGTGCGAGGCCGAGACTTGATGACCGGTATTCCAAAAGAGATCCTTGTTTCTCACATAGAGATTGCTCAAGCTTTGGACAAAAGCATTTCAAAAATTGAAGAAGCAATCCACAGCGCTCTTGAACAGACTCCCCCTGAACTCTCCGCAGACATTTACAAGACTGGCATCTATTTGGCCGGAGGAGGAGCCTTACTCAGAGGGTTGGACAAACGCATATCGGCGCGCACGAAACTTCCGGTTCATGTGGCTGAAGATCCCCTGCATGCGGTAGCAAAAGGAACCTCCATTGCGCTGAAAAACATCGATCGTTTCACTTTCTTGATGCGCAACTAAGTCGGCAACGTTCAGACATGCGCAACCTCTGGAATCTCATCACTCAATACCATATCGCGCTGGTTTTTTTCGCGCTGCAAGCCCTGGCGCTTGGTTGGTTCGTTTCGAGTCATGGGTACCCGCGCGGGAAATGGGTGCAGCGGTCCTTGGCTTGGCAAGGTGCATGGAACCAACAAATGGGTCAGTGGAGTCGATTGGTTGAACTCGATGCGCTCAACCGGGAATTGCTTGCCGAAAACGCCAAACTTCGATCGTCCATGTACCGAACGGAGAATACGGGACGCGAGATTTCCATACACTCAGCACAAGTCGTCCGATTCACATGGACATCTTCTGCAAATCATTTCATTTTAAATCAGGGATCGAAAAATGGCCTCAAACCCGGGATGGGTGTCAGTCAAAATGGAATTGCATTGGGGCGCATTATAGAGGCATCAGATCATTTTTCCTTGGCGCTCCCCATCATCAACCAAGAGGTAGAATGGAGCGCACGGATTGGCTCCGCCGGACCAGTTGCACGGTTGCTATGGGATGCGCATGACATTGGGCGTGCGCAACTCCAAGACCTTCCCCGAAGCGCAACATTTTCACCAGGAGACTCCGTTTTAACCTCTGGGTTTCAGGGGTACTTTCCTGCAGGAATGCTCATCGGTTGGATTGCTGATGAGACGCCTGAATTTGACGGACAATTTTTGACCATCGGCATCGAACTTGCCGCCGATTTTCGATCCCTGAATTATGTTGAGGCCATGTCCATTATGGACTGGGAGTCCATCGAGGCGCTCTCCCAATCAACGCCCAATTCTGGATCATGAATGCCCGCTTTGCGCCTTACCTCCGCGTGCTTCTACCGCTCATTTTGCAGGTGGTTTTTTTCCAGTATGTCACCTTGGTAGAAGGGTGGTGGTATTTAGGGTTCCACCTGCTCGGAATCCTACTCCTTCCGCTTCAACGGTCGGGCCTTTTCGTTTTGTTGTTTTCGGCGGGAATGGGCGCCACGCTAGATTTCACTTGCCACGGAGGTGGGCTATTCATGTCTTCTGCGGTGTTTATGGGATTGTTCATTCCCATTGTCAACCGGCTACTTGCACCCCGAGAAGGCTATGAAATAACAGACCAACCCACTATTTCATATATGGGGAGTCGCTGGTTCATCGCACGAGCCCTTCTTTTGTTGTTCATTCATAACGTTTGGATGTTCTCCATTGAAGCTGGCCGTTGGGACTTATTGCTCCTCGCGTGGGGCAAAGCAACAACCTCCGCCGTCTTCACTGCTGCAGTCTTTGCATTGACTCTGCTGCTCACACAGCGCAAAGTACGTTCGCGATGAAACTCAGGGAACGGCAGTTGGTGATTGGCGGCATTTTTGTCCTCATTACATTCATTTTTATCGGACGGCTCATTCAGATGCAACTCTTTTCCAGCGAATGGAAAGAATATGCTGCCCGGCTCACGGAAGAAACAGAACGGTTAGAGCCGGCCCGTGGTTTGATGCTTGATCGAAATGGCCAGATCCTGCTCAACAACATGGCGGGTTACGACATCTGGTTTACGCCGCGTAAATGCCGCACAGCAGGTGGTCTCGATACGCTCGCCTTCGCGCAAATACTCGGCATCACCCGACCTGAATTGGAGCGTGAATTCAGACGAGCCGAAGCTTACGCCTCGTATAGACCATCCATCATTTACAAACAGCTCCCCGCTGAGCATTTTGCCCGAATCGCAGGAGAGCTCTATCGGTTTCCTGGCGCTGAAGTGAGAAGAAGGACCATCCGCACCAATCCAACCGGACTGGCCAGTCACCTTGTCGGAGAATACCGCGAGGTCGATCAAAACGATATGGCTACGAATCCAAACTATCGGCTGGGAGATTACAAAGGCAAGTCAGGTCTCGAACTACAATGGGACCAAGCCCTGCAAGGCAAACGCGGCATTCGCCACCACATCGTTGACATTCGCAACGATTACCGAGCTCCTGCACAAGAGGGATTATTGGACACCCTCCCGACCCCTGGACTGGACATCCAATTGACGTTGGATTTGGATTTACAAGCTTATAGTGAGAACATCATGGCCAACAAACGAGGGGCCATTGTGGCCATCGAACCCTCCACGGGGGAAGTCCTTGCCATGGTCAGTGCCCCGAGCTATGCCACCGATTTACTTACAGGACGGGAACGCGGTTCGAATTACGACAGCCTGCTCAACCACCCACGCAAGCCGCTTTTCAACCGAACCCTTCGAGCGACTTATCGTCCGGGCAGTATTTTTAAAATGATCCAGGGTCTGATCGCTTTGGAGAAAGGCGTCATTCGGCCCTCCAGCCGAATAACCTGCGACCGAAACATCATTGGATGCCATGGCAGCCACACCCTGGATAATTTAGAAGAGGCCATTGCGCATTCATGCAATCCTTATTTTCATGAGGTCATGAAGCGGATGATCCAAGACGGATCATCCGGGAGCGTCTTCAGTGACGCCCACAAAAACCTGGGAGCGTGGTCGGAGTCCATTCGAGCCTTTGGGTTGGGGACAAACCTCGGTGGACATTTTACTGCACTGCGCTCAGGGACCGTGCCTGACACAACTGATTATGATCGGATGTATGGTCGCAAACGATGGGCCTATTCAACCATCTATTCGATTTCAATTGGAGAAGGGGAATTACTCACCACACCCATTCACATGGCCAACTTGGCCGCTGTTCTGGCCAATAGAGGACATTACATCTCGCCGCACGTCATTCAGAGCGTGGGAGGTCAAGGTAAACCAGCGGAAATGGAACAACGATTCGACACCCAGATTGATCCGATTCACTTCGAAACGGTCATTGGTGCTATGGCGAAGGTGGTCACGTCGGATGATGGAACCGGTCGACGAGCCCAAGTGCCGGGCTTTGAGGTCTGCGGCAAAACGGGTACGGTTCAAAATTCAACTGGCAACCATTCTGTATTCATCGCCTTTGCGCCAAAGGACAACCCCCAAATCGCCTTGAGCGTTTACGTCGAAAATGCCGGAGCTGGAGGAGATTGGGCAGCGCCGATTGCGAGTTTAATCATCGAACGGTACCTCAGCGGCGTCGTCGAACAACACGAAAAAGAAGCACGGATTCTGCAGGCAACCTATCCATTTCCGGAATCACCCTTATGAGACGCACGGTTCCCATCATTCAACGCATCGATTGGCTTACCGTAGCCATGGTGATCATCCTCATGGCCTTGGGACTATTCAACGTCGCCAGCGCCACTGCCGGAGCAGACTCAGTGGATTGGTTCGATTGGGGAAGCAAACAAGGAAAGCAATTTATGTGGGTGGCTTTGGCAATTCTGTTGGGAGCGCTCGTTCTGATCATTGAGGGAGAATTCTTCATTCGAACAGCCGCTATCTATTACGTACTCAACCTCATTCTTTTGGTTGCCGTGTTAGCTGTTGGACGAACAATTGGCGGAGCAAAATCATGGTTCAATTTTGGCAGCATCGGCATACAGCCCTCAGAATTTGCCAAAACAGGGACCGCACTGATGTTGGCCTGGCTTTTAAGCCGAAGCAATGAGCGGATGAGCAATCGAAATAACTTGATCAAAGCGATTCTGATTGTGGCCATTCCCGCTGGTTTAATTCTTCTGCAACCCGATGCGGGAACGGTACTGGTATTTGGTGGAATGATCCTGGTCTTTTACCGTGAGGGATTATCGGGTAACGTCCTCATTGCCGTATTCTGCGCTTTGCTGATCACCGTTGCCACAATTTTGACCGGTGCGAGCAGTTTTACCTATCCCTTTATTGGCACCTCATCCGCTGTTGGCATTCTCTGGGTTATCCTCGCAATCCTCGGGACCTTTATCTGGGCGATGACTCCGCAATGGGTTCTTCCGCGAAAACGAAAACGAGTGAGGCGTAGCGTGATTTTCTCATTCATTGCCGGCCTTGCCATGAGTGCTGCATTGCATACTGGTTTGGAGGAAGTCCTCAAACCTCACCAGAAGGATCGCATTCACGTACTCTTTGGCATAGATGTCGGAAATCCTGATGCAGATTACAACATTCGGCATGCCCGGGCGGCAATCAGTTCCGGAGCTTGGACCGGAAAAGGGTACTTGCAAGGACCCATGACCGCGTATGGCTTCGTTCCAGAGCAAGAAACGGACTTCATTTTCTGCACAATCGGAGAAGAATGGGGCTTCATCGGTACGGTTTTCACGCTGCTGCTTTTCACCTGTTTACTGCTCCGAATCCTCCATTTAGCAGAGCGACAACGGAGTGACTTTACACGCATCTTTGCTTATGCTGCTGCGAGCGTTCTCTTCATGCATTATTTGATCAACATTGGCATGGTCCTCGGATTAGCCCCTGTCATTGGAATTCCTTTGCCCTTTATTAGTGCAGGGGGATCGTCCATGCTGGGTTTCACCTTGCTCATTTTTATTCTGTTACGGCTTGACGCCGAGAGGTTCACTGTTCTTCGTTAATCTATATTATAGTTTATTTCATCGACTAAAATATTGATTTTATTTTTTTTATAGAGGTCGTTTCACTATATTTGTATGTGCTTTGTTTAGAATAGAAATAACCCCATTGCTGCCCGTTCAATCGGAAGCAATGAGGTTTTTTTATTCCCTAATTCAAAGCGAGCAAAACAATCAAACCGGAGACCCCGTGCCATTTGGCATGGGGTTTTTGCTGACTTAAAGCCCCAACAATACCTCTTCGGGACTCTTGCCCGTGAAGAGCAATCGTTCAGGTTGCTCGATCATTTCTTTGATCGCATACAGGAAGCTCACACTTTCCTTGCCGTCAATGATGCGGTGATCGTAGCTCAATGCCACATACATGACAGGGCGAATTTCAACCTGACCATTGATCGCCACGGGACGCTCTACGATGTTATGCATTCCGAGAATGGCACTCTGGGGAGGATTAATGATTGGCGTTGACAACATGGATCCGAAAACCCCACCATTGGTAATTGTAAACGTACCTCCAGTCATTTCATCGATGCCCAACTCTCCGTCTCGCGCCCGAATCGCCAATCGTTTTATTTCTGCTTCAATCTGAGCGAGGCTCAAGGTTTCGGCATTGCGAACTACAGGAACCATGAGTCCTTTGGGAGAACTCACGGCAATGCCTATGTCAGCATACTCAGGCAGGATGACCTCCTTACCATCAATCATTCCATTCACAGCTGGAAATTGAGAAATCGCATGGGTTACCGCTTTCGTGAAAAAACTCATGAACCCGAGCCCTACGCCGTGCTCTTCCCGAAATGCCTCCTTGTATTTTTTGCGTAAATCCATGACCGGCTTCATGTCAACCTCATTGAAGGTGGTTAGCATGGCCGTCTCATTTTTTACCCCAACCAATCGTTCTGCTACCTTGCGACGAAGCATGGACATTTTCTCGCGTCGCACATCCCGAGAACCGCCCCAACCTTGAGCAGAGGCGCCTTCAAAACCGCTCGCTAGCGCGTTCAACACATCCTGCTTTAGGATTCGGCCATCCCTGCCGGTTCCTTTTACTTGGCCCTGTTTCAGACCGGCATCCGCCATCAGCTTTTTGGCAGCAGGAGACGGGTGGTCCGAGGCATGATGCCCCGCGGTATTCGCGGGAGTTGGTGCCGGTTGTGCCGCCTTGGGGGCTGCTGCAGGGGCTGCTGCAGGAACCGCTACCGGAACTGCCGCAGGTGCTTCAACATTTTTCGGGGGTTTCGCAGAGGTATCGATCAAGCAGCATACGGCTCCGACTTCTACCGTGTCACCTTCTTCCGCTTTAAGCGTGATGACACCTGCAGCTTCTGCGGGCAATTCCAACGTCGCTTTATCGGAATCTACTTCCGCGATGGCCTGGTCTTTTTGGACGTAGTCACCGTCCGCGACCAACCAAGCTGCTATTTCAACTTCACTGATGGACTCCCCGGGACTGGGGACTTTCATTTCGAGCTGGGACATCTTTAAAGCTATTTAGAAAAATGCGATTCTGTACAAATAACGAACGAAGCGGCAAACGAATAAAGCAATCAATGGGATTTCTTCACCAACACCGTGTTCACTCAGTGAGCATAGGAAAAAACCTCGTCGATGATCGCCGTTTGACGTTGAGCGTGCAATTCTGAACTTCCAGAGGCCGGGCTTGCACTGATGCTTCGGCAAATGACGCTCAAAGGAACTTGGGTGAAATGTTGCAACATGAAGGACCATGCGCCCATATTTTGTGGCTCTTCTTGAACCCAGATAAAATTCGCTTCGGCTCCATAGCGCTTCACAATTCCATCCAGTTCATCTGCTGGCAACGGATGCAGCTGCTCGAGTCGCACAAAAGCCATATTGTCCGCAGCGTGCTCATCCAAGCGTTCTAAAAGGTCGTAATAAATTTTCCCGGAGCAAAGCACGACGGTATCCACAGCCTTCGTCTCTTTCGGCGTCGAAATCCGCGGGTCGTCGATGACTTTTTGGAACCCCCCTTTGGCCATCTGGCTCAGCTGAGAAACCGCTTTGGGGTAACGTAGGAGCTTTTTAGGAGTAAATATTACCAGCGGTTTTCGGAAATCCAGCTTGACTTGTCGCCTCAAGAGGTGGAAGTAATTAGCCGGTTCTGTGACATTGCAGACGAATAAATTGTCTCCACTGCCCAATTGTAAAAACCGCTCCATCCGACCAGAGCTGTGCTCCGAGCCCATTCCTTCGTAACCATGCGGCAGCAATAAGGTCAGGCCATTCATTGTTCGCCACTTATCCTCTGCAGCGCTCAAAAATTGATCAAATAAAATCTGAGCACCGTTGTTAAAATCACCAAACTGTGCTTCCCAGATTGTCAGCCCGTTGGGGACTGCAAAAGCGTAGCCGTAATCAAAACCGGCAACAGCATACTCACTCAGCAGTGAATTGTAAATGGTCAATTTCTCCTGGCCCTTGGCGAGCAAATTCAGCGGAATGATTTCTTCTTCGCTGTCTTCAGTTTTCACAACTGCATGGCGGTGAGAGAAAGTGCCCCGTTCCACATCTTGTCCGCTAATCCTCACAGGATGCCCCTCGGTGAGCAACGTAGCATAGGCTAACAGCTCACCAATTGCCCAATCCAGCCGATCCTCTTCAATCATTTTCAACCGATCCCGCATCAAGCGCTGAACTTTGCGGTAATAGCTTTTCCCTTCAGGCAATGTTGACATTGCAATGGCCAATTTTTTCAATTGGGACACGGAAACTGCCGTCTTGGGATTCTTATGGAGTGCCTTGGTGTCAGCGACTTTGTACGCTTTCCACAAATCGCTCAAGAAGTCTTCGACACTCGCTTTGGTCTTCTTCTGCGCCTTTTCAAAAGCCTGCTCCATTCGAGCGAGTTGAACATCCCGAACTTGCTCTACATCGGATGCTTGCATCGAACCGTCCGAGATCAATCGGTTCATGTACAATTTGAGCGGATTTTCATGTTTCGCAATGGCTCGGTACAATTGAGGCTGCGTAAACATCGGCTCATCGCCTTCGTTGTGACCGTACTTTCGGTAACCCAATAAATCGACGAAGACGTCCCGGTTCCAGCGTTGTCGGTACCACAAGGCAATCCGCATGACTTGAACCACATCTTCCGCATCATCGGCGTTCACATGAAAAACCAAGGATTGAGTCACCTTGCCAACATCCGTGCAATAAATGGAGCTTCGACCGTCGAGGTAGTTTGTCGTAAAGCCAACTTGATTATTCACCACAATGTGCACAGTACCTCCCGTTCGGTACCCATCGAGTTGAGCCATCTGTGCCATCTCATAAACGACTCCTTGCCCGGAAAGTGCAGCATCTCCGTGGATGAGGATCGGCAATACCGCCTTTTCATCCCCACCAAGTGACTCAATCCGAGCACGTGACAGCCCTTGAACAACCGGCCCCACCGCCTCTAAATGAGAGGGGTTCGGAGCAAGTGATATGGTTACGTCTTCTCCTGAATCCGCCTTGAGCAGTCGGGAGTAGCCCAAGTGGTACTTGACGTCGCCGTCGAAATCTCCCTCTTCATCATAAGATTTCCCCGAAAACTCGCAAAAAATCTCTTCGTAGGGCTTACCCAAAATATGGGCCAAAGTCGATAACCTGCCTCGATGAGCCATGCCGATAAACACCTCCTTTACCCCTTGCTTTGTTCCTTCTTCAACCACGGCATCGAGCGCAGCAATAAGCGTTTCGCCACCTTCCAATGAGAATCGCTTTTGGCCTACAAATTTCTTCTGTAAAAATTCCTCGAATAGCGTTGCTTGAGCGAGCTTTTTCAGGATTTGAACGCGATCGGCCACGTCAATCCTCGGTCTGTTGGCAAGCTCAATGTGCTCCCGCACCCAGGCTCGACGTTCCACGTCTTGGATCATCACGTATTCAATCCCGATGCTATTGCAATAGGTCAATTCCAAGTGCTCGATGATGTCCTTTAATTTCGCAGGACCTATGCCCACTTCATTGCCCGCCTGAAAAACAGTTTCCAAATCCGTGCTTGAAAGGCCAAAGGTTTCAAGACTCAAATCCGGCTGATAACTGCGGCGTGCGCGGACCGGGTTCGTCTTGGTGAACAAGTGACCCCGCTCCCGATATCCTTGAATCAATCCAATAACTTGGAATTCTTTCTGAGTAATCGGAGAAGGTTGATCCTCTCCATAAGAGGACGTCGCCAAATCGAATCCTTTGAAGAAAAGCTGCCAGCTCGAGTCCACGGACTCGGGGTTTGCTCGGTACTGAGCGTACAGGGATTCGATGGCTTGGGGTTCAGCTTGGCTGATAAAGTCTAAAGGGTCCATGCGGACGATACGTAGTTTCGAGCTCCAAAGATACACCCGTGCCTTCAGACCCGAAAAGAAAAGAGCTTGAAGGTCATTCCGAAATTTGATCTTTCGGCAATGCCTGGCCAAACGTCCAGCGCATCCACACCTTCAATGCCGCTCGCTCCAAGGACTTTTCCGCAAGAATCTGGGCTGCTTTTGGCCGTTCGTGTTGACTCAAAATTTCTCCCATCAACCCCTCGCCCAAGTCCAAGCGATAGAACGAAGCAAAGAGCGCGCTTGCATCACCCTCCAAGCCCCAAACAATTTCGTCTACCAGCAATTGGAGGAGGTTGACCGATGCAGAATGAACCCGCTCGGCATCCCACTGAAAGTCCTTGATCAATTGATCTTGTACTTGACGTTGAAAAGCCTCAATCGTCCGTCCTTCAGGAAGTTTCCGGTTGCTAAGCCAGGCACCGAGCACTTTTTCTCCCATTAGGATTTTCTCTGCGTCACGAGTCCCGCCAAAAATCCGAACCATTCCCGGTGTTCATCGCTGAGTTGAAGGCGGTCCATGCAGGCCATTGCTCTGTCCACCTGCTCGTTCATCAATTGCTTCGCAGCCACTTCCGCTCCAGCGGATTGCATCGCTGAACGTATGGCCTCAATTTTACCCGTGGCATCCGAGCGGTTTCCGTCCCAAGACGCCAATGCTCGACGGGCTTCCTCTCCCCCGTTCTCCGCGGTGTATAGTCGTAAAAATGTTTTCTTGTCAGCCAAGATATCCCCGCCTATTTGCTTGCCTACAGCCTCTCCCCCAAAGGTATCCAGCAGGTCGTCTTGCATTTGAAACGCCAGACCCAATTGTTCCCCCATCTCAACCCAAATGGCGGTGCGTTCCGGGGTTGCTCCTGCAGCAATTGCACCGACTCCCAATGACGCCGCCACCAAAACCGAAGTCTTTAACCGAATCATCTCCAAGTATTCTTCGACCGAAACATCCTGCCGGGTTTCAAATGCCATATCCGATTGCTGACCCAAACAAACTTCCAGCGCCGTCTGGTTGAACAATTCAAGTGCTCGGGGGAGCGCCTCAGCATTCAACTCCAAAAAGGCGATGTGTGCCAATGTGTACATGGCGTCTCCAGACAGAATCGCCGTGCTTTCATCCCACTTTGTATGCACCGTGTCTTGGCCTCTTCGTTTGGGCGCTTCATCCATGATGTCATCGTGCATCAGTGTGAAGTTGTGAAACAATTCCACGCCCAAAGCCGCCGGCATGGCGACACTCAACGAATGGCCTTCTGCTTCTGCTGCCGACAACGCGAGCACCGCACGCAATCGCTTGCCGCCAAGTTGCATCAAGTAGTGAACAGGCGCGTACAGTCCGTCACCTTTGTCTGCTGGCCAACGATTCAAAAACGCCGTCAACGCGGCATTAGCCTCTGATTTAAGTCGATTCAGGTTGGGATGCGTCATATGAAGCGTACTTACTATGGGTCACTGTTTTCCCCGTCTTAACTGCTCCAACAGGTAATCGCCATAACCTGATTTACGCAACGGTTCCGCAACGGATTCAAGTTGTGAATCAGTGATGTAGCCCATGCGCCAGGCGATTTCTTCGATGCAACCAATTTTCAATCCCTGACGCTCCTCAATCACTTGAACGTAGAGTGATGCCTGCATCAAAGATTCATGTGTTCCCGTATCGAGCCATGCCATGCCGCGGTCCATTTTTGAAACAAATAATTTTCCCGCTTCAAGGTAGGCCTTGTTGACATCCGTAATCTCGTATTCTCCCCGCTCACTTGGCTCCAACTCCGAGGCGATTTGCACCACGTCATTGTCGTAAAAGTATAAGCCAGGAACTGCGAAATTCGAAGGCGGATTTTGAGGCTTTTCGATGATGCTCACCGCGCGGTCCTGCTCGTCAAACGATACGACGCCATATCGCTCAGGATCGTTGACGTAGTAAGCGTAAACAATCGCGCCTTCAGGATCTGTATTCGCCCGCAATTGCCGCCCGAAGCTTTTGCCATAAAAAATATTATCTCCGAGCACCAATGCCACCTTTTCATTCCCAATAAAGTCTGCACCGATAACAAAGGCCTGAGCCAAGCCATTCGGCTCGGGTTGCTCTGCGTACGTCAAGGCACAACCAATTAGAGAACCATCGCCCAATAACCGTCGAAAACCTGGCAAATCTTCAGGCGTACTGATGATCAGAATTTCCTTGATCCCGCTCAACATCAAAGTCGAGAGGGGGTAATAAATCATCGGCTTGTCAAAAACCGGCATCAGTTGCTTTGAGACAGCTTTTGTTAGCGGCCAAAGGCGGGTGCCGGATCCGCCGGCGAGGATGATTCCTTTCATTACGACTGTTTTTTTGAAGGCGCTGATGCGCGTTTATTGACCAATCCATCGTGCCGTTCCTCCCCTTTTCCGGGAGAAAGACCTTGCTGAATTTCAAGTTCTTCTAACTCGATGTCTTCCTCTTCGTCCAGAATGGAGAAGAAAGGTTCCTTAAAGGATTTGGTGGTCAACGTTTTTTCAAACTGCAACAACAGAGAGGGCAATAAGAGCAGATTCGTCGTCATCGCAACACCGAGGGTAATCGACACCAAAACACCCAAGAAACGGGTGCCCTCAAAGGTGGACAAGGCAAACATCAAAAAACCAAAGAACAGCACGATGCTCGTATACATCATGCTCACTCCAGTTTCTTTGAGTGCGAGCAAAACCGCTTCGCTGATGTTCCACCCTTTTGTATTCAATTCTTGACGGTACTTGGCCAAAAAGTGAATGGTATCATCCACCGAAATTCCAAATGCGATGCTGAAAACCAGCACCGTGGATGGTTTAATCGGAATCCCCAACCACCCCATGAATCCCGCAGTAAAGAGAAGTGGGAACAGGTTAGGAACGAGAGCGATCGCCACCATGCGGGCAGACTTGAACAGCATCGCCATCATCATCGCGATAACGCAAATGGCCAAAACGATGGAGATCCCCAAATTCTGAACCATGTACGTGGTTCCTTTTAGATAAGCTACACTCGTACCCGTCATAGTCAGGTCGTAGCTGCTTGGAGGAAAAATACTGTCAATGCGCGGCTCAATGTCATTTAAAAGACTGCGCATTTCCTGGGTTCCGACATCGGCCATTTGTACGCTTACTCTCGTGATGGCGCGCGTAGAATCAAAAAAGTTCGACGTAACGTCCTGTGCCACTGATGAGCCTTCTGCTGCATCCGCTGAGCCTCTGAGCCAAGGCCCAAACTGAGTTTTCTCCATGCCCAGTCTCGGAAGACGGTAGTTTTTGGGGTGACCATTTTTAAAAGCCTGAAACGCGAATTTCGTGGCGTCTGCGGCGCTCACTGAACGGCTAAACTCGGGGTATTCACGGAGGACATCTTGCAACTTTTCAATGCGCTTCATTGACGCGTTGCTCGTTGCTCCATTGGGCTTCCCGGTATCCACCATCACTTCGAAAGGCATCGAACCTCCGAACCGAGCCTCTATCCATTTCAAGTCCTGGATCACCCGATCCTGATCAGGCAGGTCATCAACGATGTTGCCAGTGGTCTGGATTTGGAGCAATCCCGTCAAACTGAACAACAGGACCATCGCTGAACCCACATACACTTTGGGTCGGTGATTTTGAACAATGTGCGCCAACCGATTCACAAACGAGAACATCCAGCGGCGATCTAAATGTTCCGTGTGCCGGGACTTTGGGGCTGGAAGCCACGTCATCAGCGCAGGAATGACCACAATGGATATGACAAACATGCCCATAATGTTCACTGCGGTCACCACCCCAAATTCTTTCAAAACATCACTTCGCGTGAAAATGAACGTAGCAAAACCAAGCGCCGTAGTGAAGTTGGTCAACAACGTAGCATTTCCCACCTTGACAATCATGCGTTGCAACGCCATTGCCTTATTGCCATGCCGCTTATACTCCCCGTGGTATTTATTGACCAAGTAGATGCAATTGGGTACGCCAATCACAATCATCAAGGGCGGTATCAGGCTCGTCATAAGGCTCAGCCTGTAATCAAGCAAGGCCATGCTGCCGAGCGAAAAAACCACGCCGATACTCACCACAACCATGCTCACTCCCATTACCACGGGGTTCCGGAAGAACAAAAACAAGAGCAGAGCCGTCACCAGAAATGCTGCCCCAATGAAATACCCGATCTCATCCTTGACCTTATTGGTCATTTGAATTCGAATGAATGGCAAACCGCTGAGGGCCAAATTGACCCCGTGTTCCTCGCCCCAAGCATCTGTCAGCGCTGTTACGTCTTCAACAATGGTCCCACGCCGCTCTGAATTGAATAGCTCAGGATTCATGAACACCGTCATGAGCGTAGCCGTGCGTTCTTTATTATAAAGCAAACCTTCATAGAACGGCAAGTCAAATAGCCGTGCAAAAAAGGCGTCAGTTTCTGCCTGAGACAACTCATTTTTCAGCCTTGGCGAAGCCAAAAGTGGCCGAATCACAAAACGACGATCCGTTGTATCCTTGACCACATCAGATGCCAGAGTAAAACAGAACACACTGTCGACCATTGCAACAGGAACCGGATTATCTCGCCCGTCGTCTGTGGTATCCCGGCGGACATCCATGTTCCGAATGGATTGGGCCAACGCATCCCATGCCAGAAGGCCTTCGGGAGATTTCAGCGGATCCAATTCGGAACCGATCAGCATCACATTTCCTTCGGCTCCAAAAATTTCCTTGAACCGTTCATAGGCAATCGCCGTCGAATCTGTTTTGGGCAGGAGTCCTCCAAATTCGTATTGCAGCTGCAATTTAGGGACCTGGAGGCCCATGAAGACCGTTCCGATGCCAAGCAGCAATAACATCGCCAAACGCTGCCGGATTAGGATGGCGGCAATTCGCGTCCACATCAGGCTAAAAAATTTACGTTTTGTTTCGACTCGGTCATTGTGCAATCTCTCTAAAATCCGGGCGATTTCAATTGCCTCGGATTGAAGTGCAAAGTAAAGGGAAAAACCATCGAGCGTATCACTGCCACTTCGTCATTACAGATGTTACCTTTGTGACATGGAATCTTATGATGTCATTGTTATTGGGAGTGGCCCCGGTGGATACGTCGCGGCCATCCGAGCAGCTCAATTAGGCAAAAAAACAGCCTTGGTCGAAAAATACAACTCCCTTGGCGGGACATGCTTGAATGTAGGCTGCATTCCTTCGAAGGCGCTGCTCGACAGCTCCGAACATTATCACCAGGCTGCACATCAATTTGAAACCCACGGCATTCACACCGGTGGACTCAAACTGGATTTCAAACGCATGATCGCACGAAAAAGCGAGGTGGTTGAACAAACGGTGGGAGGCATCGACTTCTTGATGAAGAAGAACAACATCACCGTTCTTCATGGAATGGGCAGTTTTAAGGATGCCCACACCATTGAAGTGAAGCCAACCAAAGGCAAAGCTTTCAGCGTGAAAGGAAATCACATCATCCTGGCAACGGGTTCAAAGCCCGCCTCCCTTCCATTTATCACGCTTGACAAAAAGCGTGTCATCACATCGACAGAGGCTCTGTCCTTATCATCCTTACCAAAGAGCATNGTCGTCATTGGAGGCGGAGTGATTGGCTTAGAACTCGGAAGCGTCTATGCTCGATTGGGGACAGAAGTGCATGTCGTGGAATACCAAAACTCCATCATCCCGACCATGGACCGGGGAATGGGCAAAGAATTGATGCGCAGCATGAAAAANCTCGGCGTCAAATTTCACTTACAGCATGGCGTAAAGCAAGTGAAAGCCACGTCCAAAAGCGTTTCGGTCAAAGCGNATGACAAGAAAGGCAATGAGGTCGAATGGAAAGCTGACTATTGCTTGGTTTCAGTCGGGCGGCGTCCATACACCGATGGGTTGAACCTCGAAGCGGCCGGTTTGTCCACGGATGAACGAGGACGCATCGCTGTTAACGACCAAATGCGCACATCCGTTCCCCACATTTTTGCCATTGGCGACGTCGTTCGGGGCGCCATGTTGGCTCATAAGGCAGAGGAAGAAGGTGTGGTGGCAGCGGAAGTGATTGCTGGCGAGCACCCACACATCGATTACAACCTCATCCCCAATGTTGTTTATACATGGCCCGAAGTTGCGGGCGTAGGTCAAACGGAAGAGCAACTCAAAGCGGATTCCGTGCCTTACAAAAGCGGAAGTTTTCCATTCAAGGCGAGTGGCCGTGCGCGTGCATCCATGGATACGGATGGATCGATTAAAGTCCTTGCGCACGCAGAGACCGATGAAATACTCGGAATCCATATGTGCGGCCCTCGGGCAGCCGATATGATTGCAGAGGCAGTCGTCGCCATGGAATTCCGGGCAACTGCGGAAGACATCAGCCGCATGTCCCACGCCCACCCGACATTCACAGAAGCCATTAAGGAAGCCGCCTTGGCAGCC
>JGI20151J14362_10000706_pt1 | contig 24677 bp, 18 predicted proteins | sample COG_01_FD_14362 | JGI IMG/M metagenome (IMG submission 14362)
CCTAAACCCTAAACCCTAAACCCTAAACCCTAAACCCTAAACCCTAAACCCTAAACCCTAAACCCTAAACCCTAAACCCTAAACCCTAAACTCATGGATGGTTACTAATTTGTTAGGGGATTTTTAGGGATTTCTGTTTTTTTGCTAGGGGTGTCTAGGGGAGTTCCGGTTTTTTCTAGGGTTGGTTAGGGGAGTTCCGGGAAAATATTTGCTACAAACCTATATCAGCTACACGAGCGGAGAAGATGATTCATCAAGAGCGAAGCGAGAAAAATCCTGCCTCCGTCCATGAAATGCCAGGAGCTTCCACGCTCGTGTTCTAACACGCCGCTGCTTACACCTTCGATCGTTGACTTCGTGGTATCTAAGACTTCTGCTCCTTTTATTTTGCGAACGCTCGGCCATAAGGAAGTATCTAAAAACTCGCGCAACTCTTCCTGATACTCAACGTCATCGTGATTCGCATTGATGAAATGGTGATGCACGCCGCTAAAAATGACTCGAAGACCGTGTCGTAAAGATATGAGCTCTTTTACTCTCTCTAGTATTTCACCGTAACCGTCGCTAATTCGAAGTGCACCGGAATCGAGTCCAACTTGTATAACAATCGTTTTATACGTATCGAGCGCGTATTCATCCTTTCTCGTTTTAGCGCCTTTAATCCAAGCATCTAACGCTTTCAACAGAGCTGTATGTGCTCTACGACCGGATCCTACGTATAAAAAACCAAGCCTTAAGGCATTGATGTCGTGTTTCATCTGCGCGTTCGAACACCGCATGGATTCTTTCTCTTCTAGAATCTCCTCTGCGATATTCTCTACTGATTCCGGCAGACACGAATACGGCTCTCCCATTTCGCCGGACGCGATATTGAGTTTCACTTCGAAAGCGCTGTGATACTTTGTTTTCGAATCGAAAACGCGTTGAACGCCATATCGTTCCGATAACGTCGCGTTCCTCGCGATGGCGTTCACTCTCGCCTTTTCACCTCCTAGAATATGAGCGACGGCGTACATTTGACGTCTACTCACGCTATTTCCTATGAACAAAATGCTGTCGTTGTCTTTTTGTTTATTCGCGGTAAACTGTCGGAACCTTTCTCGAACATTTTGATAAGCAGACGCCTCGTTCTGGTTTCGTATTGGATATTCACACTTATTGATATCCATTAACTTCCAAGAAGATTTACTCCAAACGACGTCGTTCGCGAGAAGATTCTCACACATTCGACAATTCACATCGACTGAAGATTTCCCTTTCCCTCTTCCGGTTTGACTTTCGTTAACAATAACGTTCACATGTCTCGTGCGCGTGGTGTCTTCGTGGAAGAAAACAATGTGCGCGAAAAGAACGAGTCCAAGAAAACATTGCAAAAGAAGGAAATGTGATGCTGTTGAAGAAGGAGCACTCATCCGTACTCAGAAGATGCAATCAGAACAGAACAGACGAACTGTCCATCTTAACTTTACACTCTCGCCACGAGCGCGTACACTCTCGCCACGAGCGCGTACACGCGCGCACAAAGCGCCCGACTCCCCTAAAGGAATTTTTGTGTTGTTGAAAAGGAGAAAAGATTTTGACGAAAATTTCCATTTTTTTGACTTCTCTCAAACGAAAACACACAAAAAAAAAGATTAGATGGATGTCTTCAACATCGCATAAATACGTTCGAGCGCAATACGAACGATTGGTAATTGCACTCAACGATTTGTCGAAGCACGCAGAATCAGATGCAGAGAAAGAGCAAAGGTCGATCCGATACGCGTACGCGGTGAGAAACTTTACCACGTCTTTGAACGAATTGGAACAAGAGTTGAAATTAGTTGAAGAGAAAGCGCTGAAGAAAACAACACCAAACCAATCGTAGAAAGAAACAATACGAATATGTTACGAAGCGCTTCGCAGTCGAAATTGTTAAAGAGGAAGCGACCGTATCGCATTCGTCGCCTTTTCGATCGCCTGGGTCTGTGCTTAGCGTTCGCGTTCGTTCTCTTTGGTTTGTACTGCTATAAACAGACATTTTTGTTGGAAAACGGTGGGAGAGAACCAACAACGAAAACGAAAACAAAACTGAGAAAAGAAGGAAAGTGCGAAGCGCTCGTTCACGATTGGGTATCGTTGCAAGAACAGCGATACGCGCAACGCGCGGCGCAAGCAAAGAAAATCAACGATAAACGGCTCACGTTTTTTCTTCATATCCCGCGAACCGCCGGTCGAACCGTAAATTTTTGTTTCCTAAAACACGCGACGCCGGAAAAGGACAGGTGTACGAGAGCGTACGACGAGCTGAGAACAGATTTGAGCAATCCGAGGTGTACTTTTCTGGCATCGCACGATGATTATTCGTTAGTTGAGAGAATGGCAGCGCAACCAAAAGTAGTGACGATGGTTCGCGAGGTATATTCGCGAACACTCTCGGCGTACGAGTTTTCAGTCGAAGTGGCTATGCGGTCTGGCGGAGTTCCGACGCCAAAGCCTCGAAATAGAAAAAAAACGTCGACGAGAGACGTGTGGCCTTGGCAATATTTAGTTCGCTACGTCGACGAAGATATTCAAAGGTATCGGAGAGCGTTAGATGCGAAACAAATAGAGAAAGCGAGCATTATAGATGCGTACGACAATCCAGTGTACACGTCATTGGATTCTTTTTTGGAAATTCCGATGGCGAAAGAAGATTTGCACAACGCGCAGTTCTTTCAGCTTTTAGGATTGACGAATAACACGTTCGTTTCGTACGAACCAAATGCCGAGGCTTTGAGAGAGTGCGCAAGGAACGAAGGTTCTAAAGCTTCCGAGGATCTCTTTGCGTATGCGAAGAAACGTTTGCGACGCGAAATAGATGCGCTTTTAGTCCACGAGGAACTCGACCAATCGGTAGCATTGGCGGCAGTAATGCTCAACACTCCGTTAGACGGTGTTTCATATTACGAAGGTAAAGGAAACTTGGAGAGCATCATGGAAAACATTTTGCGGAGAACGACGGTCGAAGACGACCACGTGTTTCCCCACCGCGCGAGTCTTTCTTCCAAAGGCGGCGATTCGAATGTTGGTCCATCGGCAACGGACGCCGTCATATTTTCTTTTCGCTTAAAACAGATTCAAAACATGGAGGACGACGAGTGGAGAGAAAGGTACATTGAGCAAGAACTCAAGCGCACGATATCGTCGTACTTGAACGTCGGGCCACAGGACATAGAAGTGGATCCGTACGCCTTCTTCCCGAAGTTTCAACCAAAGACGTGGGAGGAAACTCCATCCGGGCGACATCTCGTCTCGATTAAGAATATTTCGACACACTTTAAAGCCGAAAAGATTGTCGAGCGATTGTTACAAACGCCACGCATGCTCAAATCTCAAGATCCGACATTGCTTGGAATCTTCAACTATTTACTCAGAAAATACGGGCCGGGGATGGAGATTTCCTACGTCGCTTCGATGTCGAAGAACGGGCAAGTGAGGCGAAGAGACAATTTCGGTCCAATCGGAGGCGACAAAAAATCAAAAGAGAAGAGAACGTTAGGAAGCACATATCGCGATTGCGAGAAATTCCAAGGTGGCCGATACAAGAAACAGCAATCGCGAGCGTTCGATAGGTTACACGAACTCGTCGTGGACGATAAAGGATACCTGTTCTCGAAAGACGCCAGAAAGTTCATCAAGAAGCAAACGGTGGATCGCATCAACGAATTAAATCACTTAGACGTGCGGTTATACGAAGAATCGAAACGGATGATGGATGAAAACCTCGTTAAGTACGCGAGAGAGATGAAGAGACAAGGACCGCTTCCTCCGTCGCTTTTGCAATCGTCCTTTGGAATGTGATATATAGATATATGTAGCAAATATTTAAGTGTAGTTGTTTCATCTCGTTATTATAAGTTTTCAACTTCGATGGCTAAATTCTCGACTTCGGTCGCGTATTTCTCTTGCACTTCCAAGCACTTCTGAACCCGGGCGCGTTCTACTCGCGCGGCTGCTTCCCATGGAGCGACTAATTGATCGACGCGATCCGAGGTTGCGTCAATTTCCTCCGCGAGTTCCTTCAACAACTCTCGTTCGACGTCCTCTACCAACGCTTCCGCGGCGCGCTGAATCTTCGCTTTACATTCTTGTCGTTTCAGCGGAAGACTCAAAATACCAACGTAACCGACCGCCGCTGCGAGTAAGTACGCAAGAATATCCTCGCTCATCGAGGATAAAAAGCCGCTCAATACAAAAGCTGACACGAGCGCGCCGGCGGAGGAACCTAACGAGCCGTACACCGCAGAGCGCATCTCTTCGTCAAGCTTGTACGCAGCAGCCTCGTTATCGAAGTTATCAGCCACGGCTATTGCTGCGCTATTAATTTTTGGCGCCCCTTTTTCGCTACTCTCGAGAAATTCCTTAATTCCAGACGCAGTGACAGTCGTATCGAAACCTCTCGAAGACACCGCTTTCAAATAGCTCGATAATCGAGCGTCGTTGTTTCTTTTTAACCATTTGGAAAATTCCTTCACCGTTTTCTTCAGCTCTTGATCGGCGGAACCGAGGACTGTGCTTTGATACGCCTTTACAAACTTTGAATACTTTTTCTTTCTTTTCTTTCTATTACCTTCCCCGCCGCTTGCCGCATCAGCAGAATCTCCACTACTATTTGACGCAACGTCGAGATCATCGAGCTCTGAGTAATCGGCACCGACGATGTACGTCGTGATCAAATCGAGCGCATTTTCGAGACGGAGCGTTTCATCTACCAACGCGTTCGCGCGCTTCACCGCGCCGTTTACGTTAGCCCGCACGAAATTGACCTGTTCGCTCGCGTCCTTCACCATAGTTTCTTTGTACGCGTTCATCTGTTCATCAACTCCGGATGCCGCGGCGACTTCAGTCTCCGCGACGCTCATTTCGGCGTCCAAAATTTGTTTAGAAGCTGAAAGTAATAATTCGGAGACGTTTAGAGGCGTCGCAAGCTTCAAGCGCAACGCCTCGCCCGAGCGATTCTCGCCGCTTTTATTATTACCGCTACCTCCGCCTAAATACGAGTTCACGTACTCTTCAAACGCCGGGAACCCTGTTTCGGCGTACTCCTTCATGCTCGCGTTTGCTTTCTTCAATCGCAACGCGTTTCTCGCCGCCACTGGTATGACCGGCGCGTTATCAACCCCTAGTAATCGCTTCGCGTTGTCGCGCACAAACTTTGTCACTTCGTTGCGATCTTCATCCGTTTCGAGCAAATCGCACTTGTTCAAAACGAATACGACTTTCTTACCCCACTTCTTGATGTAAGATAAGAACTTCACTTCCGATTCCGTCATCGGGCGGTCCGCGGAGAGAACAAACAATACTAAATCCGCTCGCGGTACAAACTCTTCCGTGAGTCGTTGTTGTCTTTTTAAAATAACATTCGTTCCCGGCGTATCGACAATCGAAACTTGCTTCAACAAATCAACCGGGATGTCTTGATTATAAAATCCATCCTCGGATTGAACGCGTTGTTTACTTTCACCGTATCGCAAAACGGTAATTTCGTTCGTTGTCGGTAAAATCCCTTCGGCTAAAAATTTATCACCCAAAACGGCATTAATTACGGAGGATTTCCCGGCGTTGAATTCGCCGACGATGACAATCAAGAACAATTCGTCCAAGCCTTTGCGCGCGTCGAGGAGAAGTTTGATTTCTTCCAACTCAGGCGCGGACGTTTCTAAAAAGTTCACGATATCGTCCAAGATTTCGCGCTCTTTGTTTAGTAAACGTTCGCCTTGCTCGCCAATGACGCTCGTAAACTGCGTCGGCGGTATTGCCGATTTCCGTTCTGTCGTTTCTTCTTTGTTTAAAAAGTTCTTATCTTCCTCGCCGTCTCCGCCCAACGCCGAAAGTGCCGCACCAATCGTATCGGCAATGGCAGCGTCCTTCTTATTCGCGTTTTCGTAGAGCGTAACGCCATCGCATCCAGCCGCAACGATTGTATCAATATTCGAGGTCAAATCAGCCGCGTCGCGAAAATTCGAGAAAATAGGTACCGAAACGTTGTCTCGAATCTTCTTTGCCACGGAAGCGTCGCTCACGAACAGCACGTCGCACCCTTCTTTCGCGGCTATTTCTGCATTCTTCGCATTTTCGCCGGCAGAAACGACGACGAGCGAACCTTCGGGCATAGACTTTCTCGCCACGACGGTGGGCACGCCATCCGTGGAAAGAACGACGCCGTCGATTTCTGCGGACGATACGATATCCGTTCTGTCCACGACCAACAACGCGCACCGTTCGCGCAAGTTTGTTTTGATATTCACGGCCAAGTTATAAAACTCTCTCGTAGAAAGAGATGATGTTGGGTCGTGCAAAACAACCATCGTCGCGCCTTTCTTTACCACAGCTTCGATGTGCTCCGGAAGTCGTTCGTCTCCCTCCGTCGTCGATGAAAAATCTTCAGGCGAAACGTAAAACGCGTAACCAGGAAGTTTTGCCTTTGAACGTTTCTTGCCCTGAAACAAATTCCCCGACGATGATGATGATGACTTACTTCGCACGTCTACGTCTATCCTTCTTTTTCCGCTTCTCTTTCTGCTTCCATTTGTATTTGTTTTCTTCAAGGCTTTGGACGATGGTGATGATGATGAAAACGAGAGCATCGTCGTCGCCGTCGGAAACGACATTATTGTTTTTCAGCTCTTATTATGTAGCTTTTCAGAGTGAACGTATTATAAATAGTAGCAGCTAAAAGTTCTCCTCTTCACTTCTTTAACTTCTTCTAGTCTACTTTCGACGACTACAAAAGAAGAAGACAAAGTGAGTGATGTGTTCTTGAGAAGAAGAAAGTGGATATCGTTTGTCTAAAAAATGTGTGGGTGGTGATAAAAGTGGATTTCTTTAGATATCTTTCAGAGATGATTTCCATCAGACAGAGAAAGAGAAAAAAGAAGGGTGCTGAAGAGAAAGTTCTTCGACGAAAACGCGTTATGCTAAAACTATTTTTTAATACGATTAAACACGCATTTCGCTACGATGAAGGTATCAAGACTTAGTACACGGCGAATGAACGAAACCGTCTGGAAACGTCGCTTGCTGCGCGATTTCGCCCAATAAAAGGCGAATATCTTTCGGTTTCACGGACTCCGCCTGCAACAAATTAACGTAAGCTTGCGCGCAATTTTCTATCCCCGCCGGGTCGACTTTCGCACTCAACAAATTCGGTAAAACGCTCTTGGCGAGCAATTCCGCGAACGGTTGGCCAATTCTTTGAAATAACACGCGTTGGATCGCGAAACACTCGTTTACCGCTGACACCGCTCCGGCGTCGGCAAAGTTATAATCGAACAAAGGCGCGACAAGGCAACATTCGACGCCAATCTTCTGCGCGGCAAAATTCGAGAATTCACCTCCAATTTGAGGATTTCCACCAGTGTTATCGTTGCCGACCAACCAATCGGTCGTGATGTGCTTTAACGCTTGTAAACACAATTTTCGTATTGAAATGGAACTATGCGTTTTTGCATTTTCTACCAGCTCTGCTAAGCATAAATCCCTAGCCTCTGCGTTCGCCGCGAGCAACGGCGAAAGAAGCGACGTCAACGCAAACGTGTTCACGGTTTGAATCCAGTTCCGCTCGAGTTCGTGCGACTCTCTCGTAAACTCGTCAGAACTTGCCGACTGAGAAAAGCCCGCCCGAATGTTTTCGTGAACCTGCAATCGCAGCGGTAAGAACAACGGCGCAATCATCGGCAATAGTGCCTCTTTGAACGTATTCGAGAGTTGATTGATGAGAACTAACGTCTCACCCAACTCCTTGGAATTCGTCCCGTTACTTCGTAGCGAATCGACGGCATCTGGTAAGTACGGCACAATTGTTTCGTTCAAGATTTGCACCATCTGGTGTAAGTAACCAACGACGCGATGGCGCACGCCCTTTTCTCTCGGCCATCTCTTTAGACACGATATCGTCACTTCCATCGCGGATCGAAAAATTTCACCCACTTTGGGACGCAACTGCACGCAAATTCTTGCGCTGAAACCTTTTGATAAGTTGCTCAAAGCTACGACGCATCGCATGGCATTTTGTGACGCCAACGCACCGTTCTCTGCATCCGCAATATTGACAAATTCAACGATTCTTCCACATAAAACCTGGCAAACTTGCATTAAACGCTCGCACTGCTTGTCCTCGGGCACTTCTTCTGCACCTAATATGGAGCCGGCCGCTTCGAACACGTACAAGCGGTCGTCGTTACCTTCTTCGGCTTGCGCGCGAGTCCCAATGCTCAAATTAGAAGCGAGTTGCGCAACCTTTGCTTGAATAGCTTCGAGCATCTTCGACGATAACGGTGCAGCCGCATCCGATAGGGGCTTCTCTAACGCAGTGAAAATATCGTCCAACTTGTCCGCGAGATGCGAACGAACAGGTTTCACCATTCGCATAAACAAGTAACACGCTCGAGATGATACGTTTGAATCGGGATGTCGCATTCCTCGCTCATCCAAAAATGCTCTCAAAACAAGATGCAAAGCTTCTGCATTTTGTTCAATCATGTTGTGATATCTCACGCATAACTCCATGTATGACATCGAAACGATGCGGTGATACGCGGAGCTTTTAGAACACTCGTCCCATTTCAGAACCAAGGATAAAACTAGAGACGTGAGCTCAAGGTGTTCTTGTGGAGCGCTCCCGGTGTTGTTACTTTGCGGAGGTTCAATGCTTTTATTTTTGTCTTTGGCGTTGTTCGGATTCGTCTTCATGGCGAAATTTACCACCGCGTCGGTGAATCCAGAGCTCTCGCCCAGATTATACAGCGCCGAAAGCGCCGCCTCGACGCGGTACCAAAATACTTCACCACCCTTTCCACTACTATTATTATTATCATTATTAATGCTACTACTGGTGTTGAACGCGCTCTCTATTGCGGCTTGCGTCGCTCTCAACACTATTTCCGGTGCGGCCCGCGAAATATTCCTAAACAACACCATCAACTCGTGCCTCAAGGCAAAAACGTCGCACTCCAACTCGATGACGTATGGATCTGAGCCATTCGCAAAGTCTGCGCCAAAATCATTCACAAACTCGAAGGAGGAACGATCGATAATGTTCTTCAACAGCGTCTCTTGAACCATCGGTATCGATAATGCCAAAGTGTAGCTATCATTCTTCATTCTGTTCGAGTACTGGATGAGAAACTGGCCGGAGGCTGAAACCGCAGATTCGTGTTTGGACGGGATTCCATACATTGCCGCTTGCGTGGCTAAGACCAAGAGCAAATTGCACAGCTGTTCGGATTCTGGCGTTCTCAAACAATCCATCGATCGCTCTTTTACCGACATTTTACCACCTTTTGAGTTGATCGCGATCGGCGAAATGGCATTGAGCATGTTCAGCAGCTCGTTTCCTAGCGTTTGCAAGAGTTGTAAAGATTTCATCGCGAATTGCTCGTCGTCGTCGCGAAACGACGCCGCGACGAGAGAGGAACATGCCTCGACCAGATTAAATCGCGTGATTAACATGAATTTTTTATCAGCATCCATGCCTTTATCGATTAGCGAGGTAAGATATAAGCAAGACGCCGCTCGCAAGTCTTCGTTCGTATGTCCCGAGCACGCCGACACGAAGGACATGAATCCATCGGAGGCGATTATGTTCACGTCCACCCAATCGACGTACTTACTCGCGACGATTAAAATCTGAGACAAAACTTTTGCGTCGCTCGAAAAGCTATTCGCCATGTTCAAAAAAGTATCGAACAAAAAGGAAACGATGTTGCTTTCTCTCATGTAATCCTTTACGCGACCAGATTTGCGCACGTATAAGGCGCCTTTTCTCAAAGCGTCGGTCGAGTTTATCACGTCCGCGTCCAAGCAATCTAATATTCTCAAAAAGAATGCAGCGCGAGTCTTCTTGTCTTCATTATCGCTGGTATTGGTATCATCACCCCCCGAGTTGGTATTCACGAGGATACCCGCAGAGTTCTCGAAAAAGTTTGGCCAACGTTTCGCCGGCCCTTCTGAAGCGATGGCGTGCGCGACGCATTCGGCGAGTTTATTTTGGATGAACATCGGAAACACGTCGTTTACTCGTTGGCATTGAAACGCAGACACGTACTTTTCAATAGTATTCCGAAGCATCTGTCTATCTTCGTGGGAAAATTTCAAAGAAGAGGAAGGAGGAGAAGCAGGTGAGGACGGCAGAGCGCTGCCGAAATGTTCCTCTTCGTTGAAAAACTCTTCGCTGAGCTTCTTCGCGAGCGTTTGCAAGCACCAAAACTTTACCTCGGACGAAGAGGACGTTTCAAACCGTTCCGCGCACACTTTCCAAGCGTCTGGCGAGAGCACGAATTGCTCCAGCTGTTGTAACGCGCTCGTTCTTTCCTCATTATTATTATAGTTAGAAGAAGAAGAAGAAGGGGTGTTTTGCTGAAACGAGAACAAAACCGCGCGCTCAAAGTCATCCGCCATGATGCTTCTTCTTCCAAAAAGGACCAACAACGATTAATTACGAGTGGTGTGTAATGATGTCACCAGCACGCAGAAGCGCGCAACTGCGTTGACGGGGTAGCACTCCTCTTGTCGTCTGTTCTTTTGGCAGCCATAAAACCCTCTAATAGATGCTCGCTTTTTCTTTTTTTCTTTGGAGTTTTTTTATTTAACATCTTCTTCAGAGAAAGGACAAAGTGCGAGTTAGTAAAACTGCGCGCGTGGATACGATGATGAAAAAAAGAAATCAAAAGTCACGGCGGACGATATAGTCGTCCCCGATGAACGGCAAAAACGAGCAGAAAGGAAACAGATTCGTCGTCGAGACGCTTTCGGGATTTAACATCGAAGGCTTATCCATAGGCGGTCAAGAAACAAGCATCATCTTTCCTCAACTCAAACTGTGTTTTGATAGCGGAAGGTGCTATCAAAGATGCGTATACGCGGACACGATGTGTTTGACGCACACCCACATGGACCACGTCGGTGGTTTGGGGATGTACATAGCGAGTAGAAACTTACTTTCGTTACCGCCACCTACGATACTGGTGCCAGAATCAAAGATTGAAGCGATTTCGAACTTTATAGACGCGCTGAGAGTGTTGGACGATAGTGACCTTCCGCATGAAATGATACCTTTCGCGCCGTCCGCGGAAACGTGTTATTCGATGAAGAACAAAAACTATAAGATTAAAGCGTTTGAAACCGTGCACCCCATTGCGAGTCAAGGGTATGTTATTCTTTCGACGAAGCAAAAGTTGAAAGATGAATATTTATCGCTGAAAGGAAGTGAAATAAAAGCTTTAAAAGATGACGGCGTGGAAATTACCGATACGGTGACCGTACCGGAAATTATGTTTACGGGAGATACGACGATGGAGTTTTTACACTCTTCTCCTCAGGAAGTTATTCAGGAAGGTTTGAAGTCGCGATTAGTGTGTCTCGAGTGCACTTTTGTCAACGACGACGTCTCACCTGCAGACGCGAAACGATTCGGTCACACGCACGTAAGAGACATAGCCGAAAACGCGGACCGTTTCCGCGAATGCGAAAATATTTTGTTGATTCACTTTTCGGCAAGGTATACCCGTGAAGAGATTCGGGAGGGTCTGCGAAATCAGCTCGCTGAATCGCACGCGTGGCTATACGCGAAAATTACGCCGATGCTTGCTGGATACGATTGATATATTATAAGTAATCGAATAGTATTTAGTAAGTACCCTGGTAGTATATCTTGCGCAAAACCTAAGTTCAAACTGAGTGACATATGGAATATGCTTAATCCGACACACCAACATAGGAACATATATATGTATATATATGTGTGCATCCAATAAAGTCCTCCTCCTTATGCTTTCCCTTTCGCAGCATTATCACGATGCTTCTCTTTTTTAGCAATCACTTTAGCGAGTATTGCATCGGCATTTGCCCCCATCTTCGCTTTAGCCTCCGTAACGAACTTCTCGTCCGGACACGATAACACGCCTGCGATGATTTTTTCCGCGTGCGGCATAGAAAGCCACTTCTTTTGTAAGGACGAAGATGCGCATATAGAAGAGTCAAACAACACTTTGGCGAAACGAGGACAATCTTGCGCCGCGCGGCGCAAAAGTCTCGTCGAAAAGAAGTTTTCCAATAAGTTATCCTCCTCGTCGGCTTTTGCGCTTTTGACGGACTCGGTGACAACCTCCGCGATGCGCTCGTAGAACGCGTTCATTTTTCCTTCGCCACAAGACTCATGCACGACATCGTCCAATCCCCCGATGATGACTTCGTACAGAACATCTCCGGATTCTTTCGACCGGAGCATTCGGTCGATGTTGTCTTGGCACGATTTCACCAACGCCTCGGCGAATCCATATTGCTTAAAAACTTCCAATCGTCTCTGTTGCTCGCTCTTCTTGGCAACGCCAAAGTTAACATCCGCTCCTTCGGCTTCCTCCTCGTCTTCCTCGGAATCACTACCACCATCACTGCTCAGTTTTCTTTTGTTANCTTCCGATTTCTTGTTACTGCTATCTTTCAAGATCTCGTCGTCCTCGATTTCATTCCTCGCCGTCGTCACCGTCGTTATCGTGTCGGTTAATTTTTTTCTGCTGCTTTTGCAGCGTTTTCACCAACGCTTTCGCCGCTTCAACAGATTGATGTATCTCCTCCGGACTGAGCATCATCATCTGTAAGTTTGGTGGCGAGTATTTATTCAAACGCGGACGAAGTAAATGCAGTATCACGCGTTTCCCGAATTTGTGTTCGCAGACGATTCCCGCGATATCTTCGCTTTTGAGCTCCTGTAAGATGATTTTATTGAGCATATTCGTATCATCCACGCAGTCAATTAATGTCATTATAGTCGAATGTGCGCACTCGTCTTGGGATACTCTCCACACTTGCGTTTTCAAAGCTTTCAAGACTTGCTTTCGTTGTTTCGCGCCGGCGTACGAAAGCATCACGTTCGTTGCCGTGGCACCTTCCCTGGTGTGGAACAATCGAAGAAACGCCGGTGCGGCGATAGAATTTGCCGCCTCGGCGCGTAAACTTGCACCACCGACCAGGAGATATTCTTTTAAAACTTTATGGACGATGAGCGGCGATACTAAACCTTTCTCCAGAATCGGAAGGATTGATCTCGATATGTTTTTCAACGTATTTTGTCTCTGCATGGCTGGTTTTTGCAACAGAATGTCCTTTAAAGTCGGCGGTTCTTTGTTGGCGTTTTTACCGTCTTTTTTCGTCATTGAACTCGCGTTTGAAAAGTGTACAAATTCGCCACCGTAGAATTCAGCCTGCATTTGCGCGCGTTGTTCGCCCTTCGCGGAGTGATACAGATGCTCTAATATTTGACTTCCAACTGGGTGTCGCGCTAGCGAAGTTACTTGACCTTTGACGTTTTGTAACAGTTGCGGATAATCTTCTTTCTTAGTCTTTTCGATGAGCTTCCGAATGAGGAAGTTCCCGTACAAAGATTTCGCTAAGATGGCTAGTTTCGGCGCGCATTCGGCAAATACCGAGTTTATTTGCTCTTCCGTGCCGTATTTCAACAGACTTTGGACTATTCTCGAGCCTTTGTGATTGTTTGCAATTTCAGGAATCTTGCCTTTGGTTTTCGAGTAAATGAGTGTTGCGTATTCCTTCTTCTTACCCGCGTCGCGACTGTTGTTGTCGTTATCGCTGTCGTCGTCGTCGTCGTCGTCGCCTGCGCGTTTACCTTTCCCGCGGTTGCCGCCGCCGTTTTTGGATTTGGAAGAATCTTTCGTTTGCCTGAGCTTTTCAAAAATCAACACTAACTCTTCGATGAGCTGAAAGTTTGGCTTTGCAAAGCCTTGCTTTTGCGATTGCGATTGTGTTTGTTGTTGTTGTTGTTGTTGAGAGGAGGCTGTCTTCTTGAAGCCGCCGCTTCCACCACCAATTCCGCCGCTCTTCCACGCTTTTTTATCCCCATTACCATTACTTGCGTTCGAACTCTTGAAAGATGATGAGGTATTCTTCGACTTTTTATTGTTATCCTTGTCTTCGTGTTGATTCCCTTTATGCTTCTTCTTTTGCTTGTTTCCTCCTTCCTCGTCCTCGAAAGTTTTTCCCGTGGTGGCGGCTCCACCTTCTCCCCCTCCTCCTCCTCCTCCTTTGTTATTAAATTTCTCCTCTCTTCTCTCCTTTCTCTTCGCTTTGGCGTTCAAGCCGGCTGATTTTGTCGCGCGAGGCATCTTCTCCTCTTTTAAAACTTTGTCTTCTTTTTAATAAGATGATGATGATGATGATGACGAGAGCGCTTAATAAGTGTGCTTAATAAGTGAATAGGATGATTTTATAGGAGAAAGTGATTCTCTCTGAAATGTTTTTTTTGGCGGCTTCAAAAATTTCTTCTCAATCAGAGCAGAAAGGGCTCAATCTCTTCTGCCTTTACAACTCGTCGTCATTATATTCTCAGATAATAATATAGTATTAGTATTATTCAGAAGAAGACAAAAGACTTTAGACGTCGTGAAAGAACTCATCATTTCTAATTCTTCTTTATTATATCATCTTCTCCTTCTTCTTCTTCTGCTCGACATTATTAAACGCACCAGCAGCAGTCATCATCGTCCGAACATTTACTCTCGTAAAAGTGGATAAAAAAAAGTGAAAGTTATGATGATGACAACAACAACAACAGCAAGAACAACACCAACATCATCAACGACGTCATCACCAATAGTATATAATTCTAGTAGAAGTAGCAGCAACGGCACGGCTACGACCACATCGAGAGTTATGCTAGGAAGACGAGGAATGATGACGACGAGTGATGATTTCAATAGTAGACGCATATTATTTCATAACAGCAACAACAACAGGAGCAGCAGCAGAAACAAAAGAAAGTCTCTGACTCTTCGCGCCAACGCTGCTTCGGCGAGTAAAGGCGAAGTGTCGCTTTTAGATTACGGTGCTGGAAACGTTCGTTCCGTTCGAAACGCGATGCAAAAGCTCGGGTACACGGTCAAAGATATCAAATCTCCGGAAGATATCCTCGCGGCGAAGAAACTGGTCTTCCCTGGCGTCGGCGCCTACGGGTCCGCCATGGACATTTTGCGCGAGAGAAAGTTAATCGAACCTTTGAGAGAATACGTTTTGGATGGAACGAAACCATTCATGGGTGTGTGTTTGGGCTTACAGCTACTGTTCGATGGGAGCGAAGAGTCGGGAGGCGTAGAAGGTTTGGGTCTGATTCCCGGGACGGTGACCAAGTTCACGGGAGACGATTTAATCGTGCCGCACATTGGATGGAACGTGAACGAAGTCAAAAGAGAATCGTACTTGATAGATTTACAAAAAGATGATCCATCATCTGCTTCGGTTTCCGAGAGAGTATATTTCGTGCACTCGTATCGAGCGTTACCGAACGAAAACAACAAGGATTGGGTTTTATCGACGTGCGATTACGGGAGCGAACCGTTCATTTCAGCCGTGCAGAAAGGAAACGTCATGGCGACGCAGTTCCACCCGGAAAAGTCTGGCTTCACTGGTTTAAAGATTTTCGACCAGTTTCTTTCCGGCGGTAAGAGCGAAATGGAAACGTCCTCGGCGTTGCCGTCCTCGGCGAGCTCGGATGCCGTGCGGAAAGGGTTGGCTAAGCGCGTCATCGCGTGCTTGGACGTGCGCAGCAACGACGCCGGCGATTTGGTCGTCACCAAAGGCGACTCGTACGACGTGAGAGAAAAAAGCGAAGGAGAGAGCGGCGACGTTCGTAACTTGGGTAAACCCGTCGAACTCGCGAAGAAATACTTCGACATGGGCGCCGATGAGGTGAGTTTTCTGAACATTACCGGGTACCGCGACACGCCGTTGAAGGACGCGCCGATGATTGACGTTTTGAAACTCTCCAGCGAAACCGTGTTTGTGCCTTTAACCGTCGGCGGCGGTATTCGCGATTTTACCGACTCGAACGGTAAACATTACTCTTCTTTAGAAGTCGCCTCGGCGTATTTTGCCTCGGGCGCCGATAAGGTGTCCATCGGAAGCGACGCCGTGGAAGTCGCGGAGAAGTTTTACGCCAACAACGAACAGGGCGATGGAACGAGTTCTATTGAAACCATTTCCAATCGATATGGGTCTCAAGCCGTCGTGATATCCATCGACCCGAGACGCAAGTACGAAACCGACCCGAAAAACACAAAGAACAAGTGCATAGAAACCAAACGAAAATTAGGACCAAACGGCGAGAAATATTGCTGGTTTCAGTGCACCATCAAAGGTGGGAGAGAAGGACGCGATATTGGCGCGTACGAGTTAGCCATTGCGATGGAAAAGTTAGGCGCGGGTGAAATTCTTTTGAACTGCATAGACGAAGACGGACAAGGTAACGGTTTCGACCACGAGCTCGTGAAAATGGTTGCGGACGCGGTGAAGATCCCCGTCATCGCCTCCTCCGGCGCCGGACACCCGAGGCACTTTTCTGAAGTTTTCGGAGCCGTTCCGGCGTGTTCGGCGGCGCTCGCGGCTGGAATCTTTCACAGAGACGAAGTGACTGTGAAGGAATGCAAAGAAGATATGGCGAAATCCGGGTTACCGACGCGTCTTTAATAAAAAATTGGTGGTAATTTAGTTAGTTTTAAAACTTTCTTTTAAAAAAAGTTATACATTTGAAGAAGCTTTCCTTTCTTCGTCGTCGTCGTCGTCCCCAAAAACTAGAAGAGCCTCACACGGTGGCGTTCTTTTCTCCGGTCTCCGCACCAGATGCGGACGGCTCGCGCATCTCACTCACCGTCGCCACGCTCGTCGCTCGCTGATTTTTCAAATACGCTTGGTAATACAACGATCCGAAAACCATCGCGGTCCCGAGCCATTGCATGAACGTCAACGGGTGCATAAAAATCAAGCACGACAACAGAATAGACAAGAACTGTCTGGTCGTCATGATTGTCGCGAACAGCAACGCCCCGAATTCACGAATCGTGTACAAGATGCACAACTGTCCTAACATTGCGGCGACGCTCAAAGTGCAAATATCTTGCAACACCGCCGGGTGTCTCCCGACAAACGCCACCGCGTCGAAAAACGCCGAATCCGAAAACAACCACAAAGCACTAATAGATGCCGAACATAAATTCACCCACAGCATTTGATTATACGTTTCCATCTGGTACCCTTTGAACAACTTATCTTGAAACGTGGACGTGAACCCGTCGAAACCGAGGTATCCCAACATCAACCCGACGCCGTACATGCTCGTATCTTTCCCACCTTTCCCGTGATGTTTCGCCGCGCTCGAAGACACGTCCCCGTACAAAGCAAACATCGTGCATCCTAACGTCACGCCTGCGGCGATGAAATAATCTTGCATGACGTACCGTCTCTGATTAATTAAATATCCCCAAATCATCACCGGAATCATCTTCGCGCACTTCCCTAAAGTTTGTACCGGAAACGAGACGTATTTCAACGCTTCGTATTGACAATACGTCGCGATGACGTTGGATAAACTGACCGCGCAGTATCGATGAATACCCGCGACAGGTTGCACGTTCCCTCTCGAATACGCCAAAATCCCCATCGCCATTAAACAGGACAAAAGTCTGTTCGATAATACTAAAAACACGGAGAACTTAAAATACTCTTCGTTTTCTCCGTCCGTTTCGTACGGTCGAGTCATGATTCGTTCTTGCAATAAACCGTACACGAGTAAAGATCCGACGACGCCGACGACGCATCCTAAAATTTTCAGCGCTTGCGGGTGCTGCATGAGCTGTTTGAATGAAGACGAGGACGATGAAGACGAGGAGGGAAGAGACGATTGAGAGTTCGACATTTGATTATATTATTATTATTAGTAAGATGTTGTTGTCAAAGTTCTTCTTCTTCTTCTTCTTCTTCTTCTGAGGAAAATTTTGTATCTCGAACTTTTTCTCAAAAAACAAAAAAAGGTGATTTCAGTCCATTTTTTCACCACCACACAAAAATACGCGCAAAAAATAAGCAAAGAGTTGTTTAGGACAAAAAAAGAATCGATCGATCGATGACGACGAAGAAGAACGAAACCACGACAACGCCGCAAAGACGACGAGACGTCGGACACATCCGATCCGTTCTCGCGTCGACGACGTTGCGTTCGATGCTGTCGCAGATCGATCGCGCGAAACAAGGAAGTTTAGCAGGAGCGGGGTCTTTCGTCGTTTCTCTTGGACACGACGATACGTGCGAGACGGCGCTCAACACGTTGAAGAGATACAACGTTTTATCGGCGCCAGTTTTGGTGCAAAATGTCGGGTTGAATCGTGAAGACGAAAGAGCGACGTGTTTGGGTTTTTTCAGCGTCTCGGACGTGATCGATCCTCTCGTGGAAGCTTTCGAAGACGAGAAAAAGTTGGAGAAGATGGAAGATCCAATCAACATGTTGCAAGCGATGTCGTTGTTACGAAAAGTAGCGCCTGAAGTCTTCTCGAAGAAGATTATTCAAATCGGCAATCTCAGCGACGTGGATTTAGTCTTTGAACCGTACGCGAAAGAGTTGTCGATTCTGGAAGCGATGGAGAATTTCTTGGCGAACCAACACCATTTAGTGCACAGACTCGGCGTCTTCGACCCGCACGGGGAGATACATCGCATAATCTCGCAATCCGACATCATCAAGTTTTTGCAAATGAAGAACGAACAAGGTGTTTTTAAAGAGTTATCGAGATTAACAGTCCAAGATTGCGGTTTTTGCTCCTCGGAAAGAGCGCTCGGTCTCTGTTGCGTCGAGCCGCACGAACTTACGATCAATGTTCTGAAAAAACTGCGCGATCGAGATATCTCGTGTGTCGGCGTCGTGTACGAAGATGTGTTAATCGCGAACTTTTCAGCATCCGATCTCAGACGCGTGACGAAAGATCACGTCTCTATTTTGGGGTTACCGATCGCAGAATTCTTGGCATTGTCTCATCGCACGAGTTACGGCGGGTACTCGCATATCGAGAGTCAGCACGTGAGTCACGCGTTCTTCCAAAAGATGAACGAAGACAGTCCAACCGCGGTCGATCGACGGGATAAAGCAATCGAAAAAGACGAAATATTTTTACAGACCGTGGGAGTGTCGGCGACGATCTCTGATGTTTTGAACGCGCTTACGTACGTTCACCGCGTGTGGGTGGTCGTCGAAAAACCGAAACTGAATGCTGGAAAGCCTCTCGACGTTATTACGTTGACGGATGTTCTTCGTCTGTTCATCTCGGAAGAGAACGATGCTTTCGGCGAAGAGAATAAATAAGAAGAAGTCTTAAAACTTAAGTGCTGTGGGTACTTTCAAGAAGAAATAAACACTCTGTCGTATGAACACAACACACTAGCACTATATCACTTACGCTGTTTTCGCCCTTGTTTTCTTTGAAACGCGTTTCCTCCTGCCGATCTCGACGGCGCTTTCGTCGGTCTCGCCGGCATTTTCTGTTCGCGCCTTCGAAGATGTTTCGCAATTTTCCCTCTATCGTACTCTTCGTCGAGCTCGTCATACCCGCGAGACTTTTTAACGTTCTTTTTCTGAGATGTACTAACTTGCTGGCGCATTCCCATCGCGCGACTTTTATTATTATCGTCGTCGTCGTCGTCGTTCCAACCTCGAGTATTTTTATCTCTTTGCGCTCGTGATTTCAAGAATGTCTTTATCATGTTTCCTTTATCCCTCTTATTTTCCTTATCTCCTTCCTCGTCGTATCCTTCGTCGTCGTCGTCGTCGCTATACGATGCTCGTTTACTGCGTCTTCTTTGCTTGCCGATGCCGAAATCAGGTGACTTTGATCCGCTTCTATTTTGCTTGAAGAGTTTTGATTTTACCACGTCGCGAGAATTCTTCCCGGCTGAGCGCCCGGCGCCTCGCTTCCCGTTTCTTCTCGCCGATATCACCGTAACTACGTCTTCTTCTTCTTCTTCCTCGTCTTTTCTTTCGTCTTCTTCGCTGCTGCTAGGGCTATTGCTGATATTTTTATCTCGTTTGCTTTTCCTCGTCATCACCTTCTTCTCCTTCTCTCTTTCTTCATCGAGCTTTCTTTTCTTCGCTTGGAAATCTCTCGTGAGTTCGTCCATTCGATTTTTATCCACGTTTCCAGTGTTTGTTTTCCTCGTCGTCATCGTCCCCGGAGCGTTGCGTAAAGAGTAAAAGAGAAGGTACGCCTTTTGTCTCAAAACGGTCTTTTCGGAAACATTCGTGACGGATTCGTCGTCCATCTCAAACCAGAATCCATTTTGCGCTTTGACGTAAGAATAATAATGACCAGAGTTCATGGAACTTCCCGCGTGGACTAAAACACCAATCAAATCGTACACCGAGGACGACGATGAAAAAGCTTTCTCCGTGCTACTACCACCCATAATATCATCGAGAACGGCGTTATTAGCACTTTTACTCCTCTTCTTCCCGCGGCGACCTTCGTTAATTTTCAAAATTGAGGTTAAATACGATGTTAAATCTAACACCAACGGGTATTCGATAAACTGCGATAACTTCCCTCTCCCGAAAGGAACAAACTCGAAACGCTTCAGTTGGATTTGCAACACGTTTGGAGCTTTATCCACGCTGAATTGCTTCTTCGCTCGCGATAACTTCTTGCACCCTTCGCATCTATACTTGTTATCGCCGTCTAGAACTTCCACTCGCGTGAACAACTTAAGCGCTTGTTCTAAAGATTTCACCTTCGCGCACTCTAAACTCATATCCATGCACGGATCTAACTTTGCCGACTCTCTCCCGCAGCTTTGACACGTCACGCACGAACGCAACTGCCCACCGAATACGCGCCAAATGAACGTCGTTTCCGCCTCTTTCGACTCTGGATCGATTGCATTCGCAGTAAGCTTCTTTCCATTTCGAGTATTCGACGAGCTTCCGTCGTCCACCCGGCCTAACATGCAGCACCTCTTGTGCATGGAATCTAACAAACACCTCGCGAATTCGTGGGAATCCTCTTGTCTTCCTTTCTTAAACGTCTTCGACAGCGCGCGAATATTCTTCACGAACGCCGTCGGTGGTACCGCGTGATGCTTGTTCTTGGAATGTATCAACGTGTTCTTTACTAAATTACCCATCTCGAACAACGAGTTGAATCCTGAGCTCAAATTTTTATGCTTTTGATGTTCGTTGTTCAAGAAAAAGTTTGCCAAAGCTGGCGTATACGTGAGGCACTGCAAAACCGCGTTTAAAAAGCAGGTGTTGCCTAAATTTTGCAAACCAGAGCCGATCTTAGAGACGGTTTGCCATTCCATTTGAATCTTGGAAAGAGGATATAAGTCGTTTCCTTTCTCTTTTTCTTCCTCTTCTTCCTTCTTTCGCTTCTTATTTATGTTCGCGCGAGTATCTTCGTTGTCTTTTTGAGATGATTTGTTGTTCTTATCACCATCTCTATTCTCATTCAATCCATTCAATACTATCGTTCTTCCTACTCTCCGTCGTCCATTTTGACCACTGGTGTTGTTGTTCGTCATCATTCCTCCCAATATTGACGACGGTTCCGCTCGTCTGTATTTTTTGTTGTTATATTTTGTTGTTGTTGTTGATTATGGTGATGTTAAAGGTGTCAGTCACTTCTACTAAAATTTGATCTCTTTTTGGCATCAATTCCCGCCACGCGACGACGACGACGACGCGGTTCTTTGTTTCGAAAACAAAGAACGTCTTTTGACGAAGAAGACGAAGAAGAAGATGACAAAGGAAAATAAGAAGAAACTACCACACAAAAAGGATGAGTGGATTTCTTTTTGTGTTTGATTTCCCCCAATTTTGATGTTAAAGAGAATTTGAGTTCACAACTCTCAATTTGAGTAGAGTAAAGTAAATTCACACAACACGATTAGTATACCTGGCTGGAACAAAGTTCACTCGTCTCGACGCTCTGAAAGATGCGATACCGTTTTGGGGGTCGATCAGTGGTGGTAATACTACGGCGTCTCTCTTCTTCTTCTTCTTCTTCTCTTTCATTTATTATTCAGAGAAGAGATGATGAAAAGAGAGAGAGAGAGAGAGTATGTATAAATACAAAAGAGTACGAGAGAAAACAGTTTCAAAGTGTGGCTTATTTCTCAGTCAGTTGTTGTTTAAAGCAGACGAGTTTTGCTTTAATTTTTTTTCGCGAAAGAATTTGCTCTCACAAACAACAGAAAAAAAAAAACAACACCAATACTCATAGAACAATCGCTTTTCGTCGTGATAACATAATACATTTTACGCGCAAAAGCAATCAAAATCAATCATGTTTGAGGAGTACAACCAGGTGGTGAAAACGGCGAAAGAGCTTTCGAGAGAAGACTTCGAGAGTTTTGAGTTTCAACCGAAGAAGAAAGTTCGGGAAATGTTTGAGAAGTTGATGACTGCGACTACTGAAGAAGAAGAAGAAGAAGAAGAAGAAGACGATAAAGAAGAAGAAGAGAAAAAGAACAAAAAGGATGCAACAACGACGACGACGAAGAAGCGGAAAGCAACGACAGAGAAGACGAATGATAACTTATTAGCTTCTTCTTCTTCGAATCTGTCGACCGTGATGAAAATGATGCGACAGATTTCACCCACTGAGTTGGCGTGTAAGTTGAACTCGAAACATAAAGACGCGGAGGAGAAACCGACAAGTTCGGAGAGAATCCTCTCTAGATTATTATCGACCTCTTCTGCGTCGACGACGAAGAGTAAGAAAGGAGAAAAGAAACCGCCAGAAACCGTACAGGTAAAAAAGAAGAAGAAAACGAAAGAAGAAGGAGAACCGGCGGCCGAAGCCGAAGAGCAGGAGGTGGAAGAGGAAATAGACGAGAGATTAAAGCTCGCGAGAGAAGCCATGGAGGCGGCGAAAACGTCCAGAAAAGTGCACAAAATAAAAGACCACGGTGGTTTGAAAGCGGTGATCGAGAAAAGAGACTTTGCCGGGATGGTCATGGAGGTGGAAAAGACGTACAAAGAGGGCTCGAAAGAGGCGAAAGCGGCCGAGGAAAAGGAAAATCTAAAAGGACAAAAAATGAGCGGCTTAGACGCTTTGATTGCCAAGATTGAGAAATCAAAGAAGATGAGCGTGCTAGATAAGACGAAGATGGATTGGAAGAAAGTGAAAGATTCGAACGAGGAGATTGACGAGGAGTTGGAAATGCACAGAAAGTCCAAAAACACGTACACCGAACAACAATCGTTTTTGCAACAAGCCGAGTATCGAGAATACGAAAAGGAAAGAGACGCGCGTTTGGCCGCAAACGCTCGAAGAGGCCCGGGGATTTAATTATAGATGTAATAGTAATAGTTTTAAATGGATAAGTCCATGTATATATATACATATATACATATATAATAATAAAATCCTAATCTCAAACGTGTGTGGTAAATAATTTGTGTTACAGTCGTCCTTCGGCACGAGAGAGAGAAAGAGATCTTCAATGACAACAATAACAATGATTTGTCATATTCATCATCGTCCAATCTGCAACTCTAATAACGCATCGACAAACAGTTTCATATGTTTCTTTTTCTTTTTATCTCGTCAACTCTTTTTTCTAAATAGTATCTCTTCTTCTTCTTCTTCTTCTTCGAGAAAGAGAGAGAGTAAATTCGCGCACTTCCGCAGAGGGGTACTACTTCCACTCCTCTCGCTCAATTCTCTCGTTCTTGTTCTCTTCTATAATTCACTCTCTTTCTCTCATAGTAATAACATACACATGCGCGGCGTGTATTTGAATACACTGATATCAGCTCACTCTGTCACACGCGCACACGCATATATCTTACTTAGATCGTGCCAGAAGGTTGCCCAGGCCTCGGCGGCATCATAAACGAAAAGAACCCGTTCGACTCGGACGCGTCGTCGATGAACAAGTCATCCGGCACTCTCGCCGCAGAGTGCGCACCAATCCCCAACAAAGCCACGCCCATCCCGGAGAATATATACGTCCCCGCGGAGGACAAGAAAAATATAATCAACGCGGATAAACCAGTCATGCCTAACATTTTCTCTCTCGAAGACACTTCTCGTTCGCCAATCTTCAAAGGTTCTTGACGAATCATAAACACGTACGCCCACGCGGCGGAGATTGCGCTCAAAATCAACAAACTCGACGGATGATACAAAATAAACGCAGATAAGATCCCCATCGTGGCAATCATGTAGTTAATTTTGAAGTAGTTCAAGTTCTTTTGCATTCGACTGGTGGCGTCGGAAAAACTCGCCGGTTTCGAATACGCCGTTCTATCGAGAATTTCTGACATTGGTTTTCTTTGGGAGAAGACGTGTAAGGAGACATCTTTAATTCTCGCAGCGGCGGTGATGACCGGCTGCAACGGAGAGTTGGAAGGGGTGTCCGCAACGGCAGCTGAAGAAGTCGGAGTTCCGGTGGACATTTTATTATTCTTTAAAATTTATTATAATAATAGTTTGATATGTGCGCGCGCAGAAAGAAATGTGTGGATTATTGCACACTTTTGCAAGATCTTCGTCTTAATTTGGTTTCCCCCCCTTTTTCCTTCTCAAAATGAGATATCCGAAATTTAGAGAGAATTTCTGGTCCAAAATGCTCCTTAGCTCCCCCCATTAGGGTTTAGCAGTCTAGAAAAATTCCTTGTGACAGACAAAAAAAGTCACACCAAGAAAGAACGTCAAAGTCTCTTTTGTGTTGTTCTTGAAGAACATAGGAACAACATCAATAAGAGTCGTATCATCCTATTAGACGACGATTTCGTGTGTTGTTGAGAGAGACACAATAATAACAACAACATCAACATCATCATCAAAGAGAGGAGAAAACAGAGTTTAACAGAGAATAATATACTT
>JGI20151J14362_10000713_pt1 | contig 24522 bp, 27 predicted proteins | sample COG_01_FD_14362 | JGI IMG/M metagenome (IMG submission 14362)
TGATATTGTTACAGCAGGATTAGCAAAACAAGTAGAGGATGTGAAGAAAGTAGCAGATAGAATATAGGAGCCAACTAGAATCGGAATACTAGAAGGTAAAAATTTTTCACCATGAATAATTACTATTAGCAGCCCTAAGGTTGCAATAAACTCTCCAAGAAGAATATTTGTTCCAGATCTATCTATTTGGGATATTGTAATTGGGCTTTCTCCAAACATTAGATGAACACATATTACACCTGATATTCCACCTAGTATTTGCATTAAAGAATATATAGAAAAATCTTTAAAAGTTAAATTTCCTCTGAGAAACATCATCAATGATACTGCTGGATTAAAATGAGCTCCAGAAACTTTCATAAACAAACTGATATTGCAAAAAAGAATAGAGCTCGCAGCAATAGCAATAACCAGAAGCGTTAAGTACTCTGGGGCATTCATTCCTGTCATTATAAAAGGAGTTCCAACTATAGAGAGTAAGAGCAAGAAAGTACCATAGAATTCAGCAATATACTTATTCATGGGTTTTATTTTAACTGATATAATATATTTATTAAATATCAATTTTGTATCTTATGATTTATAAAGAACTTAAAATAATTTTTCTCTCTGATATGCATCTTGTGTATGAGAAAGATTTTTTAGGAATTAATACTTTTAATTCTTTTAGTTCAATCGTGGACAATATTGTTATTAATCATAGCGATGCAGACTATGTAATTTTTGGTGGAGATTTGGTGCAAGATCAAACCACTGAATCTTATAATTTTTTTAAGTCTGAAATAAAAAAAATCAAAACTCCTAAGCTCTTTATTAGAGGTAATCATGATATTTCTGATAAATTTTTTATAAACCTTCAAAAGGAAAAAGTTATTAGTTCCGTTAACTCTAATTGGGAAATTCTATTTTTAAATACTTATAGTAAGGGGAATATATTCGGTAAGGTTAAAGAGTCCGATTTAGACTTATTATTAAAGAAGTCAGAGTCTCTTAGTGATAAGTATCTTTTTCTTTATATGCATCACAATTTATTCATAACTGGTTCTCCATGGCTTGATATTCATATAACCAGGAATAAAGATAAAATACTTGAATTTTTATCTAAAATGAGAAATCTAAAGATTGTCGTAAATGGACATATACATCAGGAGACTAAGCATCAATATAAAGGTATAAATTTTGTATCAGCACCGTCGACCAGTATCCAGTTCACTTCAAACGAAAAGAAGTTTAGGCTAGATAATAAAAAACCGGGATTTCTTGAAATTAATTTACAAGAAGAAGGTAGATGGGAAGTTTTATGTCACAGAGTTGGAGGTAATTTTGGATCACCAGAAATTAATCCCAAGTCCTACTAGATTACTTGTATGAAGAACAAGAAATCATTAGAGACATTACTAAAATTAAAAAAGGTAAATAATTCATAGATTGATTATATACTTATAGTGCACTAGAAATCAATTATTGATACAATTAACATGTCTATATGAAAATGTATTTAGTCTTAGGAATTTTATTAATTTATTTAATAGTAGTTGTCTTTTTCTACTTATATCAAAAAACTTTTCTATACTTTCCTAATGAAGATAACTACCTAACTTCTGAGGTTATTAATATTGATAATAAAATAGTGAGGGTTGAAACTAGTGACAAGATAATTTTAGAGTCATATTTATATATAAATAAAAAGAATGCTCAAACTATTTTATTCCTTCATGGAAATGCAGGAACTCTTGAAAGCAGAATCTACAAGCTTAATAAATTTAAAGAATTGGGTTTAAATTATCTTGCCATAACATGGAGAGGCTTTAGCGGAAATAAGGGAGAACCTTCAGAATACGGATTAACTCTAGATGGAATTTCTGGACTGAATTATCTTAATAGCTTAGGCATAACAGATAAAAATATTATTATTTATGGCGAGTCTCTTGGGACTGGTGTGGCAGTAAATTTAGCACAATTAAGAAAGGTTTCAGGCCTGATATTAGAATCTCCCTATACTTCAATTGCAAATGTTGGGAAAATAAAATTTCCTTTTCTTCCCGTAAATTTTATTCTGAAAGACAAATTTAATAGTCTGTCAAAGATTGAAAATATTAAATGTCCTATTTTGGTTATGCATGGATTTAACGATACCATCGTTCCTTTTTCTATGGGCAAAGAGCTTTTTGAAAAAATTAAATCAGAAAAGTACTCTTTCTTTACCACGGATGATCATATGATGAGATTTAGCCCAGAATTAATTAAATCTATTAGTAATCTCTTAAAGGTGTTAAAGCCAGAGTAATTTTCTTAGACATGTTTTAACCCTTTTATTAGGTACTTGTATCCCGTGTACACAGTAATAACTGCGCTTACCCAGAGGGAAGTCAAGCCTAAGTCCCTTCCATAACCATATAGTAAGTCATTTCCAGGTTCTCCAGACAAAAGAACAGAAAGTGCAAACATTTGAATAAATGTTTTAGCTTTTGAAAGACTTGAAACTGGTAAGGATATTTGGAGCGAGGCGAGGAATTCTCTTAAGCCAGAGACTAGAATTTCTCTACTGATAATTATGAGAGCTGCAAATAAGGTTAAATCCTTAATTGTTTCATCGTGTATCAGAAGCATTAAAGCTACTGCAACAATTATTTTGTCAGCTATAGGGTCTAAAAGAGCACCTAGTTTTGATTCTTGATTTAAAGACCTAGCAAGTTTCCCATCTAGATAATCGGTTAAACAAGCGAAGACAAATATCCCACATGTTGACCATCTTCCTACCTCACCAGGGATAAAAAAAGCAAAAACAAAAAAAGGGATGATTATTATTCTAAGATAAGTTAATGAAAGTGGAATTTTTGAGATCATATTTAAATACCAAGAATTATTAAAATAAACCCTACAATTATAATTAAGCTCGAAATGTACTTCTGACGAACTAAAGCAATCAAATCTTTTAAAAACTTCATATTCTATAATAACATTTAACTTGAGTTAAAAGGAGTGTGATTATTTATTTATAAAATCTAATATACTTAAAAGAAAACTATAAATTTCTTTATAATAAAGTGAAACAGGAATAGTAAAAAAAATAAAGAATAATGTAGTCCATATAGGCCTCATTAGATAATATTACAGTCAAATAAGATTTTATTACAACATAATGAAAGATTTCTTTTACTTGTTACTTGTTAATTGGTAATCTTCTTTATATAATAAGCCCATTACATATATATTTTAATTTTGTAACGGAGACTCTATGTATAAAAAATTATTATTAATATTTTTCTTTATTTTTCCATTACTTTCATCGTATTCTTTTGAAGATAAGCCTCTCGTATTAGATAAATCATATGTAAAAATTGGATATGGGATTGTCCATTTGCCTGATAATGAAAATGTATCTCAAGGATTTGGCCCTGGTGCAATTGATAATGTGTTTCCTAAGGCTAAATATGATATTAAATATGAATCTGGCTCCTCTTTTTCAATAGCTGCAGGAAATAGGTTCCGAAACTTCGCTTTTGAACTAGCCATAGATCAAATTGTCTGCGATATAGACTCAATTACTTCTGATACTGCAATTAGAACTACAAGCGGAGATATTAGTCTTAGAACAATTATGATCAATGCTCATTATTATCCAGACTTTTTAAAATTCGGTAAAGCCAATGTGTATTTTGGTGCGGGTATCGGTATAACTGAGAAGGTTGATTTGGATGAAGCTGGTATAACAGGTAGTAGAGCACAAGTTAATGAAGGTTTTAAGTCTTCTAGTGATTTATTTAATCCAACATACCAATATATCTTAGGTGTTGAATATATAGTAAACGATTATGTCTCCATTTATTCCGAAGTTAAAAATACTTATATTAAGTCAGTTCATTTAGCGAGGGGTTCAAGTAAGGAAACCTATGGCTCAATGGAAATGAATCCAATGAGCACATTAATAGGTTTAAAATTTAGCTTCTAACTTAAAGTTAAAGATCCATTCATAACTCCCCAATGGCCTAAGAAGCTACACCAGAAAATATACTCTTCGCCTTTGGCAAATTTATTAGTGTCTAAAACCAAAGAGATTGTTTCATTAGGACCTAAAAATTTGGTCTTATATATAACTTTTTTATCTTCGGGTAGGTAGCCATTGTCCAACCCATTTGAAGGATTAACAATAGAAGTTAAATAGTTAAAATCAGCTTTTTTAGAAATGACAACATTGTGACCCGCTAGGTTTACATCTAGTGTCCCGGTATTTTTTAAATTAATTGTAAACTTCCTACAACTTGAGTCTATTGCAATAGCACTAGTACTATATTGCATCATGCCATTAGCTTCCAGGTCAATTGCACAATTGGCTGCAAATGATACATTAGAAAAAGAAAACAAAAAAAGTAAGGTATAAAGTATTTTCTTCATAATATTCTCCTCTTTAAGTTAAGATTTATACACTAATTTTACTTGATTACTTATTTATTGCTACTATGTCCAGCTTTTTATATAGAATTAGTTAAAAAACCTTGACAAAAGAATTTGTGTCTATTAGAATAGATTTAAAGGGAGGAAGTTATAATGAAAAGACAAAAACAAAATTCAAAGGCTGCATATCTTGCAAAATACGATAAATCTATGCAACCCCTAGAATCCTTAGGTTTTGGGTTAGCTCCATACACTGTATTGGTTCTTTCATTTGTTGCAATATTGATCGTTAATTTGTAATTAATTAAAGTTTTTTTTATTCACTTGTTTTTTATTCTTTTTGAGTATATTTTATATACGGACCATTGAGGTCCACATTATAAAAAGAGGTGTTAAAATGAAAATCGGTTTATTTTATGGAACTACAAGTGCAGCAACTGAAGAAGTTGCAAACCTAATCCAGGAGTCCTTAGAGAGTTGTGAAGTTGAACTTTTTGATATTTACAAAGAACCCTTAGAGAAAATTAATGAGTTTGAAAATATTATAATCGGTTGCCCTACCTGGGATATCGGGTTGCTTCAAGAAGATTGGAGGACAAAGTTTGATGATCTCGATACCTTAGATTTTTCCAACAAGAAAGTTGCTTATTTTGGATGCGGTGACCAGCATGTTTATTCCGGAACATTTCTTGATGCACTAGGTACTTTAGAGGAAAAAATAACCGCAAAAGGCGCTACTACTATTGGTCAGTGGCCTGTTGAAGGTTATAGCTTTGATTACTCTAAAGCTCAGAAAGATGATAAATTCGTAGGTCTTGGAATTGATAATGATAATGAACCAGAGCTTACAGAAGATAGGGTTTCTGCTTGGTGCAAACAAATCGAATCTGAATTTGCATAAGACTATTAGTATTTAAGATTTAAAAGCACAATTGAGTCATAAAAGTATAATCCTCACTCCAACAAACCAATAACCCTTGTTTTTATGATTCATCTACCATCTTGTTACTTCTTAATATACTTAACTAAGTTTTTATTTCCACTTTAAGAAAGAAGACTAGGTATCTAAAATTTTTTTAATTAAATCTATTTCTAATAGGGTCTCTTTCCATCCTTCAGGTGCAACTTTTATTGAATTGAAAGAATTAGATTTCCTTTTCAGTTTTAATGTATTCTTTCCTGGAAGCCTTAAAACAACTGCATAATCTGCAATTTCAAGCATTGAAAGGTCATTCTCGCTATCACCACATGCAATTGTAGTTATATCTTCTAAACTATCAACATTGATAATATCTTGAAACCCATGATCATTTAATAATTCTCTCATAGCATCCCCTTTTGAGTTCAACCCTGTGAGATGCATAAGGCGTGCTCCAGAAAATATACTCATACCTTCTTCATTTAAACTCTTCTTAAATTCATCTAAATAATCTTTGCTCCCCATCCAAATAAAGGGTTCACCATATTTCCTATCAAGTGATCTATTTAATGAATCAGATTTTAGACCTGTATAGTATGATTGTTGAAGCTTAGTCATATTCTTAAGAAAAAGAATAAATCTCATATAGTCTTTAAAATCTTTCTGTCTAATTTTTTTATTTATTATTTCTCTTTCTGTCCCTAGCTTAAGTACCCAATATTCACCTTCTTCCATTGCGTTTATAGGTATTTGTTTGATTGCATTTTTGGGAATATATATAGCAGAACCATTTTCAACTATAAATGGTCCATTTAGACCAATGTCTTTAACTATATGTTCTATTTCAGAGAAGCATTTACTTGAACTTGGTATAATTTTAATACCTCTATTTTTCAAGTCCTCTATAAAAGGTAGAATAGATCTAAATTCAAAAGTCTTAAAATTCAAAAGAGTTCCATCTAAATCAGTAAATATTATTAAATTTTTAACCATAATTTTTGACTATTGATAATATGATATACGATATTAAAGATATATAATATATTGAAGCCTTTAATGTTAAGTTTTTTGATATGAGATATATATATATTATTTTCTTTCTAATTTTGTACTTTGTTGTCTTTTACGGTGAAGAGTGGGTTGAGAGTATTAAATGATGAAAAGCTTCGTAACCTATTTTTTTCTTTTAGTCTCTATGGTTTTAATACCTATTGCTTCTGGTCTATCTCATGCCAACCATGGAAAGATGGTCGAAGCAGCAAGTCCTTATCCCACTATAGCTGTTGAATTAAAAAATCAGAACCTCTCAAGTTATATTCTTGAGTTTAAACTCACTAATTTTGAATTGATTCCATTGAATGACTCTTCTGTGATTAATAAGAACGAAGGACATATCCTGTTGCTGATTAACAATAAGAAAAAGATTATGATTACAGAAAAAAATTATACTCTTTCATCAGACTTATTGAATACAGGAAAGAACGAATTATTCGTTATGTTAATGGATTCTAAGCATTTTATATTTACTAAAGATGAAAACATAATTTATGTCCCCAAATTAATTTATAAGGAAAAGTAGTCTATAAATATAAAACTAAGACTAATAAGGATATTGAAATAATCCAGAAAAGTATAAAATATTTAAGCCCACCTTTGGCATCATCTCTCTCTTTTAACGTCCTAGCTTTTATTCCTTGTGAAATGAATACAATGTTTCCTGCAAGCTGAACGCAAACAGTATTGATTATAAGTAGCATTAATGACCCAAATGCCAGGTTGTATTCGCCATTTGCAATGAGAATAGCGAATGAAGCTGCGGGAGGAAGAAGCGCAACTGATACCATGACTCCTACTAATGCCGCAGAAATACCCGTAGTCATTGATAGTGCAGCAGCAGCTCCAGATGCCAAGGCTAGAACAATATCACCAATACCTATATTTGTCCTAGATAGAATTTCCTTGCTTTGATAGTTAAGGTCTGAAATTGATGATATTAAGTAACCAAATGAGATAGATATCAATATTCCAATAACTATAGAATTTAAAGATTTAAAGATAAGATTTCTATTACCTATAGATGCAGCGAATGATAGTGCTATGTTAGGCCCAAGTAATGGTGCTATCACCATAGCTCCAACTACAACAGCTATGTTGTCTTCTGAGAGACCTATAGTAACAACTATAGTTGAAAGTATTACCATAAGTATAAAATTTAGATTCAGATCCACTCCTTTTGTAACATTTTCATAAAGCTCTTCTCTTGTTGTCTTTTGATCTATTTTTTTTTGCTCGTTATTATTTTCTTGTAATCTAGGAATCGAAGCATCAACGGGAAGTACCAGAATTTTGGCATTTTTATCAGATTCAAACAATATCTGCAAGCTATCTAAAACAGATTGTCTTGAATCGTTAGTAACAACCATAGTAAATACCTGACGTCCATCTTCTAGCTCCGATGACCACCAATAATCTACTACACCTTGTTTTTCTGCTATTGTAATAAGTGTTCTTTTGTATTTTGACTCAGAAATAATTTCACAAATTCTCATTTTCTAACTCTATCATGAAACACGAAGTTTTTAATTAAAACTAGCAACTTTTCTATCGTAAAATTTCAGCAACCTTCTTTGTTGGTGCAATTATGAATGTATTGTCTATAAAAAAGGTTTCATTTTTTGTATCACATAGCGATGCTTTCTCCCAATTTTTCTTACTTGTAAATATATATAAAGAGCTTGGATCAAAAATACATGCTTCTAAGGAAAGCTTTAGATCTGCTTTCACTTTTCTTAAAGAGCTTTTCTTTATTCGAGCTAAATATCCACCATTAACAGAAAGACCCTCTGTAACAGCAAATAATGTTATTTCTCTATAGTTTTTAATAGGCATCATTTCGGGATAAATATACTTAATACTACTGTAGGACTTTCCAAACTCTTCCCACTTGGGATCCTTAAGCATTTGTTTCCAAGTATGACCACTATAGTTTAGATTGAATGATTTTAACGCTCTTGTTTGTGTGTAAACTTCGGAAGAATCAATAAAACCAATAGATATTATAATAATTAGAATTGCAATAATCTTTTTTGGATTTATGGATTTGTAAAAAATATAAAAAGAAAAAAAAGTTATTATATACATAACAGGCCAAAAAAATCTTCCAGAAGATCTAAAAACACCAAAAAGTTTCTTAGCAAATGATGGAAGTGGATAGCTTACAAGTAAGCTATCATTCAGTATTACTTTATGACTTAATGCAAAAATGACTAGAAATAGGCAAGCTATAAGAATTGGTAAGTAGTTTTCTTTAGTAAATTTAATAAGATTTTTTTTATAATTTATTATAGTTGTCAATATTATCAATATCATTGAAGTTCCAATAAAATTAAATCCCTCATAGTCACCAGAGCCCTTAATATTAGTAGTATCAGTTAGGTTTGGGATTAGTTTAGAAAAATTAAAAGAATCAGTATTTATGTTTGCTAGAGATACACTAGGATCAAAAATAGAATTTAAATTCATCCTATAGTTCCCATATCCCTGATAGTAGGAGTAAGTTTCATTGCTAGTTTCAACACCAATTAGTAAAAAAATTAGTCCTATGGATAAAAAAGTATATACAGAGTAAAGGAAAACATTATGGTTGTTAATCTCTTTGTTTAAACTTCTCCTAAAAAGGTCTGCAAAAAAGATCGGTAATATCATAGCAAACAGATAAGCCATAGTTAAAAGAGAAAGTATTAGTAAACTTATCCATCGTCTATATTTGAATTGAGGGATTAAGTATAAGTAGATAGAAGCAATTATTATCCAATGCCCAAATAGACCGTTGTGATTTATTAATAAATTAAAAGGTAATATTGGGCTCAAAAGAACTATAGATACAAATAAAAACTTAGTAATTTGGCATTTAACAAATAAGTCTAAGATCTTAATAGTGAAATAGGCTTGTAAGAACAAGCAAATTAAGTGATATATTCCAAAAAACTGAAAAGGGAAACCTAATATTTTATCAAAAGGTTTAAGTATGAGTGAAACTATTGGTATTGAACCAGTGTATACAAGAGAGATATTAAGCTCTTGTCCATATGGGTAGTTGTTTAGAATAGGGTATTGAAAAAAATCAGTCCATCGAAAGTATTCATATCCAAACCAAATAATTGATGCGTCATCATTACCTTGAAAAAAATCCAATCAATATTTCTTGGATTTAAATAATTTAAACTAAAGCCCGTCATATAAAAGAAAAAGAAGAGAGATATGGATAAAAGGATAATATTTCTTTTAAAATTAAGGGTTTTCATCGGATAAATGATAGCACAATATAGTGTTTACTTTACAAAAAACACTCATATTTACCCCTTTTATTAGGCATTTTTTTAAACTTTTTCAGTAGGAATTTATATACTTAATATAAAAATATAAAATCTAATTATTTTTTAATTTAATTTAAATCAATAATATCAGTATTTTAAGTATAAAAAATTAAACTTATTTTCTAATATTTTTAAATAAATCTACCATCATTTTCTTATTCAGTCTTCCAGTGTTAACATTTCTGGGACTTGGATGATAGCATCCAATAAGACTCTTCCCATCCGGTAGATTATGACTAGATCCATGGGTAAACTGAGGTTTTTTCTTAAATTTTCCATAATTTTCAATATAATATTTTACCGTTGCTTCGAAAGCTATCTTACCCAAAGCAACAATAAATATTGATTTTTTTAATAGTATTAATTCATTTTCAAAATACTTTGAACATGTTTTGAGCTCTATTGAAGTTGGCTTATCCTCAGGGGGTACACACTTTAAAGCTGTAGTTATATAGGAATCTTTCAATTTTAATCCATCATTTTTAGATATAGAGTAGGGCTGATTACTTATATTTGCTTCATATAAACACTGATAAAGAAATTCTGAAGATTTATCCCCTGTAAAAACTCTACCAGTCCTCGTTCCACCGTGAGCGGCTGGTGCAAGACCAACTATTAGAATTCTACCTTTCTTATCACCAAATCCTGTTATTGGTCTACCCCAATAGTCTTCATTTATATACTCTTTTCTTTTATTTTTGGATATCTTTTTTCTGAAATTTACAAGTCTAGTGCACTTGGTACAATTGATTATCTCTTTATTTAACGACTCTAAAGTAAGGGGATACATTTTTAGTTTGCTTTAAACTTTAATTGATAATCTTTTCCATTAAACTTTTCAAATATATATTGAACCATAGAGTGGTTTATTGGTTTTGGATTCAAAACCTCTTCTATGTTCTTTTCCGCAACATAAGTTGTTTTCTCATCATCACTTACTAAGACATGGCACCAAGGTTTGTCTCTAGGTGGTTTCGTTTCTGCTACTTTATCATACCATTCATCTGTTCCTTCGAAAGATGGATCAATATCAAATATTACACCTGTATAATCAAATAATTTGTGTCTAACAATTTGACCAATTTTGAACTTAGTTTTAACTTCTTTCATAAATAAATTTTACACTAAAACACTTGATTTTTATATTCAAAAAAGTTCAAATATAAATAAGAAGGTTTTATGATTTCTATCAATAAAAACAACAAGGGTGAATTGACTGAAGCTAGAGGTAAGAGAGTTAAAAAGTCATCTTTGTACTCCAAAAACCTTGATTTTGAGTTAAGTAGAAGCAAATTTAATGATTTTTTGCTCTGTAAGAGATGTTTTTACTTAGATAGAGTTCTTGGTATCAAAGTGCCTGATATGCCCGGATGGACTTTAAATAGTACAGTTGATGAACTTTTAAAGAAAGAGTTTGATTTGTGCAGAAAAACCCAAACACAACATAGACTAATGGTTAAGAACAACATGGAAGGCATCATCCCTTTTGATCATCCTGATATTGATAGATGGAGAGATGCTTTAAGAGGGGGAATTAAATATAGGTACAAAGATACAAATTTGATTATTAAAGGCGGTGTTGACGATGTATGGTTTAATCAATTTACAGAAGAAATAATAATAGTTGATTACAAATCTCAAGCTAGCTTTTATAAAGTGAACATTGAAGATTACCTTTCAAATATATTCCACGAATCTTACAAAGTCCAAATGGATATTTATGCTTATTTGTTCGAAAAAAATGGTTTTAATGTTTCTGAAGTTAGTTACTTTTATGTTGCTAATTGTAGAAAAGATATGAGTGGATTTAATTCTAAACTAGTTTTTGATGAAACCCTTGTTCCCTATAACCTTAGAACACACTGGATTGATACTAAAATTGAAGAGATGCTAAATGTGCTGAATTCTGAAGAGTTACCATCTTTTAATCCCTTTTGTCAGAACTGTGCTTGCTCTAAAGCTAGAGCGGAGTTGGAATACTAAAACTTCCACTATGTAATTGTCACTTTTTTCATTATATTTGTCTTATGAAGTTCCTGTCAATTTTATTATTTTTATTGCTCTCATTTAATTCTTATTCAGAAACAAAAGATGAGTGCAAAAAATTGTACGAAAATAACTCTCTTTTTTGTTCTACAAAATTTTGGGATAAAGTTGCAAAAATTACTAGAAAAGGTGTGGTTCACCGATATCAATTGCACGAAGACAATAGAGTTATAGGTTATATTCGTAATAATACTAACGAAGAACGGTATGTCTTGGGTACTTCATGGTGACGACCTTGAGCCATTAATGTCTGACAGTCATACAATCACAATTCTTAGACCAGGTGAAAAATCTCTTATTGATTTTATTTTTCATGAAAAGGCAAAAAAGCCCCTTGAAGTGGAAGGTGATTATTTAAGGCTGAGAAATTTCGAAGTAAAATAAGTAGAAATTAAGGAAAAATTCCCATTTCAATATATGTATTAGCTATCTTTTCTATACCAATTTTATATGCGGCTTCTCTATAGGTTAAATCCCCTTTGTGTTTAACTCTTTTAGTTTTTATTTCGTCAAATGCCTGACACATTGTCTCATTTAAGGCATTGTTGATTAGATCAATCTCTTTGATACTGTTCTCACCTTGATTGTCAATTCTTCCCCATCTAACATGGTTAAGATTTTTAAGCCATTCAAAATACGAGACAATGACACCACCAGAATTTAAATATAAATCAGGGAGAATTATTATTCCATTCTTGGATAAATATTTATCTGCTTCATATGTAATGGGGCCGTTCGCGCCTTCTGCAATAATTTTGGCTTTTATTTTATACATATTTGCTTCATTTATTACTTCTTCTAAAGCTGCAGGAACTAAAATGTCACATTCTTCATAAAAAACTGAGTAGGGGTCTTCAAATGCGGTACATGATGCATAGTCAGTTAAATTTTCACCATTGCTTAAGTGTTGTTTCACAAGTTCCGGTTCTAGACCTTTAGGGTTCAATATTGAACCATTATATTCACAAATACCTATTATCTTGGCTCCCGCCTTATGTAAGAATAAGGCAGCATGGTATCCAACATTACCAAAGCCCTGTATTATCACACTTTTTCCTTTTAAACCCTTTCTTAGACCTATTTTGGCCATTTCATCTTTATCATCTAATAACTCTCGTAATCCTATAAAAACTCCCCTCCCTGTAGCTTCCCTCCTTCCTTTTACACCACCTTGAGCAATATTCTTTGAAGTAACAGATGCAGCTGAATCAATATTTGAATTTGATAAAGTTTTAAAAGTGCTATATATCCAGCTCATCTCCCTGGAGGTTGTACCATAATCAGTTGCAGGAACATAAGTGTTTGGACCTAAAGAGTTTCTTGAATGTAATTCAAATGTATATCTTCTAGTAATCCTTTCTAATTCACTGACTGAAAAATCTTTTGCATCTATTTTAATCCCGCCCTTTCCGCCACCAAATGGAACGTTAACAAGGGCGCACTTAAATGTCATAAGTGAAGCAAGAGCTCTAACTTCATCTTCATTAACAACACTGCTAAATCTTATACCACCTTTTAAAGGGCTCATGTGATGACTATGTTCACCATGCCAAGCATTTATTACCCTGATTTCTCCGTTATCTAGTGTTATGGGAAATCTTAGATGATAAACAGAGTCACATGATTTAATTTGATCTGAGAGTCCCCTTGGAATCTTCAAGTGTTTAACTGCAGAATCATAAAAATGATTAAATGTTTGTAGAAAGTTCACATTTATAAAATAACATTAAATTTTCTTAATTAAACACATTATTAAATTACTCAAATTGATATGGATATAAATCAATAATCAGTATATTTTTTATGCTTGAAATCAACCAAGGGCATTGTAAGCAAAGTATTTAATCCATCGTTAGACAAGCTCTTAAGCTTTATCCCAAAAATTTTGGGTATGAATAGAATAATTTTCAATAGTTTTATAGGTAGCCTGATAATCACCTTATCTTTAATATCTAAAAGATCCTTAAAATTAACAGGTCCAACATCATAGCAGTGAATTATTTCATTACTATCCATAGACCTAGTTTTACTTATAAAGCGAACTAAGTTTTTAACCCCAATATAATACATTGGATAGTTTCCATCGGCGGGAATAGGGAAGAGGGGTGAATACTTGAACATACGATTAAGCTTCCCAAATACTCCACCTCTGTAATCAATAACAACAGAAGGTCTTATTATAGTTGATTTACTATATCCTTTAACTAGCTCTTCACATTCAAGTTTTATTTTTCCATATGTAGTTTTATGAGAAATTGCCATAAAAGAGGAAATATAGATTAATTTTGATTTTTTTATTTTGCAAAAACTAATTAGATCTTCAGTTCCTTTGATGTTTATATTCTTATTGTTTAGTTGCTTGTTGGAGAAATCATGTGCTAAGTGGACTACGTTATTAATTTTAATATCAGAATCAATAACAGTATCAATACCAGTTTCCATTTCATATTGAATATAGGATTTGTTTTTATAATTCTTTTTAGACCTAGATAAGAGAATAAGTTTTGACTTAGAAAGCTCTTCAGAAAGTTCTCTACCAATAAACCCATCAGCCCCAGTTATTATGTCAAAAGCATTCTCCATAAAAAAATTCTAAACGATCAAAAAAATATATTCAAGCTATCAGTTAATTCTTAATAGGAATTAAAAGACTTGATTCAATAGTGTTGAATAAGTATTTTAATTAATAATGCTAAACAAGAAAAATATTTTAGCTCTTTCAAGCATACTTTTTCTTTTACTCCTAAGTGTTTTGATTTACAGCTTCTTTAGTGATTTTGGTCTAAGAGATGATGAAGGATTTTACCTCTATTATTTAAAGCAAGGGATTACTGAGCCAACATTTACTTTTTTTCATTCCTTGGGCAATATCTTTGGATTTATTTTTTCTTACCAGTTGCTTGGCTTTAGACTTCTTAATTTATTATTTTTAATAATTTCAGTAAATCTATCTCTTATTTTTTGCTATCAATTCTATTTTAGTTCAAATAATTTAAGAAACCTGGACTTCTATTTGATTTTATCTTTGGTTAATATTATGACCTTAGGTTTTTTCTCTTTTATTCCTACTTTTTCTTATACTTCTTCAGCAACAATAGCTTGCTTTATGTGGTCATCCTTAATCTTCTATATTTCTAAAAATGGAAGAAAAGAGGACACTTATTATTACTTACTTTTGGTTTTTACATTTTTGTTTGCAGTTTCCTCTAGAATACAATTGTTTATTGTTCTAGGAGGGTCCTTACCTTTAATACTCTTTTTTATTAACAAGTTTATTAACAAAGAAACTAACATCTCTATATTTAAATCTTTAGCAGTAGTCTCTGTTTTTACGATAACTTTTTTATTTTTTCATTTACATTTTCTAACTGAGATATTGCCAATAGGAAAGATAATTTATGAAACTTCCCATGACTCATTGCTACTATTTTACTTAAGTAATTTATCGTATCTTATATTTCATCAAGATTTCCATATTATTTATGTTTCCATACTTTTAATAACATTTTATGTAATTTTAAAATATAAGTTAAACAAAAAACTACCATCAAGTATTCTAATTGTTCTAATATTAATACTAGTAATAAAAGATATTTATGGCTTCTCAAAGTCTTTCTATGATATAGCTGGTACACCATCAAACTATTCAAATAGAGCTCTCAGATACTTCTTCGTTCTTACTATTTTTACTCCAATTTTAATTGGTTATTTTAATTTCTTAAAATCAAAGATTACTTTCCAAGAATATAAGATTGACAAGAGGTTTACATTTCTTTTTATAGTTGCAGTTTTAGGATCTTTTTTTTCTTCTGTTGGAAATAATAGTAATTTCGTTTTTTGGGCATCATTTACAATTGGACTTACATCTATACCTTTCTTCTTCACTTTGATAGCATTTAAAACAACTAATTCATTAAGGTTGATTACTGTAGTTTCACTTCTAGCTTTCTTAGTAAATTTATCAATAATTTATAGAGAGCAGATTTATCAGTTTAGAAGAAGTCCCATTAAGTCTTCTAATTTTAAAGTATCTTCTAGTCCTTTTCTCTCAAATATCAAAATTGATCCATATTCTGCAGATGTTATAGACAATTTTTTGATAACATTAAAGGATATTAATTTTAATTTTAAATCTGATAGAATTTTTTCTTATCCTGAATTACCAGGTTTGTTAGCTAGCTCAAAAGCTATATCATTAGGAGATGCTCATAATCAACACTTGTTTTCTAAGAAACAATTTCGTGAATTAAAATCCATAGAAACAAAGGTATGTGCTTTTTTAATACATGAGAATCTAAATCAGATAGAAAATGTCTATATTTTACAAGGGGAGGGCATGTCTCAAACTATACAGGATTGCTTGTTTCAGATAATTGATAGTGGAAGTAAAGTGAAAACTTATAGCTTAGGAGAGTTGATTAATATTGGAATGGCTTACAATGACTACTCTACTTATATGACTGAGATTACCCTTAAGGGGCCTTATAAAGTAATAGGGAGGTAGTCTACTTACTTTCTTTTATTATTTTGTAAACAATTTCCTCATCTACAAACTTCGCTCTGTTGTCAGATTTTAATAGAACTGGTTTTTTAAGTCTTTTTTTATTTTTAGAGGGTTTACTTTTTAAATTTTCATATTTCTTTTTTTTACTTGCATCTTTAGATGTATTTTTATTAAACATCCTCTTTCTCTTTTGGGAATCCTTAGAGAAGGGTACGCTCTTTTTTTTATCTCTGTCATCTGACCTTGTTTTATCTTTAAACTTCTTCTCTCTATTGTCGAATCTAGTCTTATCTCTAAAGCCTCTATCTTTATGCTTAGTAGAAGTACTATCTGAAATCTTATTCTTAGTTTTAGGATCTAAAATCTTTTGTATAGCTCTCCATTTTAAGTGATCATTGGGTGTAATAAAGCTAACTACACTACCTGACATTCCTGCTCTTGCAGTTCTACCAATTCTATGAATAAAATCCTCTGCTACTTGAGGAAGGTCAAAATTTATTACATGTTCAATTTGTGGAACATCAAGACCTCGACAAACTATATCAGTTCCAATTAGCACAGAAAATTTATTANTCCTAAAATCAGAAATTATTCTATTTCTCCTATTTTGCTTTAANTCGCCATGAATCCCAGTCGCCTTGACTCCATCAAAAGAAAGTTTCTTGGCCATTCTATCACAGGCATATTTTGTCTTTATAAAAACTAATACAGACCCACTTCTATTCTTTAATTCTTCAACTAATTGGGCGTATTTTTCATTTGATTTAATTTTTAAAACTTCTTGTTTTAGATTTTTCGGTATTTGATTTATAGACCCAACACTTATTCTATGGGGATCAATAAGATATTTATCTGCTAATTTAGATATATCATTAGGTATCGTGGCTGAGAACATTAAAGTTTGTCTTTTTTCGGTCATGTTTCTTACTATCTCATCAATTTGAATTCCAAATCCCATATCAAGCATTCTATCGGTTTCATCTAGAACAAGAATCTTAGTTTTTTTAACATATAAAGATTTTCTATTAATATGATCATTTATTCTTCCAGGGGTACCTATTATAATTCTTGGTCCTCTTTTTAAGTTTCTTAATTGGTTAGTAATAGACTCTCCACCAATTAAAGCCGTTACTTTTAGAGTGTTTCTATATCCTAGTAATTCCCTAATTACATCATATATCTGCTTTGCTAGTTCCCTCGTTGGAGCCAATACAACAGCAATTCCATTCTTTTCCTTGTTTAAATTCTCAATTATTGGTATTCCAAAGGCGGCAGTCTTTCCAGTTCCTGTTTGCGCAGACCCTAAAATATCTAATCCTTTTAGTCCAACTGGAATAGATTGTTCCTGAATAGGAGTTGGATTTACAAACCCCATATTTTTTAGGGATTTATTTAAAGTTTCAGATAAGCCAAAGCTCTTGAAGGTTGATAATTTAGTACTAATATTGTTTTTCAATTTGTCTGAACTATATAGGAGTATTAGATAATTTCAATTAATAAAATTAAAAAAAATTATTTAAGTTACTACTACTCAGTAATAGTTGTATTAATTGTAAAGACTGGAGCAACGTTGGATATACTAGTGCAACCTGACGCTGCAGATGAACTACTCCATTCAATTGCTAATGCATTTGTTCCTTTAAAGAACATCTCAACGCTAACTTTACTGTTTTTAGTAATGATAATTGGTGATGCAAGTTCAACTATGGCTCTCATTTGATCAACATTTCCAGACGCAGTTGCTCTTGTTGATCCATCAGATTGAAGAAGTTCAACATCATAAGAAGTAGCATCATATAGATAATTTCCGCTAGCCTCTCCAGGATTTAGATCATTCATAGTTATATTAACTTCTGCTTTATCGTTTAAGTCTGTAATACAAGTCCCATCTCCACAACTTACATCAGCCATTCCAAAGACGTTAACTGTAGCTCCTGCTGTAACGCAGTGCAATGGAGTATCATCAGCAGTACTAATACCACCCTTGATTGTTATTACTTCGTCCATATATCCTCTAAAGTGAGTATATGTTCCGGGTTTATTTTGTGACTTTTTAATAGTAGGCAAATAGTTAATTGAGCTACCACCACCAATATCTCCAGACATAGCACCTGTTTTTAGAACCCAAGTTGCTCCAGTTGTTGAATTATAAAATTCACCTTTAAGCAGCGTAACTTCCATTACTTCAGCATCTGCAGTGCAAGTTCTATCACTATCAGCAAAAATATTTGCAGCTGTTGTTGTAGCAGAACAAACAAATTCGGAATTTGCAGTATTAGATAAAAGTAAAACTAGGAATAAACTAAATATTAAATTCTTCATAAATTAACCACCTTAGCTACCTGAAAGTTTAAATGCTCCAACTTGAGACCTTTCAATCGTAATTTTATTTTGTCTTCTAACTTTATTAAGTAGTGTTGATTTAACATTCCTTTGACCAAAAATTTCACTTGAGTAAGCCTGGCCTTCAGGACCGAACAAAGTAGATTGGTTTCTTTTAGTTGTTGTAACTGATGCTTGAACAAACCAATAGTTCTGGTCTATACCATCACTTTGTCGGTCATCATTATACCCAACTTCTGCGGTTAGATTGGGATTTAAATAAAGTTCAGATGAATAACGAATTGATGTAGGGTCTTCGCCTAAATGTCCATTAAATTTAGAGTAGGCTATAAAAACCCTAGTCCATGGAAGATAAGGAAGAGGGTGTCCCAATTCAAGGTCAAAACCATCAAGGGCTTTTTCTGTACCATCTATATTTTTTACTTTCACATCTTTAGTTCCGCTTAAAGCTTCATAGTAATTGATATTTAAATCTAGTAAGCCTTTTTTTATTTCACCACCAATTCCAACTCTATAGTGATTTGAGCTAAACTCATGATCATAAAATGAGTTAACACCCAAAACTAGATTGTGTTCACTATTATAGTTCCTATAACCTAGACCAAAATTTGTTCCAATTCTTCTATCTTGGAACTGTTCAACAGACATTGCGTTAAGCTGTGTAAAGAAAGTGTGTTTTAAATCTGCAGATTGCATTATTGGGACTACAGTTAGTATTGAGAAATCTACTAGTGTTTTTCCGTCTGAATCTTCTGAGAAACCAATGGTACCCTCAGAATTTTTAAAAAAGGAATACTTTGAATTTGAAGCAGCATTAGAATACGATTCTTCAGCATAGTTAGAAGCTTTAGACAACAAGTAACCTTTTTTATTATAGGAGAAAGCATCAATTTCAGATCTTACTTTACTGTACTCATCGTACATAAGCTTTTCTTCATCTTTTAGGGATTCATTTAATTGGCTTGAAAAAGAATCGGTAGAAAGAGTTAATAAAAGTATAAATATTAAAAAATGTCTCATATTTTTATATTATAATGATAAAGGAAGTAATCTTCAAATATTATAGAAATTAATTGATTATTGGCAGCAATTTGGGCTTTAAGGTACTCTTAGAAAGCAATATAGACCCTAATTTTTATTATCCAGGTCTAATTTTGCTTGTTCTAATTCTCCATCCTTCTCAACAAGCTTCTCAAGGGACCTAGGAGTTTGCACAATTTTATTTACATCTAATATCTCTTGAGATGATTTCACACCCATTTCTTCTAGTTTTTTAACAGAAGGAATCAGTCTTCCTTCAACATTTCCCACTAACGTATTCCAATTGGAAACAGTGGACTCGATAGAATTTTTCAGCTTATTAAGATTTTTAGTGCTATTTGCAAAATTATTATGGACTGCTGATGCAGCCTTTCTAATTTGTTCTATTTGGCTTTGAACTTTAAGTATTCCATTAATATAGGCCCACATTAAAATTATAAAATTTAGATTATCAGGTCCAGCCATGATAACGCCATCTTCAATTTTATTAGTCTCTTTATCTATGAGCTCTTTAACTATTAAATAGACATTCTCATTGGGTATAAACATAATTATAAAATCTGGGGTCGTATACTTTCCGTTTACAGTTAAGTTTTGATATTCCTTTTTAGCCAATTTTTTTGCTTCATTGGACACTTTTGTTTTAATATCTTTTTTAATTTCTTCAATTCTCTCTTTTGTGGTAGCTTCATTTTTCAATTCTTTAATTACTTCAAGCTCAGTTGTTGCCTTAGAATCAATTATCAAACATTTTTCTTCCGATATAAGAACAGCATCTAGCCTATACATTTCTCCGTCAGCAGTTTGTACGCTAACTTGAGTCATATAATCTATATCTTTTTGTAAATTATGAAACTTAAACAAATTCTCAAGTTGATACTCACCGAGGTTGCCAGCAAGACTAGAACTTGCACCTAAAATCTTAGAGAAATCATTTATTTCACCTTTCATTTCCTTAGTAGCACTGTCTAAGGCCTCAATAGTTGAATCTATTCTTGCAAAATAATCATTAAATTCTTTAGATTGATCATTGATACTTTTAATTAAATTTTGCGATTCTTTTTCAAAGTTCTCAGACTGCGACTCGGTATTTTCTTTGACTACACCTAGAACCAACTTTTCCATGTTAACTTTTTCGTCTATAAAGGCTTGTCTAAGATTTTTATTATCTGATTCCATTTTACCTAAGACCTGATTTAGGCTGTTTTTAAGCTCTTTTACTTCATCCGTGTTGTTTTGCGGTGTGGAAAGATTAATTTTTTTATATAAAAAATAAAAACCTATTGCAACAATTATAAGAACAATGTAAATATCCATATAAAAAGTATTATAATGGAAACAAGAGTAACAATGCAATGAGAAGAAAAAGAAGTAATAAATGGTCAAATTCAAGGCTGAATTCTTATCAAAACTGCCCCAGGCAATATAAATTCAAATATGTTGAAAAGGGCAATACTGAGGAATTTCTTTCTATAAGTATAATAGTGGGTTCAGTTTTTCATAATGTAATAGAAAAAATGTATAAGGATTTTTATCTCAAAGGAATCATTCCCTTAAAAGAGATTCTAGAGTATTTTGAAATTGAATGGGAGAAAAAATTACTCAAGGAAGAAAAGAAGAACAAGGAAATAGTTTTTTTTGCAAACATAAAAGATATTGCTGTGTATAAGAAATATTCACTAGATTGCGTAAAAAGATACTATGAGAAGTTTTATATTACGGGTTTAGAGACAGACTTTGATTCTTGTAAAACAGAAGAAATAGTTGAGCCTTTCTTTTTTGATGATGAAGGAGAAAAAATACAATTTCAGGGCTTTATTGATAGGTTCGATATTAAAGGCGATGTCTTAACCATAGTTGATTATAAAACCTCAAGGCAAGCTCCTAGTGATAGGTTTATAGACAAGGCTTTTACTCAACTTTACCTTTATGCACTTGGTGTTAAGTCACAAGAAAGATTTAAGAATATTAAGACTATTAAATTAAAGCTTATTTATCCTTTTCCTGGAATAATTTTAGAAAGAGAAGTCGATGATGATTCTATTAATGAAACAAGACAACACTATATAGATATTCTGAGTGAATTAAAAAGCGATAAAAAGTTTTTACAAACTCCAGGATTTGGCTGTATCTCATGCGGTTACAGAAGAATATGTCCAGAGTTTAGAAGCATATATAGACTTAAGGAAAAAAGAGATGATTTAGTAATAAAAGATGTTGCAAACATGGTGGATAAATTGGTCCTTCTTAAGCAAAAAATTTCAACTATCGAGAAAGAAGTTGATCAAATAAAAGAATCAATACTTCATAATAAAGATGAATTTTTAGATGGAGAGGAAGAAGGAAGATTTGTATTGCCTGGTGCTGAAACCGGCAGTGAGCTAGTCGTTAATATTGAAAAAGTGCGAAAATTACCTGATTCAAAAGATGCTATGAGAGAAGTAATGGTNCAAGAGTTAATAAAGAAGGGNTTTTGGGAAGAAATAGCTACTCTTAACTCAATATCTGTTAATCCAAAAATTAAAAATAATGCTTATTCAAGAGAGTTGATGGATTTTTTATCTGACTATATTTACGAAGATCAAGAATCTTCTAGGGTTACGGTTAGGAAAAGTAAGAAAAACTAACCTAACATCTAATTCTTATAATTTAATATAAAAAACACTAGACATTTAAAGCAACCGTCTTTAGAAAAAGTCTTTATGTTAGAATTGAAAAGTGCAATTTAAATATTTAATAATAATATTCATTTTGGCAATTCTATGCCTGTTTTTTCTTGTATATGATTTATCAAGCTCAAAAAGAACTGATAAAACTAGCGAAGTTATAGTTGTTAGTAAAGGTTGGAACAAAGATGACTGTAAAAAAGAAGAGGGTACAAGAATTGTATATTTAGGTGAAAGACCAACTTCTGGGTACTCAATAAATTTAATAGAATCTTATACGGTTAATAATAAATTTTATATAATTTTAGCAGAAAAAAAATCTAATGAACTCGAGTCAACTTTACAGATTGTTACAAACCCATGTATAGAGTTCAAAATACCAGAGACTAAAAAAACTATAGAAATAAGATGGAAATAGGGAGCTCATAGAGCTCCCATAAAAAGAGAACTATTGAATATCAATAGTTCTAGGTTTCTTTTCTTCTGGCAGTATTCTTTCAAGCATAATTGCTAACATGCCATCTTTCAGTTCAGCACCTTTAACGATCATATCTTCAGAAAGAGTAAATACTCTTCTAAATTTCCTTTTAGAAATACCGTGGACTAGATGAACCTCTTCAGTCTTAGTAGTCTCATGGACTGACTCTACAGTCACTGTACCTTCTTCATATTTGATATTGATATCATCTTTCGTGAATCCAGCAAGAGCCATTCTAATCTCATAATTCATTGAATCTTTCTTAACAATGTCATATGGCGGATAAGAGCCCGAAGCTGTTTCAGGCATGTTTAATAGCCTGTCAAACATGCTATCAAAACCCACAGAAAAAGGGGTAAGTCTGAACAAATCATCTAGTTGGTGATTTGAATATTTTACTAATCTCATTTTAAATTCCTCCTATAAAGCGAGATATTTTCATGTCCCATTTCGGCAACATACTTATAAGATAAGCATCGATATTTCAATTTCAATGCTAATAAGTGATATAATATTTTTTAATAATGATTGTTAATTTATTTGATTTAGAGCAAAAATTCACAAAAAAACTTCCAAAAGATATTGAGGGATATTATTCTTCAGGTGCTCGAGATGAAGTAACCCTAAAAAGAAATAGATCTATTTATAATGAGTACGAACTTCTTCCAAGATTATTAAGAGATGTATCAGATGTTGATATAAAAACATCTATATTAGGTTTAGATATTGATATGCCTATTTTAATTGCTCCTGTTGCAATGCAAGAAATGGCTCATAAAGATGGAGAGATTGCAACAACTAAAGCAGCGAAAAATTTAAATACTATTATGAGCCATAGTACTATTTCAAATAAATCTATAAAGGAAGTTGGACCTATTCATGATAAAACTTTTTTTCAACTTTATTTCTCTAAAGATCGAGATTTTACTTCTCTAATGCTTAAAGAGTGTAAGTCTTTAGGCTATAAAGGAATAGTTTTTACAGTAGATGCTCCCAGACTTGGGACACGAGAAAGAGATGAAAGAAATTCGTTTAAAATGCCTGACAATTTAAAATTAGGAAACTTTATAGGAACCAAGTTTGAACATTTTGATAAAATAGAAGAATATGATGGCTCAAGCATGAAGGTTCACTCGGATCATCTATTCGATCCCTCCTTAACATTCGATATTATTCCATGGATTAAAGAGCAGTCATCATTGCCAGTGCTGGTAAAAGGAATCCTTAGGCCAGATGATGCAACACAAGCTCTTAGTTTTGGAGCTGATGGAATTATTATATCCAATCATGGGGGTCGCCAATTAGATAGTGCAGTACCAACTTTAAAGCAAATAGAACCAATTAGGAACACTGTTGGGTATGAGCCTCTGATAATTGTCGATGGTGGAATTAGAAGAGGGACAGATATTTTAAAATGTATCGCCTTAGGTGCAGATGCTGTTCAAATTGGTAGACCGATTCTATGGGGCCTACAGTATGGCGGACAAGAAGGTGTAGAGCTTGTTTTAAATATGCTGAAGTCCGAGCTTATAGAAGCAATGACATTGTCTGGATGTAAAAATTTAGATGAAATAACAAGGGACTTAGTTCTGAAGGTTTAGTGGTATTGAGAATCTTAATTGCTTTTCTTTTTCTCTCATTAATTAGCCAAAGTGCAGATGAAATAACTCTTACACAGTATAAAGGAGACTACTGTTATGATGGTGATACCTGCTATGCAGAACTTGCAAATGCACCATCGGAGTTAAAATTTG
>JGI20151J14362_10000715_pt1 | contig 24449 bp, 13 predicted proteins | sample COG_01_FD_14362 | JGI IMG/M metagenome (IMG submission 14362)
GAAAGTTGACGACGATAACCACGACGGAGGTCGTGATGAGAGGTGGAAGATGAGTGGTACGAAGTAGTAGTCATCGAAGATGGAATGCATCTATCACTACCAGTACTATAACTTGACGACACCCCCATTGTCATATTCCCCGTCTTCATCAATACCGCGCCCGTGTATCGTATCAACGAGTGTGATGATGATGATGATTATTCTAAAAAGTTGTACGAAAACGAGAAACGTCAAAAATCTCCCCAAAATCGCAAAAAATGTCGCGCATCGTTTCGCCAACCTGTTCTTCTTCGTTCCGCCGCGGCGCGAACGTTTGCGCATCGACGAATGTACCAGAAACAAATAACAACAACAACAAGAAGAAGAAGTTACCAACGCCACAGAAGAGAAGAGACGTGCTAATCGGTTTAAGCGGGGCATCCTTGCTTTCTCACGCTCCTTATTCTTTATCATCCATAGAACAACAACAACAACAACCTTTAACAGATATCGGAGAACTTGGTTTGGGATGTTGGAGTTGGGGGAACTCGTTCGTCTGGGGATACGAAGAATCTATGGACGATGAATTGCAGCGCGTTTTCAACTTAGCCGTGGACAGAGGAGTGCGCCTATTTGATAGCGCAGACTCGTACGGCAAAGACGGTCGGAGCGAGCAGCTGTTAGGTAAATTCATCAGAGAGTATCCGGGCGACGACGCGAAGAAGAACGATATCATTTTGGCGACGAAGTTTGCGCCATACCCGTGGCGAGTAACATCGAGCAGTTTCGTGAATGCGGCGAAGGAAAGTGCAAAGAGGTTTGGGAAAGAGAAGATTGATTTAGGACAGTTGCATTGGTCCACTGGGAACTATCAACCACTTCAAGAAGGCGCTCTGTGGAGCGGCATCGCAGACGCGTACGAGGAAGGGATCATAGGCGCGGTTGGATTGTCTAACTATGGTCCCAGGCAATTACAAAAGATTCACAAATATATGAGTTCAAGAGGCGTAAAGATTTCAACGCTGCAAGTGCAGTATCATCTCTTATCTCGATTCCCGGAGCTAAATGGAACAAAGGAAACGTGCGACGAGTTAGGTATAAAACTGATCGCATACAGTCCTCTTGCGCTCGGGTTGTTGACGGGGAAATATAGCGTGGAAAATCCACCGCCTGGATTGAGAGGCCAAGCTTATAAAGGCGTGCTGCCACCGTTACCGACTCTCTTGGAAATAATGAGAGAGGTTGGGGATGCGCACGGAGGAAAATCGCTTCCACAAGTCGCTCTCAATTGGTGCATGTGTAAAGACACCGTGCCGATTCCTGGAGCGAAGAACGTGCGGCAGTTGGAGGATAATCTTGGCGCATTAGGGTGGCGATTAAGTGCGGCTGAGGTTGCCGAATTGGACAAGGCTGCCGAAAAAGTAGGCGTGTCGACATCGCAAAACATCTTTCAAACAGCTTGAATTTCATTCCCTATATGATATTGCCTTCTTAAATTTTTGATTTATGAACACGCCCGTATACGACAGATTTAAAATGACAAATAGCGCACAAGATACACTAACACCACAAATCAGAACGACTAGACCCTCTATCCTCTCCGTAAAAGAAAAACAATGCATCAAATAATAAAGGAAATGTGCTCTTTCTTACGTAATTAAACACGTCTTCATTCTTCGTTCACGTTCCGTTTCTCTTGCAACCTTCTCATCACAAGACAAAAAGCGAGAACAAGAAGACAAAAACAATACCACACGAAAATGCGCGAGCGCGTGAACAAAGCGAAAGAGATCGAAGATTCGAACAGTCCCTTCACAAGTATGGACGTAGAAAGTGGCGCAACAATGATATCGAGAAACAAGCAACATCGCGGAATAAACACTATAGTCGTGCCGTGCTTGAACGGGAATGGTTTCATATTTCGCGTTCCAAAGTTTTTCCTCTGGGGGTTGTTCAGAAGAAACGTCAACATGAAACGACGATATCTGTTGGCGCTTGTTTTAATAATCGCATTCGTCCTGTCTTCGTTCTGTGGGATCGATGGTTCAAAGTGCGCAAAGACGAAATTGAAATCGTTGATGGGTAATAGTAGACGATTCCAAGTGCACAAGCACGACGCCGCCGTCGACGCGATGTTGTTCAAAAGCGTTCGAGGGCGTAATTCTTCCTCTTTGTCTTCTTCTTTTCTTACTGAGAATGATAACGACAACAACAACAACAATAAAAACAACAACAACAACAATAACAATATCGCCAAACGCGTTGGTATTCCCAAACCAAGAAAACCAGACGCCGAGCGGAGATTGGAGCGACGATTTGGACAACAAAGGAAAATACCTCGGATTGTTCATCAAACGTATTGGTCTCGAGAAGGGATTCCAGACGAGTTGAGAAAGATTTCAGAAACGTGGAAATCGATNAATCCAGAGTACGAGTATAAGTTCTACGACGACAAAGCGTGTTTTAATTTTGTCGAGCACGAATTCCCGGAGTACTACGACGCGTACGTGAATTTACCAAAAAATGTCGAGCGAAGCGACTTTTTTAGAATTCTGGTCGTTTTACGGAAAGGTGGCGTGTACGCGGATATGGATGCTGGTTGCGTGAAACCCATCGATACGTTCATTTCACCGACAGATGCACTGGTTGTAGGATGGGAAAATGAATGCGCGACGGACGAGCGCGCGTATTCCAGGCATTTTGCGAGAAAGCGGCAAATCACCAACTGGGTTTTCGCCGGCGCCCCGGGTCATCCAGCGTTGAGAGAAATGGCCAATCACGTCAGAGAGCATGCCAACGCACAGTTCATGAACAACACGAATAGGAATACTTTAGAAAAAACTGGACCAGGTGCGTTCACCGATGCTATAATGCACGCGTACTGGGAAGATTACAATAACGAGGACGATAAATGGACGATAAAAGTGTTGCCGCGAGTCGCTTTTGGGACGCACCCTTCCGAAAGTGACTCGGAAGACGGACTCAGTCAAAAAGAAGAGAAGAACGTTTTTGTGGCACATTACTTTTTAGGCTCGTGGAAGAAAGATTGGGGCGCGTACGGGAGAGATGGCGTGTTGAATAAAATAAACTTGATCGCTCACTCGGTCAAAGGAACGCTGCCAGAATATCGAGAGTCGCTCGTAAAACTTGATCCTGGTTTTAAAAAAATGCAGCACCAGGACGAGAGGTCGCAATATCCAGTTACTGCTTTATTCGATCCACCTTTTGAAGTCATCGTAGGCGGTATGGTACCAGGTAGCAATGGCGACGCTTACAACAGAAGCGATACCGGGAACGGCTTCTTTCTTGACGATTTCTTGTACGATGATTTCAGTGTTTCAAGTATGAGCGCGCAGCTAACCATCCGTGGCGAATATCAACCCGGTACTTCGCTGAGAATTCGAACCTTGCCGACGAGCGTAGAAGCTGTTATAAATGTTCTAGAAAGGAACCTCCCGCTCCGCTCTCGTCTTGCGCCTTACAAGCAAGATCCCAAAGAGGAAGAGAGAGGGTTTTTAATCGATATTGGTGCCAACGTCGGATACTTTTCGCTTTGCGCGGCTACTCGAGGTCATAAAGTGCTCGCNTTTTCGTCGCTAACGACGAATTTTATTGTTTCNGATATGTTGCAGAGTGCTATTGCGCGAAATCATAACGGCGATTTGGTCAAACACATAGATGACATGTATCCCTCGTTTTCGGATGCAAAAACTTCCTGTTCGAGATTAGCGACGAGCGATGAAGAACGCGACCGATGCGAGCACACCGCATTTACCACACTAGACGATATTCTATTTCTTCACGAACGCGAGAGTGTTGGTAAGCTATTGGGTTTGAAAAAAGGTCAGCGACGACGCGTTGCGATGCGGATTTCAGCAACTCGGAGAATAGCACGACCTTTAGCTGGGAGCTTGCGATTGTTTGATAGTCCTACTCTGCGTCCAAATGTACTTTTAATAGAACTCGCCGGTGGCTGCAACGTGCACGATGAGGAAGATACGGGAAATAGTGTTGAGCGTAAGGATGATTTGCAAGGCGATGCGAGCAATCTCGAGGCACTTAACTACCTTAAGAACAAACTCGAATACGCCGAAATCTACCACGCAGGTCCCGTGTGCGACAGTTATGGATCTGATGCAATTACAAATGTCATGGAAGATGGTTCTACAGGCATTTGGTGTGAAGTTCACGACGCAGACCGTGTATTTCAAGATCTCACGACGCTTTTAAAGGAAGATGGTGCTATAGAAAATATTCTTTTTGTTCGCGCGTAGAGTAGTAAGCGACGCAAACAAGTTTTAGACTTAGTATTTAGTGGAATTAACCTGATGTACTACTGAGAACCACCACAGCGGCGCAGCGCTCATAGCGCGCACGTAGCACTGACCAAAATACTTCAAAATCCGGAACTCCCCTAATTAACCCTAGCAAAAAACGGAACTCCCCTAACCAACCCTATACTGTTACATCCTGTTGCCGTCTATTTCTCCTCCTAATATCTACTGGAACTCTCAGCACCGGAGCTTTCCTGCTAAAGTCGCGCACGATCTCGTTGACTAAAGCGTCTACAAATGCGTTTACTTCTGCTTTTTCTCTAGCATTTCTCGCTACTTCGAGAGCAGCTTGATCTCTTCTCCTTTGACGATCTTCTCTCCAAGCTTTCTTCTCGTCTGCAATCCTTTTCTTCTCTTTCATTTCTCTCTTCTTTTCATCTTCCAACTTTTCTTTTTCCTTGCGAAGTTCTTCCAGCTTTACTCTCAAGAGTTCAGCCTTTTCGCGCTGTTTCTTAAACGCGATCTTTTCGAGTCGCTTTTTTTCTGCAAGATCGCGTTCTTTCTCCTCTTTACGTTCTCTGTTCCTTTTCTGTAGCGCAGATTCTTTTGCCGCAGCTTTTACAACTTCGACAAAGTTTATAAGCTTAGTTGGTTTCTTTTCCTTCTTTGAAGTTGTCGCCGGGGTGGCGGTTTTTGTACGACCGCAGTCACTCTCACCGTTGCTTACTGGTATCGAGGCAAGTATTTCTCTCTCTTTTACCTTTGCTTGCGTCGCCAGCATCTTTGCACGTTTCCACGCCGCGTTCGAGGCACTGCGCACAGTAGCAGCGATGAGCGCCTCCAAAACCTCTTCAATTGTGAGCACCGTTTGCGCGTCGACATCTTTTTCTCTCACCGCATTCATGTACGACGGTCTTTTTCGTTCACGCCGCGAACGCGGACTACGCCTCTGAAATGAAGATGGATTTGATTTCTTCGTTTTTTCCGTCATGTCGTCGCTGCTTTCGTTCTTTCTATCTTTGGTGGTGTTCTCTCGCGAAAGAACTAGTCTCTTCGCCTCTTTTGCTCGCGAAGTGAGCAACATTCGTTTGTCGTTGGCTTCTTTCTCCTCCTTCTCCTTCTTCTCTTTCGCTTTCCTCTCTCGTTCTTCTCGCCGAGTTTTCGCTCGCTCTATATCTCGCGCACGTCGTTCGCGTATCGAGGAGGAGGACTTTATTGATGATGATATCAATAATGATGTTGTCGAAGGCTTTGCTCTACTCGATGACGAAGAGGTCGACGCGTTCGTTTGTACCCGTTCGTCTTGTTCGATTTTAGTCCGCGTATTTTTGCCTCCTTCTCTTTGATGTCCTTTTTGTCGTCCCCTAATAATAGGGGAGCGCGCGAAGGAGGGGGATAACGATGCCGTCATCATCGTAGATTCGATACCGCAGGTAGTTACATGCTTCTTGTCTTTCATGCTTTTACACGCTCGAACTCGTTTGCAGCACTCTTCAATCGCCTCAGAGTCGCGCAAAGCGGCTCGTGAAACCGTCGCGTCGTTGAGCTTGCACCCCTCTCGCAAATATTTCGCGTGTTTCAGAAGTCGTCGGAGAGAAAAAGAGAAAGACGGGGAGGATGTCTTTGAATAAGGTAAATCATCGGCATCATCNCCNTCTAATAATGCGAGCAGTTCGTCCATTATTATATATGAGCGCGGCGGTGAGCTGAATCTGTGCGCGCGCGAATGAAAGGAAGAGNGAAGAAAGAGGTTTTCGCAAACTAAAAATTCACCTATTTTTAGCTCCTTTTTGGACGTTTTTTTCGTCTCGTGAGAGAAATGATTTGCTCGACAGCTTTCTAAAAATCACCTTTTACCTCACTTCTCAACTCGTAAGAGTACGACGATATGAAGCTCGTAATAATCACCAACAATCCGAGCGGTGCGCAAGCAGAGGTACAGAAAGCGCTGCTGAGACGATTCGAAGAATGTTTGCGTGCTGAAGAGAAAAGAGGTGAAGAAGAAAGAGAAGAAGAAGAAAATGCAATCGTCGTCGGCCTTCCCCGGCACTTCGAGTTGGCAATACCTACTGCTACCGCGCATAAAGGCGTTGTCGTTCTCGACGTCTCGCACGAGAAACTCGTAACTTCGTCGCCATTGGGATGGATGCTAAAGAAGAACCTGTCGTTTAAATACGCAAATAGGATTATGCCTATCGATGAAACGTTTTCCGTTTGGGATGAAGAAATTGGAGAAGAAGCGTTGAGAGAAAAAGTCAGAGACTTTATTCGAAGAAAAAAGCGGAAGAATGTCATCATCGGGAATACCATTATTTGGTGCCGTCGAGATGATTTACAGAAGAGCAACGATATAAAGCTCACAGACGAGAAGATGTTGCGAAGAACGCTGGAGAGCGTATTGGATGAAAAAAATGGAAGACCGGAACTATTAACAACGAAGGTTGAGAGCGACGTTCTCGTCGTGTCTCATTTCCGTTCTGGTACGAATCAGCGCGCGCCAACGTTCGGGCTAGCTTTAATACCTCGAGAATATTGCGAAAAGATGAAAAAAGGAGATTCATTAGAAGTGAGAAGATTTTTGAAACCAAACGATGTACATAGAAGAGGAGAAATCGGGAGAAAGGAGAGAAGAGATGCACCAGATGCGAATGCTGTTCCGAAAGAAAATAGTTCGGCCAACTCGCAGTGTCAACTGTGCGAAAGATTTTTCATGTCGCGAAACGCGGTTTTTCGGCACCTCGACGCGTGCGATAAGAATCCTTTGAATAGTTACAAAGAAGATAGTAGTAGTACAATAGCAAATCACGATAACGTTCCGATATTAACATCATCGAGTTGCGTGAAGCATGAAAAGAAGCGCAAGCGAGAAGAAAAGCCACCCCCATATTCAAACGCGGATGTTTGGTTCGGTGGATTTCCGAAAGAACACGCGACGATGAAAGGACTTTCTCAACTCCTTTGGAATCTGAATCTGAATTTGAAAAGTATCCAGGCGCCGAAAGTGTTGTGGATTTGTAAAAAAGGATGGCGAGCAAAGACGAAGAATAAGGAATGGCTCTCGTATGCGTTTCTGAGATTTCGCGATCAGGCAGAAGCAGAAATGGCAATTACAGTTTTAAACGGCATTAATACGAAGTTTGGCAGCGATTCTTGCTATGCTGGTGATTGCAGTAACGAATATCGTCTCAAAGCAAACGCGCGTTCGAAAGAAAAGCACGTATTGGATGTCTCTGCAACGCGTTCGGTGGAGAGGAACGCGGATCCCCTAGAAAAAAAAATATACTACGCGTGGCTTCGCGAAGTGCGCGATGAACGCGGTGACGAGACTGGAAAGCACATGGAAATGCAAGAATGTGCGGAGCATCCAGAAACGTATTCGTGGTTGAATTATGACAGTGGACGTGAATTGATAGACGTGGAAGGAGTGCCGGTTCCTCAGGATATGCTCACAAGGCTGTTGAAGTGCTTGCAAGAGTATCGGTGGTCGGCTCTCTCGCATCGGCCGTCGATGGAATCTCAGCATTATCTGGTTTTAAAAAGAAAGTCAAAGGAAACTAGCAACTGTGCGACGAAGATCTCAGAAGATGATGTTTTGCGCGCTTGTTGCGAAGATATCATGGTTAACTTCGCCGAAAAGGATTTCGAGTACGATTCCTTGGCGATAACGAAGAATTTCGTCGCGTCGCCGCACGTCGATAAGGACGATATGAGTTATCAGTTTGCTTTGTCCTTGGGTGACTTTGATTCGGGTGGCGAATTAATGGTTGAAAACCGCCTCGGGACGAAAAGGTACAGAGTAAATACCAAAAATAGAATAGCAAAGTGTGACGGACGATCGTGCCATTGGGTTCGCGGATATTCGGGTGATAGATATAGCGTGATTTGGTACGTGAATGACAAGAAGAATTTCACTCCACAAACGTTCGATGTCGACGAATGTTTTCAACCCTTTATTTCGAACGACAGAGAAGAAGACAGTGGTGGTGATGATGGTGGTGGACTTTGGGACGACGAAGGCGTTTACGATAGACCTTGGCATTAATTAATCCCACATGATATGGATATCTTTACAATCGAGACGTAAATATTGATTCTCCGGGTGAGAATGAAAANGCTTCGTTCAGNGCAGCACCCAACTCATCGAGATCTTTCATCGTATGCATTGCGTTTATTGCCAAACGAATAACGCACTCATTATCAGGAACAGTGGGCGGACGAATCGCGGGCGCGTGAAAGCCGCGAAGCAAGAGATGCTTCGCCACCCGCAAAGCCGTCTGTTCATCACCGCAGAATATAGGCACGATGTGTGAGTCTCGGATATCAAACGCGCTTTGCACGCATCCAGATACAATTTTATTCTTTTTAACCGTCACTGCGTTATTGCTGTTATGCTTCGATCGCAAGACATCGTTGTGAAAATAATGCACATTTCTCCATAACTTATTCGCAAGATCTGGTCTTTCGAGTGCGATATCCAGAGCTTCGATTGCTGCGACAACGATTGGCGCAGGTAGCGATGTCGAGTAAATTTGTCCGCGACCTCTGGAAAGGAGAATCGATTTCATTTCTTCCGAGCAGCAAGCGAATCCACCGTGTGCACCAATCGCTTTGGACAGCGTTCCAATTGCAATATCAACATCATTTTGCGCGTCCTGCGCTTCCGCGAGCCCACCTCCAAATTCGCCGTAGACGAGTGTCGAATGCGCCTCGTCCACAATTAACAAGAACGGATAATTCTTCTTCAAAGAACCTAAACGTTTTATATTGGCAACATCTCCGTCTATGGAGAAAATTGCATCTGTGACGACAATCTTACGTTTCGCTGAGGACTTTTTCAGCCTCGCTTCCAAATCGTCGTAGTCTAGGTGTTTGAAGATTGAAACGCGCGCCTTGGCGAGTCGACATCCGTCTACGATGGACGCGTGGTTGAGCGCGTCGCTAAATATCTCAACCTCTAACGTAGAGGAGTCTACATTTGCTACTCTATCATTTAAGCTACTGTCATCATGTCTCTTTATAAATACACTTTCTGCTAACGTTTGTAGAACTGAAATGTTCGCGGCGAAACCCGTGGGAAACAACACGCAACTGCTCTTCCGTTCTAAATTTGCCAACTTCTCTTCGAGCGCTCGATGATAATTCGTGTATCCAGCTATGAGCTGGGACGCGCGATATCCCGCACCAAATTCTAAAGCGGCGCGTGCAAACGCCCGACGAACGCGAGCGTTCGCGCTCAATCCAAGATAATCGTTCGACGAAAAAAGAGTAACGACTTTGAAGGAGTCGCTTTTCGTTGAAGAATCGGTTGTTGTTGTTGTTGTTGTTGTCGATGATGTTGTTGTTATTCCTGAGCTGCTTCCATTATTAAGCCATCTCTCGTACGTTTCCTTATCTACTCGAGCGCGCACGGAATCAACCGAAACTGTTGGTACATCGCTTATGTTACTCTTGCTCGCATCTCTTCCTGTATCGTAAAACTCTTCAACACCTAATTTGGTTTTTAACGAAAGTGGTTTCAAGTCTCGTAACAACCCTCGAGATTTAAGATGAGACAGAGTCTCTTTCATCCATATCGTCCAAGGTTCTGATACAAACGCCACATATGGAGAGGAGGAGGAGGAGGAGGAAGTATTAGACCGAAAAGGAGGAAGAGGAGGAGGAGGAGGAGGAGGAGAAGTCATAATTTATTGTGGCGTGCTAGTGACTGCGAGTGGATTTTTTCCTCTCTTAACTCTTTTTGTCTTTTTGCTCCTGCTTCAAATTTTGCACACACACGTCAAAACATCAAAACGTGAACAAAAACGGGTTGGAAAGAAGAAGAAGAAGAAGAAGAAGAAGAATGGTGATGGCCGATGACACTGTAAACACAGACTTTGTTGCTCCATCGACATCAGCGAAGCGCCCCGCGTCCCCTACTACGGATAATCTTCAACAACAACAAACCGGTGACGCGAGTAGAAATAAAAAACAACACACCAAAAACGAAGAAGAAGAAGAAGATTTCAAAAATCAGACGATAATCCGCCGGCTCGTTGAGAACTCAATCGGTAACATTCTCGTACAAAATGGAGAGGGAAAAGAACAAAAAACGAATATTATCGCGCCGCACGTGAAGGAAGGCTCCAGAATTGAAATTCGTTGGGTGATTCAGAATACGCTTTCAGACGAGGAAAATGTAGTAAAAACGAACAGCGAGACGAAAAGAATAAAAGAAGAGATTGTCTGGTGGGGCGCCACGGTCACAAAGCGAAGAGAAGAAGACAATACCGCCACCAACAGTAAGAAAGACGTGTGTGATATCCTTTACGACGCTCGAACGGAAGAATTTCCAGCGGAAGCGGGTAAAATTGTGTTAATGTCCGAACACGAGTGCTCGGACGGCGACGACCCGAGTATGAAATTTTATTGGAGAAAGGAAGGCGATTTCGCTTTTTACGTAGAGGATGAAGGAGAGGATGATGTGGATGAAGAAATGACGATGCAAGACGTGCTCGAGTATCAGACGAAAATTGACGGAGATACCGGAGATGGAGATACATTAGCGAACGCGAGCGAAAAGGCGTTTGGGACGTTGCCGATGGACCAACAACTCAGATTAGCTACTGGGTTCGCGCAGATGAAAGGGAAGTTAATGGAGAAATTACGCGAGATTTCGGAAAGGAACGGTGCTGGATACACGGTGACAAAGGATGACATGGAGCGCATAATGTTGGAGTTGAGAAACGAATCGTAATTTGAGACGTTGCACGACGTGGGGTAAAAATATTAGGTACATCATACTCTTTGTCTTGCGCTTTAAAATCTACGTCTGTTCCCATTCTTTGAAGCGCCGCCTTGGGCTCTTCGTTTGTTTTTAACAATAAGACCACCTTGGCCGCCGGATTTGAAGTCACTTTCTTGCTTTTCGAGGAATGATAACACTTCTTTGTGTTTTGCGTCTCTTTCCTCGGCTTCTGCAGCTTTTTCTTGCTCGCGCGCGTGATGCATAAACTGGTTATCTTTGCGAAGCTCACGCACGGTTCCTCTCGCTTCTTTTCGCAACTCTTTCTTGAGCTTTCTGTTTTCCGCACGTTCTCTATTCGGATCGTAATCGCGTCCTTTCTGAAAGCCATCTTCTTCGTACATTGGATTGAACTGTTTAATAGCTTCAACCGACTTCGTGTGCCAAGCGAGCGAGAGGCGAACGCTACTTTTCTTCGTCTCGCAAATTTCGTTATGCATCGTTTCGCACATTTTCAAAATGCCGTCGTACACCGCACCGTCTTTTTTCCCGAACGTTTTTAACGAACGCATTAATCTGTTCAGCGCGACTTGCACTTTCTGCAACATTTCAGGCGCGCATGCTACTTTTTGGACGGGTTTGATGAGATTTCCGAGCGTCGAAATCGCATATCGAAGCATTGCCACGCGTTCCTGGGCAGCTGATTCTGCCGCTGCTTTTGTTTTCTTTCGATGTCGTGACGACAACAACTTCGCCAGAGACAGCACTTCAATCGTCTCTGAGGATGACTTTTTCCCGTTCCCTGTGTGTGCAAAGGGCCGCAACCATGATCCACCACACTGCTCTTGAAGATGCATAGGTAATCCTTCGTTCCATGTTTGTTTGCACTTCTCATTCTCAGCTGAGGCGTGGACCATAGCAGTGAGTAAATTGAGAGCCTCTGGAAAAATGCGCATGGCAGGAACGACGTACGCGCTCGCGAGAGCACATAAAACCACCGCACAATTTGCGTCGTTGGTTGATCGAACGGCGCAATGTGAGAGCACGTTTCCTATGTACAACGACGCCGGCGTAGTGACGGCGTGCTGCTTATCCGTAGAACTGAAGATATCCGCAAATAATCCAAGAAGTAATATTGTCCTCGCCGGCGGTAAACCAGTTTCGCCCAATCGCAAAGCTTTTTGCAACCTCTTGCCCATCTTTTCAATGCGCGCTTTCGCTGCAGTGGCGGCATAAAACGGAACTTGCGTTGCGATTTCAGAAATGTGCTTTGTGATAACATTCAAATCTGCGACTGGCAAATTATCTTTGCCGCATAACGTTTCAAAACGTTGAAGTAAAAGTCCGAGAAGCATTTGAATTTTTCGTCTATTTTCAGTCGCTAAAGTTGGTGCGTTGCACACGCGCATGCGAGTAAGCACAATCGAAACTTCATCAGAAGTGTACTTAGTTAAGAGAGTTTCGAATGCTTCAAACGTTTCGGGAACATCAAACGTATACGGGATTTCTGACGAGCCTGCTTCCATTGCTTCTTCAGCGCGAAGAAGATCATCTCGAGCTTTGGCATCCTTCTTCTTTTTTATTTCTTTGGATTTTTTCAGGGCATTGTCGTCGTCATCGTCATCATCGCTGACTTCTTTTGAATCATCATCGAAAAGAATTTCTCTATTCATGATATCATCATCATCGTCATCGTCATCGTCATCGTCGTCGTCTCCGTCGTCGCTTCCTGTGCCCTCATGAATCTTTGCACTCTTCTCTACTTTCTTCTTGACTTCTACTCCATCGTTGAGAATCCCGAGTTCCCTTAACCGATTTTTACCTTTTTCTAGTTTCTCATCCATCTTGTTCGCTTCTTTGCGGAACTTTCCAGTCTCATCTAAATCATCGACGTCGTCGTCGTCACTTTCGTCTGAATCTTCCTCGTCGTCTTCATCTTCGTCTTCTTCTTCCTCAAAAATTTCATCGTCGTCTTCGCCGAGCTCAAAATCGTCATCGAGATCTTCACCGCCTACTCTCGCTGTCGAAAGTTGACCACAACTTTCTCCATTCTCTTTTTCTAATTTGCGCGCTTTGTGTCTTCTCAAGGCGTACCCTCCTAAGGGTGCATCCTCGTCCTCGCCGTTCCTTCTCTCGTCGTCCTCGTCGTCCTCCGAGAGATCTCCTCGCATACGCTTCAATCTTGCGCGTTCAGCTTCCTCGAGCTGTCGCTTTTGTCTCGCTTCGATTTGCTCTGATGTCTTTTCCCTTTCCGCGGCATGAGCTCTCGCATCTAAAGCTAATGATTTCGCAATCTTATCGTAATCACTTTTCGTATCGTCTTCTTTCGGTAATCCCGATTGCAAAATGTTCAAGGAAGTATTTTTGTTTGTTGGTTTCAAATGACCGACTGCTTTTCGCAGCGCGCCTTGTAACAAACCGCCTTGACTGATGACTCTAAAATCCGCGTCGAGTTTATCCAAAAGTTCTTCATCGTCGTCGCGTTGTTTTGCTTTCTCGGCTTTATACATTTTACTCTTCGCGATGAGTTCGTCCATGACTTCCTTTTTCGTTTTTCTTCTCTCCATACCTGTATCTTCGTCGCCGTTTTTATCGCCGTCGTCGTCATCGTCATCGCCATCCTCGGCTGTGCTCTTTCTTTCTTTCCGTCGAAATCCACCGGTATTATCATCATCATCACGTCCATTTTTGTTGTCATCAAAATCGCCTCCACCAAAATGCATTCTTCGCGTCATTTCTTCGTTCATCAATCGTCTCGTGCCGTCCTCGTCGTCAGAATCCGAATCGAACTTTGCGTTTGCTATTCTCCTTTCATTCAGAGGTTTACCGAGATGCGTCAACGACATCAAATTTCCCTTATTGATACTGTCGCCATTGTCCTCGTCTTCATCGTCGCCGTTCTCGTTTCCTTCGAGCGAATACGTATTCTTTCGCTTCTTTCTCAGTTGTCCCAATCGCGCTCGCGCCAAGCGTCCGATTGACTTTTCCTCCTGCGTCAAGTTGTTGTCCAACTCTCCGAACCGTAAATCTACGAAAGCATTCGCTTTTCCGCTCAATTTGTGTTCCACTAACAAAGTTCTCTCCCGTCGTTCGAATCCTTCCCTTCTCGCTTTCAAAACGTTCCCGCTTTTTCCTTTGATTTTCCGTCCTAAAATCTCGAATTTTTGCTTTGAACTTTTTCTATCGAAAACGGAAGCGTTGTCTTCGGCTTTTTTGTTGTTTTCCCAATCGCTCGCTCCTGCTCCTCCTCCGCCGGTTTCGAAATGCTTGTACTTCTTCACGCGAGGGTTGGACGGTTTCGACGGTTTCTTCTTCTTTTTCGCCATGGTATTTATTCCGACGAATCAAGCGTCGAAGTAGAAGAAAAGGGTTGTCGTGTGTTTCTCGAGTCTGCCGAATGGAAGGAGTTTCCGAATACACAACCAGGTCGTCCAAATGTGGAAGCGCCGCTCGCTCTTTTGTTGTTGTTGTTGTTGTTTGTGGTAGTACTTCTTACGACGGTGCGGTTTTCTTCTATAATATACACCACGAGGTGGAGGAGGAGGAGGAGGAGAAGAAATAGAAGTAGAAGAAGAAGGAGGAAGTTAAGTGCGCGTGATATTGGCAGAAAGAGAAGCAGCTCTCGCTTTTTTTATGGCGGCTGTATGACTTCACTGCTCCATTTTTTTCCTCGCTCTCCAGAAGAAGAAGAAGAAGAAGAAGAACCAAGCATACAATCACTCGACATTGAGAAACATCGCACGCATTCGTTAACGCAAGCAATGAAGAAGCGCGGAAGAAGTGCAGACGGGCGCGAGAAGAACAAAAACGACGAAGATGAAGAGGCGTTTCCTCGCGGGAATTTCGTCGACGATGAAAGAGACGAAGAACACGTAGAAGAAGAACAAAACGAGCGATCTCGTCGCGCTTCACGAACGAAGACAACCACCACTGCGACGGAGCGATTCGCGGCTATATCCAAAGATTCGTCTTTGAGTTTGAAAGGTAGAAAAGCTGGAGGTAAAGGAAGTAGCGGTAAATACATCGAAGCTTTGAAGTGGAAGACGTTACGCAGAGGCGTCAAGTTGCTCGGAATTGTTTCTCACGTATCGAATAAAGGATTAATCGTCTCATTACAGAACGGATTGAAAGGAACGGTGTCGAAATCAGAAGCCTCGGATGCTTTTTATATTACTAACAAGGATAGAGTCAAGAGAAAAAGTAAGAAGAAGCCGTCTTCGTATTCCTCGTCTGAAGAGGAATTCAGTAGTAGCAGCAGCAGCAGCAGCGAGGAAAGTAGCGGAGAGGAAGAGGAAGAGGAAGATGGAGGCAAAAAAGCAAAGATTGGTTTGGAGTCTCTATTTCACGTCGGGCAAATCGTGCGATGCGCGGTTGTAAACCTCGACGAGGGGAAAACCGGTGGGAAACGGATTGAGTTGACTCTGCGTCTCTCGCAAGTGTGCGCGGGATTGGATAAAGAGTGCTTAACTGAAGGCGCGGCGATACCAGCAGTAGTCACTTCCGTGGAAGATCACGGATACATCGTCGAATTCGGTATTGATGGTTCTACCGGTTTTTTGTCGCGCGATAGCGCAGGGGATGAGCACGATTCGCTTCTCACCGGTCAGCTCATAGAAGTTGTCATCGCGTTGACGCCAAAAGCGAAAAAGGATATCAATAACAACAAGAAGAAGAACGGAAGAGGGAGTAAACTTGGCGAGAGTAACGTGTATAAAGTCAGCGCAGACACGAAACGGTGCTCAAGCGCAATTGCGCTCGAAAATAAATCGACGTTGATATCTACAATTCTTCCCGGGATGTTGGTAAAAGCGCGCGTGAAGTCTGTTCTCGAAGATGGCATTTCTGTCTCGTTTATGACGTATTTTTCGGGAACAATTGACTGCTTTCACATCGCAGCCGAAGATACGACATCGTTTAAAGAAGGACAGAAGTTACGTTCGCGCGTGATTTTTGTAGATGCTCAAAATAAACGCGTCGGTTTATCTCTTCAACCGCACTTGCTTGAGGCACGCTCGCCGGCAAGCATTCTTCCATCGACCGGGTCAATCTTCGAAAACGCCATGATAAACCGAGTAGATCCAAATGTCGGAGTATCGCTTCAAATCAGCCAAGGTGGAAAGACTAGAAGCGTCGCTGGATACGCGCACGTTTCGCATCTTTCCGACGATCACGTAGAAAAAATAGAAAAGAAGTACAAAGTAGGAAAACAAGTCAAAGTTCGAGTGATTGGACATCGATTGTTAGACGCCGTCGCCAACGTTAGTTTAAAGAGATCTGTTTTGGAGCAACCCTTCTTCAGTCTGGAAGAGCTAGTTCCTGGGATGATTGTCAAGGGTGAAGTTTTAGCGACAGAACATTTTGGAGCCATCGTAAAACTTGCCGAAGGTGTCAAAGCTCTTTGTCCACCGATTCATGTGTCCGATATCGTCGGACGAACGACGTCATCTAAAGTTAGTCCTGGCGCAATCTTGAAGTTTCGAGTCATCAGCGTGGACCGATCCAGACACAGAGCTATCGTTACTCATAAGCGTGCGTTGATAAAGTCGGAATTACCGGTGTTGAAAACGATCGAGGATGCGATTCCTGGACGAACGACGCACGGCATAATTTCAGGCGTTGTCGATTACGGCGTTTTCGTCACACTATATGGAAACTTGAAGGGATTAGCAGGATCGCAAGATCTCGGGTTGGCTGAAGGTCAGAGTATTGCAGACGCCTATGCGGTTGGTCAAGTTATTCGAACGACAATCGTTTCTGCGGATCGAGGAGAAAACAAACTGAGACTTTCGCTAGGCGGCGGCGGCGGCAACGAAGACGACAATGCTGCCGAAGGAGCGGAAGCAACGGTTGGTGCTGCTGCTGCTGCTGCTGCTGCTATCTCTTTGTCGACGGACAGTACCAATCGGTAAAGTTTTTGCATCTGCGACTATCACTAAAATAGTCCAAGGCTCGAGCATTATTGAGNTGACTTCGAGTACAGAAGAGGGATCGTTTCAAGGACTCGTCGCGTTTCAGCACCTATCCGATAACCCCGTCACGGCTCTGAGCATGGCATCAACTTTAAAAGTCGGGGAAGTTTTACCTGGAGCTTTCGTGGTTATCGAAAGAAAGCCAAAAAGAGTTGTCATGAGTCGGAAACTTTCGATTATAGAGGCGGTAACAAGTTCAAGTCTACCCGATAGAGCAGATAAGGTAAAGGCTGGAAAGATATATCCAGGGTACGTCGCCTCAACATCATCGACGGGCGTATTCGTGCGATTTTTAGGTTCTCTCACCGGGTTAGCGCCTCCCTCGCAAATACCTGACGGATGTAACGCCACAGATTCGTTCTTTGTCGGTCAAACTGTACAAGCTATGGTCCTTTCGGTGGATGTTGAATGCGTTCCGCCGCGGCTTTCGCTTTCACTTCGGTTGCAAACAACCGCGCAACCTTTATCAGATGCGCCTTTGATTCGCTCATTCTTTGCGGACCTCGAGTTCTTAGATTTCAAAGTTGCTCAAGATCCCAAGGAGGCAGAGACTTTGTTATCTGAAAAAACAGTACGCATGTTTGAACCTGGATGTGATATCGAAGGCTCGATCAACGAAACGAAGGATTACGGCGTTTTGATCGATATCGATGAAGATGAGAATGCAGTTGGGTTGGTTTCTCCGCATCAAGTGCCGGAAAGCGTAGAAATAGAAGAATTTACCCCCGAGACTCGTTTATCTGGAAGAGTGTTAGACGTTTCTAGACGCGAAGGTGTTATTGATATCGGTAAAGTGAGCGTGGTGACCGAGAAGAATTTATCGAAGAAAAAGAAGAAGAAAGTAAAATCCGCCTCCGCAGCGCTGAAGAAATTGAAAGTAGGTGAGGCAACAGAAGCTATCGTAGAGCTTATTAAAGCTCAGTATGTCATTTTATCTCTTCCAAAGTATTCTGACGCTATTGGATATGCTCCCGTTCACTACTGTAACGTGCGTTTAAACGACGCTTCAGAACGGTTTGAGGTCAATCAGAGAGTGAATGTGGTAATTGCGCAGGTTCCTTCCGCATCTTCTCCTGACGATGTTAAAGGTGACGAGTTCTACAGCAACCGACTTTTACTCACCGTCCCGTACGTGGACACTAATAAATCGAATAGCGGTCCAAAGGTTGGGACTAAATTCCAAGGTGTCGTTTCGGAACTTCAGCCACTCCAAGCGCTTGTTTCGCTTCCAAACAGTAAAAAAGGACGCATTCACATCACCGAGACTGGCGCTTTCGCGAAATCGAAGTTTCCGCTGGAAGAATTATCGCTCGGTTTGACTGTGAACGTTGCTGTTCTTGGCATGGCAGGTGATCGAGGTGGGCTACTAGATCTCACTCTCAGGAGCAGCGCAGACGAAGACAAAGACGACGAAAATGTGAACAAGAATGCAAAGAATGGTAATGACGACTTTGATGCAACAGCATCATTGAAAAGACCAACTCTACAAACGCTCGAAGTGGGTCAATCAATCCATGCGTACGTCATTTCGGTATTGCCAGACGGTGTTAAAGTGTGCATTCGACCGGAAATAACGGCTTTTGTTCCTCTGATTGAGACTGCGAGCTCGATCAAAGAGCTTAAAAAACCACTCGAGAAGAGATTTTCAAAGGGAGAAAAGATTAAAGCAACAATCGTCAACGTCAACGTTTCTAAGAAGCACGTCGACGTTTCTTTCCGGGATCAAAACTCTGTCAGCGTCGGCGCAAAAGTCTTTGGTATCATTTCGCGATTTAATAAAGGTACTTCTATGATGGTGAGGCTTGGCGCACACGTCACGGGACGGGTTTTCTTAACCGACGTATCCGACGAGTTTCAAGAAAAGCCATTTTCCGAAATGAAGGTTGGCAATGTCGTAGAAGTTCGCGTGGTTTCGATGAAATCGAGCGGAGAAGTCGATCTTTCAATGCGACCGTCTTTGTTGAGTAAATCTGGAGAAAAGAAAAAGAAGGTGGCGAATCCCGAGATTAACGACGCCAAGAACCTTGAAGTAGGGAAGGAAGTTTCTGGATACGTCAAATCTGTCGGCAAATCTGGTTGCTTCGTTGCGCTTTCGCGTAATGTGGACGCGCTGATAAAACTCACCAACCTCGCGGATGGCTTCGTCGTAAAACCATCGGTTGAATTCCCAACTGGACGATTGATTCGCGGACGCATCTTGTCCGCCGATGCGAAAACAAATCGAGTCGAGATGTCGCTGCGCGCTTCACAATCCGATTCTAAAACGCCAAACAAAGAAGCAGTCGCATCGTTGAAAGTTGGTGATGTGGTCATGGGAACTGTACGTAGCGTGCAATCTTACGGCGTATTTGTCACTTTAGACGAGTCTGGTATCTCTGGTTTATGTCACATTTCAATGTTTGCGGATATGCATGTGAAGGATGATTTGGCCAACCATGTCCGAGCCGGAGAAAGAGTTCGCGCCAAAATTATGAAAGTAGATTACGAGACGAGTAAAGTTTCTCTTGGCATCAAAGCTTCTGTTTTTGGAGACGACGATGACGACATTGATAACGGTGCACAACGCGAGGGTGATTCAGAAGACGAAGATGAAATGCACGATGATCTTTTACTTTCTGACGACGATGACGAAGACACTACTAATAATAAAGCTGCTAAAATGGACTTGGACGAGCCAGAAGAGGAGGTTGAGAATTTATCCGAGAAAGAGGAAGGCAGGGCAGAAGAATCTGAAAGCGACGAGGAGAACAATGAGGATGATGACGACGACGAAGACGAAGACGATGACGATGACGATGATGGCGAAGACAACGAAGACGAAAATGACGACAACAACACCGCGACTGAGAAGGAAGAAGATGTTGATTTCGCCTGGGACGAGGAGGAGAAGGAACAAAAACAAAAACTCAACGCGATGAAACGAAGTCGAGAGGAATCCACTCATCTCGAGGAGGGAGAAAATGCCAATAAACTTTCGAAACGCGCGAAGCGTCGCAAAGCTCGTGAGGTTGAGATGGAAATCTTGAGACAAGAGCAACAGTTGCGCGACGAAGGTCGTCTTCCCGAAAGTGCGTCCGAGTACGAAAAGTTGATCTTAGCGTCACCGCTTTCCTCCTTTCTTTGGATTCAATACGTCGCGTTCCAAGTGAGCGTCGGTGCGTACGAGGACGCGCGAGCAGTCGCTGAACGCGCATTAGAGGCAATTCCGGCGCAAGAAGAAGACGAGCGAATGAACATTTGGATCGCTTATTTGAATTTAGAGAACTCGCACGGGTTGCCGAATCCAAAAGAGGCTGTCTCGAGACTATTCAAGCGCGCCGTGAATTTAGCCGATCCAAAGAAACTGTACCTCGTCTTGGTAGACATGTACACGCGCGCGGAACAAATAGAAATTCTTGAAGAAACGCTTAAATTGATCGTGAAGAAGTTTCGCTCGAGTTGTAAAGTATGGCTGACGTACATTCGTCACGTTACGCTCAAAGGCGATGCGGAAGGTTCTAGAAAACTGCTCGACCGCGCGACGACTTCTTTACCAAAACGCAAACACATCAAACTTTTAGTCAAAGTTGCTTTGTTGGAGATGAAAGAAGGAGACCCCGAGCGCGGACGCACAATGTTCGAAGGTATTCTGCGCAATTATCCGAAGAGAACGGACATTTGGTCCGTATATATCGATCAAGAGATTAAGCAAAACATCCCGGAAAGGATTCGAGCTTTGTTTGAACGCGCCACGCACTTGGAGCTGAACGCGCGAAGCATGAAATTTTTGTTCAAGAGGTACTTAGAGTACGAGAGGTCTCATGGGAACACGGAACGAATGACGTACGTGAAGGCGAGAGCGATGGAGTACGTCGAGAGGACGCTGAATAATAATAACGATGAATAAGAAGAAAAGAATGCTCTCACTACCTCCATACCACGGTACCAGCAAACCTTACGCTCGTTTTTTTGTGCTTGGCAAGTCATAGTTGAGTTGTAATAAAACTCGTTGTGCTTGGAAATTTGCTTCATTTCCTGCTCTCTCTCTCTCTTCCGTCTCCCTCTCCTTTTCTAATTTGCATGTTCTGCGTCGAAGCGTCGCTCATTGCGACGACAACGACAACGAATCGGTGCAAAATGCCTTCATCGCTCCTTCGTTCGCTACGTCGCGGATATCGCGTCGGTGGTTGTTTCAGTGGAAGAGGAGAAAACGTTCATAGTGTTGTACCTAAAAATTCTGCAACGTCGGCGCTTTTGCTTCTTCTCGACTCAAATTGTCGAGGACAACAAAAAAGGTGTATGAACCGAAGAACGACGATAGCTGCGGCGTCATCGACGCTCGACGCCGACCGTGAAGGCAAAGAAGGAGACGAAGTTCAACGCGGTAAGCAGCCGTCTGTTGGCCGTCCTCGGGAGAATAAAAATAATAGCACTAACAACAACAACAACAACAACAACAACAACACCGAGAGCGTGTTTGGGACCGTCGTGACTGCGCAAGCCAACTACTTCCGAGTCGTCGTGAACCGACGACAGATTCCTTCGAAAGAGTTGAACCGCGTGCGCGAACAGTTCGACGCCGCGCGAAAAAGAGCCGAGGAGGCGAAAGCGATGCACGACGTGGAACTTTTGGGCGAGAAACTCCGGAAAATTATCGATATCAACGAAGAAGAAGGAGGAGGAGGAGAAGAAGAAGAAGAAGAAGGAAAAGAAGACAACGTCGAGTTGTTGTGTAACTGTCGAGCGCTTTTGAAAAAGATGAAGCAAAAAGTTTTAGTCGGCGATATCGTCACTTTAGACGCTGAAAAATCTGGGATCGATTGGGTGCAAGGTTCTGGAACGATTTACGACATCAAGAAGAGGAAGAACGAAGGCGGAAACAACTTAGCGATCGCGAACGTCGACGTGACGCTGTTGACGTTTTCGTTGTCGCAGCCGCCGTTGGAAGAGAAGCAGTTGACGCGTTTTTTAGTCGCGTTTGAATACGCGCGCGTGCCGTTTCATTTGGTATTCAACAAGAAAGATTTGATAGAGGAAGAGAGAGTAGAAGAATGGCGAGAGAAGATGCGAAGGTGGGGATACGATCCGAAGTTTGTCTCCGTCGCGACTGGGGATGGTATCGATGAGATCGTGAAAGTTATAGGAAGCGGGAAGACCGTCGCCTTGGCTGGACCTTCGGGGGTTGGGAAATCGAGTTTGATAAATCGCCTTCGCGCGACGAGCGCTTTGGAATCGGCGCTTTCAGTCGAAAAGAGACAACAAAACGATTACGATGAAGATAGAAATAGGAAGGATTCATCCGAAGAAGGCGAGGAGGGGAAGATTACTTTTGTGACGGATTTGGACGTAGAAGGCGGCGGCGGCGGGAAACTAAAGAAAGGCTCGAGATCGGTGGAAAACGAAAAAGCGCGAGAGATTTTAGAATCGGCAGATTTGCAATCGGTGAAACAAGTATCGGCTCGAAGTGGGAGAGGAAAACACACGACTCGACACGTTAGTTTACTTCGCATGAAAGGTGGTAATTTACTCGCCGATACGCCCGGGTTTGGGTATCCGTCTTTAGAGAGTATGGTTGTTAAAGATGTGGCGCTCTGCTTCCCGGAGATTCGAGACGCGATTCAGCGAGCCAAGGAAGAGCGAGATGCACGATGCGCGTTTACCGATTGTACGCACGTCCACGAGCCAGGATGTGTAGTTGGTGATTCAAATTGGACTCAAGAACGATTAGATTTATACATGGAGTTGTTAGAAGAAGTGAAGAAACTTGCGGTAAAAGAGAAAGAGGCGGCGTATAAAAGAGAGACGCACGTGCGAATGAAACAAGCTGCCGGAGGGGCAGATAGAGTAGAGGCAAAACTAGAAACAAAAAGCCATCGAAGGATAAACAGAAGGACCCATCGCATGGCCACGCGAGACGAGCTTTTAATGAACGAGGAGGAGGAAGAGGAAATAGACGAGGAATTAAACGAGAAATGAAACGAGGAATAAAAAATTTTCTTTATTCGCGCGGGGCCATCAACGATCAAAGGAAGAGTTGTCACGTTTTATTTTTCAATATAACACAATGAAAGGCTAAACTTCTCAATACCTGTGCTTGATGTCAGGAAAGATAGTATTATTCGATTTACCGCGCCGGTAAATGCAAATTTTGAATATGGTGTATAATATTATGCGTTGTTGTTATCGCGAAGACCAGAAGCCTGACTTTTTCTCCTCCTCTTCCTTGCTGCTAGTGTCGTTGTTTGTGGTGGTGGTGGTGGTCGTCGTCGTATCGACGTCGTACGAGCGTCCGTCCCCGATCGCTCGGGCCAGTTGCATCTGCGCCGATGCCAACTCTTCTCTCGCGATTAATAACTCTTCCAACGCGGACTTTGTCATTTGTTGTTGCTTCGATAACTCCTTCGCGTACAAAACCTTCTCCTTTTGCGTCTCGATCAACTTGGCGGCCAACAACGTTTGGTTCGTTCTCGTCAACTGCGTCGGGCCTCCGTTGAAGCAGTCCTCGACTAAATACGTCGCGTTTTTCGGTAAATCGTTCGCTTCTGGCAACACGAGCAAGTTGTTCGCCCCTTCTTGCCACCTCGTCCCAAATATCGAACGCACGAGATATTTGTAGAAAAAAATTCCACCCGGTTGCAAATCCACCTCGCAACTCCAATGTCCGCCTTCTTTGTAGTGCATTGGGATTGCTTTCGCTTCGTCCCAAGCGCCTAACTTCTTGTGAGAACCTAACACGAACAAATTCTCACCCCATTTCGTATCGTATTGAACGCTAAAGTTCACCGGGGTCGATTTTGTTCGAGAACCAATCATATCCAACGCGTCTTTGGAGTACGGGTCGACTTTTAAAATGCTCTGATCGATGGAAATGACGTTGTTATTCACGCTCGAGGAGGACGTTAACTTTTGATCAGCCGCGGAAATAGACTTCAACGCGTTCATTTTCCCTTCCGAGGAGACCATTTTCATGAATTGATCTTTATTGTCATCGTAGTCTTGCGTCGAAGCGTTGATTTTCAAATCTCCTCTCCTCGTTCTTCTCGACGGAAAGGTGGATTGATTTGAACGAGGAGGACGACTGGGAGCCACAGAAATTTTGTTCGAAGAAGGAGAAAACGTCCGCGTTCTCGTCGTCGTCGTCGTCGTTCTCGTCGTCGTCGTTTTCATGAGGACAGAAGAAGATGAAGAGCACGCAATGTGTCGAGGACAGGTGGTCATTTTGATTTTCTCGCGTGCGGAGTGCGCGTGTTTTTGGAGAGGGACGAACGAACGAGAGGCCTAGAGAAGACCGCTGATGGATTTTTTCGTCTCTCAATCTTCTTAAGAATTCAAAACTCTTCTGTCTTTTCAAAATTTTGGCGGGAAAAAAAAATTGCTTTTCACAGGCAGGTGACAAGGAAACAAACGAGAGAAACATGACGAGGACAACAACGAGGAAACCAAACGGCGGCGGCGATACTGTGAAATATTCAATCATCGTTCCGACGTACAACGAACAGCTAAACATCGCCATGCTTCTCGCCCTCA
>JGI20151J14362_10000718_pt1 | contig 24392 bp, 20 predicted proteins | sample COG_01_FD_14362 | JGI IMG/M metagenome (IMG submission 14362)
GGCGGCGGCTACATGAGCGCGTTCGGGCGCGGGTGCCGCCCACCTCGCATCAGCCGTACGACGCGCCACGTCGACGCCTTCCCCGGGGATATCCCCGGGGATATCCCCGTCGTCGCCTCGGAACGCCTGGGATAGCGTGCGCTGGTTCGGGTCTTTCCGTTTGCCCGCCGCGGTTTTCCTCGGCTTGGAAACTCCGCCCGTCGGTTTGTCTCTGTCCCGTCCACCGGTGCCGCCGCCGTGTGTCGACACGTTCTCCTTCTCGGCATCCTTGGCCGGGACCACGTACCTGAGCTGCCTGGCGGGCTCGTCGGGCGGCGCGGGTAACAACGCGGGCTCGGAGTCCGCGGAGGGCACCCTCGTCGAGAGCGGACGCGGGTGCCGCTGCTGCTGCTGCTGCTGTCGTGATGCGCCGGGATGGGGCATGGACGCGGGCGGCGGCGCGCGCGGCGGCGCACCGAGCACGCCACCCCCGTCCGGCTCGGATCCCTGGCTATCGGAATCCCCCCCGAAGAGGTGCTTGAGCTGCTGCTTGAGGACCTCGTCTGGCGCCATCGTGGAGAACTTCTCGCCGTTTTTGCGTCGTTCCTTGGCGGCGTCGCGGAGGATCTTCACCGCGTTGACGTCCGGCCGCGCCTTGGGTTGGACACGGGGTAGAAGATTCAGCGCCAGCGGCCTGCGGGTGACGAATGTGGCGTACGTCAGCGAGGGGAACGGGGAAGATGGAGGGGGGATGACGACGCGGATTCAAATCTGTGGGGTGCCCAGCGACAGCTGTGAAGGCTCGACGACGGGTCGGCGTATCGCGCACCTCTTGCACTCGATTCGCACGGCGCGAAGGTCCGGCGCCGGGCGGCTCCATCGCAGCCGGTACCACGACCGGTCTTCCGGCGACCGGTCCGCCATCGCGCCGCTGACCAGTGAGCGCTTGGCACACCTCTTGCGAGATTGTACTTCACAGTTTCCGATGACGCTCTCGTTTTCATATCGCCGTCTCGGTTCTTGGGAGCGTCGACGGGGACGACTACGCGGATAGCGACGGGCGCGGCGGCGCGGGGCGGCGGAACATCGAGGCGGGTATGGCCGAGATGAAGACGCTGTCGTACGAGTTCAGCAAGGTGATGGCGTCGCGGCTGGAGGAGAAGGACGCGCAGGTTCAGGCGATGGAGAAGTTGGCGGGCGAGATACGGGAGGAGGAGGAGGAGGATGACCTCCCGCCTCGCGGGTTCGTCGACCCGCGGGCGCGATTCCCCAACCGGGCCCCGGGGGAAACGTTCCCGCCTCGGAAGAAGGAAGAGCCGGAGCCCGACGAGCCGCCGCTGAATCCGGACGAGGTGGAGATCCGGTTCGAGGACTACTACGACGAGGACAAACAGATTCAGGTCATCATGGACCTGGTGGACAACGAGCTCAGCGAGCCGTACAACATCTTCACGTACCGGTACTTCGTCAACAACTGGCCCAAGCTCACGTTCCTGGCGTGGCACGGCGATAAGTGCGTCGGGGTGATCATATGCAAGGTGCGCCCCGCCCCTCCATCCTTCATCGCGATTTCACCAATCTTCACGCGCCTGACCGTCCATCCCGCCGCGCTCCCCGCCGCAGCTGGACCATCACAAGAAAGGAAACTACAGGGGGTACATCGCCATGCTCGTGGTCGTGAAGCGGTACCGCAAGCTCGGGCTCGGGCGCGAGCTCGTGCGACGGTGCCTGGCTGTCATGCAACGCGAGCGCGCGCACGAGTGCGTCCTCGAGGTGGAACACAACAACGAGGGCGCGCTTCGACTTTACGACTCCCTCGGGTTCATCAGGGACAAGCGGCTGGAGAAGTACTACCTGACGGGCAACGACGCGTTCCGCATGAAGCTGCGGTTCAAGCAGCCGTGCGATTGGCGCGAAGAGACGGAACCGACGGATGACGACGGTCTGTATCAGATGGGATTGGAGTTTCTACAACGGGAACGGGAAAAGACACAGACGGAGATGGACGCGCTCGCGGGGTTGACGGACGCGATGAAGGCGACGCAGGTGGACGTGGACTGGCCGGACGACGATGACGTTCCCGACGGAGACGTCACGGAGGGCCTGCGTCTGTGGCCGGACGGGAAACTGTCGACACAGTACCCGGGGAAATACGAGGAGGCTTAACACTTAGTCGTTTTAGCATCGATTAGCGCGTTTGTTGTAGCAGAGTCTGTTTTGGAGGCTGTTGGAAAAGCTCGGGCGTCCCACGCTTCAGCCTTCCCGCGCGCGTTCGTCGTGACGCCGACGTGATAGACGAGGAGTGGATTAATATTTCTAGGCAAATATGCGTCTATATCTCACCCACAACCCCTGAACCCAAGTTGCCGACCCAGACTTTGCGAACTTCCCATCCGTCCCTCGCTTCGGCCCCACCGACCGCACCCCCTCGGGTCCGTCGGTGCGGCTTCGAATCCCTCCTACACGAGCGACGGTTGATAATCCGCGAACCCCGGTCGGCCCTGTCTCGAACGCGCGCCTCGTATCGACGCGGCCCTCAAGACCCCAACACCGCCAGCACCCACAAACCTTTCCAGTCGAAAGCCCTAGTTTTTTAGCGCTTGCCGCGACGGCCGGTGGTCTTCGTGTGCTGACCGCGGACGCGAATACCCCAGTAGTGGCGAAGACCGCGGTGGTTGCGGATCTTCTTAAGGCGCTCGAGATCGTCACGGAGGGTGGTATCGAGCTGGTTGGACACCTGCTGGAGGTACTTGCCGTCCTTGTAGTTCTTCTGCCTGTTGAGGAACCAGTCGGGGATGCGGAACTGGCGAGGGTTGGAGACGATCACCATGAGGGACTCGAGCTCGGCGGCGGAGAGCTCGCCGGCGCGCTTGCCCATGTCGATCTCAGCCTTCTTGCACACCACGTTGGAGAAGCGGCGACCGATACCACGGATCTGGGTCAGCGCGTACATGACCTTGGTGCGGCCATCGACGTTGGTGTTCAGCACACGGAGAATGTGCTGAAAGTCGTCACCGACGATGAGGGACATCTTTGCGACGACGCGAGTGTGTGAACTGCGCGACGGGTGGCGAGCGTCGAGAAACGGCGCTGCGAAGCGAAGACTGTGTCTACGCTTTGATTACGTTGACACCGAAGCTTTGCGGCTTGCGGTGCGTCGCTGAAAGAGGGNGCCTCGAGGGCCGGCGTCCCGCTTTTTTACCGCTTGGAGAACCCTAAAAGTTTGGAAATTTGATGAGCTTCTTGATTTAATTCTTGAGTTAATTGANTGGCCCACACGACGGTCTATGACTCGCCAAATGTTTAGCCTGGACTACCTGTTTTGCCCATACAACTTTAGAATATGGGTCTCCAGCGCGAAAATATTTCGAGTCGTTTCCAAGTGAATGCCAAACTCGCTCCTCTACTGCGCAGTTTGACTGACGCCATGAGAGTGAAAGGAGGCACCGGAGGGGGCGCGAAGAGTTCCGCGCCCGCACTCCCGACCCCGTACATGAAGTGGGAGAGGGTACGTACCGCCCGATGGTTTCCCATCGTCACCACGCCGCCCACGCACCGCGTTCTATCGCGTCCCTCTAAATTGAATTTTCTTCCCCTCTCGATGACTCGACCCGCGTCCCCGCTCACGTCCCGGTTCCCAAACTCGCACGACAGGAGCGATGCGCGAAGATCGCCGAGGATAAGCTGAAGAAGGTCAAGGCGAGCGTCAACAACAAGGCCCCGCCCCGGTTCAAGCACATGGTCGTGAACGCCAAGAAGGCTCAGCTGGAGGAGGACCGGCTCGTGGAGATTGAGCACCAGAACAGGAAGCTCCTGCAGAACCTCTCGAAGATCAGCGAGCGCAAGGGCGTGGAGGGCGTGGAGGAGCGATCGCCGAAGAAACCGCTGCGTCGAGGGGACGCGCCCGGCGCGCGGGGCAAGAGCCTCAACCTACTCAACCGCCAACGAGAGCTCGACCGAATCGAGCGAGAGAACGCCGCAATCTTGAAACGCATCCAGGAACAGAACAACAAGGACAGCGAGTTCTCCGTCGCGAAGATGGAACGCGACTGGAAGGAGGTGAAGGAACACAGGAAGATGTGCCGCCAGTGGATCGGCTGANTGGCTGTGTATTAGTACCTCGTGTCAAGACGATGTGAGTCATTAGCGAATCCGAGTATAATCCGCGTNAAGTATTAATCCCTCACGCGCCGGTGATGGTGATGTCGCCGGGCTTGGGCTCGGACCGAAGCCTGTCCTTGGTACCGTCGTCCTCGATCCGTGCCTTGACGCACCGCATGATCCGCACGTTGAGCTCCTCCAGGGTCTCACCCTCCGTCCCGGGTGTATCCTCGTTCTCCGCCAACCGAACCTGCACGTCGGCGTTTGCGTACATTGGCGCTCGTTCCTTCATCATCTCCTCAATCTTCCCCGCCACGGCGTCCGCGTCGTCCTCGACACCCTTGAACAGCGGCCTGGTACCCGCGCCGTCCCGCATGATCCGTCCCGCGAGTAGCGACGGCGTGCCGCTGAGGCAGAGCACCACGCCGTTGCGGAGGTGCATCCAGTTCGCCTTCTTCTTGACGACTCCGCCGCCCGTCGCGACGACGCACTTTTTGTACGCAGCCACCTCGGCGAGTACGGCGGTCTCGATCTCTCGGAAGCCGTCCTCGCCGTTCTCGGCGAAGATCTCCGGGATGGTCGTTTTGGTGACCTGCTCGATGACCTCGTCGCTGGTGGGATGGGTGGGTGGGGCACGGGTGGTGGGTCAGGGGACGGACGGGGTTGAAGCGTTGTTTGGATAACGACGCGGTGGGGATCGGGGATGGGAGGCTCGCGCGCGGCGGGGTTGGGGCACGCACGTGTCGAAGAAGCTGTATCCGAGCGACGCCGCGAGCTTCTTGCCCACGGATGACTTCCCCGTGCCCATCATCCCGACGAGGAAGAGGCTGGAGCCGTCGAGGGCGTCCTTGACCTCAGCGGCGACCTCCTCTGCGGCGCCGTCGGCGGAGGCTCGGGCGGCGACGCGGCATCGGCGCGCGGGACGCGCGACGGGGCGCGCGCGGAGCGCCCCGGTCTGCGCGCGGGGGGCGGCGGCGAGGCGCGCGGGCATGACCGCGGCCTGGACGACGCTCATGGCCATATCTGACGGGCGTGTCGGTGCTGTCTGAGTGTGTCCGGGCTCATCAATCGCGACGCCGGGTGAAAACTCGCGTCTGTTCTCGCGTCTCGGAGAATCCGTTTCTGGCACGCCCAGTCATCACTCCCTGTCGCGCCATGGCGAAGGGAGGCAAGAAGAAGGAGGGCGGCGATGACGGCGAGAGCGGCCCGAGGGTCACCGCCATCTCCGCCGTCGTCCCGGAACCCCCCGGCAAGGAGGTGAGCCACCCGCGCCTTCCCTTTCACGGTCGACCCGTCCGAGGAAAGGATCGAGCCAGCACTACCAAATTCGCCCCGACTCACCTCCTCCCTCCCTCCCTCTCCCAACCCGACAGGGCATCCGCACGAACATCACGGCGCTCATCGACAACCTCAAGGGCACCGCCAAGCCCTGCGTCCTCTCTCGCGCGCACGCGGCGCTCTACCTCTGGGACCACGCCGCGGGCGGCAAGAAGGAGCTCGCCGACCTCGCCACCGACGCCTTCGCCACCGCCTGCGTCAAGGCGATGAACGCACGCGACGCCGACCCGGAGGGACCGGTGACGCGATCGGCGGTCACCACCCTCATCGCGCACGTCGCCGCATCGTCCGAGGACTTCAGAACGCGTCTGTTACCCTCCGGCATCGTCGACGCGCTGTGCCGCGTCTGCGTGAGCTACTCCGAGGGTGGCGCGGCGTCGGAATCAGTCAAAGCCGTGAAAGCCGCCGCCGTCGTCATCCGCGAACTCGCCAAATCCACCGAGCTCAGACCAGCGCTACGGGACAAACTCAACGTCCGGGCACTGGTGGAGACCGCGAGGTACGTCCACTCGCTGCCCAAGGCGGACCCAAAAGACGCGGAGGTTCGAACGGAGGCGAGGAAGTGGGCGCTCATCACCATCCACGCGTTGGCGGACCCGGAGAAAAACGACGACGCCGGAAGCTTCCGCGCCCGGCTCTTCGCGGGCGACGGCGGTACCCGGGACGGACTCAGCGCGCTCATGAGTTGCCTGGAGGCGTCGGACGCGGACGTGGCGATCGAGCTGAAGGAACACGCGTGTAAGTGCGTCGCCGACTTGGCCTTTGACGAGGACCGCAAAGACGCTGTGCTGTCGCGTTCCGCCACGCTGCTCTCCATCGTCCGAAACCACAGGACGCCGAGTCTGAAGCTGAAGGCGTCCGCGGCGTGTGCGCTGCTGCGGGCCACCGCGGCGAGCGCCGGGGGAACGGATACGATCGGGGGGAACGAAGGCACCGGCGGCGAGGCGAGCGTCGTGAACGTTACTTTCACCGCGGATGACTTTGAACGGACGGCGAGGCGAGTGGCGTCGCTGGCGGCCGCTGACGGGGTGCTGGAGGGCCTGTGTCGGATGCTACGGAAACCCACGAAGGAGGAGACGAAACCCCCGCCCACCGCCGCGGAGCTCGCGGCGTTGGAGGAGGAACGGGTGAGGGCGGCGGAGCTGGCGGAGTTTGAACGGTTGGAGAGGGAAGCCGCCGCGGAAGAGCCCGGGGCTGGCGCCGAGGCTGAGGTGAAACCCGAGGCTGCGGATGCCGATGCCAAACCGGACGAGCCCACACGCGATGCCACGGAGACCGGTGCCGGCGCCGCGGACGACGCGGACAAGGACGAAGAAGACGAAGAAGACGACGACGACGAGGATGGAGGCGGCGGGGACGAGACACCCGCGGGCGACGGCGGCGGCGGCGAGCCCAAGAAGAAGGCCAAGAAGAAGAAAGCAGCTGGCAAGAAGAAGAAGGGCGGCGGGAAGAAGAAGGGCCCGACGCCCGGCTTGCTCGACGGGTACGTAGCGGCGGTTGCGCTGATTCGACGGATGTGCTTCGACGACGTGCGTATTCAACGCCGTTTGCACACGCTCGGAGCGCACCTGCACCTGGCGAAGCTTCGAGGACACGAGGACGCCCGGGTCCGTGTCAGCGCGGATGCCGCGCTGAGGGCGATGGGCGGCGAGCCACTCGCGGCGGCGGAGATGGCGGCGACTGAGGGCGCGCCGGCGTGGCACACGAGGCTGAACCTTCCGGGGGTTTCGCTGGAGGAGTTGGATGAGATGGACGCGTCGGCGCGGATGAAGCTGGAGGCTATGATGCCGGGCGTGCGTATAGACTAGGCACTGTTACATCATCTCACACAACCGCGGGCTGTCTCTTGGAATCCTCGCGTCGACAGCGCTTAAAGGGCTAGTGTTAACAACAGAAAGTGAACTTTTACTCATCTTTTACTTGTAGGTCGGGCCGAGAAGTTCTCACAATTCCCCCGGCGAAGGGATGGGCGGCACGGCCGCTCTGAACTGGCTCCACTCCCTCCACGCCCCCGACCGACCCCCCGAGCCCCTCACCTGGCCCTCCATGCTCCACTCCTGCGCCCTCGTCCGCGAGTCCACCGCGCGCGTCGCCAACCGCCAGGGATGCAAGGTGACCATCGACGACGCCGCGATCAATCGCGTCGTCTCGCGTATGTCCAACGACGTCGTCGCGTCCTTGCTCGGCCCGAGGCAGTTCGACGTCGAGAACGTCCACTTCAACGACCCGGAAGACCCCGAGCTCACCGCCCGGTACATCCTCTGCGTCGACGCCATCAACTTCTGCTTCTGGCCCGACCACGAAGCCATCCGCGACGCGACGGCGCAGCGTGATAAGTGGGCCAAGTACCCGGTCACCGCGCAGTACCTCGTCAAGAACGACGGGTTCGACAACGACGGCGACTTCAAGGTGCCGGTGCGCACAGAGACGGAGGAAGGCCCCAACGCGTTGCTGTTCCAAGGGCTGGAGTACGAGCACATCGCGCTCGGGTTGAAAAAGGCGCTGGAAGCCGACCGAGGCGCCCTGGACGCCAAACGCCTGACGGGCATCGACGGCCCGGCGCTTCGTAAGATGCTCGGGTGGCCCCGGCCGCTGCCGCTGGAGGACGAGCGCGCGAGGCTGCTGCGGGAGGTGGGCCAAGGCCTTCTCAACCACTTCGGCGGTTCGTGCGCCAGGCTCATCAACGCGGCGAACGGCCGAGCGCACATCTTGGTGGACCTCGTCGTTCGCATCTTCGGCGGGTTCCGTGACGTCACCGTGGACCCACGGGACGGCTCGCAGGTGTTCCTGTACAAGCGCGCGCAGATCTTCGTCGGGGACCTGTGGGGCAGGTTCAACGGCCGTGGGCTCGGTCACTTCGACGATACCGTCAAGGAGCTGACGATGTTCGCGGACTACCGCGTTCCCGTGGTGCTGCGTAACATGGGGATACTGATCTACGAACCGAACCTGGCGAGGAAGGTGGACCAGCACAACTTCAGCACCGCGGACATCGTGCAGGCGGGTAGCGCGGAGGAGGTGGACATCAGGGCGTGCACCGTGCAGGCGGTGGAGCGAATGCGTGCGGCGCTCGAGGCTCGGATCGAACACGAGCCCGAGTTGAACCCGACGGTTCCGGGCGAGGCGGATGACAAGTTCGTGACGTCCGTGGCGCTGGACTGGTTCCTGTGGAAGGAGGGCGAGCGGCAGAGGGACGACACGAGCGCGGGGAAGCACCACAGGACGCTCACCGTGTTTTACTGACTCCGATGTGTAACGAGCGACGACGTGTAAATGCAAACGATGCTCTCGACTACACTTGTACTAACGCTCACGCGCGAATGCCCTTGCCGGTCATGGGCTTGGATCCCTTTGGCGTCTCCGGCGCGTCCCACCCGAAGTTCGGCGCCGGACACGCGAGCCACCCGCACGCCGATTCCGGCACGCCCGGCGTCCCCGGCGTCTGCGGCGGCGCCCCTCCCGCCCTCGACTTGGTCTTGGAGACGACTGGCGTGTGTTGCATGCTCTCCACGTCGAAGCGGACCTTCCGGTCGAACATGCTCGTCACGACGTCCACGATCCCCCCATCGCCTCCACCGCACGAGTTCCCGCTCCTCACCCGCTCACCGGTATCCTTCTCGAGCGCCTTGGCGCGCTCCGCCTTGCGCTTGCGATCGCCCTCCGTGCAGCCGTCTCTAGACATCAGCCGTGCCAATTTCTTTTTATAACTAACAGGCTTGGCGTCCGGCAGCGGGCCCTTGGGCAGCGCGGTGTCGCCGGAGTTCTCGTCGTTCTCGTCGCGCTCGGTCAGCAGCTTCTTACCCCCGGTCTTCGCGGTGTAGGACGCGCGGACCATGGCCTTGAACCTCGCCGTGTTGAACCTCGAACCGCCCGGCGCATTTTCTTTCTCACTCTCGCTGTCGTTCACGCGGTCGTTGGCCTGTTCGAGTTCGTCCATCCCGTCGCGGCCGACGGGGGAGTACCCGCCGTTCTTTGGGCTGGGCATGGTCACGGGTGTGTCGATGACCCGTGTGCGACGGTGGAGGGCCGTCGCGTGGACCTAGGTGCCTCGTACGCTGCCCTCCCGTCCGCGCGGGAACGTCGCAAAAATCTCGAAAAAGCGCAACGGTCAGCAAAAACGCTCCAGCTAACAGAATGGTTAAAATGACAACCAACCCGGCGTTCGGCGTCGAGACAAACCCACCACGACACATCGTTCCGATCGAACTCACGCCTCACCACGACACCTACACGATAACATCCTACTCTAAGAGAACCCCGGCCTGCCACGGGACGTGCGTCGGCGACGTCGAGTGTTCCTTCCTAAACTCCGGAGGGTACGCGCCTCGGAAGTTGACCTTCGGATCCGTCGCATCCGCCTGCGTCTTGAGCCAGCACTCGCCTTTGGTGTGATTCCACACGTCCGGCGCCCAGCACTCGGGGAGCGGGCAGTACACCCAGCTGTTGCACTGTTTGGCCTCACCCTTCTCCCGCGCGGTCTTCGCCTGAGCTTTGCATGCATCACAGCATTCCTGCGCGGACGACGCCTTATGGTTTAATCCCCAGGTCAGCGCGGGTCCGTCGAGATCGAGCGAAGCCTCTCCGTGGCACGTCTCGTCCACCTCCACGAGCCGCACGCGCTCGTTCACCCCGTACGGCGGTTGTTTCGTGGTCGCGGGTGTATCGGTCGGCACCCCGGCGTCCCTGTCACTCGGGACGCCCTCGACCGGGAGGGTGCCCACCGAGCCCTCCCTGATCGCGGTCGGGGAAGTCCACGCCGGGTTCTCCGACATCCCGGGGAGCTCCACCCTCGCGCCCAGCAGCGCGCCGATCTCCCGCGCGAGTATCAGAGTCATGAGCAGGCAGAATATCACCCCGACGAGCCGACCTGGACCACGAGGCGCGCACGGGTCCGCCATCGTCCCGCGCCCTAAAACAATGACGCACGCAAACTCTGTTCATATCAGTTTTGTCGTCGTCAGCCGCGGCTCTGGCGGGTTCATCAGGTTAACACTTATTATGATAAACATCGATGCGCGGTCTATCTAGCTCGCTACTTCTCCACCACGCGGTCGGCTCCCGTGTCCGCGTATTTACCCAGCCGCTTCGTCATCCTGTGCTGCAGTATGCGCTGCGGGTCCATCAGAAACGATTTCACCTTTTCCGCCGCGTCAGCTCCGCTCCCGTCGTCGATGTTATACCCCCTCCCTTCGTACAGCGATATCGCGGCGTCGTTGTTCTTCAACACGGTGAGCGTGGCGAATTCGCACTTGAACGCGAGGGACGCGAGCGCCTCCGCCTCGTGCAGGAGCCGCGACGCGATACCCATCCGCCGGTGCGACTTTTTCACCTCGACGCTGGAGAGGAACAGCGCGTCGCCGTCCGCCGCCGCGCCGGGGCTCAAAACCCGGTTGACGTTCGATTTCTTCACCCAGCACGTCACCCACCCGACGGCATCACCCCCCGTCCCCGTCTTTTCATCCGCGCCGAGGGTCACGACGATCCTTGTCTTACCGGATCCCGCAGTGGGTTCCTCCACCCGGACGCGGTACCCGTCGGGCATCTTCGGCGCCATGTAGCCCATTGACGGTGCGCGGTTGGTGTAGGCGTTTTGCAGCTGCTCGAGCCTCGTCCTCCTGGCCTCGTCATCCACCGGGACGTACGACGTGGACGTCGCGTCCGGTCGCGGGTCGGTATCGGCGCGTTCCTCCTGCGCGGCAAAGGCGAAAGCCTCGAAGGCGAACGCGCGAAGTGGAAGCGGAATTATCGGCACCGCGTTTCCGTTAGATCGTCCGATGATCCCGCGGGGGACGGGGGACGGCGTCGGCGCGCGGGTCCATCGACGGATTCGGGGTGCGAACGACGCACGGGGCGCGACGTGAACGCGTGACACGCACAGAGACATGGCACGACACGTGGTGGTCGTGCAACGGCGAGTGAGAATTGGCGCCAACAATTATCCGTCCATCTCGGGGAAGCCAATTTTTAACGCCGAGTCGCACGTGACCGATCGCCAGTATGCTCGGCGCAGCTGCCGGTCGCCTGGTCGCCCGGGCGCTCCACCTGAGGGCCGCCTCACGCTCCACCAACCCACTCCTCGCGAAGAAACCCAGCGGTAGAAACACGATGGCGACCGCGGCGTGGGACGGGTCAGGGACCCAGGAGGACCTCATGTACCGCGACGAGTGCATCCTCGTGGTGCGTGCCGCCCATCTCAAGCACAAAACCTAGATTGATCGATCGCGATGCCCGGCCTTCGTCTGACCATCCGTCCCCACCAACCTTCATCGATGTCATCGTTCACAGGACGAGAAGGACAACATCGTCGGGCACGACAGCAAGTACGCCTCGCACCGGTTCATCCCGGACCAACCCAGAGGCTTGCTCCACCGCGCGTTCAGCGTCTTTCTCTTCGACAAGGACAACAAACTTCTCCTGCAACAGCGCGCGGCGAACAAGATCACCTTCCCGTCGCTCTGGACCAACACGTGCTGCTCGCACCCGCTGTACGGGTACGAACCCACGGAGGTGGACACCCCCGAGGGCATCGCGGACGGCAGCGTCCTCGGTGCCAAGCGCGCGGCGGTGCGCAAGCTCAAGCACGAGCTCGGCATCGCACCAGCCGCTGTGCCAATCCAAAAGTTCCGGTACCTCACCAGGCTGCACTACTGCGCGTCCGATACGTTCGCCGAGAACCAGACCACCGCCGGCGGGCCGTGGGGGGAACACGAGATGGACTACATCCTGTTCATCAAACCCGACGAACCGGTGGCCATCGAACCCAACCGCGAGGAGATCGACGATACCAAGTGGGTGACGCGGGACGAGCTGCGATCCATGATGGCGGACCCGAACCTGAGGTGGTCGCCGTGGTTCCGGATAATCTGCGAACGATTTCTAGATACGTGGTGGGAAGACCTGGACGCGACGATCGGGAGCGATGCGCACGTGGATTTGGGGACGATCCACGAGGTGATGTGATTGGCGCACAGAGGGTGACGCGACGTAGGTGAGTGTTTGGACTCCGTGTTTCGGTTTTGGTTTTTTCCGGTTTTTGGTTTTGGACTCGGCGTTTATTCGGATCTCGATGACGACACCATTGTGACGGGCGGAATGAACCGGCTTGATACCCGGATGATTATTGTCCAGCACGTGGCGTACAAACCACACTAAGCACCCGAGAGATCCACGCGCCNCCGTCCGCTTTTNCCCCGTCGCATCCGACGCCGACGCGACTTTCATTCTAAACGCACTAAACTCACTCACCGCCCATCCGCAGGTCAACCTCCTCCCACTAGCCAACGAGACTGTAATACCAAACCTATTCATTCATCGACGAGCACACTATTTGCCCCCACCCGTGAAGTCACTCCCGAACATCAACTTGGCGTCAACCACCGCCGGCGTACCCGCCTCGTCGAACACNACGTCCACGCCCAGCACACCGCAGTTCTCCAGCTTGTGTTCCCGCATCCGCCTTGACAACACGGGCGCCGACGCCTCAAGCGCCGGGCTCGTGAACCGCGCCAACGTCTCCCGTATGAACAGCGAGTGCGTCACGACGACGCACGTGTCGCTCGGGTCGAACCGCATGGTATCGAAAAAGTCGGTCATTCGCTCATCCACCTCCTCCTTGACGTCGATGTCCTCGCGCGCCGTCCACCATTGACCGAACGCGTCGAAATAATCCATCCGACCCGACACCGACGCCATGACGACGTCGGTGACGCCCTCGGGGATGGATCCCCTGAGCTCCTTGAGCTTCGCGACGCACCGCTCGACGATCGCGGGCCCGGACTCGATCCCGACGCAGTCCATGCTCCCCATCGTCCCCTTCACCTCGCGGCACGACCGCAACATGGCGGTGCCGACGAAATCGCGCGTCGGCAACTGCTGCACCACAAACGCCGCCGTCTGCACCGCGCGGGTCAGCGGCGACGTGAAACACCGCTTGGCCCGCGCGTACCCCTTGATCCACTCGGGGTAATCCGGGTCGTCCTCGTTCCCCGCGTTCGACGTGCCCGCGTACGCCGTGGCCGTGCCCGCGCCGTATCTATCACCGTCCCCGACCCGCGTTAAGATGACCCCGCCGCGAGGAGCGTCTCGAGCGATAAAATCGCCGCCGGGCTCTGACCCGCCGCCGCGCGCCGCCGCCATGAACGCCTCCTCCGACCGCAGCACGCTCCAGTCGATGTTCACGCCGGTAGGGCCCAACCCGACGCGCGCGTCGTCGAGGTTCATGTTCCGCGCGAGTAGCGCGTTGAGGTCGGACGCGTCCGTTTCGCGAACCTGAGACGTCGCCGCGGCGAAATTTTGTTCCGCCCCCGTCGCGCCCGTCCCGCGTCGGCCGTTAACCCGCCCGCCCATCCCCGACGTCACGAGCTCGATGGCGTGCGCACCGTTCGCGGCGAGCCGTCGGCACTGCGCCACGCCCGCCGCGTTCAGCGGGTGGTCGAATTTCATCATCTTCATTAAATTGGTGTTCCTCGTCGCCTCGTTCCGTTCGGTAGAGTCAGCGTGTGGTCCAGTTGGAAACAAATGAGAAACGTGGAGGAGAGACAGGGAGAGAGATGGAGAGGTACGTAAAGTGAGCCCACTTACCACGCGCTCTCCCCGTGCCTGATGAAGTATATCCGCTTGCGTCTGATTGGTATGGGTCCGAGGTCGCGGCCGAGGGCGTCGGTGACCCCGGCGGAGTGCGCGTGCGGTACCTTGCGCAACGTGATGGTCCCCGCGACGCCGCCCCCGCCGTTGCCGCCGCGTTCGCCCCGGCCGCGTTCCAGCCGCCTGTGCAGGGTCAGCGAGAGCGATCCGTCTTCGTTCACCGCGCTGAGAGCGCACTGCGCTCGAGCCACGCATCGATCCCACGCCGCCGACTTCTCGGACACGTCCCATCCCGCGTATACCTCCACCACGAGCGTGTCCCCGGGCCTCGGGACGCATCGTAGGTCTCGCATCGTGCGCCAGACGATCCGGGACCCGACCTTCTCGCCGCCGTCCCCGGCGGACGCCGAGAGGGTGTGCGCGCGTACACCTTTCAGATCCCCCATCTGCGACACCACGCGGAGGGCGACGAAGCACGACTTGTGGCAGAGGCCGTCCGCGTGCTCGACGCCGACGAGGAGGTGCGCGTCCGGCTCGGCGACGCCGTCGTCGCCGCGCCGCGGCGGGGTGGTGTCGGGCGGCAGACCCGGGCCGCGGTAGGTGGGCACGCGGTCGCCGTACCTGAACTCGTGCGCCGATGCGTTCGTGGTCGATGCGCCCCGGAGTTTGTACCCGGGCGGGAGCTGGCTGTTGATGCTGTCGCTGGCGGACGCCGCCGCGGCGTTCAGCGCGGCGCCCATCTTCTCCTGCGAAGCCTTGAGGCTCTTGTGAATCCCCCTCATGGCCGCCTCGAGTCCTCCACCTAGCACTACTCCACGCCGCCCCGTGCTCTGCTGTAACAACGAATCTGCGCGGCGAGAAAACCAAGTCCGAGGCTGGCTGGCTCCGAGCGTGAGGCCAAAATCCGGAGGCGTCACCGTGCCAGATCACCCGACGCGCCTCGCAGGGATCGAAGCGTCGAACGTGTTCGGTGTCCATCGTCGGCGTCCACGGATCCACGGACGTGACGCACGCGCCAACCCGCGAGGACAGCGCACACCTCGGCGACTAAGACGCGCGGGGCAGATCGATCGGGCAAAGCAAAGCCGCGGGATCGGCACCAATTCAACGGGGAGAGGGTAAAATGAACGCGGCTCCGGCGTACGGCATGGATCAGGGCGACGGCAGCAAGGCTGCGCAGCTGCAGGCGCAGTTCAACCGCAAGTTCCAGCACTACCTGGACAAGTCCGTGCCCCATCTCAAGGAGCGATGGGGCGCCTTCGCGGTGGTGGTGATGATCTACATCCTTCGGTTCTCCTTTCTGCACGGCTACTACATCGTGACGTACGGCCTGGGCATATACAACCTCAACCTGATCATCGGGTTCCTCTCGCCGCAGGTCGATCCCGCGACGGACGGCCCCACACTGCCCACGACAGGCGCCGAGGAGTTCAAGCCGTTCGTCAGAAGGCTGCCGGAGTTTAAGTTCTGGTACCGGAGCATCCGGTCCTTCGTCATCGCGTTCTTCATGACGTTCGTGCCAATCTTCGACGTCCCGGTGTTTTGGCCGATACTGTTGATGTACTGGTTCATGCTGTTCTTCATGACGATGAAGCAGCAGATCAAGCACATGATCAAACACCGGTACGTGCCGTTCTCGTTCGGGAAGAAGCAGTACGGCAAGGGGGCGGGCAAGGGCGGCGCGGGCGCGAGCGCGGACGCGGCGTCAGCCGGGCTGAAGGACAACAAATGATGATTTTTGGACGTTTGACACGGCGACGTGAGGGCTGAGTCGCGCCCCGACGGTGTGTGCGGGCGTGGGATGCGGGGCGCGCGTCGGGGAAGAGGCTCGAGCGATCGCGGTGAGAGGAACGAGAGGGAGGGACGCGGAGATGTGCTCCCTGGTGTCATCACATAGAGTCGCGCTCGTATCAATGACACACTAAAAAAGCGGAGGCGACAGATTCCATCCAGGCTGTCCCAAATCAGATGAGACCCGAGACAAGGGTCGCGGCGGGTGCCCTCGACACCTCTTGAAGGTGCCGTGACGCCGCGGGGAGTCACACTCAGATACGCGCGGGCCGTACCCCGCGGTCGACGCGATACTTCCGTAGAGTTCCTCGGAAGTCACCCGGCGCCGTATCGCCTCTCGTATCCCACCCGCGCCCGCCCGCCCGCGTCCCGTCTCGTTCACGAAAGGTCACATCAACACGTCAGCTTGGCGAGTTTGAAAAAGCGTGCATCATGCCGGTATTGTACGCGGCGGTGGCTCGCGATACCGTCGTCCTCGCCGAGGCACACGCCGGCGTCAGCCGCGACGTCGCGGGGGTGAGCGCGATCGCGCGTCGCGTCCTCGAGGCTCACGGCACCGAGCCGGGAAACGCGCGCTCATCCTACGCCGAATCGGATCTCGTGTTTCACCTCCTGGAAGGCGTCGACTCCACCTACTTCCTCTGCGCGGCGGGCACACACGACGGCAAGAGGGTGCCGTTCGCCTTCCTCGAGGACGCCAGGCGCGAGTTCGTCCTGAAGCACGGCCGGGACGTCCGGTCCGCGGAGTATCTACCCCCGATGGCGCTCGACGCCAAGTTCGGGTCCGTCATGGCGAACAAGATTTTGGACTTTAACGCGGGCAAAGCGGGCGACGCGCTGGCCAAGGTACAAGGGGAGCTGGACGAGGTGAAGACCGTGATGCTGGACAACATCGAGCGCGTGCTGGAGCGCGGGGATAAGATCGAGCTGCTGGTGGAGTCGACGGCGCGGCTGCAGACGGACGCCGCCGCCTTTAGAGCGCAGACGAGGCGGGTGGCGAGGAGAATGTGGTGGAACAACACGAAGATGTTCGCCATCGGGTGGTTAATCTGCGTGTTCGTGTTGTACCTCATCGGCGCGCAGTTCTGCGGGTGGAACCTGTACCTGTGCTCGTCGGAGCACCACAAGCACAAGGCTGCGCAACACAAGGGTTGACGAGTTGGTAAACGCGAACGAGAGCCGAAAAAGCTCGAAAATCGAACACCGTGTAATAATAACATCAGCGCCGGCGTGCTCACGATACTACTACGCCTGTCCTGTTACTTCACCCGCTAATGTGTGTCGTTTAGGGTTAACCCTAACTCCCTCCCTCTCTACCTCTACGGTGTCCCATCACGCGTCGAACTTTGTGCAGTGCCAAAGGCCGTCGTTGAGGTGGTGCACCGTGTCCACCCCGATCCCTTTGTTCACGCTCTTGATGTCCGCCGTTGACATCTTGGTGATCCCGACCGCCAGCGCGTGTGTCTTCCCTTCCGCGTATATGGCCACCGGCACGTCCTCGTCCACGTCGTCGATGATGTCCGCGCCCGGCGATGTGAGCCCGGGGCACATGATGTTCGCGCCCTGGAACACGAATCGGATGGCGCCCTTGTCCACCCTCAGCTTGGGCATCATGTCCGGGTACTTGTGCAGGACGCGCAGGTGCGGGAAGTACGCGCCGTCCCTGAGCTGGAAGAACAGCGGGACGCCCTCGACGAGCACCACGCTGATCTTTGCGTCCGTCTTGGCGATGTTCATGACGCACTTCTTCGGGATGAGCTCGTCGAGGACCTCCTCCTCCTCCAGCTGCGGGTACTGCTCGGCGATCTTGCCGCGGATGCCGCGCTGCACCGAGCTCTTGAGCTGCTGCAGCTTGGGATCCACGTTCTCGCCGGGAGCGAACTTGCGGAACATAGTGGCGGCGGCGCGCGAACCCTATCTACTCCGAGCGCCTCGGTCGCGTCGAGTGAAGTGAGGTCGTCGTGGCGGCCGAACAGATAGTACTCGTAGGGCATCGTTTCGTCGATCAGTCCGCCGGGATTTTTTTTGGCAGTTTGTGATTTTGCGTTTCACAGAATTTCAGGTCCGTTTCGACCCGAACTTCCGAAAGGTCGCGCCGCCCTGCCACACTGGACGGCACCCCAGTCCCACTCACGTCACCTTACCGACCATGGGATGCGGCTCTTCCTCCCCCGTAAGTGAGTGGGATGCGGCTCTTCCTCCCCCAAAGGAAGCGCCAAAGGAAGCGCCAAAGGTAGGGTTTAGGGTCAGGGTTTCAAATGGAGCGCCAAAGGAAGCGCCAAAGGAAGCTCCAATTCCCACGAAAGAATGGGCCGGCGACGACGAGTACAACTCTTTGTTGGCCGATGCAAAGGCGTTTGAGGCCACTGGGGACAAGACCAATGAAGACTACTACCACGATCTCAGATGGAAATACGAGGACGTAAAGGACTATATGTTGAGCGACGACGCGGGCTACCAGTGGAAGGCCGTGATTCCCATCGCGGAGAAGCTCGTCGAGACGTTCAAGCACTGGGTGGACNATCCGGACCCGAACTGGGAGGACCCGGCGGATGAGCTGTCGGACGCGACTTTAGGGTACGCCGAATCCATCGCCGAGGTTGGCCAATGCAACGCGCAGGTCCAGCAGTGGGGCCCGTGCACCGCCTGGTTCAAACGAGCCATCGGGGTCTTGAAGGATTACACGCCGCATGGAGACGAACACGCGGCGCGAAGAGACGAGTTGGTCGCCGAGTACCAAGAGTTGGTGAAGATGAGCGACGAGTTCGCGGCTTCCCCTTCGGCTTTTCCGGCTCTTTATCGAGGAGACGACGCAACGGGAGTCGAGTAGGCGCGGATCATCACACGCATGTACTGAATAAAAGATGTTATTTTCACTTTACGACGTAATCGCGATTTGTCACTCACTTCACTGCGTGTTCGCGATGGCGTCCACGGACTCCTCCGTGTGCTCGAACGTCTGCTTAGGGTAGGCGCCCGCGATGGACTCCGTGACCCCTCTGCCACCCGCGGGCGCCGCCGTCCTCCCCCCGGGGACAACCTCCCACTGAAGGATGGACGCGTCGTTACCGCCCGCGCTGAAGAGCTGCGTGCCATCCTTCATGAACCGAACGTTGGTCACGTGCGAGCTGTGCCCGCCGTACGTCACCGCGCGTCCGCCGAGCGCCGGCGACTTGAACAGGGAGACGACGCCGCGGTCGTCGCCCGTGGCCACGACGCGCTCCTCCCGGCCGCCGTCGCCTCGGACGACGGTGACCTCGCAGGAGTTGACGTCGGTGCCGTCGGAGCCCTTGTACCACACGCCGGTGGCCTGGAAGCCGAGCACGCCGGTCCATCCGTCCCATGCGACGTCCTTGGTCTCGGACGAGCGGACGATCTGGACACCCTTGGGCATGTGCCAGTAGAGAATCTCGTAATCGCCCGAGTTGGTGAAGAGCGTGGTGCCATCCTTGGACCAGCCCATGTGCGTGATGAACGAGGAGTGGCCCTTGCACACGCCCACGAGCTCGTACCGGTTACGACAGTCGTACACATCCACGTAGTTGTCGTGTGAACCGACGGCGAGGTACCTGCCGCCGACGGGATCGTCCGGGTGCGCGGGAGAGAACTTGAGGTCGGAGATCCACTCGTCCCGCCCCTTCGGCCGTTTGAGCTCGGCGACGCGGACGAGGGAGTCGTGCTTGCCGCCTTGGATGCTGTGGGTGTAGATCTGCACCATCCCGCCCATGGTACCCGCCGCGCACGTCTCCCCGTTGGGATGGAACGCCACGCATCGCACGGCGTCAGTGTTGAAGGACGTGTTCGGGATGCGCTTGATCTGCGCCGGGTCTTCAATCATGCGAGCGCGAGCGACAACCTTCCTGGGCTTCTCGGGCTCGACGTCCCAGATGCGCAGCGTGCCGTCGTCCGAGCCGGTGAGGATCTTCGGGAGGGTGGGGTGGACGGCGAGGCCCCACACCTCGCCCTTGGCGTGCGCCTCGACGATGAGTCGCGCCTCGTCGGAGATTTCCCAAATCTCGCCGCACTTGGTGCCGCACAAAACCTTGGACTTGACGTCGGTGGTGATGCTGCTCACCGCGGCGGGGGTGCCGGACTCCGCTGACGTGATCTGGATGCGGTGCAGCGGCGTGACGTCCGAGGCTTTCCAGAACGCCACCACGCCGTCGTCGCCGCCGGAGAAGAGAACGTTGGAATCGTGTAGGCAGAACACGGCGTTGATCTTGCCGTTGTGAGCTGGGACAACCTTCACGAGCTTCATGTCGGGGTTGAAGACGTACAGCTTTCCTTTCTGTCCGCCCACGACGCACAAGCCCTCCGGGGTGAAGCACGAGGAGTAAAAGTTCTGCCACTTGCCGAGGTCGCCGAACTGCGCCTTCTTGGGCTTGAACACCTGGCCCTTGACGATCGGTGACTCCTTGCTCCAGCACGCCTTGACCACCTTGATGTGCTTGACGCCGGTGGTGACCAAGTCGCCGGAGAAGGGCGACCAGTTGATGCCGAGGATCTTCTCGCGGTCAGCCTTGTACCAGGCCAGCAAAGTCTCGGTGCGCCACTCGTAGATGGCAACCTTGTGCTCGTCGTCCTGGCCCACGCACGCGACGAAATCGCCGCACGGCGAGAAGCAGAGCGCGGTGACCGCCTTCTTGTGGAACCCCTCCAACACCGCCAGCGCCTTCATGCTGGCGCTGTCCCAGACCACAACCTTGGGGTTCTTGCCAATCTCGCCGGTGGCGAACACAACCTTGTCGGGGTGCCGCGCCATGCACAGGATGTCGTCGCTGTTACCCTCGGCGACGTCGTCGGACTCGGGGTTATCGGTGACGTGCTTCTGCGTCTCATACACCGGGTTGTACACGACGCCCACCGCGGCGGAGTGGTAGCAAATCTCACCCTTGTCGTTGTAAAACGCATTCTGCCTGGTGTCGTACCCGCGGAAGCCGTAGACCCATCGGAGAAACAGCGTGGTATCGGGCGGATCGTACGTGGTGGATTCCTTCTGCCACCAGGTGGGAACCTCCGTCTGGGATAGGCAAGGCTTGCCCGTCATCGGCGAGCGGTAGCCTTTTCGGCATCCGAGCTCCGCGAGGGAGTGGTTCTTGTACGGGTTCGGGTGGCCGTTGTGCGCGTTGACTGGGGTGTACACGGACTGGCCGTTCTCCATCCCGGAGTTGACCATCAAGATGGACTTGGACGAGACGGCGTTGTCGTAGGTGCAGTTGTCGTCGTCGTCGGAATCGGTGTCCGAGTCGACCCAGTCGGGAACGACGGGGGTGGTCGGGGATAACGCCCGAAGCTTAGCCTCCTCCTGCGCCTTGTACGCGGCGGCAGCCTTGTCCGCGGCAGCCTTGTCGCCGAGCGGGTCCTTGGAAGGGGTCTCCTTGACGGACAGCTTGGGGGAGGTGGAGACGGCCATCGCCGCGGCGAGGGTCCGGGTGGTAGCCGTTCCGGGGGGAAGCGTCTGAACGCCGAATTGCGAGCCGGACATGTGGCTCCGTTCAGTGGCGCCGGTGCCGGGCCTGGAGGACCCCGGGACGTAGTCGGGGCCCTCGTTGTCCGGGTCCTTGTGCCGCCACACGAGGACGCATCGGTCGCCGCCGCCGGTGGTCACGAGCCATTTGTCGTTGCTCGAAAACTCGCAGTTGGTGACGTGAGCGCTGTGACCCCAGTACTCCCGGTGCGCGGACTCGCCGATGTTCGCGGGGTACCGCGACAGACGCACGCGGCCGTAGTCATCCGCGGACGCGATCACGCGCTCGCCCTCTTCCCAGTCGCCCTTGTTGCATCGCGCGACGGCGTTGAGATCCCCGGGCATCATCGTCGGCGACCACAAGCCTTGCGTGGGCCAGCCGCACGGGAGCGACCACGTGGCCCACTCCGCGTTCGCGACGGTCGGGTCCGTCGCCAGCACCTCGTCGCACTGCGGCGCGGTGAAGAACTTGATCTCGCCGTGCGCGGTGTTGACCTGGATGAAGCGTGAATCTTCGCTCCAGTCGAGGTGCGTCATCGCGAGCTTACCGGCGTCGTCGGGGTTGTACTTGCTGCCCAAGGCGGCGGCGTCGGGGTTGGTCACCGGCTCCGTCTGGTCCACGAGCCTGTACCCACCGTCCGTGCCGTTGAANACGTCGAGGATGCGGAGCTGGCCATCCTGGCAGGTGACGCCGAGGAACTTGCCGTCGGGGGAGTAGCGCAAGTTGGTGATGGGCGCGCCGCTCTCGTCATCCGCGTTGACGTTGACGTTGACGGACGCGACGACGGAGTTGTTGCTGAGGTCCATGACGGTCACCTTACCGTTCGTGGTGCCGCACGCGACGTGCTCCACGGAGGGGTGCCACGCGACGGATCGACCCGCGCCGGGAAGTCGCTTGTGCGACGTCATCTTCTTGTTCTTGAGGGACCAGATGCGCAGCGTGTTGTCCTCGCCGACGGTGGCAAACTTGGGCTTGTTCGGGTGCATGCACAGCCCCCAGACGTCGCCGATGTCCTTGCCCGTGCGCGGGTCCACCGCCGCGGCGTGGCCTTGGATGACGAGCTTGGCGGAAGCCGCGGCTACCTCCCGCGTTTGCGAGATGTCAATCTCGAAAACCTCCGAGGTGGACGTGCCCACCGCGAGGGTCCGGCCGTCCACGGTGGCCGCGAGGGCGCGGATGGACGGCGACCGACCGCTCTGGAACGAGAGCGTGGAGTAGTACTCGTCCAGCATCGTCTCCTTCGCCTTGGCGAGGTTGAGCTCGAACATCGGCTGCATGAACACGGACCAGAGCTTGATCTTGCCATCCTTGCCGGCGGTGACCAGCGCCTTGCCGGTGAAGCACATGTCGTGGATGGGCCCGTGGTGCACGCCGGTGAACTTGCGAACCGCGCGCACGCCGCCTTCCTCGTACTTGTACACGTCGCCCTTGACGGTACCCCCGAAGGTGCTCCCGTCGGGGAGGAACGTCAGGGAGATCACCGAGCACGCGGCGTACCCTTTCCTCGCGCCGTGCGAGTACACCGCGGGGGTGCATCGGAGCTGATCGCCATCCACCGCGAAGAACTTCATGCTCTTCGTGCCGCCCACCACGAGGCGCCCGTCCGTGGGGTTCCACTTCATGCACAGCGGCGTGGCCCGGCCGAAGATGTCGAAGAATGCGCACGACACGAGCTTGCCGCCGTACGCGCCGCCGATGTCGTCGTCCGGGTTCTTCTCCCATTCGTGCACCGCGACGGTGTGCTCCGGGTCCGCGCCGCACGACGCGAGGTACTTGCCGTCCGCGGAGAAGGCGAGGAGCATGATGGACGCGTTGTGAGCGCCGCGAATGGACGCGACGCGAGCGCCGTCTGAAGCGCGCCACACGTGGATGGCTGGCTGGTTTCCAACCTGCCCGGTGGCGACGTACTGTCGTGACGGGTGCATGGTGAGGCACATGATGTCGTCGTCGTGCAGGTCGAAGAAGTTCTGCTTGCGCGTGGATGTGTTCATGGTGCATCCGACCCCCGCGGCGTGGTAACACAGTTTGTTCTCGTCGGAGTAGCCGAGGTTGCTTCTGCAGTCGTGCGCGCGGTACCCGTGGACGAACTCGAGCTTGAGGGTGTCGTCCGGGAGCTTGAGTGCGTCGGATGGGAACTCGTCGGGATACTGCGCGGGTTTCTGGATGTTGTGCGCGCATGGCATGATGTTGTACTTGCCGCCGAAGGGGTGGAGGGACAGGCGGCCCTTGCGCGGGTCCAGAGTTGGGATTCCCGCCGACGGGGTCTTCTTGGTGGCGATGAGTCGCTCGTGGTCGGCGGCGAGGTCGGAGTCGTAGCCCTCGTTCTCGACCGGTTCATTAGGGTCGATCTCGGACTCGGAGAGGATGTCCTCGGCGCTGAACTGCCCGGTCGACGCGCCCGCTCCCATGGTGACTTCTACTCAGAGGGCTCACTATCGGCAAATTGGTGCGCCAACGGGTCGAGGATTGTGGATCCGCGTCTCGGGCGTGCGAACCCTTTCGCGTTCGGTTTAACGAACGGGTTTCGGGCGCGGTGTGGTCCGTGCGCCGGCGACGCGAGGAAGTCTCGCGGTCACGTGAGTCGGTACACGCGCTGCGGCGCCCCCGAAGTCTGACCGGCGCGGAAGAATCGTGGATTTGTAAGCAACGGGAGCGGAAAAGGTTGACCGGATTTGGAATCACCGCGGCTCTCTTCTTCAGCTTGTCACCCCTAACTGTTCGCTCGTACGAAGGTACAAATTAATACGAATTACGGGGTCAAACTTGATAGCACTAGTGATACTGTTGCTGAAAAGTTGCTGAAAAGTTGCCCCTAATTGGCTGGACAGCTGTAGAGAAAAGCGCGGTCGTGGATCACCCGAACGACCACGTGAACACGACATCGCCTCGGACGTAACGAACCTCGGTGGCACTCTTCTGAACACGCCATCCGCGTCGATTCATTCAACGATGGCAGCGGCCGCGGCGAGGGCGTACGACCTCGTGGTGTGGGGCGGGAGCGGCTTCACCGGCCGCCTCGCCGCCGAGTACCTCGCGCGCAGGTACACCCCCGGCTCCCCAGATCCCTCCGCCCGAGGGAACGTCGAGCCCGTCCGGTGGGCCATCGCGGGACGGGACAGGGCGCGGCTCGAG
>JGI20151J14362_10000719_pt1 | contig 24391 bp, 19 predicted proteins | sample COG_01_FD_14362 | JGI IMG/M metagenome (IMG submission 14362)
CAAAAAGCCCCGCTCTTAGCGGGGCTTTTTTGTTTAACACATTTCGATCGTTTGTTTGTCGAAATCTATGACGGTAGGCCCTCCCGTGCACCCGCCGATCTCTTCGAGAGATACGTCTTTCTCATCATTGCTGATGATCCATACGCCGCTTTGGTGCTTGCGAAGCGTTCCTTCTTCAATGACATCATCGGGCGCAGCACCCATCCAAAGGATATTACTGTTTTTAGATACTTTGAGGGTAATGTGACCGTCCTTGAGAATGACGATGACTTCATCGCCCATGGTTCTACCGCTCCATTCCGCAAAGGCCACCTCATATATGTAGGTTCCGTTTTCAGGAATCTCGCTTTGAGGCTGTTCTAGGGTAAACGAAAACGAGAACAATAAAGAGAGAAGTAGTTGCATCGTGACAAAATAAAAAAAGCCCCGCAGTTTCCTGCGAGGCTTTTTTTAAAAGTTGTTATGACTTAGTCAATGTGTGTAACAACACCATTGATGTAATCGTAATCGCCAGAACCGTCTTGACGCAGTTCCCAAATGATTGTTGCCACGCTGAAATCGGCATCAAAAGGAAGTGTCGGTTTTTCGATATGGAACTGGAAAGGAGTATAACGTGTTCCGTAAATATCACCAGCGGCATAAGCATTACCCAAAGGATTGATATCACCTAAGTTCATTCCCCATGGACCTAACGCAACCATTGAAGTATCGCTAGTGGTAGCATCAGTGCTTTCAAGCCAACCTACAACTGCAGTTGTCGCATGACGGTAAAGTACCTCATCGTGGGTGTAGGTCGTACCTGAAGTAATGAGCGGTACACCTGCAACAACGGCAGCGTCTTGTGCCCAGGTCGTTGGNGTGGTACCAGAACCGGTACTTACTTTTGGAAGTGAGCTCACTTGATTCAAATCAACACCGTTACCATAATCCTTAGCTACAACACCGTTCAATAATAAGTACGACTGTACCATATANATGTTTTCTGTTTTCGTCTCGAGGACTTTGATGCGCGGGTAGACGGTAAAGCTTGTACCGGTCGTATTGGTCATAACATCTGCTTCGAGGCTAAAAGCAACTTCCGCCATAGTAGCAGCAGCAGCGGCAGTAGCTGGGCTTTGACCTACGTCGGTGTTGTTCACATAAAAGTTAGGTACACCAGAGGTTGGGAAATTGTCGTCAAACTTTGCGGAAGCTTCGTTATCCGTAGAGAACCAGTCACCAACGTGGTTCGCTATAAGCACAACGCTATCACCCAATACTCCGTCGAGCATGGTCATGATTTCCGCACCATTTGGACAGTATTGACACCAAGCTCCAGTTGTTTCAATCACCAAGGGACGAACTACTCCGGTAACCGTAAGTGAATCGCCAGGATATGTTGCCGGCGCAGGTTCAGGACCTCCAGTCTCACATGAAGTGAGGAATAATGCGCCGAATACGGCGCTTAACGCGATTAATTTTTTCATAATTCGAAATATATCTTTAGGAAAGTCTAAAATATCGAAAAATCATGAATGAATTACATTGAATATGTAAACGGGTAGATGGTCTGAGTAACCGGAAGTGTAAAATCGGCCTAAAAAGGATCGTTTGGGTTTATAACCGCCCCATTTGGTATCAATTTCTAGCAATATAGATGGCGCTATAACGGTTCCTCCAAAAGGGTTGCTACCTCTGTATAGCGCGAGGTCTATATGTTGCCATCGACCTTGATATTTATAGCTGCCAAGGATGTTTTTTGGGTAGGAAAATTCAGGAGAGATCCATCCGTTTTTTAGGTGATTTTGGAACCAATCTGCGGAGGCTAAGTCGTTGAAATCGCCAAGAATTAATTGGTTTTGATTGGTGTCTTTTTCTAACTGCTTCACTACTGCCTTTAATGCCTGTTCTCGCAACGGAGCACTTTGGACCGCACCTCCGCGTTTGGAAGGCAAGTGCACAATAGCGCACGTTAAGGTAATGCTGTCTTCGTCAGAGGCACTTTTCGTTTGAAGTAATAATGCATCGCGAGACCTGAAATAGGTTGAACTGTAGGCGATAGGATGTGAAGTGACAACTCGCGTTGTGGAAGTATTGATAAGTGCAGCACAATCTATTCCCCGATGGTCAGGACTGTCGTAATGCACCACTTGCCAAGGTCCAAAACCTGCGATGGCTTTGTGTTTAGCGAGATCGATGAGCACACTACGGTTTTCAACTTCCGCGAGGGCGATAATGTCAATACTTTGTCCTACGGTATTAATGCTGGATCGAATGGCACGGGCAGTTTGCCTGATTTTTAAGTAATAGATAGGGGTATTGTATTCGTAACCGCCATTGGGTGTGAAAGCATGATCATTTTTACCTCTATCATGTAAGGTATCAAAGAGATTTTCTACATTATAGAACAATACATGCTGCGCCAGGCATTGGTTCATGGAGAGTCCGCTGTGTAGGCATAGATATAGAATTATTCGCCACATTTTAAGGTAACGGCCGCAATGCCAATTAAAATATACGGTGTTGAAAGGTTGTGTTCGTCAACAATCAGTTGAAATAGAGCAAGGAAGAATCGCCATAGCTTAAAAAGCGGTACTCGTTCGAAAGCGCATGTTGGTAGACCTCTTTCCATTGCGGCCCTATTCCCGCGCTCACTAATAGTAAAAGGGTTGATCCGGGCTGGTGAAAATTAGTGATGATACCTTGGACTGATTTGATTCGATAACCGGGTTTGATCATCAACTGCGTTTTTACGGCTAAGGACTGAATCCCCTGTTCATCCATATGGTTGATGAGGGAGGCATACGCTTCACGAGTAGTTATGTCGGTATTTAATTCGTAAGCTTCGAATTGGCCTAAATCCTCCAAAGGAAGTCCCTGGAGTAGTTTAACGCCCATCCAATGACAGCTTTCTAAAGTGCGCAGACTAGTGGTTCCCACCGCAAACTGTGCGCCTTCATGATCGAGGTAACGTTGCAGCCAATTCCGACTCAAGAGCAGCTCTTCCGAATGCATCTCATGATTTTCTACAGTGCCTTCGTCTAACGGCTTAAACGTACCAGCACCGACGTGAAGTGTGACGTCAAACCAGCGGTGATGTTGCGATTTTAATTGGTCAAAGACTCTAGGAGTGAAGTGTAAACCTGCAGTTGGTGCTGCAACAGACCCATTGCTTGCCGCATAGACAGTTTGGTACCGTTCGATGTCCTCATTTTCTGCATCCCTATTCATGTATGGCGGCAGCGGGATTTTTCCTGCAGCTTCTAGAATGGTACTGAAGGCATCTGCACTGTTCCAGCTAAAATGAATGACAAAGGCGTGACCAACACGCGCCCCTTTTTCTGCGGTGAGCACAAGGTCGTTCCCAAGATCGAGTGTCAACGGGTGGTCCTTCCAGCGTTTGAGATTGCCCACAAGGCATTCGAAATGTACCGATCCTTTGGCATTCATGCTTTCCTCAACACTCATATGGTAGGGTCCTAGGCAAAATACTTCGATGGGTTTCGCCCCTTTGGTCTTTATGAAATGAAGACGTGCTTTTACCACTCTCGTATTGTTGAAAATCAGTTGTGAGTGGTCCGGGAGTACTTCCGAGAGGTCTGAAAACAAACAGTCTTCTATGCTTCCGCCACGGTAGACAAGGAGTTTACTTGCATCGCGATGTTGCAGCGGGTGCGTTGCGATGCGGTCTGCTGGGAGGAGGTATTCGAAATCGGACTTTTGCATGATAAATTCGCTCGATGCAAATGTAGGTATCGCTACCTTTACAATAAGAACGAATTCTCACATGGCTAAAAAGATCATTCTTTCCACGACCAATGATATAAGCACAGACAACCGTGTGCACAAGGTGGCTATGCTTTTGATGCAATTGGGATTCGATGTGCATTGGGTCGGTAGGGCGTTGCCTAATAGTTTGCCGCTTGATAGGCCTTATAGAACCTCAAGAATGCGATTGTTTTTCGCGAAAGGCGGATTGTTCTATGCGGAATTCCACGTCCGGTTATTCCTCTTTCTCCTTAGACACCGTGGCGCCGTATTAGTGTCGAATGATCTCGATACGTTATTGCCCAATTATTTAGCGTCTCGTCTCTACAAGACAGCGCTCGTTTACGACAGTCATGAATATTTTTGCGGCGTTCCCGAAATACAAGGGAGGTGGGTAAAAAAGGTTTGGCTCGCAGTAGAACGCGCTATTTTTCCAAGGCTCAAACATATCTGGACCGTAAATGAAAGCATTGCTGATCTTTATGAAAAGGATTACGGGATTCGCCCGAGTGTCTTTAGAAATATCAGCCCGAAGCCTTCTGCCTTTGCGCCCAAATCAAGGGCTGCCTTAAACCTTCCAGAAAACAGGCGTATTGTCATCAATCAAGGCTCTGGGATGAATGTAGATCGGGGCTTGGAAGAAGCCGTGGAAGCGGTCGCTGGAATGGATGGATGGTTGTTGCTTCTCGTGGGTAGTGGTGATGCCATACCAGGATTGAAAGAAAAGGTGCAGCGTGAGGGCTGGCAGGAAAAGGTGCTGTTTATTGATCGGATGCCCTACGACCAGTTATTGCATTACACGGCAACTGCCGATGTAGGGCTTAGCTTAGATAAGGATTCTAATATTAATTACCGATTTTCTCTTCCCAACAAGCTCTTCGATTACATTCACTGCAGCACGCCGGTGGTCACATCTCGAGTGGTGGAAGTAAAGCGTATCGTAGAAGAATATAACGTTGGTTTGACCGTACACGTTGAAAATATCTTGGCTTTACAAAGATCTATCGCTGCGGTTGCTGAGCATAGTGACGCTTATGCCCCTGGATTGAAGCGCGCTCAAGCGGAATTGAGCTGGGAAAGAGAAAGTATGCCGCTTAAAAATTTCTACGGCCAATTTTTATAGCGTGTCCAGACATGCGCAGAAGCTTGTAAAAATCATAAAGCAATACACTTCGCAAGCCACCTACCAACAAGGCGCGTATGCCGCGTGCTAACAATATTCCTAGAACTTTCATTAGGTGCACGGCTCCGGTGCGTTGAAGTTTGCGGTAGACCGCAAATAACTTAACCTCTTCATCAATCTTTCCTTCGCGTATGAGCCAAACGAGATTGTCTATTGCGCCGTCGGTTTTGTCCAGAAACTCGGCATCGCTATCGTCGTCTAAATGGTAGGCAGTGTTTTCGATGTGCGTCACAGTTTTACAGGCGTAACGTAATTCTTGTCCGAACAAAGTGTCTTCATGTCCATAGTCCTTAAGGCTTTCGTCAAAAGAATGCTTTAAAAAGACCGAGCGTGCAATGGCAAAATTAAATGCGCTAAAATTCGCGTGCGGTTTTCGTGTACGGATGTGGGCTGGTATGACTTCTTTGCGCCGACCAATAGTATGTCTTAGGCTCGAGCTGCCGGACTTATATGCAGTTCCTCCAACGACTACATCCGCATTAATGAGCGCAGTGCAATAGTTCGTCAAAAATTGCTCGGGGTCTACTGGAAGTGCGTCGGCATCTAGAAACAGCAAGTAATCTCCTGTTGAAGCACGAGCGATGGTGTTTCTATTGTTACCGCGGCCTAGACCATTGGGATGGTGCAGGTAAAGTAATGAGAATTGGGTTTCCCATGCGTTTGCTTTCGCGGCGGGTTCGGGATGTTGATCTCCTGCAATGATTTCCAAGGTCCAATTCGATGGTAAGTTCTCCTTTCCCTTCTCTATCGCTTCCAAAAGCGCAGTTAGGTCGTCGCCGTAACATGCGATACAAATACTGAGTTTATTTTGGATAGATGCTCCCAAATGGATTAAAAAGCTTGTACTTGAGTACTGATGACGCCACCGTTTTCAACTTTTAAAGTACGGTTTGCGTATTTGTGAATCAATTGGAAATCATGCGTTGCCATTAAAACAGCCTTGCCCTGCTCAGTCAGGCTCAACAATAAGCTCATGATCTCCTCTGAAGTGCGTGGGTCTAAATTACCAGTAGGTTCATCGGCAAGGATGATTTTAGGATCATTTAAAAGTGCACGAGCAATGGCAACCCGCTGCTGCTCACCGCCTGAAATTTCGAAGGTGCTTTTATGCTTCTTATTCTGCATGCCAACTAAGGACAATACTTCTACAATTCGCCGGGCTCGGGCTTCTTTGTCTTTCCAGCCTGTGGCGCGTAAGACAAAATCTAGATTGCCCTCCACGCTGCGATCGCTCAGCAACTGAAAGTCTTGAAAGACGATGCCCAAGTCACGACGAAGCGCCGGGATATTTTTATCCTTGAGACCATTGAGCGCATGGTCGGCAACATGACCCTCACCTTGTGTTAAGGGTATATCACCGTATAGCGTCTTTAAAACAGAGCTTTTTCCAGATCCGGTTTGCCCTATAAGGTATACAAATTCACCTGCGGCGATTTCAAAGTTTACCGCGCTAAGCACCAGGTGTTTGCCTTGAAAAATCGAGGCGTTTTTTAATGCGACTAATGCCATTGAATAGGAGGTCAGTTATAGGGCTACAAGCTATTAAATCCTTACTAGATAACATACCAAAGTATGCAGGTTCTGCGTTTTTTCATGTGAATAACTCCCCTTAATAAACCTGATTTGCAGCGCGAGGTGCGCTAGGCTACGTTTATTTTTAAGGATAAACCTGATAATGATGAGAAGATTTCTCTACAGTGCTTTGTTGCTGGCCTTTACTAGCCTAGGTGTAGCTCAAGAGACGCCTTTAGAAGCGGGACTTGAGGCAACCTACAATGAAAGTGTTGATTTGTTTGAGGACGGACTTTATGCGGCGGCAAGAGTCGGTTTTGATGAATTGCTTGAATCCGACTTACCCACCCAAAGTTTTTTAAAGGAAGAGAGTAGTTTTTACCGCGCCCTGTGCGCCCTCTATTTGATGAATGAAAACAGCGAATACTTCTTGACGTATTTCGCTCAAACCTATCCGCTGAGCCCGCGTTGGCAGGAAGCACATATTACAGCCGCAGATTATTACTTCAACAACCGCAGGTATAAAAAGGTGGTGCAATGGCTTGGAGCGATTGACCAGCAAGACGTGGCATCAAGTTTTCGGAGCGAATACTATTTCAAATTGGCCTACAGTCACTTGATGGCAAAGGATGTTGATAAAGCCCGAAACCTATTTTTCCAAGGGACAGAATACAAAGGTGAATACCGCAGCCATCACAGGTATTACTATGGCCACATCGCCTATGAAGCAGAACAGTACAGCACTGCAGTGGAACAGTTTAAGTTGCTCTCAGGCGACGACAAATTTGGTGGAGTAACACCCTATTACCTCAGTCAGATTTACTATAAAACCGGTGAGATTGACGAGCTCCTTCGTGTAGGGGAGGCGCTACTCGAGCAAGCCGTTGCTTCTCGTGCAGCCGAGGTTGCGAAGCTCATTGGTGAAGGGTACTACCAAAGGAAGGATTGGAAATCTGCGGCTACCTATTTAGAAAAGCATCAAGCGCTAGGTGGGAAACTCAAGGAACAGGATCACTACAAGTTGGGCTTTGTACTCTATAAAATTGGCCGCTACGAGGAGGCCATCAATGCGTTCAATAAGATTCACAATCGCGGTGATGATTTGGGGCAGAGTGCCTACTACCATTTGGCGGATTGTTATTTAAAGACGGGCAAGAAAACGGAAGCACAATCGGCTTTCTTCCGTGCAAGTGAAAGCGGGAAGGATCAGTCTTTGCGTGAAGATGCCTATTTTAATTATGCGAAGCTGGCGTATGATTCCAGTACGCCGTTCGAGCAGCCTTTGGATATTTTTAAGTCTTTTTTAAGTGCTTATCCCAACAGTCGTCATCGCCAAGAAGCGAATGAATACCTCGCGAATCTGTACCTTAATTCCAAAGATTATGAGAGTGCAATGAAGGCTATATCTGCGGCAGGTTTGGATCAGCCTACGATGCAAGGAGCCTACCAGAAGGTGGCCTACTTTCGAGGTGTACAGCATTTCAATGCCATACAATACAACGCGGCTAGAAGACTCTTTAATAAATCACTGGACTATCCACTAAACAATGTCTATGCATCCTTAGCGCATTATTGGTTGGCGGAGATAGCCTACCGCGAAGATGATTTTAACACGGCATTGTTGGAAATAGGAAAATTTGAGGCCATTCCAGGATCTGCAACACTGAGCGAATACAAGCGTAGCTTATACAACAAGGGGTATGCCTACTTTTCTAAGGAAGATTACCGGAATGCAGCGACCACCTTTAGATTGTTTTTAAACAGCGCAAAATTGGGAACGAAATTGGCGAATGACGCCGAACTCCGTTTGGCCGATTCTTACTTCATGACCGCGCAGTATGCAAACGCCATTACCTACTACACCACTTATCTTGGGCGCAATGTTCCTGATGCTGACTACGCTGCCTTTCAACGGTCACTATGTTACGGACTGGTTGATGAACCGCAGAAGAAAGGCGATGCTTTAGAGGCGTTAGTGCAGCGATTCCCAAATTCGGTGTACGCCACTGATGCCTATTTTGAATTGGGCGAGACTTATATGAAGCTTGGTAAAAACAAGCGTGCTGAAGAGATTTTTAATTCCTTTATCTCGGATTACCCCCAGAGTCGTTTTGTGAAGAATGCGCACATTGCTTTGGGTCTTATTTACCGCACACAGGGGAATAGTCGCGGGGCGTTAGATGCCTTTAAGCGCGTTGTTGAGAACTACCCAAATACCCCCGAAAGCAAAGAGGCATTAGGATTAGCGAAAATTCAATTTTCAGAATTGGACCAATTAGGGGACTATGTGGATTGGATACAAACGCTTACTGGTGCCGATATAGGTCAAGGTGCGTTGGATTCAACACTCTACAATGGCGCCTTTGACCGTTACAGCCTTGGCGATTGCGCCGGTGCGAAAAAAGGTATGCTCGAGTACATCGCGAAATTTCCAGATGGCATCTTCCGAGTGCCGGCAAACTACTACGCGGCAGAATGTGCCTTCGCAGAAGGGGACGATGCGGTTGCTCTTGCCGGTTATGAATTTGTAGAAAGATCCGGAGAATTGAGCTTCCGTAAGCGTACGGTAGAGCGTTTGGCCAGCTTGTATTACGCCAGCGAGGATTATGAAAACGCCTTTACCTATTTCCAGCAGGTCGTCAGCTTGGTAGGCAATGCGGATGAAGGTCGCCGTGCAAGATTGGGATTGATGCGTTGTGCGAAAGCACTAGAGGATGTTCCGGTCATCATGCAATATGCTGAGAGCTTGTTGCAAGATGAAGGTTTGCCGGTGGAGTGGCGTTCAGAAGCGTTACTAAATGCCGCGCGTAGTGCCTTGGCCTTGAACGATAGCGCAAGTGCAAAATTGTATTACACTCAGGTGACTGCCGAAATTAAGGGTGAGGCGCAGGCCGAGTCGAATTACTATTTGGCCCATTTTGAATATGTGCAGTCCAAATATGAAGCGTCGAATGAGCGCATCTTCTGGATGATCGATAATCTCCCGACGTACCCACAGTGGCGCTGGAAGTCCTTGCTGTTGATGGCAAAGAACTACGCCGGCCTGCAGGATGATTTCCAAGCGAACTACACTTTGGACTACATCATAGATAATGCGGAAGGTGCTATTGTAGGGGAGGCGCAGCAGTTTAAATCTGACCTCGCTAGACGAAGAGCAGCTGAGGAGGCCCAGGCCCAAATCTCGGATACGCTCGAGGTTGCGCCGACGGAGATGGAGGAATTAGAAGAATTGGACCAAGAATAAACCCAACTGAAGCAATGAAAAAGATTCTATATACCGCATTATTCTTGGCTCCACTTAGCTTGTGGGCGCAAGAAGAAACAGCAGATGAAGTAAAAAGCGTCGAAATCAGAGTTGTTGAAGACTATAAAGCGCAAGTACGTTCGGCACATAAAATTTCTGAGCAGCCGTCCTTCGCGGATACGACATCGGAGAAATTGGCAGTAACGGTTCGAATTCAACCGAAAGGCATGGTCATAGATTTTGATCCGGATCCTATTCCAAGTATTCAGCTTGGTCGTGTAAAGCTGCCTAAATTACCTACGCAAAAAGTAAGCTTGGGTGCAGGTAATTTCACAGGGACCTACGCGAGCTTTGTACTCTCTTCGCCGAGGAGTAAGAAGAATGTTTGGGGCATCAAAGCGTTGCACGACGGTACATTGTCGGGTGTTAATAGTCCGTTTTATACTCAGCCCACTTATGAAAATACCTTGCTGGCAGATTTTCAGCGTGCGACCAAGAATTGGAACTTTAAGACGCAAGCCTTGCTTCAGGCGAACTATCACAGTTTCTTTGGCGCACTGGATGCGGGACAAGTAGATACAGTAAGCGGTTCATGGCAGCAGAGTTATGGGTTAAGCCAGCAGTGGTTAAGAACCTCTAACCCTACCAGTAAGGTTCTTGCTACCTACCGTAGCGGTGGAATTTCCTACCTCTATACGCATGCCGGTTTTGCGACAAGTGAACACCTCGCTGCAACGGCACACACCGTAGAGCTAGAAGCAGGCGATAAAGAGATTGTCCTAGATTTAGGTTATCAGTTTTCTCAATACAATGGGTGGTCTGCAACAGGGGGACAATACCATAATTTTACCATTGCTCCTGTTACAAGAGGTAAAAATGGGATATTGACGTATGAGTTTGGTTTAGATTTTACCGGTACACAAACTGCGGGTCTCAATCAAGACCGCTTTGAGTTCTATGTGTTCCCTAGAGTAAATCTCCAGGCGGAAATTCTGCGCCGTACGCTTGCAATTTATGGAGGGTGGGACGGTTCCTCAAAACAACAGACTTTGCGGGGCTTGCTTCAGGAAGTACCACAGATATCTCTAGATCAAGAATTGCGTTTATCAGGGCAAAACCGTGGCTATGTCGGGATGCAAGGTGCGCTTATAGGTAAAGTACAATACCGATTAGAAGGCGCAATGACGTTTATGAACGACGCNGTTCAATTCTTTAGAGACACGGTGCTTTCTCCAGTAGAAGTTGATGGTGCATTTTTACCAGCATTTTCAGTGGGGTACGCTGAACAAGTATTGAAGACCTCTTTCAGAGGAGAGTTAAATATACCGTTAAAGCAGTTTACAGCTAGTACTTATGCGCAGTTCAATGCCTTCGCTGGCGACCAATATTTAGGCCGTGAAGGTCAGGTTTTTGGAGGCCTACTGTCCTATGCCATCAACGATCTGCGAATTGCAGCAGCAGTCAAGTATGTTGGCGATAGGTATGTCCCGTCTTCCTATGGGTCCGGACTGGAGTCCTACACAGATGTAAACCTCCAATTGGGGTACGAAATCAACGAGAATTTGAGTATTAGCTTGCGTGCATATAATCTGCTCAATCAAGACTACCAAACCTATTTAGGGTACCGCGTTAGAGGGACAAGGGGATTGTTTGTTTTAAACTACCAATTCTAATCTGTTAAATCGGCCGAAACCCTTGTAAATGTTAATAAAAATGTTGGTAAAAGGAGAGGGGCTTAGTGCCCCTTTTCTCGCTTTTTGGGCGCCTAAAAGTTATCTTTGTTAGGATAGCATATAACATAACTTCATCTTAAGTTTATGAGCGAAGAGCAAAAGAATTATGACGGTGGGTCCATCCAGATCCTTGAAGGCCTAGAGGCCGTTCGCAAGCGTCCCGCGATGTACATTGGCGACATCGGTGTAAAAGGACTCCACCACCTTGTTTACGAAGTAGTAGATAACTCTATTGATGAGGCCTTAGCAGGTCATGCATCAGATATACATGTAACCATTAACGAGGACGACAGTATCACCGTAAAGGATGATGGACGTGGTATACCCGTGGACATTCACCCAAAGGACGGACGATCTACCTTGGAGGTAGTAATGACTGTCTTGCATGCCGGTGGTAAGTTTGATAAGGATTCTTACAAAGTTTCTGGTGGTCTTCACGGGGTTGGTGTGAGCTGTGTAAATGCACTTTCAGTGATGTTGCATGCGGAGGTCCACAAAGACGGTAAGAAATACGAAGTGGAATTTTCTAGAGGAGCGGCTAAATACCCTACCCGTGAAATTGGAACTACGGATCACCGCGGTACCATTGTTACCTTCAAGCCGGATGGTGAAATCTTTGAAGAATTAGAATACCAATACGAGATATTGGCTAAGCGCATGCGCGAATTAGCTTTCCTAAATAAAGGTATTGCTATTACACTCACGGATCTTCGCGAAAAGGATGAAAAAGGCGAATACATTGGCCAACGTTTTTACAGCGAAGACGGTCTAGCTGGATTTGTGAAATACATCGATGCGAATCGTGAGGTAATCATGCCAGAAGCGATGTATTTAGAGGGTGAACGTGATGGTATTCCAGTTGAGGTCGCCATGCACTACAATACCGGTTACAACGAAAACATTCATTCGTACGTCAATAACATTAATACCCACGAAGGTGGTACGCATTTAGCAGGTTTCCGCAGGGCTTTGACAAGAACGCTCAAGAAGTATGCAGATGATAGTGGTCTGCTTGCCAAAGAAAAGGTTGAAGTAAGTGGCGATGACTTTAGAGAAGGACTTACCGCGGTCATCTCTGTTAAAGTAATGGAGCCTCAGTTTGAAGGTCAAACGAAAACGAAGCTCGGTAATAAAGAAGTTAGTGGCGCAGTAGATAAGCTGGTGGGCGAAATGCTAACAGTTTTTCTAGAAGAGCACCCGGGTGAAGCCAAGATTATTGTTCAGAAAGTACTTCTCGCTGCGAAAGCACGTGTGGCCGCTAAGAAGGCACGCGAAATGGTACAACGCAAAGGGACAATGTCTTCTATGGGTTTACCAGGAAAGTTGAGCGATTGTTCTGAAACGGATCCTGAAGTGTGTGAAATTTTCCTTGTGGAGGGTGACTCTGCTGGGGGAACTGCAAAACAAGGTCGCGACCGTAACTTCCAAGCCATTCTTCCGTTGCGTGGAAAGATCTTGAATGTTGAAAAGGCAATGTCTCACAAGGTTTTTGAAAACGAAGAAATCAAGAACATGTATACTGCACTCGGTGTAAGTGTGGGAACTGTAGATGATCACAGAGCATTAAACATCGAGAAATTACGTTATCATAAAATCGTAATCATGACGGATGCTGATGTGGATGGTAGCCACATTTCAACGTTGATTTTAACTTTCTTCTTCCGTTACATGCGCGAATTGGTTGAGAAAGGGTACGTATACATTGCAACGCCGCCGCTTTACTTGGTGAAGAAAGGTTCTAAATCCGCTTACGCATGGGACGACAAGCAGCGCGACCAACTTCAATTTGAATACGGTGGCGATAGTGGACAAGGCGTTGGCATTCAGCGTTACAAAGGTCTTGGTGAAATGAACGCAGAACAGCTTTGGGAGACCACTATGAATCCTGAAGAACGTATTCTTAAGCAGGTAACCATAGACGATAGTGCTGAGGCAGATCGTGTATTCTCCATGCTTATGGGCGATGAGGTTCCGCCTCGTAGAGATTTTATTGAGCGAAACGCGAAGTATGCAAAAATTGATGCCTAAATCATTCATACAACTGAAAAAAGCCTCCTTTTTAGGGGGCTTTTTTGTAGTTGTTTTTTTAGTACTGACCTCGTGCACAACTGATAAAGCAGATGGCAAGATGGTTTTTCGCTACAATGAGCCTGCGGGAATTCCTTCATTAGATCCTGCTTTTGCTAAAGAGAAGAGCTCCATTTGGGTGGTACAGCAGTTGTACGAAGGATTGGTCGCACTCGACAGTGAAAATGCCATCGTACCGGCTCTTGCCTTGGAGTGGGAGATAGACAGTACAGCGAAGGTGTATACCTTCAGACTGCGCAATGCATCTTTTCATAATGGTAAGCCCTTAGCGGCGGATGATGTTGTCTACAGTTTGAATAGATTACGCGATGCTAAGGTTGCTTCACCGGGCAGTTGGGTGATAGAAGATATTGCCTCCTTGAGAACAGTAGATGCGTCTACGGTGGAAATAGTCTTAAAACAGCCCAATTCCACTTTTCTTTCTTTACTCGCTATGCCGTTTTGTTCTGTAGTTCCAAAGGATGAGATAACGCTGACTAAGTCTCCTGTGGGTACAGGGCCATTCAAATTTCATGTTTGGCATTATGGAGAAAAATTGGTTTTACATAAGAATGAAACGTATTGGCGTATCGATGGGGACGGGGCACAATTACCCTATTTGGATGGCATTAGCATTTCTTTCCTGACAGATCAACAAAGTGCATTCCTAGAATACTTGCGAGGGAATTTTGACTTTCTTCCTAATCTTGATCCCAGCTTTAAAGATGACCTTTTGACCAAACAAGGTGCCTTGCAGGAGCGGTATACGGCTGAACACACTTTGCTGCGCAGCCCATTTCTAAATACTGAATATTTAGTTTTCAATGCGACGCGACCTTTACCAAAGGATTTGCGCTGGGCGATCAATGCGTCTATTGATAGAAAGGAGATGATTACAGCATTGCGCAACGGCGTTGGGGTGCCCGCAACAGGAGGCATCATTCCTGCCGGTTTACAGGGATATCAGCCTGGTATCGGTATAGGTTATGCGCCGGACAGTGCCAAGCGAATCATCGCTAGCTATGAGGTATTGCCAGAATTAACTTTGACCACGGTTGCAAACTACCGCGACCTGTGCGAATTTGTGCAAGGTGCCTTGGCGAAATTAGGCTGGGACATTTCAGTAAATGTAGTGCCTTCTGCGGCCTTGCGGAGTGAGAAGTCTGCAGGTACCTTAGATTTTTTTAGAGCAAGTTGGATTGCGGACTATCCCGATGCTGCGAATTATTTGATGCTTTTTACCACGGAAATGAAAGCACCCAATGGGCCAAATTACAGCCGATACAGTTCCGCTACTTTCGACTCCATCTATGACGCAATACAAAGCGCACCTTTTGGAGCAGAAAGGATTGAATTAATGGCTGCTGCTGATCAGTATCTAACAAATCAAGCTGTTTGTGTGCCACTATATTATGACGAAGTATTGCGCGTATTTCCAACCCGGACTAATGGGGTTCAAACAAATGCGCTGAATGCTCTTACTCTTCTAGAAGCGAAGGTGCTTCGGGACTGAATCTAGTAATGAGCGGCCTATGGTCGCTGAGTGAGATGTTATCGATGAATTGGCCCCTAGAGTGCAGTTCAGGGCTGTGTAATGTCCAATCAATTTTAAAAAACAGCCCCCTTCTTGCCAATGGCTCAAAGGAACCCATAGTTCCGTACCCATTGAAAATGTATGGGTCGTCGAGGTGACGAAGCAAACGCCAATACAAATTTCCACCGGGTACACCATTGAAGTCGCCCGAGAGTATTACGGGATGCGGACTTTCGTTCACCCAATCAATGATGTGTTTTGCCTGAAGACCCCTGTTTTTGTCTGTTGAGGCGAGTTTGCTTAGCACAAATTGGCCCGCTTCTAAAAGTTCATCGCGCGAGTGCACTACTTCCATATCCTGGTCTTGAACACCGGTCGAACTTAAATGAACATTGATAACGCGCACCGTGTCGAAAGGCAGAGCGATGTCTGCATATTGGGCACTGGTTCGCGAATATCCCTGCTGGGTAAGACTGCTATACAATAAAGGAGAACTATTTATTATGGGATATTTCGAATAAATCGCGACGGAATAATTCTTGCGGGCCGGCGCATAGGCCCGAAAAGGATAATACATGGCCAGAGGGCCCGCTGCAGACCTTCTAATCTCCTGCATACACAAAATATCGATGGATTGATCTTGTGACCATTTCCCTATATCTTTTGCAGCCGCTGTAGTTTGGTAAAACGCACGAACGTTGTAGGTGGCGACGTTAATTTCTTCTTCAGCAATAGCTTGAGCTCGTGCATAGGGCCACTGTGCCATCAATGGAAAAGCGAGAATAGCTAGCCCTATAACGTTGTTGATGGCTTTTCGAGGTTTGAATCTTAGCCAGAAGAGTAGCGCAATAGCGTGTGGCGCAATCAGGAGCGGTAATAGCAATGCCAAAATGCTTATTCCCGGTAATAATTCAGAAGGAACAAGACTCCCAAGTGCTATTGCTAGTGTCGCTCCGGTTAATGCGAGATTAAGCCAGTGAAGCAATATAAGCCGTTTCTTCACTTAGTCTTTTGATATTTTGAATAGGAATGCCTTTTCTTCTTTAGATAGGCTATCGTAACCCGAGGCTTTGATTTTATCAAGAATCTCGTTCATACGGGCTGTATCATCACTATTTGATGCTTTCGGAGAGGTGGCTTTTGTCCCACTTTTTTTGTAATTCCTTTCACCGAAGCTAAAGCCTTTCTTTCTCTTGCGCTGCTGCGGTTGCAGCGAGCTTCGAACAAAGTCGATGATTTGAAACAGGTAAACGTTCCATTCATTACCTGCACGCATACTTCGGATGAAAAAGAATGCAACGATAGCACCACCTAAATGTGCGATGTGGCCACCGGCATTTGCACTAGTTAAGTTTAAAACATCCAAGAGCACTAATCCTGCCGCAAGCATCCAATACTTTACTTCAAAAATCCCCCACAATCGTACGGGCATATTAGGCATGTACAATGCGCCGGCCACGAGTATGGCAATAACACCAGCGCTTGCACCAACCATAGACCCTGAGGTAAGAATGGGGCTAATATTGTAGAGAATAATGTAAAGAACGCCACCCCCAATACCGCCGTAGATGTATAAAGCCAGCATTCTCCGTTCACCTAAGTACTCCATAAGCATCTTTCCGGAGAAATAGAGAATGATCATATTGAAGAGAATATGACGGAAACCAAAGTGTGTGAACATGTACGTTAAGATGGTCCATGGACGCAATGCAAACCTAAATGGACTTGAGGGGAGTGCTAAAAGGTCGTCAGCAATGTTCGGTATGAGGCCGAAATTACCAGTGAACAGGCTGGTAAAGGCATTAGTAAGACTGTAAGCTAGAAAAACGGCTATATTTAGATAGAGCAAACGGGTGAGGTAATCGCCCTTGAATGCATCATGTTTTACTCGATCAAAGAATTCGCTCATCTTCTAATGGAAAGGCTTAAAGATACATTTCTCTGCGCCATTTTCGAATGAGAATATAGCCAAAGAGCATGCCTCCTAAATGTGCGAAATGTGCAATGCCGCTGTTACTTACACTGAACCCGTTGTAAAGTTCGAGCAAGCCATACCCAATGACGAAATACTTTGCTTTGATTGGGAAGAGAAAGTTGAGGTAAATCACTTGGTTTGGAAAGGTCATGCCGAAGGCGAGAAGTACGCCAAATACGGCGCCAGAGGCACCGACCATTGGTGCATTTAATAATCGGTTAAAACTTCCCCACGTCGGATTGGTATAATTAAATCCACGTTCAATTAAATCTTTACCGTCTCTCGTAATGGTTTCAAGTGCACCACTTTCGAGCGCAGCACTCAGTTGAAAATATTCAATAGCATTGACGCCTATCTGGAGCGCACTTGCGCCGAGTCCCGTGAGCAGGTAATAGGTTAGAAAACGCTTTGCTCCCCAATGGTTCTCCATAGCAGAACCTAAGAACCAAAGCATCAACATATTCGAAAAGATGTGCCCAAAGTTCCCGTGCATGAACATGTGCGTGACCAATTGCACCGGNAGGAACTCTGAAGATGCTGGGAAGTACAATCCTAGCCAGTCTGTGATGTCAATACCGAAAGTGCTTCGTATTGAAATCATGCCTAAAAAGAACAATCCGTTGATAATTAGAAGGTTCTTAACTACGGTGGGCATTAAATTAAAGCTGCGTTGGGCAATCATAGGAGCGTTTCTAAATCTTCAGGTGTTAATTCGATGATGACTTTTTTTCCTGATGGTGTGTATTGTGGATTACTGCTACTTAGCAGGCGTTCTTTTAACGCTTGCAACGCCTCCTTAGTTTTTGCAAATTCACTATTCGCCGCTTTTTTAGCCAAAGTCTGTGCGAAAGACTTTACAATTGAAGATTCGATAGCGTCGGGGTCCAATTCCTTTAATTGTTCTAGTAATTCTTCTAAAGCCGGCACTGCTGCTTCAGGCGATAGTAGCATAGGAGCGCCTACTAAAGAAAAATCGCCTGGATTTTTTTCTGGTCGAAGGTCAAAACCTGCTGTAGCAAACCAACCCTCGTGCTCTTGCAATAAAGCTTGATCTGCAGGTCCTACTTGAATCTCTTCGGGGAAAAGTAGTTGTTGCGACGGTAACGTTGCATTGCTTAATTTTTCCAGGTATTGGTCGTAGAAAACGCGGTATCTCGCAGCATTAATATTTATAATGAGCACTTTTCGCCCTAACAACGTAAGCATGTGTTTGCCCCAAAGCAGCACGTTGGTGCTGTGTTCGTCTCCAGATTTTTCCGAATGTACATCCCAAAATCCCTCGATTTGATCTTCTGAACTGTATTCAAAAGTTTGGGAGGTGTTCAGGTATTTTTCCTGCGTAATACGCTGGTATTTTTCATCGTCGGAACGGAATCGCGGTGTTGGAGATTGTGTAGTTTCGAACGGATTAAAATTTGGATTCACAGTGATCTGTGGCGCCTTGGGCATTTGTCCATCAGGCAGTGGTGGAATAGCGAAACTCTGCTCAGCGTCAAAATCTATGGTCGGGGCAACATTAAATTGACCAATAGCATGGCGAGTAGCGCTCCTTAAAACTGCGTAAATAGCACGCTCATCTTCAAATTTAATTTCCGTTTTCGTGGGATGAATATTCACATCTATTTCAGATGGATCTACCGTAAGGTATAGGAAATACCCTGGGTGATGCTCGCCGGAGAGTACATCTTCGAATGCTTCGCGCAGCGCATTGTGTAAATAGGGTGATTTGACAAAGCGATTGTTGACAAAGAAGAATTGTTCTCCGCGTTTCTTTTTCGCGAATTCAGGCTTAATAACATAGCCTTCTACTTTTACTACCTCAGTTGATTCATTAATGGGTACGAGGCGTTCGTCAAACTTTCTTCCGAAAATCCCGGTGATGCGTTGGCGCAATGGCGAGGGTTTCAGGTGAAAAAGTAGGTTTTCATCACTTTTCATAACCCACTCGATATCGCCATGAACCAGAGCGACACGATGAAACTCATCAATACAATGCCGGAGTTCTATCCTATCGTTTTTCAGGAATTTTCGCCGTGCGGGGATGTTGTAAAAGAGGTTTTTAACGACAACTTGAGTCCCTTTATTCCATGGGTACGGCACAACAGATTGTACTTCGCTATCTTCCAATTTAAGTTCTAATCCTAGCCCTTCTTCATTCTGGTTGGTGCGCAAGAGCACGTGTGCTACTGCACCTATAGAGGCCATTGCTTCACCTCTAAACCCTCTCGTAGTGAGTTGGAATAAATCGTCAGCGGATTTAATTTTGGAGGTTGCATGCCTTAAGAAGCAGTGTCGAGCATCTTCTTCGTCCATCCCAGAGCCATTATCACTCACACTAATACTGGTCTTTCCTGATCCTAAAAGCGATAAAGTGATTTTTGTAGCACCAGCGTCTACGCTGTTTTCCAACAATTCTTTGACCACAGAAGCCGGTCTTTGAACCACCTCTCCTGCCGCTATTTGATTGGCAACGTGATCAGGAAGTATGTTAATTGTGGGCACTAAGCGAGGAATTTAACTGCGACAATGACTAGGACAACAAGAAACAGAAAGCTGAAGAGTAAACGTTTACCGTAACCTTCACTAGCACCTGCACTTCTTTTTCTTCGCAGGTCCCAATTTTCTCTTAAGCGATCTCGGTATTTATCTTTATTCTGAAAGGGAATTTCGTCAATGCCCTCTTTACGCTCCAGGATTCTCAAACGATCTTTACGCTCGTCATGAAATCTAGGTTGGTGTTGAAAACCGCGTGGCTGGCGTCGTTCAAATAGTCCCATATCTTTCTATATTCTCCTCTCAAAGGTAAGAACCCCTTGGCACTTTATCGACCTATGCACACACGCTTTCTAAAAGCCATTTTTACGGCCTCTTTACTTGCTGTTTTACCTGGTAAAGGGCTTTATGCTCAATCGTTTAATGTGGATTCCGCCTTGAGTGCGATGTCCATAGATGAGAAAATTGGCCAATTATTCATGGTCGCAGCATACAGCAACAAGGGTGAAGACCATCAAGCGGAATTAGAAAAATTAGTACGACAATACCACATAGGGGGTGTCATTACTATGCAAGGTGGACCTGAACGTCAAAAGAAACTGTTGCATCGTCTTCAAAGTGCAGCGGCCTTTCCCTTGCTCGTTGGGCAGGATGCGGAATGGGGTCAGGCTATGCGTTTGGACAGCACTTATAAATTTCCAACATCACTTACAGTCGGTGCAGCAGGCGGGACCATGGATGCCTATGATTTAGGACACGCCTTAGCGGATGAGTGCAGCGCAGTAGGTGTGCACATGAGTTTCTCGCCAGTACTCGATGTCAATACGAATCCAAACAACCCTATCATTGGAGCGCGATCCTTTGGTTCTAATCCAGAGCTTGTAAATGCACTAGGCGTAGCAATAGTCGAAGGAATTCAAGATCGGGGCGTGCTCGCCTGTGGAAAGCATTTTCCAGGCCATGGAGATACGCACCAGGACAGCCATAAAACACTACCGAAGGTAGAACGTACCCTTAAAGAACTTATGGAAGTAGAGTGGGTGCCGTTCAAGGGTGCGATTGACGCGGGTGTTGCGGCCATAATGATTGCGCATTTGAACATCCCTTCCCTTGAGCCGTCGGGAAAACCGACAAGCCTTTCGCACAAGGTGATTCAAGAGATTTTAAGAGATCAGTGGGGGTATGAAGGTATAGTTATTACGGATGCCTTGAATATGAAAGGTGCAGCAGCCTTTGCTCCTCCTGGGGAGCTTGAGTTGGCGGCTTTTGCGGCGGGTAATGACATATTGTTGTTTCCCATGGATGTGCCAAAGGCAACCAAAGCCTTCCAAAATGCACTTGCAACGGATAAGGTTTCGATTAAATCCCTAGACGAGCGAGTCAGAAGAATTTTAGTGGCAAAGTCAAATTGCAGGGCCTATACGGATTGGCTTGAAGCGAAAAAGTCGGCCGATCCTACTCTGATAACCTCAGACCACGGTTCTTTTGAAAGAGAAGATAATAACCAAAGAGTGTCGTTTAATCTGATCCGAAATGCAGCGACTTTATTAGAAACCGGCAGTGCTTCCTTTCCCATTAAAAATCTAGAGCAAAACTTTCTTCACATCGCCATCGGCGATTTTGAATCTGCAGGAACGGTTAAGCAATATCTTGACCGCTATAAGGAAATGCCCCATCACCATGGGGTTGATGTGGACGATCAGGAAATGGCATCCAAAGACGCCTTTGTGGTTACCTTCCATCAAGATGTCAAGAACCCATGGAGACGATACAAACTGGAGACGTATGAGAAAGAGCTACTCGATCGTTTGGCAGCTACTGGCAAACCCGTATACATTTTACATTTTGCCAATCCTTATGGGGTTTTGAGCTACCCAAGTTTGGGAGAAAACGTCCGTGTTTTAGTCATGTATGAGAACGATGAATACGCCCAGCTTTTGGCACCACAGTTCTTGTTTGGAGCACGTGAGACCAGGGGCTTATTACCGGTAGATTTAAACCATTGGGGAAAGACCGGTGATGGCGAGAAAACGGAGGAGTTACTTCGATTGAAGTACGGTATCCCTTTTGAGGTAGGCCTTGATGCGGGGCCTCTAAATCGTATCGATTCTACTGTAGCGCATGCCATCGCAGCAGGTGCAACACCCGGCGCGCAGGTATTGGTCGCGCGACATGGAACGGTAGTTTATTCCAAATCTTTTGGTTCACAGACCTATCCGAAGTCTAAGCCGGTGGAGTGGACCGACCTTTATGATATTGCCTCGGTGACAAAGATTACGGCGACGCTTCCGGGAATCATGAAATGGTACGAGAAACAGCCGTTACTCTTAAAATCGACCTTAGGTAATCATACAGATCGGTTAAAGGGCACTGACAAAGAAAAATTGGTTTTCGAAGATGTCCTTGCACACCAAAGTGGCTTGCAATCTTGGATTCCCTTTTATTGGTCTACCATTGAAAATGATAGTGTAAAGTCGTATTGGTACACATCAAGTCCGGTTGAGGGGTATAATGAGGTAGTCCAAGGGATGTATTTGCGTTCGAGCATTCGCGATACCATGTTCGCAATGTTGGCCGCTAGCCCGCTGGAAGGAACGGACTACCGCTATTCCGATCTAGGGTATTATTTGTTTCAAGAAATGTTAGAGGAACGATTCAATGAACCGCTTGACCAGTGGGTTTCGAATACATTTTACAGCCCTATGGGCGCAGATCGTTTAACATACAATCCCTTAGCAGCAGGATTTTCTAAAAGCGAGATTGTCCCTACTGAGGTAGATGGTTATTGGCGTAATACAACGGTTCACGGTACGGTTCACGATATGGGGGCAGCAATGATGAATGGTGTTGCGGGCCATGCGGGATTGTTTGCAAATGCCAACGATTTAGCGAAAATGATGCAGATGTATTTGAACGGTGGCTACTACGGTGGGCATCGCTATTTTCAGGAACGAACTATAGATGTATTCAGTCGTTGTGCCTTTTGCGAATTGCAGAACAGACGTGGCTTAGGTTTTGATAGGAAGCAATTGGAGGATGGGCCAGGCCCCAGTTGTACTTGTGCCTCTGAACAAAGTTTTGGTCATACGGGTTTTACAGGTACTATGGTTTGGATCGACCCGAAAGAAGACTTGCTCTATATTTTTCTAAGCAATAGAACTTTTCCGGATGCTGAGAATTGGAAACTCAGCAAATTGGACGTTCGAACCGATATACAAGAGTACCTTTACGACGCCCTTAAATAAGAGAAAAACCTTAGCCGCATGAAAATTGGAATTGTTTGTTATCCTACCTACGGTGGATCAGGAGTGGTTGCCACGGAATTAGGAATTCAATTGGCTAAAAAAGGCCATGAAATACACTTCATCACCTATAGTCAACCCGTCCGACTTGATATTCTAGAGCCGAATATCTTTTACCACGAAGTGAATGTGCACGATTATCCGCTGTTTGAATACCAGCCCTATGAACTGGCGCTGAGTTCAAAAATGGTCGATACCGTCTTAACAGAAGGTATTGAATTATTGCACGTTCATTATGCCATTCCTCATGCCTATGCGGCATATATGGCCAAGAAAATACTGCTTGAAAAGGGCAAATATTTGCCGGTAGTCACAACACTTCATGGGACGGATATAACCCTCGTGGGTAAGAATCCTTCTTACAGGCCTGCAGTAACGTTTTCGATCAACAAGAGTGATGTTGTCACAAGCGTTAGCGAGAGTTTAAAGAAAGATACCTTGAGCTCTTTTGTGATAAAAAATGAGATCGAGGTAATACCAAATTTCATCGATATCGATCTCTATCAAGTTGAAGAAGAGTGTAATAGGGCGCAAATAGCTCCCAACAATGAGCGGATTGTTATTCATATTTCCAATATGCGTGAGCTGAAGCGTATTCCGGATGTCATTTCCATTTTCCACCGTATTCAGAAGGAAGAAGATGCCATATTATTAATGCTCGGTGATGGACCTGAACGAGAGCGGGCGGAACAACAAGTTCGAGACTTGGGTATAGCTGATAAGGTGAAGTTTTTAGGTAAAACTACGGAGGTGCGCAGACTGCTTTGTATGAGTGACCTTTTCCTGCTAACATCAGAAAATGAGAGTTTTGGTTTAGTCGCTCTTGAAGCGATGGCTGCGAAGGTACCTGTGATTAGCTCAAATGCTGGTGGTATTCCGGAAGTGAACGTGCATGGTGTCACCGGATATTTGGCATCGCCAGGTGCAGTTGAAGAAATGGCAACTTACAGTTTGTCGCTGTTACAAGACGACGAAAAATTAGCCCAGTTCAAGCAGCAGGCTTTCGAACATGCGAAGAAATTCTCTATTGAAAAGATTGTTCCCATGTACGAAGCTGCCTATGAAAAAGCCCTTATGGCCATTTGGTAGTCTTGTTTGAGACATGATTTTATGTCGTTTTCGAATCGCAAAAAAAATGGCGCAATTTTTTCTGCTCAGCGGCGATTAAAGACATTTATCCCCCAATTCGCTTTGTTTTGTACCCCTCTTTTTGCAAAAATTCAGTTGCTTTGTCGCGAACATTGCCTTGAAGGATGATTTCTCCGTCTTTGCTACTTCCTCCAACGCCGCAATGTTGTTTCAATGATTTACCTAAAGCTTTAAGTTCGTCGTCGCTACCCATAAATCCTTTAATAAGCACGACCTGCTTACCACCACGTCCCTTCTTTTCAAAATATAATTCGAGCAGTTGATCGCCAGGGTCCAATTGGTCTGCAGCTACGCTGTCAAATACAGGAGGCTCAAATTCTGGATTCGTACTAAAGACAAAGCCGCCTAAGTCCTCTAAATTGATTTTCTTTGGTCTATTCTTTTTAGCCATATCTATGAGCCGCTACATTTCTAGTCTTAGTAATCCAAAAGTAAAGGAGATTGTCCAATTA